>Ga0308172_1000854_pt1 | contig 27990 bp, 18 predicted proteins | sample PhyGR2_FD_202134 | JGI IMG/M metagenome (GOLD analysis project Ga0308172, IMG submission 202134) | Phyllosphere microbial communities from UC Gill Tract Community Farm, Albany, California, United States - DLSLSG.R2 | ecosystem: Host-associated > Plants > Phyllosphere > Unclassified | place: USA... | reverse complement strand
CAGGCAGGCCATCAGCTTGTCGGCGATGTCGCGCGCGCCCGGATGATTGTGGTCATCCTTTTCCGGCGACACGCAGCCCAGCACGGACACACCGGTACGCATCACGTCCATCGGGTGCGCCGACGGCGGCAGTTCTTCCAGCGCGGCCTTGACCGCGGCCGGGATGCCGCGCAGCGACTTCAGCTTGGACTTGTAGGCCACCAGCTCGGCGCGGGTGGGCAGCTTGCCATGCACCAGCAGGTGGGCGATTTCCTCGAACTCGCTGGTGTTGGCCAGGTCCAGGATGTCGTAGCCGCGATAGTGCAGGTCGTTGCCGCTGCGGCCCACCGTGCACAGCGCGGTGTTGCCCGCAGCGGTGCCGGACAGGGCGACGGATTTCTTCGGCTTGAAGCCGGGGGCGGTGGTTGCTTCGCTCATGATCCCTCCAGAAAACAAGTGGTGCGACGTTACTTCTTGGCGGCGAACAGCGCATCGAGCTGCTGCTCAAAGGCGTGGTAGCCGATACGGTCGTACAGCTCTTCGCGCGTCTGCATCGCATCGACCACATTACGCTGGTGGCCGTCGCGGCGGATGGTCTCATACACATTCTCGGCGGCCTTGTTGGCGGCGCGGAACGCGGACAGCGGGAACAGCTGGATGGCAACGCCGGCCGAGGCCAGTTCGTCGCGGGTGAACAGTGGGGTCTTGCCGAACTCGGTGATGTTGGCCAGCACCGGCACCTTCACCGCGTCGACGAAGCGGCGGTAGGTGGCCAGGTCGTAGGCGGCCTCGGCGAAAATGCCGTCAGCGCCGGCCTCGACGCAGGCGATGGCACGTTCGATGGCCGCATCCACGCCGTCCACCTGGATGGCATCGGTGCGCGCGATCAGGAAGAAGTCCGGGTCGGTCTTGGCGTCGGCGGCCGCCTTCACCCGGTCGACCATCTCGCCCTGGGTGACGATCTCCTTGCCCGGGCGGTGGCCGCAGCGCTTGGCGCCGACCTGGTCTTCGATATGGCAGGCGGCGGCGCCGGCCTTGATCAGCGACTTCACGGTGCGCGCGATGTTGAACGCGCTGGGGCCGAAGCCGGTGTCGATGTCCACCATCAGCGGCAGGTCGCACACATCGGTGATGCGGCGCACGTCGATCAGCACGTCTTCCAGGGTGTTGATGCCCAGGTCCGGCAGGCCCAGCGAACCGGCAGCGACGCCGCCACCGGACAGGTAGATGGCGCGGTAGCCGGCGCGCTGCGCCAGCAGGGCGTGGTTGGCGTTGATCGCGCCGATCACCTGCAGGGGCGATTCGGCAGCCAGTGCGGCGCGGAAACGGGCGCCAGCGGAAGAAACAGGGGTGCTCATCGGGCAGCATTCCAGGGTGGTTGACGGGAGTGAAAGCGCAAGGGCCGTGCCAAGTGCCAAGTGTCTGATTTGATTGAGACAGGGCAGTAACACGCGCGTTTCACTGTGCAACATTGAAACACCTGTAACATGGATGGAACTGAAACATTGAAACGCCGCCATGTCGATCAGCCTGCCCCGCCACCGTTCCCGCCTGCCCGACCCGGACGCCGGCAGCCTGCCGGTGATCTGGACCGTCAGCGTGTCGCGCCTGACCGGGCTGCTGGGCGATGTGATCCCCGAGTTCGACCGCCGCGCGCGGATCGTGCCGATCAACCTCGGCTTCGAGGAAGCCGTGGACGTGATCGGCCAGCGCCTGCGCCGCGAGCACTGCGACGTGGTCATCGCCGGCGGCTCCAACGCGGCCTACCTGCGCAGCCGGCTGGAGGTGCCGCTGGTGCCGATCCAAGCCAACGGCTTCGACCTGATGGAGGCGCTGGCACGGGCGCGTCGGATCGCGCCGCGGATCGGGCTGGTCACCCACGCCACCGACGTGCCCACCTTCGGCAGCTTCCAGCACAGCTTCGGGCTGGACATCGAACACCGCCGCTTCGTGACCCGTGAAGACGCACGCGACTGCATCGCCGACCTGCGCGCCAACGGCATCGAAGTGATCGTCGGCACGGGCATGGCCATCGACCATGCCGAACAGGTGGGCCTGCCCGGGGTGCTGTTGTACTCGGCCGATTCGGTGCGCCAGGCGTTCGAGCACGCACTGGAACTCACCCAGACCCTCGCGCGGGTGGGCGCCCCCTCGCCGCGGCGTCGCCTGCCGGCCCGTCGCCGCGATGCCGACCACGCGCTGCTCGGCGACAGCGCCGCGATGCAGCAGGTCCGCGACCGCATCGCACTGTATGCCCCGCACGACAGCACGGTGCTGGTGACCGGCGCGACCGGTACCGGCAAGGAGCTGGTCGCCCGGCAACTGCACGGCAGCAGTGGCCGGCGCGGGCGGTTTGTCGCGCTCAACTGCGGGGCCATCAGTGAATCGCTGCTGGAAGCGGAGCTGTTCGGCTACACCGAAGGCGCCTTCACCGGCGCGCGGCGCGGTGGCCGTGTCGGCCTGGTCGAGGCGGCCGATGGCGGCACCCTGTTCCTGGACGAGATCGGCGAATTGCCGCTGCCGTTGCAGACGCGGCTGCTGCGGGTACTGGAGGAGCGCGAAGTGCTGCGCGTGGGTGCCACCGAACCTACCCCGGTGGACGTGCGCGTGGTTGCGGCCACGCTGCAGACGCTGGAATCGCTGGTGGATGCCCAGCGCTTCCGCCGCGACCTTTTTTACCGCCTGGCTGCGTTGCGGATCGCGTTGCCGACCCTGCACGAACGCCGCGACGACGTGCCGCTGCTGCTGGAGCACTTCTTCACCCTGCTGGCCGGTACGCCGTCACCGCTCGCCGCCGCGGCGCTGCAGCGGCTGTGCAATTACGCGTGGCCGGGCAACGTGCGCGAGCTGCGCAACATGGTCGACCGGCTGCGCATCCATTGGCCGCATGGGCGGGGCGAGCTGTCGCTGGCGCAGATGCAGGCCTGGCTTCCGGAGCTGGCATCGGTCCCCACCGCGCCGCCCGCCGCGGCCGACGCAATGCCGGGCGGCGTGGCCCAGCGCGCGGCCGCGCGCCCCGGCAACGACGCGCTGCAGCAGCTTCTCGACGACCACGGCGGTAACCGTGAGCAGGTCGCCCAGCGTCTGGGCGTGTCGCGTACCACGCTGTGGCGCTGGCTGCGCAGCACCACGGGGTAAGGACGCGGCTTACGCCACGCCGCGCAGGTCCACCGTGGGCCGCTGCGCTGCCGAGCCATTCCAGTCCACCACCAGCCCCGCCGCACTGAAAGCATCCACGATCGTGCGCCCCACCTGTTCCATGGCGTCGCTGGCACCTTCCGGCGCGGCCCAGAAGCCCAGGCTGAGATCGCTGCTGCGCTTGGCCCGGTTGAGATCCTGGCGGCTGTAGAAGCACAGGCCCACCAGGCCGGCGTCCATCCCGCCGCGATCGATGAACTGCTGGGCGATATCGGCGAAGCCATCGTCCTGGGTCAGGCCAACGTCCTGCGCGGTGACGATGCCCTCGGCCTCAAGTGCGGCGAACACCGCTGTGATTCTCGCGTGGGCGGCGCGCCAGTCGGCGGCCCGCATCTTCTGCGGCGGCTGGGGTTCGCACGCCACCGGAATGGGAAAGCCGGTCACCGCAGACAGCAGCGCCTGTACCTCCGGCATCATCGCGTTGACGACGATATGGTTGCCACCGCCGTCGTGCACCGCCGGGTTCGCACCGGCGTCGAGCAGCATCTGCACCGGCGCGCAATCCAGCGCGAATTCAGCGGCCAGGTACAGCGCAGTCCGCCCGCCGCCGCCAAGGTGTTCCAGCGGGCTTCCTGCATCGATGAGCAGGCGCAGTACCTGCAGGTGCTGGTCGGCCGGGGTGTCATTGGTTGCGCGCGCCGCACATTCCAGTGCAGTGAAGCCGTAGGCGTTTTCTGCGCTGACGTCGGCGCCCGCCGCAAGGCCAGCCTGCACTGCCGCCACGTCGGCCGCCAGGGCGGCCGCGCACAGATCGATGGCGGGCGAAGAAGCCGCTTCTCCCGTCACGGGAACAGCAACCGCTTGTTCCACTGCCCGTCGTGATCGACCTCGTAGCACCACCGCTCGTGCAGCCGGAACTGCGCGCCGTACCAGAACTCGATCCGCTGCGGCACCACGCGCAGCCCGCTCCAGCCTTCCGGGCGCGGCACCTCGCGGTCGGCGAAGCTGGCTTCGGTGGTGGCCACGCGCGCGTCGAACTCCTCGCGCGATGCCAGCGTTTTGGATTGCAGCGACGCCCACGCGCCGATCTGGCTCATGCGCGGGCGTGAGGCGAAGTAGGCATCGGCTTCGGCATCGTCCACCTGCTCGACGCGGCCTTCGATCCGCACCTGGATGCCCGCCTCGCGCAGGCTGCGCCACAGGAACAGCAACGCGGCACGCGGGTTGCTGCGCAGCTCGCGGCCCTTGTGGCTGTCCAGATGGGTATAGAACACGAACCCACGCGCGTCGAACGCCTTCAGCAGCACGGTGCGTGCCGACGGCTGGCCACTGGTGTCGGCTGTCGCCACGGTCATCGCATTGGGTTCGATTTCCGCGCTGTGCTTGGCCTCCTCGAACAGCGCGGCAAAGGTGGACAACGCTTCGGTATACAGATCGGTCATGGTTGGTTTCTTGCCATTCGATTTGGGTTTATTGTCACCGCATGCCTGCTACCGCGTACATGCCCCGCAACAAAGGATTTCCCGATGCGCTGGTCGCCCAGGCACTGGAAGATGCGCTGGCAGCGGGCACGGAGGTGCCAGTATTGGCGATCAGCGGGCTGCAGGGCAGCGGCAAATCGACGCTGGCAGCCCAGGTGGTGGCGCTGGCCGAACAGCGCGGACTGCGCGCAGCGGCCCTGTCCATCGACGATTTCTACCTGACCCGCAGTCAACGCCAACGCCTGGCCCGCCAGGTGCATCCGCTGCTGCTTACCCGCGGCCCGCCGGGCACGCACGACCTGCCGCTGGCGCATGCCACGCTGGACGCCATTGCCGCACGCCAGCCGGCGGCATTGCCCCGGTTCGACAAGCTGGCCGACGAACGCGTGGCGCAGGCCGAGTGGCCACGCGTGAACGGCCCGCTGGACCTGCTGGTGTTCGAAGGCTGGTTCCTGGGCACGCCCGCCCAGCCCGAGGCCGACCTGCAGCCGCCCTTGAACGCGCTGGAGCGCGACGCCGACGCCGACGGACGCTGGCGGCAGTGGTGCAACCAGGCGCTGGCCGCGCACTACCCCGCGCTGTGGCAGCGCTGCGACCGCCTGTGGTTCCTGCAGCCGCCGGACTTCGCGGTGGTGCCGCGCTGGCGCTGGCAACAGGAACAGAACCTGCAGGCCGCCCAGCCCGAGCGCAGCAGCATGAGCCGCGCCCAGCTGGAGCGCTTCGTGCAGTATTACGAACGGGTCAGCCGCCAGGCGCTGCGTACCCTGCCGGGCATGGCCGACCGGATCATCGCGCTGGACGAGCAGCGCCAGATTGTCACGGCGCCTGTGTAGGCGGCGCCGATCCCGGTCGGATCGACCGGGCGGCCACTGTTTTCCTCAGCCCACCACGAAGGTCACCCGCAGGTTGACCCGCCATTCGGTGATGTTGCCCTCCCCGTCGGTGACCACCTTGGTTTCGTTGATCCATGCGCCCTGGATGCCCTTGACCGTTTCGGACACCTTCTTCAGCCCGCTGCGCACCGCGTCTTCGACGCTGGTCTTGGAGGACGCATTGATCTCGATGATTTTGGCCACTGACATGGGCACGCTCCGGCTGCCTGCGGGACATTCCGCAACCCCCAGCATGGGGGCCGGCGCGTAAAGGCCACGGCACGGAAATGTTAGGATCGGGGGTAATGAACCCTGCTCCGAACCTGATCCTGATTGGCCCGATGGGCGCCGGCAAAACCTGCATCGGCCGCCGCCTGGCCGAGCGTTTCACGCTGGACTTCGTGGACGCCGACCAGGCCATCGTGGACGCCGCCGGGGCCAGCATCCCGGCGATCTTCGAGCACTCCGGCGAAGCCGGCTTCCGCCAGTACGAACGCCAGGCGCTGCAGACCCTGCTGCGCGGGCGCAACCAGCTGGTCTCCACCGGCGGCGGCGCCGTGCTGGACCCCGACAACCGCGCCATCATCGCCGAACGCGGTTTCGTGGTGTACCTGCGGGTCAGCGTGGCCGGGCAGCTGGAACGCCTGGCCCGCGACCGCACCCGGCCGCTGCTGCAGCGCCCGGACCGCGAGCAGGTGCTGCACGAGATGGCGGCGCTGCGCGACCCGCTGTACCGCGCGTTGGCCGACCTCGCCCTGGATACCGACCTCTACACCCCCGCCGAGGCCACCGCGCAGCTGGTGCTGCGGCTGGCCGCCCAATGGCAGCGACAGGACCCACCCGCATGACCCCCGCCCCCCGTACCGTCGCCGTTGGCGGCGACACGCCCTACACCATCCATATCGGCCCCGGCCTGCTGGGCCAGGGTGACCTGCTCGCCCGCCACGTGCGCGGCCGCCACGTACTGCTGCTCAGCGATTCCTCGGTGGCCCCGCTGTACCTGGACGGCGTGAAAGCAGCGCTGCTGGCCGCACGCCCGGACCTGCGGGTCGGCGAGCTCGTGCTGCCGGCCGGTGAAGCGTCCAAGACCCTGGCCAACTTCGGCGCGGCCATCTCTGCACTGGCCGCGCTTGGTGCAACCCGCGATGCCTGCGTGCTGGCCCTGGGCGGCGGCGTTGCCGGCGACCTGGCCGGCTTCGCGGCCGCCTGCTGGATGCGCGGCGTCGACTGTGTGCAGCTGCCCACCTCGCTACTGGCGATGGTCGACTCCTCGGTGGGCGGTAAGACGGCCGTGGACATCCCCGAAGGCAAGAACCTGGTCGGCGCGTTCCACCCGCCGCGCGCGGTGATCGCCGACACGGCCGCGCTGCGCACCCTGCCGCCCCGCGAACTGCGCGCCGGGCTGGCCGAAGTGATCAAGTACGGCGCCATCCGCGACCCGCTGTTCTTCCAGTGGCTGCAGGCCGAACACGCCGCGCTGCTGGCCGGCGACGATACCGCGCTGGCCCAGGCAATCGCGCGCAGCTGCGAGCACAAGGCCGAGATCGTGGCCCGCGACCCGCATGAGAAGGGCGAACGCGCCCTGCTCAACCTCGGCCACACCTTCGGCCATGCGATCGAAACCGAACAGGGCTATGGCGCTCCCGGCAACGACAACCTCAACCATGGCGAAGCGGTGGCGGTGGGCATGGTACTGGCGGCGCGCCTGTCGGCCCAACTGGGCATGAGCAGCGAGGCCGACACCGCGCAGCTGCGCGACCTGCTGCTGCGCTACGAACTGCCGGTGGAAATTCCCGACGGGCTGGCCCCCGAGGCGTTGCTGGCGCGCATGCGCCTGGACAAGAAGAACATCGCCGGACGCCTGCGTCTGGTGCTGTGGCGGGGCATCGGCCGCGCCGAAGTGGTGGCCGACGTCGACGAAGCCGACGTGCTGCGCGTGCTGGTCGCCCACTGACCTGCGACCGTTGGCCGCAGGTGGGGTGGGCCGCCACGGCCTGCCCCGGCGTTCACGGCTACAATCGCGGCCATGCGCGTCTTCCTGCAGCACCACCCCGGCGGCACTGAACCGGCCCGCTACCTCCAGCTGACCCTGCAGCCGGACCTGTTCGGCAGCTGGGAACTGCTGCACGAATCGGGCGTGGTCGGCGGTCGCGCGCGGTTGCGGTGCGAGGTGTTCGCGCAGGCCGAGCCGGCCCAGCGCGCCTTCGAGAAGACGCGCGACATCCACCTGCAACGTGGCTACCAGATCACCTACACCAGCGGCGTCGCGCCGCGCTGAGCGCCGGCCCGGCCCCGCTCTTTCATCCCGGCCCCGTGCCACCAGAGTCCAAGGAAGCGTTACGTGACCAGCCCCTCCCGCCATGATCGCCTGCTGCGCGCCCTGCGCCGCGAACCGGTGGACTGCACCCCCGTCTGGCTGATGCGCCAGGCCGGCCGCTACCTGCCCGAGTACCGCGCCACCCGCGCCAAGGCCGGCAGCTTCCTGGCGATGGCCAAGAACCCCGACATCGCCTGCGAAGTGACCCTGCAGCCGCTGCGTCGCTTCGACCTGGATGCGGCGATCCTGTTCTCGGACATCCTCACCATTCCCGACGCGATGGGCCTGGAGCTGTACTTCGTCGATGGCGAAGGCCCCAAGTTCCGCCACCCGGTACGCGACACCGCCGCCATCGCCAAACTGGCCGTGCCGGACATGGAAACCGAACTGCGCTACGTCATGGACGCGGTCCGCGTGATCCGCCGCGAACTGGACGGCAGCGTGCCGCTGATCGGCTTCTCCGGCAGCCCGTGGACCCTGGCCTGCTACATGGTCGAAGGCGGCGGCAGCAAGGACTTCGCCCGCATCAAGGCCATGGCCCTGAACGAACCGGCCGCCCTGCACCAGTTGCTGTCGGTGGTCACCGACGCGGTTATCGCCTACCTGGCCGCCCAGCGCGCCGCCGGCGCGCAGGTGCTGCAGGTCTTCGACACCTGGGGCGGCGTGCTCAGCCCCGGCATGTACCGCGAATTCTCGCTGCGCTACCTGACCCGCATCGCCCAGGAACTCGAACGCGGCCAAGGCGACCAGCGCACCCCGCTGATCCTGTTCGGCAAGGGCACCGGCCTGCATTTGGGCGCACTGGCCGACACCGGCGCCGACGCCCTCGGCGTGGACTGGACCCTCGACCTGTCCGACGCGATCGCCCGCACCGGCGGCCGTGTTGCCCTGCAGGGCAACCTGGACCCCGCCACCCTGTACGGCAACCCCGCGGCCATCGAACGCGCCGCCGGCCGCGTGCTCGACAGCTACGCCGACGGCAACGGCGGGTCCCGCGAAGGCCACGTGTTCAACCTGGGCCACGGCATGTCCCCGGACATGAACCCCGAACACGTAGGCGTGCTGGTCGAGGCCGTGCACCGGTTGAGCAAGCGCTGACCCATCGGCGCGAAGGGCAGCCGACCAACGGTCGGCTCTACCCCCAACCACCGCGCCGCCGGCCGTCACACCCAACCACCCCACCGCGACGGTCACGCCCAACCACATCCCAACCGGCGGTCACATCAAGCCACCGCGCAACCGTCGGTCACGCCCAACGACCCTGCAACCGGTAGAGCCACCCCATGGGTGGCTACACGTCGGGCCGGAAAGAACAGCAGCCACGCGAGCCCGTGCATCGGTTGATGTAAGCGTTGATCGATCGGCGCCAAAGGCAGCCGACCAACGGTCGGCTCTACCCCCAAACACCGGCGGTCACACCAACCACATCGCAACCGGCGGTTACACCAACCACCCCGCCACCGGCGGTCACACCCAACGACCCCGCAACCGGTAGAGCCACCCCATGGGTGGCTACACGTAGGGCCGGAAAGAACAGCAGCCACGCGAGCCCGTACATCGGCTGATGTAAGCGTTGATCGATCGGCGCCAAAGGCAGCCGACCAACGGTCGGCTCTACCCCCCACCATCCCGCAATCACACCCAGCCACCTCGAAACCGGCGGTCACGCCCAACCATCCCGCAACCGGCTGGGCCGCCCGATGAGTGGTTACCAGCAGCACCAAAGGAACAGCGGCCACGCATGGCGTGGCTCCACGGCTGTTGCGATGCACACCGACAAACTATCGGGGGCTGGCGTGGGTGGGTTGGCGGGACCGTTGGGCGCCATGGATGGCGCCCACGAGCCTCCAGGGGTGAGGGCGCATTGCTTGCGAGGCACTGCCTCGCATGCGTCCGAACGCACAGCCGCCGGCGGCTGGGCCGGGCCGCGGAGCGGGATTTACGGCGTGTCCCGCCAACCCACCCACGCCAGCCCAGCCTGGTCGCCAGCACATCAAGCGCTTCGGCTCTGGCTCTGGCTCTGGCCCTGGCTCTGGCTCTCCAGCTTCTGAAACAACTTTGCCAATCCAGTCCACAACCGCATCTTGACCACACCCTGATCCCACATCGGCGATCATGTGCGCCTCGTTGATGAAGGCCCCCACGATGACCACCAGCAGCTACGCCTCGATCCGGCCCCTGTTGTGGCTCGTATCGCTGGCGATCTTCATGCAGATGCTGGATTCCACCATCGTCAACACCGCCCTCCCCGCCATGGCCCGCAGCCTCGGCGAAAGCCCCCTGCAAATGCAGTCGGTCGTCTTCAGCTACGCCCTCGCCGTCGCCACCTTCATCCCCGCCTCCGGCTGGATCGCCGACCGCTTCGGCACCCGGCGCACCTTCCTCGTCGCCATCATCCTGTTCACCCTCGGCTCGCTCGCCTGCGCCCTGGCCCAGACCCTCCACCAACTCGTCGGCGCCCGCGTCCTGCAGGGCATCGGCGGCGCCATGCTGCTCCCCGTCGGCCGCCTCGCCGTCATGCGATCCGTCTCGCGCGAAGAATTCCTCCGCGCCATGAGCTTCATCGCCATCCCCGCCCTCATCGGCCCCCTCATCGGCCCCACCCTCGGCGGCTGGCTGGTCGAAGTGGCCTCCTGGCACTGGGTCTTCCTGATCAACCTGCCCATCGGCGTCATCGGCTACATCGCCGCCACGAAGGTCATGCCCGACCACTACGCCGAACACCGCACCCGCTTCGACATCGCCGGCTACCTCATGCTCGCCTTCGGCATGATCGTCCTGTCGCTCGCACTCGACGGCATCTCCGGCATGGCCACCCCGCATGCCCTGGTCATGCTCATGACCGTGGCCGGCCTGGCCGCCCTCGTCGGCTACTGGCTGCACGCCGCCAATTCCACCGCCCCGCTGTTCTCGCTCGCCCTCTTCCACGTGCCCAGCTACCGCATCGGCATCCTCGGCAACCTGTTCTCGCGCATCGGCAGCAGCGCCATGCCGCTGCTGATCCCCCTGCTGCTGCAGGTCGGCATGGGCATGAGCCCGATGAATGCCGGCCTGCTCATGATCCCCGTCGCCGCCGCCGGCATGCTCGCCAAGCGCTACGCCGTAAAACTGGTCGAACGCTTCGGCTATCGCCGCGTACTGATGGTCAACACTGTGCTGGTCGGCCTGGCCATGGCCAGTTTCATCTTTATGACCCCCGGCCAGCCGCTGTGGGTGCGCGTCATCCAGCTGGCCCTGTTCGGCGCGGTCAACTCGCTGCAGTTCACCGTCATGAACACCGTCACCCTGCGCGACCTCGACCGCGACTTCGCCAGTGCCGGCAACAGCCTGCTGTCGATGGTGATGATGCTCGCCACCGGCTTCGGTGCGGCCGCCGCCGGCAGCCTGCTGGCCGCCTTCGCGCACCTGGACCAGCTGCATGGCGCCACCGCCGCCCTGCATGCCACCTTCGTCTGCGTCGGCGCCATCACCCTGACCTCCACGCTCATCTTCTGGCAGCTGCCCGACACCCGCCCATCGCCGCGCGATGTGGAGGAGGTCGCCGAATAGGCGACCTCCGGGTAGCATCGGACCGTTGGTCCGATGACCTTTCAAAAGCGCGTTTACCCACCGCGCCCGTTGGTCCGATGAAAGGCCAGCGCACCAACGGTGCGCTGCTACCCGGGTTCGTCCGATGACCCACCAGCGCACCAACGGTGCGCCGCTACCCTGGTTCGTCCGATGACCCCCAGCGCTCCCACGGTGCGCTGCTACCCGCGGGGTTGCCGCAGCGCGCGCGCGATCGCTTCCACCAGCAGGTCACCGGTCACTGGCTTGCGCAGGAATCCGCTGAAGCCGGCCTCCTGCACCTGCTGCTCGATCCCCGGGTCGGTACGCGCCGTCACCGCGATCATCGGCATCTCGTAGCCCTGGTTGCGCAGGTGCCCGGCCAACTCGATGCCGCCCAGGCCCGGCAGGTCCAGGTCCAGCAGCGCCACGTCGAACGGTGCTCCGCTGACCTCGCGCAGCGCCGCCAGCGCATGTTCGGCATGCACCATGTCATGCCCGCGCGCGCCCAGCAGGCCGGTGATCACACTGGCCACCGTTGCATCGTCCTCCACCAGCAGGATGCGCAGCGGTGGCAGGCGCAGGCTTTCACTGCCCGGCTCGCCGCCGGACGGCAGCGCGGCGATGTGCAGCGGCAACGGCAGGCTCACGCTGAAGCGCGTACCCACGCCCAACTGGCTCTCCACCCCGATCTGGCCCTGCATCGCCAACGCCAGCTCCCGGCAGATCGCCAGGCCCAACCCGCTGCCGCCGTACTGCGCCGCCGTGCGCGCCCCGTCGGCCTGCTCGAAACGCCGGAACAGGCGCTGCTGCTGGTCGCTGCTGATGCCCGGCCCGGTATCGGAGACCTCAAAATGCAGGCCACGCTCGGACGACAGCGTGGTCGCCTTCAGCCGCACTTCGCCATGCGTGGTGAACTTCACCGCATTGCCCAGCAGGTTGAGCAGGATCTGCCGCACGCGTACCGCGTCGCCCACGCTGGCCAGGCCCGGCGGCAGCTGGTTGTCCACCACGAAACGCACGTGCTTCTGCTCGGCAAGCGCGGCCATCAGCGTGCAGACGTCGCTCACCACGTTGTGTACGTCGAACGGCTGCGACTGCAGCTGCAGCCGGCCCGACTCGATACGGGCCAGGTCCAGTGCATCGTTCACCAGGTGCAGCAGGTGCTCGCCGGCATGCCGGATCGACGCGGTCCAGCTGCGCTGCTGCGGGTCCAGCGACGACCCCAGCAGCAACTCGCTCATGCCCAGCACGCCGGTCATCGGCGTGCGCACTTCGTGGCCCAGGTTGGCCAGGAAGCGGGTCTTGGCCGCCGATGCCTGCTCGGCCAGTTCCTGCTTCTGCAGCGCCAGCTGATAGGCATGCCGGCGCTGCAACCGGCGCCGGTACATCCACGCAATCAGGCTCATCAGCAGCAGCGTCATCGAGGTCAGCACCAGCAACCCGGACATGCTCCGCCACCACGGCGGCATCACTCGGAATTCCAGCGACTGCACCCTCGACCATACCTGGTCGGCCGAACGCGCCTGCACCTCCAACCGGTAGCGGCCCGGAGGCAGCCGCGAGAACACGCGCTCACCCGCCGGTCCCACTTCCACCCAGTCCGGGTCGTAGCCGGCCAGCCGGTAGCGGTAGCTGTTGGACGACGAATCGGCGAACGACAGCAGACGCGCCACGATGCGCAGGTCGCGGTCGGCGTCGGCAACCTCCAGCGGGGTCAGGTGGGTCAGGTCGGCGACGCGGTCGCCGCGACGCACCTCCACCCGCTCGATCACCAGCGGCGCACGCCGGTTGGACGGGCGCACCTGGCGCGGGTCGAACACCACCACGCCGGCCGGCGTGCCGCCCACGATGCGGCCGCTGGCGGTGCGGCTCAAGGTACTGCGACGGAACTCCTGGCTGGGCAAGCCATCGTGCACCCCATACAGGCGCACATTGCCCATCTGCGGGTCCACGCGGATCAGGCCGCGCGCGTTGGCCGCCCAGACCACGCCCTGCGCATCGACCACCAGCCCGGTCGCCGACACTTCCGGATAGCCCGCGCCACCGCCGATGACGGTCTGCAGCAGCAGCCGCCCGCCCTGCCAGCGGTATTGGCTGAGCCGTCCTTCTTCGGACAGCCACAGGCTGTCGTCATCGCCACGCGCCAGGGCGTGGATCGCGGTCGATGGCCCGCCCGGCACGGGTTCGAACCGCGAACGGCCCGGTATCCACTGCAGCAGGCCCTGGTTGGTACCCACCCACAGCGTGTCGTCCGGTCCGCACAGCAGGTCCAGGGTCAGTTGCCCGGCCGCGAGCCCGGCATGCCCGGCCGGCACCCGGTGCAGCACGCGGCCGTCCAAGTCGCGCTGCTGCAGGCCGGTTGCAAAGGCGCTCCACAGGCGCTGGCCATCGCATACCGCCAACGATTCCAGCTGGCCCTCCATCGCCGCATCCACCGCGGCATCGTGCCCCCAGCGTCGGATCGTTCCATCGCGGGGGTCATAGCGCAGCAAGGCCGACGCCGACCCGATCCATACCTGACCGCGGGGGTCTTCCTGTACCGACTGCAGCCACTGCGTTCCGTCCACGCCCCTCCGGTGCTGGATCACCTGGCCGCTGACCGGATCGAACTTGTCCAGCGCCCCGTGCGTTCCCACCGCCCACACCCCGCCGTCGGCGGCGGCGGACATGCCCAGCACGTACCCATTGCGCAGCGACGCCGGGTCGTCCTCCAGGCGCGACAGCACCGAGAACTGCCACCAGCGCGGCAACAGGTGCCACAACCCGCCATTGATGCTGGCCAACCAGATCCCGCCTTCGCGGTCTTCGTAGGCGCCGGTCCAGTTCGGGCGCACCTGGCCACGCGCCACCGCGCTGTACAGCGGCACCTGCTGGAACTGGTTGTCGTAGGCACGGCCCAGCCCGGACCGGGTATCCAGCCAATAGCCGCCCTGCTCATCGCGCAGCATCATGCCCAGCACCTGGTCGCCGGGGGCCACCTTCCACGGTGCCGGTTCGAAGCGCCCGTCCGGTCGCCGCACCAGCACGCCGGTATTGGTGCCGATCCACAGGCTGCCATCGATCTCGGGGGTCAACCCGTTGATCACCTGGGCCGGCACGTCACGGCTGGACACACGTTCGAAATCCGTGCCGGTCCAGCGTGCCAGACCGGCCTGGGTGCCCACCCACAGGCTGCCGTCGCGGGTGGTGGCCAACTGGGTCACCGACGCGGCCGGCAGGCTGCGCGGGTTGCCACGCTCGGGCATGAAACGGGTCACCTTGCCGTCGCGGTCCAGGCGGTGCAGGCCGCCTTCGTAGGTACCGAACCACAGGGTGCCATCGGCGGTGGAGGTGATCGACCAGATGGTGTTGCTGCCGATCTGCGGGTGGCTGGCCCGGTCGAAGAAGCGCAGCTCGCGGCGATCGGCCGACATCATCGCCAAGCCGGCATTCTCGGTGCCGATCCACAGCTGGTTGCGGGCATCCACATGCACGCTCCAGACATGGTTGTCGCGCAGGCCGTCCTCGGCGCGCCAGACCCGGTAGTTGCGCCCGTCGTAGCGGGCCAGCCCGTCGTTGGTGGCGATCCACAGATAGCCGTAGCCATCTTCGGCCATGCGGTTGACCGTGTTGGACGGCAAGCCGTCGAACACCGTCAGCTGGCGTGGCGTTGGCGGCACGGGCTGGGCCTGGCCGAGGGTCGGCCACAGCCATGCGATCCCGATCAGGAGCAGCCAACGCAATGACACCACCGGTGGATCTCCCCCATCGTCCATGGATGCATCCCAAGGGCTGCGGTCGCGCGTTGCCGCCGGCGCGCCGATCCCGGGCCAGTCCGCATGGTAAACGGTTCGCTACGCGGCGACGATCCGCCCAGGCCTGCCCGCAGCACGCACCGCTGCCAGCAGCTGCTCGCTGGTGGCCGGCTTGTGCAGCCATCCTGCCGCACCGGCCGCCGCCGACCGCCGGGCCAGGTCGGGGTCGCGGCGCGCGGTGAGGACCACCACCGGCACCGGGCACCCCTGTGCGCACAGCATGTCCAGCAGTTGCCACCCGTCGACGCCGGGCAGGTCCAGGTCGAGCAGCACCACGTCGAAGGGCGCCGCCGCCAGTTCGCCCAGCGCGGCCAGTGCATGTGCTGCGGTCACCACCGTCGCGCCGCCTGCGGTCAGCAGGGCGGCGTGCACGTCGGCCACCAACGGCTCGTCCTCGACCAGCAGCACCCGCTCGCCGTGGCACGACGCCGCGGTATGCACGACCACGCTGGACGGCTCGGGCGGAGGCGCACAGCGGGCGCATGCCGGGCCTGTCGCCATCGGCAGGCTCAGCAGCACCCGTCCCCCCGCCCCGCCTCCGGCGCCGACCGACCGCAGGCGTCCACCCAACGCGTGCGCGCAGGCCTGTGCAGGCTCCAACGCGTCGCGGCACACCTTCCTGGCCGGCAGCGGCGTTGCTGCGGTGACGAATGCATGGATATCCACCAGCACGCCACTGCGCCCTGGCAGCCAGCTGGCGCGCACTGACACCCTGCACGTCCCCAACGTCTGCACCATCACATCCACGACCCGTTGCAGCACCTGCTGCACGCGCGCCGGATCGGTATGCACACGCGCCGCACCCGGCAGGTCCACGCATGCCGCCAGGCTGCTGCCCTGCAGGCACAGGTCCAGTTGCGCGCAGTGCCGCCAGCGCTGCAGCAGCGCGGCCAGGTCGACCTCGGCGCAGTACAGCGGCGATCGGCCCGCATCCAGGCGAGCCTCATCCAGCGCCTGGTTCACGATCGCCAGCAACTGCCGGCCGCCCCGATCGATCCGTTGCAGCCGCTGCCGCTGCTGCGCCTCCAGCGGTGAGGCCAGCAGCAGTTCGGTCATGCCCAGCACCCCCGTCAAGGGCGTGCGCACCTCGTGTCCGAACGTGGCCAGGTAGCGCGCCTTGGCCTGCGCCGACTGCTGCGCCCACGCGTGCCGTTGCACCGTGGCGCGGCGCGCGCGTGATCGCGCCAGCGCGCGCCCACCCAGCCAGACCAACAGCCCCAGCATCGCGACCACACCGGCGGCATGCGCAACGGTCGGCCGCTGGTACGCCCAGCCCTCGGGGTGCACATGCAGCACCAAGGTCTGCACCTCCGACCAACGCCCCTCGCCGCTGCGCTCCTGGTAGTCCAGCGCATGCCGACCGGGTGCCAGCGTCGGAAAAGCCACCGTCCCGCGGCTGCGGGTGCGGTGCCAGCCCCCCTCGCCATTGCGCAGGCGGAAACGATACTGCTGGCCCGGGTCGAGCTGGGCCGACAGGACCCTGGCGGTGATCTGGATCTCGCGATCGCCGGCACGCAGTTGCACCGACGCCGCCGGTGGCAGCGTGAGCAGTTGCTGGTCGCGGCGCACCTGCACCCGTTCGATCACCAGCGCCGACGGCGTGGCCGGACGCGCCAGCAGGGCCGGATCGAACGCAATCGCGCCGTCGGCATCGATGGCCAGCATCTGCCGTCCCTGCGCCTGCAGCCGCGCCTTCAGCAGTGCGGCCGGGATGCCGTCGTCACGGGTGTACACGTGGACGTCGCGGCGCGGTGGTGCCACCCGCAACAGGCCATGGCTGGAACTGCCCCACACCACGCCGTCGGCATCGGTGGCCAGGGCATGCACGGTCTGTACCGGCACCCCGTCGCGATGGTCCAGGTGCAGGCGGCGCAGCAGCCGCCCGTCCTGCCATTGATAGCCATGAAGGGCGCCTTCGGTGGCCACCCACAGCTGCCCGTCGGCGGCGACGTGCAGCGCACTGATCGCGGCGGGCGCACCGGCCACCGGCTCCAGCTGCGCGCCATTCCAGCGCATCAGCCCATCGCGGCTGCCCAGCCAGACCCCACCGTCGGCCGCACAGTGCAGCGACACCGGCCCGCGCAGCGGCGCCTGCCCGGTGCCCGGCAGCGCCCAGCGCACCTCGCGCCGCCGCGCCGGTCCCCGACGCTCAAGTATCCCGTCGTGAATACGCCAGTAGCGCCCGTCATCGCAGGCGATCTCCTCGCTGGCCCGCGCGGATCCCGGCAGAAAGCCGTCCAGCCCCCGACGTTGCGCTGGCGCCGGCTGCCGCGCGAACTGGGCCCAGCGCGGTGGCAAGCGCCACATGCCCACGTGGCGCCCCAGCAGCCACACGCCCCCGTCGCGGTCCTCGAACGCCCCCTGCAGGCTGGGGCGCGTGTCCTGTCCAGGTGCGGCCAGCCGCACCGGCGTTGCGGCGCCCCCGCCCACCGGTTGGCGCCAGATCCGGCCGGGCTGGGCCAACCAGTGCGCCCCATCCCCGCCGATTCCCAGCAGGCGACGGTGTGCCGGCCCCGACGCCGCCTGCAGCCCACTGCAGCCCGTGCCGTGCCACTGACCCCGCGCCGTGCTGACCCACACAACGCCCGCGGCCGTCTGATGCAGGCCCATCACCGCCGCGCGCGACAGGCGCGGATCCGGCGGTCGATGGAACCGGCCCGCGCGCCAGCACGCCAGGCCGTGGGGGGTGCCGATCCACAGCACGCCGCGCGCGTCGACCAGCAGATGGCCGACATCGCCCGCCGGCACGCCGTCGTCGCGCAGGGTGGGCAGGAACTGGCGCAGGCGCTGCTGCCGGTCGAGGCGGAACAGCCCCGCGCCGCGCGTACCGAACCACACCCCGCCTTCTGTATCGGGCAGCACCGCGCTGATCGGAACCCCGGCCAAGGCCGGATGGGTATTGCCGCCAAACCCGTCGATCCGGCTGCGGTCCGCCGACATCCGCATCAGCGCGCCGTAGCCGGTTCCCATCCAGAGCTGGTCGTGGCGGTCGACGGCCAGGCTGAGCAACGCGCTGTCGGCCAGCCCCTGCTCGCGGCGCCAGGTGCGGAAGGTGCGTCCATCGAAACGCGCCAGCCCATCGTCGGTGGCGAACCACAGGTACCCCTGCCGATCCTGGACCACCTGGTGGACAGCATTGGAGGGCAGGCCGTCTGCGGTGGTGACGCGCGCCGCCTCGGGCACACCCGCCGCCGCGGACGCGCACCACGCCAGCAGCAGGGCCATGCCCCACCGTAGCGGTCGATGCGTCATCGCCTGGCCCGGCACTGCAGCAGAGCCGCACGCAGCGCGGCGTCGCCCAGCGGCAGCCGCACGAAGGCGGTGTACCCGGCCGCCATCGCGTCGCGTTCTGCGTTGGCATCGGCACGCGCGGTCAACGCCAGTCGCGGCACGCCCGGCCAGTGTCGCGCCAGCCACGCGCCCGCCGAAGCATCACCGATCCGAAGATCCGGATCGGTGGCGAGCACGTGCCACGGCGCACCCGGGAGGGCCGCCAGCGCCGCCGGATCCGCGCGCCCCACCGCCACCACGCAGCCCTGCGCGCGCAGCAGCGCCGCAACAACCTCGGCAATGTCCGGATCGGGCACCACCACCAGGACCGTCATCCCGACCACCGCCGCGTCGTCGGTTGCCGCACCCGCGACGGCAGGCGGTGCCGGCGGGGAGGCGGTTGCCAAGGGCAACCACACCTCGAACCGGGTGCCCACGCCCGGTCGGCTGTCCACCGTGATGTCCCCGCCCATCGCCTGGGCCAGTTCGCGACTGATCGCCAAGCCCAGGCCACTGCCGCCATGGCAGGCCATCGTTGCCGCCCCGTCGGCCTGCTCGAAGCGCTGGAACAACCGCTGCACCTGCGCTGCGCTCATGCCCGGCCCCGTGTCGGCCACCACCAGATGCAGGCCATGCCCGCCAAGGCCGGCGCGCACCGACACCTCGACGCTGCCGCGCGCGGTGAACTTCACGGCGTTGCCCACCAGGTTGAGCAGTATCTGGCGCAGCCGCCGCGGGTCGCCCAGCAGCCACTGCGCCGGATCCAGGTGGCTGCACCACTGCAACTGCACCTGTTTGGCAGTGGCGACCGGCAGCATCAGCGCATGCAGTTCGTGCAGCAGCACCCACGGTGAGAACGCCACGGGGTCCAACTGCAGGCGCCCGGCTTCGATGCTGGCCAGGTCCAGCGCGTCGTCGACCACCTGCACCAGGTGCAGGCCCGCACGGCGCAGACTGTCGGCCTGCGCATGCTGCTGCGGCGACAGCGGCCCTTGCAGCAGCAGGTCACTCCAGCCGGCAATACTCGTCATCGGGATGCGGATACGCCGGCCAAGACGGCTCAGGAACCGGGTGCGGCGCGCCGACGCCTGCTCGGCCAGGCAGCGCTGGACACGGGCCTCGCGCCGGGCCGCGCGTTGCCGCACCGCGTAGGTGACCAGCCGTCCCAGCAGCACCGCGACCAGAACAGTCGTCACCAACAACACTGCCTTGCCGGTGCCGGTCTGCCACCACGCCGGTGCGACCTGAAGCAGACGCTCGCTGGGCGCCGACCACGCACCTTCGCCATGCCGTGCCTGCACCACCAGGCGGTGCGTGCCAACCGGCAGGCGCGCAAAGGTGCGCAGCGCCACCGGCCCGGTGTCCACCCAGTCCGGGTCCTGCCCGTGCAGTCGGAACCGATGCTGGATGCGATCGGCATCACCGGGACCGAGCAGATTGACCGCGATCTGGATATTGCGGTCGCTGCTGGTCAACGGCACCGTCGCCGCACCGGCGCGCACGCTCAGCGCGCTGCCATCGCGCTCGACGCGCACCGCGTTGACCAGCAGCACCGGCGGCAGGTCACGCTCTACCACCGCCGTCGGCTCGATCAGCAGCAGTCCGCCTTCGCGCACGGCGGCAGCCAGCGCCCCGGTGCCCAACCGCACCAGGCGGTGGGCGAGGATCTCCTGCACCGGCAGGCCATCGGCGCTGCCCAGCACCCGCACCCGCCCCCGGCCCGGGTCCACCCGCACCACGCCGCGCGCGGCACCGGCCCAGACCACGCCCTGTGCATCCACTACCAGCGCCTCGGCGCGCAGCAGCGGGTAGCCCTGCGCTCCGTCGAACCGGCGCAGCCGGTGCAGCATGCGTCCGTCCCAGCGGTGCTGTTCCAGCGCATCCTGGCGGCTGAGCCACAGGCTGCCATCGTCGGCTTCGGCGATGGCCGCCACTGCACTGCCCTTGTGTTCGGCAGCGATAAAACGGCCACGGGGGACATCCCAGACCTTGAGCCCATCGCGATCGGTCGCCCACAGCACACCGTCGCGGCTGCACAACATCTGTCGGCGCGCCGTCGCCGCGCTCAGACCCAGCCGCTCCGGCGGCTGCGCACGCTGGCGTTCGCCACGCGCTGACCACTGCTGGATCTGGTCAATTCCGGCCACCCACACCGTGCCATCCGGGCACGCCTGCAGATGCAGGGCTCCAGTAGCCGCCAATCCGCCCAGCGGCCACCGCCGGACCTCACCGCGTGCGGGATCGTAACGCGTCAGGTGCCCCGCACTGGCGATCCAGACGCGCTGCTGCGGGTCTTCGGCCATGCCTACCGACAGCGCGCTCAGCCCCGCGTGTGGCAGATCAAGATGGTCGCTGCTGGTGCCGGTGCGCAGGTCCAGGCGCTGCAGCCGGCCCTGGCTGCCTGCGACCCACAGCCGTCCATCCGCCGCCCCTGCCAGGGCCACCGCGTAGTGGCTGCGAAGGCCGGGAAGTCCATCGCCCGCCCGGGGCAATGCAGTGAATTCGCGCCAGCGCGCCGACAGCCGCCACACGCCGTGCGCGCTGCTCAGGAACCAGATGTCGCCCTGCCGGTCCTGCAGCGCCGTGTGCATTTGCACCGCGCGCGCCGAAGGTCCCTGCACCGGGCGGAGTGGGACGCGCTGGGTGTGCCTTCCGCGCTGCAGGTACAGCCCGGTGTCGCGCTGCTGCCACAGCACGCCGTCGCCACTGCGCAGCAACGATCGCCCGGTTGCCGATATGGCCTCGAAACGCGCGCCGGTGCCTTCCACCCACGCGCGCGTCGCGCCGCTGACATGGACGCCGCCCTGCGGATCGGCCCATAGCGCGTGTATCGCACCGTCGGCGGCGGGACCGACGCCGGCGCGTTGCAGGCGCCCGCCGGCGAACTGGCGCAGCCCGTGCGAGGTACCCACCCACAGGCGTCCGGCGTGGTCGACCGCCAGGGCGGTGACGGCATCGGCAGCGGCATCCACCGCCTGCCACGGCGCGTCCAACGCCGGCAACATGTACAACCGGTGATCCGACCCGATCACCCACAACGCGCTGTCACCGCCACCGGCAATACCGTGGATGGCACCGCGGCGCACGGCCCACGGTGCCTGCACGCCAGCACGTTCGAAACGGCGACGGTCAGGGCCCATCAGCAGCAGGCCGCGCGAGCTGGTGCCCAACCATAACCGGTCGGCGTCGTCGATATGCAGCAGGCGCAGGGTGGTGTCGGGCAATCCGTCGTCGTGCCCCCACACGCGCGATCGCCGCCCGTCAAAACGCATCAGGCCATCGGTGCCCGCCATCCACAGATAACCGGTGGCGTCTTCGGCCATGGCGTGGATGCCCGTGGTGGGCAGCCCATCGATGACACCCAGTTGACGTGGCCAGGGCAGGTCGAGCACCGTCGCCAGCACCGTCCAGGGCCAGCAGGCCAGCAACAGCCCGGCCAGCCAGCAGCGGCCGCCCCCTCGCCCTGCGCTGCTCACCCCCACCTGTCAATCGAACCCGAACCCATTCATCGCGGGAACGATAAACCGGCGATGCGACCCACGCAGCCCATCGCCCGTGGCGAGATCACATCCTGACAAATTCCAGATTGGATCGATCGCGCCCTAACAACTGACGCGGTCAATCAGGAGGCGCGAAGGGCGCGCCTCAATGCTCCCGCTGACGCAGTGCCCGGGCCTGCGCGATGGCCTCGATCAGCAGGTCACCGGTCACCGGCTTGCGCAGGAAACCGTCGAAGCCCCCTTCCAGCACCTGCTGTTCGGCGTAGGCATCCGAGCGGGCCGTGACGGCGATCAGCGGCAACTCATAGCCCATCGCACGCAGCTGGCCGGCGATGGCGATGCCGTCCAGTGCCGGCAGGTCCAGATCGAGCAGCCCGACATCGAAGCGGCCGGCGGCCACTTCGGACAAGGCGGCCAACCCATGCAGCACGTGCACCACCTCGTGGCCACGCGCCTGCAGCAGGCCGGCAATGACGTTGGCTACGGTCGGGTCGTCTTCCACCAGCAGCAGCCGCAGCGGCGGCAACTGGATCCGCGCGGCGTCCGAGGCGTGGCTGGCAACGTTGCCCTGCTGCAGCGTCCAGGGCAGCGGCAGCTGCACGCTGAAACGTGCGCCGTGCCCAAGCCGGCTGTCGATGTCGATACGCCCGCCCATCGCCACCGCCAGCTCCTGGCAGATCGCCAGGCCCAACCCGCTTCCGCCATAACGCGATGCGGTGCGCGGTCCGTCGGCCTGTTCGAAACGATGGAACAGGCGCTGCTGCTGATCGGTGTTGATGCCCGGCCCGGTGTCGGCCACCTCGAAAATGATGCCCATTCCGCCATCGATCAGCTCGGCGCCCAGGCTTACGTGCCCGCGCTCGGTGAATTTGATCGCATTGCCCAGCAGGTTCATCAGGATCTGTCGCACGCGCATTTCGTCGCCACTGACCAGGATCGGGCCGGGCAGATTGAAACTGCGCTCGAACGCCAGGCCACGGTGGTGCGCCATCGGCTCCATCAGCGCCTGCACCTGGGCCAGCATCGACATCAGGTCGAACGGGCGGATGTCCAGTTCCAGGCGTCCGGCTTCGATCCGGGCCAGGTCCAACGCATCGTTGACCAGCCGCAGCAGGTGCGTGCCGGCATGCTGGATCGAGGCCGCATAGCCACGCTGCAGTTCATCCAGCGGCGTGGCCAGCAGCAGTTCGCTCATGCCCAGCACGCCGGTCATCGGCGTGCGCACTTCGTGGCCCAGCGTGGCCAGGAACTGGCTCTTGGCCTGCGATGCCTGCTCGGCGATCTGCTGCTTGTGCACGGTCAGCTGCCATTGCTGGCGACGGCGCAGGCGTACGCGTGCCACGTACACCACCACGGCCACCAGCAGCAGCCACAGCAGTAGATAGCCCAGGATCGCCCAGCTGCTGCGCCACCACGGCGGCAGCACGTCCACGCTGAGCGTGCGCGAGGGCGTCCACTGTCCCTGCGGCGTGGCCGCCTGCACGTCGATGGCGTACCGGCCAGAGGGCAGGCGCGACAGCAGGCGTTCGCCATCGGCCGCCTGCATCACCCAGTTCTGGTCGTAGCCGGACACGCGGTAGCGATAACGGTTGCCCTGCGGGTTGGCGAAGGACAACAGCCGTGCGGTGATGATCAGGTCGCGGTCCTGAGGCCCCAGCACGATCGGTGCATCCGGTGGCAGCGACTGCTGGCCTTCGGCGTCGTCGCGGCGTACCTGCACGTTGTCGATCACCAACTCCGAGGGCGGCAGCGGCACATCGGCGGCATCCGGGTCGAAACTGACCAGTCCGGTGGCGGTCACCGCCAGCACCCGGCCGTTGGCCGCGCGGACCGGCGGCCGCCCACTGAATTCCACGTCGGGCAGGCCATCGCGTTCGCCATAGACGCGCAACCGGCGCTGCGCGCCATCCCAGCGCACCAGCCCGCGCGGCGTGGTGGCCCACACCAGGCCCTGACGGCCGGTGACCACCCCGCCCATCGATACCGCCGGCAGGCCCTGCGCAGCACCGACCCGCTCGCGCAGGGTCATGCTCAGGCCATCCCAGCCATAGCGCTCCAACGCGCCGTTGCGCGCCATCCAGACTTCGCTCGGGCTGGTCCAGGTGACGTCATAGATGCTGCCACGGGAAATACCGGGGACCTGCTCGAAGCGGCCCTCGTTCCAGCGCAGCAGGCCCATGTCGCCCATGATCCACAGCTGCCCGCGCGGGTCGAACAGCATCTGCTCGACCGGGTTCTCGGTCAGGCCGCGGCCCTCTTCGATGCGGATGGTCTCCAGCAGGTTGCCCTGTGCATCGCGCCGCTGAATGCCCAGGCTCATGATCGACATCCACAACTCACCATTGGGTGCCTGGCGGATCAGGTCGATGCGCTGGCGCACGTCCGAACCGCCGCCGATCTTCCACTCGCGCAGCTGGCCGGTACGCGGCTGGTACAGGCCCAGGCGCCCGCCCCGACCGATCCACAGCGCGCCATCGGCGCGCGGCAGCACCGACCAGATGGCGCCCACGCCGACCTGCGTATCGTCGGCGATCTGGCGCAGCGTGCCCTGCGCGTCCAGCTGGTAGATGCCGTGCGCCCCGCCGATGTAGAAATCATTGCCGGCCGCGGCACCGCTCAGCAGGTAGACGCTGTCCAGCGGCTTTCCCTCCAGCTGGTACCAGGTGGAAAAGCGCTTCCACCCCGGCGGCAGATACGCCAGGCCCTGGGTCAGCATAGCCACCCACAGCCCACCTTCGTGGTCCTGCAGCATGTCCAGCACGCCGCTGCGCGCAGTCAGGAAGCCGCTGCCGGCATCGCCGGCCAGCAGGTGCACGCTGGCCTCGTCGCCGCGGTACAGGCCATCGGCCGTTCCCAGCCAGTAGCCGCCGTTGCGGTCATGGATGACGGTGGCGGCACGCACATCGGCGCTGAGCGTCCACGGCGCCTTGCGCACGCTGCCATCGGCATCAATGCGGAACAAGCCGCCTTCGGTGCCGGCCCACACGGTGCCATCGGGTTCACGGGTCAGGCGGAACACGCTTTTGCCGCCCAGCAACGCCGGCGCGATGCGGTGGAAACGCTGTCCGTCCCAGCGCGCCACGCCACTGCCGGTGCCTACCCACACATGCCCCTTCGGGTCGGCCAGCATGGTGTAGATGGTGTCATCGGGCAGGCTGGTCGGATCGTTGGGATCGGCGTGGTACTGCACCAGGCTGCCGTCTTCGCCCCGCCGGCAGATGCCGTGCCGGTTGGTGCCGATCCACAGTGACTTGGCCGCATAGGCCAGCGACCAGAACTGGCCATCGCAGCGGGCATTGAGGTCGGTGAAATGCTGGAACGCCGCACGCCCGGGGGCCAACATGCTCAGGCCGACGCCGTTCACCCCCACCCATACACGGTCCATGGGGTCGACCAGCAGGGTTTCCACCTCGTTGCCGGGAATGGAGCCGGGGTCGGCCGGATCGTGCCGCCAGACCCGCAGGCCCACCCCATCCACGCGTGCCAGGCCGTCGTCGGTGGCTGCCCATATGTAGCCTTGGCGATCCTGCGCCAGTGCCAGCACCATGCGCGACGGCATGCCGTCGGCAGCGCCGAGGCGGCGCATGCGCGGCGTTTCTGCCGATGTTCCTGCCGTTGTTTCTGCGGCCCATGCCGCCGCTGGCAGCAGGCACAATGCCAGTACCAGCAGCACGATGCCCGCGCAGCAGCCACGCGTTCCCATCGCCATCCAGATCTCCCTGTAGCCGATGATTGTCCCACAGCCCCTGCGCCCGCGCGCGGGCGTCAACCGCCGCCGGGCCGCCCGAACCGGAAAGTTGCACCACGATCTGTTGCAGCCATGACACTGCTGCCGATAACGGTGCTGTGCGTATGATCGGCCCTGACCTTCCCGGAGCCCGGCCATGATCCAGCGCCTGACCCTTGCCCTGCTGCTGTGCACTGCCCCATGGGCAGCGCGTGCCGCCCCCGATACCTACCGCCTGGATCCGGTCCACACCCGCGTGCTGTTCGCGGTGGAGCATGCCGGCTTCTCCCACGCGCTGGGCACGGTGTCCGGCAGCGAAGGGGTGCTGGTGTTCGATCCGCAGGACTGGCGGACCGCCACGCTCAGCGTGAGCGTTCCGATCCAGCGGCTGGACCTGGGCGATGACAAATGGAACACGGCTACCCTGGCGCGCAACCTGTTGGATGCCGAACGCTTCCCGCAGGCCCGTTTCGTCTCCACCCGGGTCGAGCCCATCGACGACACCCACGCCAACGTGACCGGCCAGCTGACCCTGCACGGCGTTACCGCCGAGGTCACCCTGGCGGTCACCCTCAACGCCCTCAAGCGTCACCCGCTGCCCCCGTTCCGCCGCACCGCCGGTTTCTCCGCGACTGCCACGCTCAGCCGCAGCGCGTTCGGCGTGTCTGGCTGGCCGTCGATGATTGGCGACGCGGTGGAGCTGCGGATTGAAGCGGAAGCCGTTCGCGACAGAAACGCCGCCGATCCGGCGGACACGCCGCCGGTCGATGCCACGGGAACTGCCGTGCCGCGCGACGACTCCCAGCGTCCATCCCCACCGCCGGTCGAGGAGACCACGCCATGACTGCCAAGAACACCGCGACCCGCTGGGGCGGCGTCAGCCAGACCCTGCACTGGGTGATCGCCCTGCTGATCCTGGCCATGGGCATCCTGGGCCTGACCATGGGCGAGTTCCCCAAGACGCCCAAGTACTTCTGGATCTACACGCTGCACAAGTCGGTGGGCATCACCGTGCTGGCGCTGGTGGTGGCGCGGCTGGGCTGGCGCCTGTACGCCGGCGCCCCCACCCCGGTGCCCGGCACGCCGACCTGGCAGGAACGCATCGCCTCGGCCACGCACTGGCTGCTGTACGTGCTGATGTTCGCCCTTCCGCTGTCGGGCTGGCTGTACGACTCGGCCAGCGGGCTGCGCCCGTTCCGCTGGTTCGGCCTGGTGGACGTGCCCAAGCTCAGCGGTCCGGATGAACGCACCACGCAGCTGTCCCATGCCATCCACGAGTGGGGCTTCTGGCTGCTCATCGCGGTGGTGCTGGCCCATGCCGGCGCTGCGCTTTACCACCATTTTTACCAACGCGATGCCACCCTTGCGCGCATGCTGCCGCAGCGCTGGCTTGCCTCCCCCCAGAAGGACTGACCATGAACATCAAGCTCTCCACTCCCGCGGCCGTCGCCGCCGCCCTGGCCGGGCTGATGGCCACCGCACCGGTGCTGGCCGCCGATTACGTGCAGGCGCCGGGTTCGGTGCTGGTGTTTGCCACCAAGTACGACGGTGAAGTGTTCACCGGCACCTTCCCCGGCTTCGACACCAAGCTCAGCTTCGACCCGGCCAAGCTGGAAGGATCGAAGCTGGAAGTGACCATCCCGCTGGCCGGCGCCAAGAGCGGCAACAACGACCGCGACTCGACCCTGCAGGGCGCGGACTTCTTCAACGTCGGCAAGTTCGCCCAGGCCAAGTACAGCGCCACCACGTTCCGCGCCCTGGGCAACAACCAGTACGCCGCCGACGGCACCCTGGAACTGCGCGGCGTGAGCAAGCCGGTCACCCTCACCTTCACCTGGACCCCCGGCGCGCAGCCGGTGCTGAGCGGCAAGGCCACGGTCAAGCGCCTGGACTTCGGCGTGGGCGGCGGCGACTGGGCCGACACCAAGACCATCCCGAACGAAACCGCGATCAGCACCAAGGTCGTACTGAAAGCAAAATAACCCGCCCAGATGCGGCCGGCTCGCAAACCGGGTAGAGCCGACCGTTGGTCGGCTGCCACAGCGCCGACAACACCCCGGGTAGAGCCGACCGTTGGTCGGCTACCGCAGCGCCGACGACACCCCGGGTAGAGCCGACCGTTGGTCGGCTACCGCAGCAACGACGACACCCCGGTAGAGCCGACCGTTGGTCGGCTACCGCAGCAACGACGACACCCCAGGGTAGAGCCGACCGTTGGTCGGCTGCCATAGACCGCTCAGCCGACCAACGGTCGGCTCTACCGGATCCACGCCTCTACCGCCGCCACATCGAACGGCCAGTCCAGTTCCCGCCCCTTCGCATCGCGCAGCACCGGCACCCGCAGCCCGTAACGGGCCTCCAGC
>Ga0308172_1000851_pt1 | contig 28025 bp, 33 predicted proteins | sample PhyGR2_FD_202134 | JGI IMG/M metagenome (GOLD analysis project Ga0308172, IMG submission 202134) | Phyllosphere microbial communities from UC Gill Tract Community Farm, Albany, California, United States - DLSLSG.R2 | ecosystem: Host-associated > Plants > Phyllosphere > Unclassified | place: USA... | reverse complement strand
GAGCACTGCATGTACTCGATCCGTTCGGGGTGACAGATCGGCCATCCTCCTGCTTCAATCCGTTTGCGCATCTCGATGCCAATGATGTCGATATCGCCGAACATGCTGGCACGCTTGCCGACGCTCTGGTTTATGACGAGCCGGGGAGTTCCGGTGACGTACATTGGAACGAGGAAGCCAGGGCATTGATTGCCGGTTTGATCATGATGGTGGTTGCCAGCGAACCACCGCATCTTCGTCATCCGGCAACGCTGCGCGACTATCTGACAAGACCGCCAAAGGCATTTGCCGATCTGCTGACACGGATGCAGGAGAGCGACCGTTGTGATGGTCTGATAGCGCGTGCCGCCAACCGGCATTTGGGCAAATCCGATTGCGAGGCATCGGGCGTTCTGTCGTCGGCGCAACGCCACACACACTTCCTCGACAGTCCGCGCATGAAGCGGGTGATGGAGCGATCGGACTTTTGCTTTGCCGATCTGAAGCAGAGAACGCAGTCGGTGTTCCTGGTGCTGCCGCCGGACAGGCTTGGCACCTATGCACGATGGCTGCGATTGATGATCAGCCAGAGCCTGACGGAGATGGTAGGGACGCGCAACGGCGCATCACCACTCGAGAGCGTTACCCCGCCAGAAGTGGCCGCTACATCATTCTGCAAGCGGAAGAGAGCCGTTCCCGCAAACAAGTCCGTGCTGTTCCTGCTCGACGAGTTTGCAAGCCTTGGGCGGTTGGCGGCTGTCGAGCGTGCCATGGGGCTGATGGCAGGCTACGGCGTGCAGCTCTGGCCGATCCTTCAGGACATTCATCAGCTGCGTGCTCTCTATGGCAAAGGTGCAAACACCTTCCTTGCCAATGCCGGCGTGCTGCAGGTGTTTGGTGTGAATGACATTGAGACGGCCGGGCTTGTTGCACGCTCGATCGGCAAGCGAGATGCGCATTACATGACGGCGTCGCATAGTGAAGGCAAGCAGACGAACTCGGAACACATTGCTGCCCGCAATCTCATCAATGCCGACGAGATCATGCGACTGCCAGAAGACAGGATGATCCTTCTTCGGCAGGGGCATTATCCGGCAAAACTGCGCAAGATCCGGTACTATGAGGACAAGGAGTTCAAGGGCCTGTTCGACCGGATCTGAGAGCGATACAGGCGCCAGAGACAGGGACCGACAAAGCGCCAGACAAAGTAACTGGCATCGAACGTTAACGCGGTTCAGCAAGCAACGAGAATGGCAGTCACTGCGACGGAAGATGGATGGCGATGATCGAGCCTGTCCTGACGGGAACGCGCTCACACATAGCGCCGAAGTGAGCGGCAGGACAGGCGCGCGTCTTGCTCCAGAGGCAAGAAGAGAAACACCGGTGACGGTATCAGCGGGCAAGACGTCAGACACTAAAACGAAAGCCGCCCGGACGATGCCAGGCGGCTTTCGTTGATCAGGGACAAGTGGCAATCAGCCTTTGCGATCGAGCTCGCCTTCGACCTTGTCGCGGCTGTTGCCAACCGACTTGATCGCACTCTTCACATCGTCCTTTGACACGTGTTCCTTATTGGCCTCATAGCGGACTTCATGATCCTGTCCACCAGCCACGCGGGCGCGATCCTGGTTATGGCCTCGTGTTGTTTCCGACATCGTTCTTCTCCTGATGTTGAAAAAGACTAACCCGGCAGGATTCAGCTGGTTCCAGACAGCGAACGGCGATGCAATCGTCTTCGTGTCAGTTCGTTTGGTTAAAGTATGGTGCGCGGAGCTTGTTCTCTCTTCAAAGACGCAAGCACTCGTGAGAGACTGCATCCGTGATAGCCGACATCAGGCTCAGGCGTTCGTGCCCGCGGCATCCGACCTCCAAAAGTCGACTAGCACTTTTGCCATTTGATGAATTTTGCGAAGCGTATAAGGTTCATGGATACCACCAGCGCGATGACATCGCAGCGATAATTAGAAGCCAGTCAGACCCCGTTCCCATGATGAAATCCTCCCTCGATCATATTCCGCATAGAAAGCAGCGAGAGCTTGCCCGTGCGCTGGAGATCCTGCACGAGGAGTTCGAGGATGTGTTGAACGAAGGCACAGCCGACTTCAAGAAGCGCGGACGCATTCTGAAAATCATCCTGTTCGGTTCTTATGCCCGCGGGACATTTGTCGATGAGCCGCATACGATGAAGGGCTATCGCTCGGATTTCGATTTGCTGGTGATCGTCAACAATCGCAAGCTGACCGACCATGCCACCTATTGGTACAAGGCGGCAGACCGGATCATTCGTGAGAGCTTCATCGAAACGCCGACGCAGTTCATCGTCCACTCTTTGCGCGAGGTGAACACGGAGCTGAAGAAGGGTCACTACTTCTTTTCGGATATCCGCAAGGAAGGCATCGTTCTCTACGAGCTTGATGACGAGCCGCTGGCTGAGCCGAAGTTGTTGACGGTAGCCGAGCGGCTGACTGTGGCGCGCGAGCATTTTGTTGAAAGGCTTCCAAACGCAGAGCGATCACTAAAAACCGCAGCGTTCCAGCTTTCGAACTCTACGGTCGATGCAAAGTGGCGCAAGGATGCCGCTTTCGCGCTACATCAAACTCTTGAGCAGGCCTACTCTTGCGTCTTGCTAACTTTAACCAACTACGGTCCGCCTTCGCACAACGTGAAATTCCTTCGCTCACTTGCCGAAGAGCAGGATCTGCGCCTAGTCGAAGCGTTTCCACGGGATCACCACCGGCAGAGAGCTTGGTTTAACACGATCAATGAAGCCTATGTTAAGGCTCGTTATTCGAAGCATTTCGAGATCAGCGAAGAGGCTCTGGTCTGGCTCGGTGAGCGGACGGCGCATCTCCTGGCGTTGGTGAAGGTCGTTTGCGACGAGCATATCCAGAAGCTGGAGCGGGATGTCTCGCGGGCCAAGACGTAACATCAGTTTTCGATCAGGATGCTGGCTCATAAGTTCTAATGGTCTAGGCCGGCGATCCGCCGAGCGATTGCATTTCTTGCCGATGATATACGACCGATCGTGCTCAAGATCCCGTTGCGGACCGTACAGCCGGCGGGGGATCGAAGCGTAGCAAGTCTTGTCATGCGATCGGTAAGCCGGACAACAGAACGTGCAACTTTTTGTCGGGCATCAGCCCAGCCCAGAAGCTGGCTGCGATCTCCGTTCATCGCGTGGAGGAGTGGATCGGCAAGCGAAACGGCATCCTGAATGCCGTTTTTCATGCCCTGGCCGCCGGCCGGACTATGAACATGCGCGGCGTCGCCGCACAGGATGATATTGCCGGAAATGACATTCTCTGCCAGCCTGTGATGAACATGGAAACGTGAGCTCCAGATGACATCGTTGATGCGGCCAGATTCACTGGGTGGACCACGTTCATCGAGCAGTCTCTGAATGAACGACATGTCGGGTTGTTCTGGTGGTTTGCTGGCGGTCGCAACAATTCGATAACGGTCATGCGGCAGAGGCGCCACCACCATCAGTCCTTGCGGGGCAAAGAAAAGATCGACTTCGGAGCGGGCAAGCGGCCAATCCATGTTGACATCGGCAAGAACAAACTCTTGCCGATACGTGCCACCGACGAATGGTATCTCGGCTTCCTCTCTGACTTTGCTGTGAAGTCCATCGCATCCGACCACCCATGAAGCATGCATGTCGATGTTTCCGTCCGGACTTTTCAGATGTGCCGCGAACCGATCTCCTTCTTGGGCGATGCTCTCAAGTTCAGTGGCCCACTGTACCTCAACGCCGAGCTCTAGCAGACGGGTGCGCAGGATGGCTTCGGTTTGATCCTGTGGCAGCATAAGCGTGAAGGGATAGCGTCCTGGAAGTTCACCGAAGTCTACGTCGAGCAGCAATCGGTCACGATCACGAACACGAAACTTCGGTACGATAATGCCCTCCTCAAGCAATTTTGCGGTGACGCCAAGTTGTTCGAGGACCTGCAGGGTCCGCGCGTGGATAACGGCGGCGCGCGATGTGTTTGCGCCTTGAGTCTGCCGGTCGATGACGATTACCCGAGCACCTCGCTGCCTAACGGCAATTGCTAGAGAGAGGCCAGTTGGCCCAGCGCCGACAATCAGGATCGGAGAAACATTGGCTGACATGATGGCTAAACCTCGCTAGAAAATGTAAACACATGTTTGCATGGAAGATCTGGGATGTAAACAAGTGTTTGCATAACGCGATCACTGATGGCAGGTTAGGCTGATGAGCCAGTCGAGCGACAAACCGAAGACCCTCCGTTCTCAACCCACGAGAGATCGCATTCTCGCAACAGCGCGCGAATGCTTTTCTCAGTCTGGTTTCGAGAAAACGACGATACGGACCGTTGCGACCGGCGCTGGCGTGGCACCTGCAATGGTCATTCGATACTACGGTAACAAGGAAGGCCTGTTTGCCGCGGCGGCCAGGCTCGACCTGCAGCTGCCCAGGCTGGATGGTGTTCCGTTAGAGGGGGTGGGGGAGGTGCTGGTCCGGCATTTTCTGGATCGGTGGGAAGGTGTGCGCAGCGACGGGCAGTTGCAAGCGCTCCTGCGTGCAGCGATCAGCCACACGGGCGCACGGGAAGAGTTGAGGCAGATTTTCGAAAAGCAGCTATGCGCTGCAATCGGTCGGTCCGGCGTCGATCAGGCGAGTACGAGAGCAGCACTCGTTGCATCACAGATGCTTGGTCTGGCGCTCGGGCGATATATATTGAAGCTCGAGCCACTTGCCACGATGTCGCCAGGCACGATCACCTCGCTCTTTGCACCGACCATTCAGCACTACCTTTCGTTTGAGATTTCCGGGTAGCCCCTCCAACGCGAAGCATGGCGGTGAAGAGAACAGTTGCAAAGGAGGGGACATCTGCAAGGCACACGCGGCTGGCCGGGTTGAGCCAATATTACAGACCACCGCAGCGCGTGACCGCAGGCCCCCGCTTATCGATAGATCTGGAGCAACTGGGAATGATCCTTGGCGGGTTCGCACGGATATCGAGGCGGTGGAAGCATTTTGGGATCAGGCTCTCATCCCAATTTACAAGATCATGACCTGGTCTGCATTCGACGCTGGAACAACATGGAATGCAGACTTAAGGGAAATCAGCCATCGGATCAGCGAGTGATCCGCGACACTATTGATCGTCTCCGGCTTAGCACTGATTCATGTTCAGTCGGCTGATCATATTGTTGTAGTCCTGCAGCAGCGAGTTGGCATCCTGCTGCTCCCGCGATTGCATCATCTGGAACTGGGAGCGTTGCTGCTTGTCCTTTTCGTAGGAGCCGTCTTCTGTCCTGCTGACGATCTGCCTTCCGGTCGAGAGGTAAGCGTTGGCTTTGGACATGATGGCCGAGCAACCCTCGTTGCTTTGCTCCCTGATTTTATTGTCATAACCGGTTGCCATAGTATTGAACTGGTCAAGCGAGGCCTTAAAGGCTTCTTTTTTGTCACCAAGCCCTGTTCCGCTCAAGAAGCCGGAGGCGAGATCCATGCTGTCCTTGATGTGATAGACCATTCCGATCCGGAAATAGGCGAGCGTGTCTTTTTCCGTCTTGTCGAAGGCGGATTTGATGCGGGCGCGGTCCTTCGCCTCTATGGCATTGTTGTAGCTTGCCTGGGCCGTGGCCAGTTCTTCCATAGCGGCGATATAAGCAGGCTGTGTATCGCGGCCATGCGCGCCCTTGTCACTTAGATAGGTTTTGGCCTCAATGTAGTTGGCCATGTCGCGGTCAAGCGGGACCGCTTTCGCCAATGCGTCGGAATAAGCTTTCGCTGGCCCGTCGAGTTCGGCCATGTCAGGCTTCATCGCGCGTGCCTTGTCCAGGTTTTCCTTAATCCGGCCCATAGGCGACGAAGACGGGAAGAGAAGGTTTTCCTCCTTCTTCTTGCCGTCAAGCACGGGCTTTACGGTAGTTTGGTACGTTGCCAGATCCTCAGCGTAAGAGCGCTGAACCGAATTGGCGACCTCTACATACGCATTGTACTTTTGGATCTCTGCTTGCTCGCTTGCGGTTTGCTCCTCGTTCGCCTGGCCTGATTGGCTCGACGTGCTGTCATCGCAGGCCGAGAGCAGGATCAGGGATGCGGCAAGGGCTAGCGAGCGGATCAGGGGTTTGGAAAGTCGATGTGATGTCATTTCGGTCCTCATTTGCATTCTGAGAAGATCGTCAGTTTCGGCGCCAGCTCGTAGTCGATGTGCCGCCTGGCATTAGAATCTTGCTCAGGTCAAAGCGCCTGTTCAGTATCGTGGTGTAGAGGCGCTGTAACGGGTTGCTTTTGAACCGATCGCTTTTTCAAGACAAGTCTAATGAAGCTTTTCGCTCTTTTCGAGGACGGCGGGACCTCTGGCTGATGAATAGGAGGTGACTGGTCGGGTTTAGCTGGAGGACCCAGATTGCCGGGCCAGTTGGCAGCTGCGTCCGGCTTAAGGTTTTCTGTCGAGCTGACGCGAGCGTCGGAGATGATTTTGTTGCGAGTTGGATCAGCGGGTTGAAACTAACGGTTCTGGTGGCACCGTCTCCAATTCTCTCGGTGGAACATTCAAATATCTCGCCCGTTTTATCGCCAGAAATGCGCGGGGCTTCCATCGAATGAAAATCAAGGTGAATTCTGGCCGGCTTAGCCTTTGGGTCCTGCCGATAGTTGGCACGTTCGTGAAGTGTGGCGCGGCCTTTGCCGCCGATGGAAAGTCACCCGGCCCCTCAGAGGCCTTGTTCCTGATCCAGATCATTGTTCTTGTGGTCGTCGGCAGATTGCTGGGTGAGGCTATGGTGCGCATTGGGCAGCCGTCGATCATGGGCCAGATCATCGGCGGGATCTTGCTGGGTCCTTCGGTATTCGGTCTTGTGTTTCCGGAAGCGCAATCGACGTTATTCCCGAACGGCGAGGCGCAAAAGGCAATGGCAGACGCCGTTGCCCAACTCGGTATTTTGTTCTTGCTCCTGCTTGCAGGTATGGAAACGGACCTCGGTCTGGCGTTGCGGCTGCGTCGTGCGGCAGCTGGAGTTTCCCTCTCCGGGATCGTGGTGCCGTTTGCACTCGGTTTTGCGTTGGGGGAGGTTATCCCTGCAGGTCTGTTGCCCGATCCCGACGCGCGATTGGTCACATCGCTCTTTCTTGGAACCGCGCTGTCGATTTCTTCGGTGAAGATTGTCGCGTCCGTCGTTCGCGAGATGGACTTCATGCGCCGTAACGTCGGTCAGTTGATTGTCGCCTCAGCGATCATCGATGATACGATCGGCTGGGTTATCATCGCTGTGACGTTCAGCCTGGCGACGAGTGGCACTGTGGATGTCGCAATTCTAGGAAAAAGCGTCATCGGCACGATCGCGTTCATGGCCTTCAGTTTCACGATCGGGCGGCGCATCGTTTTTGAGATCATTCGTTGGGTCAACGATACCTTCAAGAGTGATCTGCCCGTGTTAAGCGCAATTATCGCCATCATGGGTGGCATGGCGATCATCACCAATTTGATCGGTGTTCACACTGTCTTGGGCGCGTTTGTCGCGGGCATTCTCGTCGGTCAGTCCCCGATCTTGACACGCCAGATCGAAGGACAGTTGCGCGCCTTGACGACTGCGCTGTTCATGCCTGTCTTCTTCGGCCTGACGGGGCTCCATACTGATCTTGGCCTTTTGGCTGACCCGTCCATATTGCTTCTGGCTGTAGGACTGATCCTGATCGCCAGTCTTGGAAAATTCGGTGGTGCGTTTGTCGGTGCTAAAATGGGTGGATTTTCCAATCCAGAGGCTATCGCGCTTGGGTGCGGAATGAATGCCCGAGGATCAACTGAAGTTATTGTCGCTTCCATAGGGCTATCGGTCGGCGTGCTCGACGAGCGTCTGTTTTCCGTGATCGTTGCTATGGCAGTCGTGACAACGATGGCTATGCCACCCACTTTGCGGTGGGCATTGGCGCGGTTGCCGATGCGGGAAGATGAGGAGGATCGCCTGCGGCTTGAATCCTTCGAGGAAAAGAGCTTCCTGTCCAATTTCGAGCGTATCCTGCTTGCGGTCGACCATTCAGCCAGCAGCGATCTTGCTGCCCGCATCGCTGGACATTTCGCTGCCGTGCGCAAGATGCCAATTACCGTTCTGGATGTCGTGGACGAACCCGGCGATGACCGAGCTGACGATTTGGCGGGACGTATGCCGGACAGTCGCGCGAAAGAGGTCAGCGAGCGCGTGCAGAGCACTGCCGATGCGACCCTGCAAATAGACGACGTCAAGCAAGCTTCGGCCGATGGCGAGGTCCACGTCACGATCCGACAAAAGGACGGGGAACTGGACGACATCCTCTCCGAGACTGCGGACAAAGGCCATGACATGATGTTCGTCGGCGTTGAGCCAAGCACGGCCGAGGGCGGTGGGTACGGTGGTCGGCACACAGCGATGGTGGACGCATTCAGTGGGACGACGGCGATCGTTTCGGCTCGAGGACATCTTCCAGAAGCGGATAGTCAGTTGCGTATACTTGTACCTGTCAGCGGGACAGAGCGTTCGCTGAACGCAGCAGAGTTTGCATTTGTCATCGCAAAGGCTACCGGCGGATCGATCGCTGCAGTGTATTTCAAGGATCCTGCACAGGCAGCGTCTCTGTCGAGAGTGAGCGACACGAGTGGTGTCCAGCAATCGGCGTTCGAGCAACTTGACCAAATTGCAGAGTTCTACGGTCTGCCGTTGGAGAAGGTCACATCGCAGCAGGGATCACCGGAACTGGCCATACTCAAGCATGCTCGAAGAGGCCGCTTCAATCTGATTATTTTGGGCGTCAACAGGCGGGCAGGCGCTGATCTTTCCTATGGCACCGTCGCCGACACGCTTCTGGAAACCGCCGACCGCTCGGTTGTCTTCATCGAAATATGATGGTTCTGCCGTTACCTTGTATCGACAAAAGGCCGATCTCGAAGTCATCGCCTTTGTGGAATTTGACGTCGAGCGCCGGTTCAGTGGCTTCGCCGTTCCGGCACAAAACTCGACATACCGGCCGATTGTCCGCCCGTTTCGGGGCATTTTATTGTTGTAGTGTGGGCGCTAGTGAACCCGTTTCTTTGAAAGGGACATTGGGGTGAACGATGCCCTTGCCTTTTCCCGTGCCGTCCATACGCTCTGGTAACTCGCTAACTTGTCTTTCACATAAATGCTATTATACTAGCATTAATAGCAGATATTGGCGTTGGGTGATAATATGTTAGCATTTAAGATGATTTCCCCTGCGGACGTTGTCGAGGGGATGGCGGAGAGAATGAAGCGTCGTCGCATTGAGCATGGGTTGACGCAGCGTGAACTGGCTTCGAGATCGAATGTGTCTTATGGATCGCTGAGACTGTTTGAAGAAACCGGAAAAATTTCACTCGAGAGCGTCGTGAAAATCGCGTTTGCCCTTGAGGCGGAAGCGGAATTCGAACGCTTGTTTCCAGGTCGACCGCCGCAGGATATCAACGACGTTATTGATCGTCCTCTCAAACAGCGTGTGCGCAAGAAATGAAGTTCAAGCCGATCCAGCAGCTTAAGGTTCATCTCGATATCGAAGGTAATGAGAAGAAGGTCGGTACTCTGGCCTGGAGTGGCAGGGAACGCAGGGCTTACTTCGAGTACGCTGCGGAGTTTCTGGCAGCACCGCTTTTGGTTTCACCATTCCATATGATGGCAGCCATCGGGTTGATTGCGGCGCCTAGGGATCCGTTCGACGGGCTCCACGGGCTATTCAACGACAGCCTGCCTGACGGGTGGGGTCGTCTTTTGCTAGACCGCCGTCTCCAGCGAGCGGGCATTGACTATACCAGGCTCACGCCAGTTGAGCGTCTGTCGGCCGTAGGACGATCGGGCATGGGCGCGCTCTCATACGTTCCGGAACTGCCAGATGATGAGAAACAACAGGCAGAGAATGATCTGGACTGGTTTGCTGATCAGGTTGAACTGGTACAAACGCAGATGGACATTGCCGACATAGATCGTTTGCAGGGCGCACAAGGTGGATCCGCAGGTGCGCGTCCAAAGATTATGATCGGCTTCAACAAGGCGGAAAACACCTGTGTTCTTGACTATGGCCAACCGTTGGCTGCGGGGTTCGAAAGATGGATGGTCAAGGCACCAAGTTCCGATGATCCGCCCGAGATCGGCGCTGAAGAAAGGGCCTATGCGCTGATGGCGGTAGCTGCAGGACTGACAATGGCTGACACGCGGTTGTTGGAGACCCGGAAAGGCAGGCGGCTTTTTGCGACGCAACGTTTTGACAGGACATCTGCCGGCAGGCTTCACATGCACACGGCAAGCGGCCTGTTGAATGCCAGCCATCGCGAGGCCAGCGTGGACTATCAGCAACTTCACAAGCTGACCCATCTTGTGACCCGCGATGCTGCCGAAGTTCTCAAGATGTTTCGCAATATGGTCTTCAATGTTTACGCGAAAAATCGCGACGACCATGCCAAAAATCATGCATTTCTTATGGATGGGAAAGGCCGGTGGTCTTTGGCACCTGCATACGATCTTACGTTCTCGTCTGGACCGGGCGGTGAGCATAGCGCTGCAGTAGCCGGAGAGGGTAGAGCTCCCGGCATGAAACACGTCTTAGCGGTCTCCAGAGGGGCTTCGATCTCCGATCATGATGCCAGGCAAGTTATAGAGCAGGTAAGAGACGCTGTAGATCGGTGGCCGCAGTTTGCCGAAGAAGTTCAACTATCCAGATCCCGCACCGCTGAACTGGACAAATTCCTGAATGGCGATCGGCTGGCTGACCGATGATTTGGTCTTGCCTGGCGGCGCTCATCGATACGGCACAATCATGCTGGAAACACGTGCTAGGATCGAAATGGCTGCAGCCATCCCGAAACTCGCCAGCAGGATAATTGTCTTATTCGTTGCGTGTTCGATCGCGATGGGTAATCGTTCTCAGCGCGACCAGGCCGGCGATGGTGCTGCCTATATGGCGCCGTTGCTTTCGATGTTGAAACGTCTCTGTCTACCATTGCCCGTTGATTTTGGATGGATTGTAAGCTCGCTACAGCACGCGCCCCAAGCGCCGACATGATTGGATCGCGAAACTCACTCAGAGGTTTCAACAGGATTCCCAAACAGATCAAGCGGTGGAGGTTCAGGCGAACTCTTTTGCGCGGACAGGCGGCCGCCAAATGAACGCGGGCTATCTGCTCGTCCAGCCCACAGCGCGAACTCGACCTTTTCTCCGGCCTTTATGTCGCGGTCTGCGATGAAATACCCACGGTGGTCAGGAGCGGTGTCGTGTCCGGCTTTTTCATTTTCGAACAAGCAAACCTCTCCCGGCCTCGGCTTGTAAGCCATTCGAGCGTCCTCACTTTGAATTTGGTCTGTAGATGAATGGTCGGGCGTCTTTGTCGTATTGATGTGGGATTTAGCACCGTTGGCACCAAGATCGATCGGTACGGCTAGGTTCCAGCTATTGGCACCCATATGGCCGAAGTATCGTCGCCATACGCTGTAGCGCTTCCGTCCAGAACACATGTACCAACCCAGGCACATACGACTGCATCCAGGCAATCCTCGAAGGCTTTCAATTCATAGCCTCGCGAGGATGGGTCTGGTAAAGGCAGAGCGGATGCCACGCCCTTAATGCGATGCTCCAGCAAGCTGACGATGCCTGCCCAGACGCTTAGGAGCTTGTGCCGACGATCTATAAGGCTCGCCTCCGGCCAGTATTTACGGGATTTCGCGTGCTTGTAAGGGAGCCTTCGGTTTGCCTTTGCCAGTTCGATCAGAGCCGGATGCGGATAGACTTCGATGAGAGCAGGAAAAGATGCTCCGGATGTCAGGAGCGGATAGCCTGCTCGTGCAAAACCCAAGGTCAGGTCGTCACTGAGCTTTCCGGGCCGGGTTTGGCTTGGCGTATGCGTACCAGCATGCCTCGATCCATATAGCGAAGAAATCGCGTTGTCGGAAACGCGCCGTCCCGTGATGGGATTAGTCGACAAGGGCATGTCGATAGCGACAACACTGACAGGCGTTGCGGCGAGTTCAGCCGTCTTCAAGATGAGTGCAGGCGGGTCGGGCGTCGAACCGCGATGTCGGCCACATTTCAAGTCATCCACCGAGAGGAAGGCTTGGTATGACGCTGCGACCCGAACAAGTCGCCAGGTAGCGCCGCTGCGTTCGACCAGGGCGACGCCACTTGGTTCTGTGAATGTCCACGCTGCATCAATTCCGAGAACTGCTGTCATAGAGCGAAGCTATCGCATGTTCAGACTGCTTGCGCCATCTCAGTTGCCTCGGTTGCGACGCCCTGGGCGTTATCTAGCAAGCTTAGGAGCTAATCCAGGCTGTAAGGCTTTGGCATGAAAACCCAGCCCGGCCTCATATCGTCGCTGACATCACGACCTGAAACGACAATGACCTGCGTTCGAGGAGACACGCTCGCTATCATACCAGCAAGATCAAGGCCGGTCAGATGCCCTGGCATATCGACGTCAGTGACCAGCGCGTCAAAGGAGGGATTGCGTCCGACCACCGCGACAGCTTCGAGAACGTTCGCGGCCTCGGTGACAGCATACCCGTCGTCCTTAAGTGCCTCAGCCAATATCATTCTGATCAGAAGATCGTCTTCTACGACGAGCACGGTACGCGGGGACATGTGTGGCTCCAATGGCTATCGGTTACTCAACTTGTCCACGCCCGTTTCGATCATCCCTGCTAGCCAGTATTTGCGAACATATTTAATTAAATCTGAATGACCGGGCGTGCAGTTGAAAGCTCGTGGGTCCGCCATCAATTGAACGTACAGAGAACATTCATGGGAGCCGTCATGACGATGTCTTGTGAAAAGCAGCTTTCGAAGACCGCAATCCGAACCTTGTCGGCGATAAACCAGTATCGCTACCAGCGTCGTTCTGGTCGTGTTTGGCTGGTTGGCGACACCGTATATCGGCTTCAATGGTTGCCAATCTTGAACGAGAACCGTTCGTCAGAGAGGTCGCCTCGAACGGGGTTCCTCGCCTCATCCTTACCGACGAAGGCAAACGCCTTATTGCCGGTGGCAGTGAGTAACGGTTCAGGTGTTTTAAGACCAAATGGGCACTCTACACCCGCCGCGGCCGTCTGCGCTGTTAAGGAGCCTCCGAGATCTGGTGCGCTAGGCGCCTGCCGCAGTGCGGTCCACCGGAGGATCGATGCATAGTCTTTGGGGCGCTCACTTTAAAAGATACGCAGACGTATCAATATTAACTCCAAAGATATGTTTGGAGATCATGTATCACTGAAGTCTGAAACCTTGGTGGAAATCGGCGATCTTCTAAGGGCGGCGAGAAAAGGGCTGGGTCTATTGCAGGAGCAGGTCGCCCAGATGGCTGGCATATCGCGACCGCGCTACCGCGAGATTGAGACAGGAAGTAGCGCTGCCCGCGCGACCACGTTGGTGAATATCGCGCGTGCGCTTGGTCTCGAGCTGATGTTCATCCCGCAGTCGATGGTGCCAGCTGTCAATGCGCTGCTTCAGCCGCATGATAGCGACGAGGATCTGCCTGCGTTCGTTCCCAGTTCAGATGGTGATGCCGATGCCTGATCTGGATCTCGATCCAAGGCTCTATCTGGTCGCTTAGAGTGTTGCGGAAGGACCTGAAGGTTGATGCTATCTCGATAGTCGGCGCTCGTCGTCGATCACTGACAGACGGTTTGGGAGCGACGTTCCCCATATCCACAGTACAATATTGAGGTCAGCGTCGGTCGTGCCAGGAGCAAGACTCCTGACGATCAGGCCGTGAAAACCGGCGTTTTTCAGACCTCGAGCAAGCTGCTGCGTTAGCGCTTCACCGCGCAGGTTCATCTCGTCTCGCCAGGTCGTGTTACTCAGCGCTTGAGGAGTTATCCGGTGTTTTTCTAGGAGGTTCAGGTCTCGCGTATCGAACAACGGCTCGAAATCTGCGTTATAGGATACGAGCGTGGTTGGTTGCAGACTTCCCGCCTGATTAGCTTCTCTAAGCGCCGTCATGATGGTCAGTGACGTGTAAAGTGCAGGCATCCCCTTTGGATTAAATCGACCGCCATAAAGTTCGGCACCCCGTCCAGAAAGCGGCTCACGGGCGTAGAGCGGATTGAGCGCTCGGTAGAGCTTGCCTTTGTAGTGCATTGGCACGGTCAGGCATGGATGCCGGCATCGATAGCATCGATATAGTCAAGCACTTCATCAGCGCGACCGTTTTGCACGAGTTGCATTGCGGTGTGGCCGGAAAAGCCTGAAAGGGGTTCTGAGCGATACCAGGCATAGGCGATCAGCGCAGATCCGAACCGAGGCTCGACCTTATTGACGACCTCGACCATTTCCCGCAGGCGCCTCTGGGTCTTGTCGGATCTGATCCGGTCTTTGCGCTGGACGGCGTCTCTGCCTAGTCCCGCACTACGCGCGATGTCCTCGCTTGTGGTATGAAGAACGTCAGCGATCTTGGTGGGCGCAAACAAGCCATCATCAGCATATTGTGTCAGAGCCATATGAAAATCCCACGCATTTCCCGCTATTTATGACGCAATATAGCGTCAATTAATGCGGCATTCAAGTCGTGGGGCGGGAATATGGATCGCTCAGGAGACCTTCAGATGGCAGCCGATCGGATCGATGTCACGCTCATCAAAGAGGGATAACTGGCTTGTTCTCAAAGCGAATTCTAAAGTTTCGGCGCTGGAAGTCCTCCCGAAAACAGACGAAGACAAGTTCGAGATCATGCGAGGCGTCGTGTCGTCCTAGAAGACTGAACGAGGCGATGATGACGCCGTTGTATCCACGGGTAATGCGAAACGCCGCGTTGCGCATGACGATTGCATCGGGATCTGCAAGGTCCCCACGACGTTCATAGATGACCCAGAAGCGGGCAGCTCTCCAGGTCACTTCCAGTTGCTCTTTGACTTTAGCAAGGAACTCTTCGGCGCTCATGGAGGGTCCCCACGGCAGCGGCGTTTCCCCGGTATCGTCCGCGACACTGAAATAGCCGTCGTACTCAATGCCAGAATTGAGTAGTTGCTCGATCCTGGAGAATGCTTTGTCTTCAGAAATTGTCGTCTTGAACAGGATCGCCATAACCGGGTCGTCTCATAGATATCGGTCTATTGCGGGTAGAACATCCTTACGATGAATACCAGTGCTTCGAGCTTTAACTGAAAGAGCAGCACTTACCGGACACGGAAAGTGGGCCCGCTTGATGAGGGGATTTTGCGGACTTTTATTGAAGGCGGGAGGGCGTCAAGACACCGTCTTGTCGGACTTGGGTGCTGTCAGCCTCGTTGGTTTGAGCTCTTCAGGAGCAAGCCTGGTCTTTCTGCACTGCCAGGAAATTCCTGATGGACCACCAAGTTTAGATCTGGTGGGCGATCATAGCAATTTGCTGACCCCAAGGTCGTTTTAGGATCTCGCGGTTAAGACGTCATATGATAATGGATATTCTTGAAGGCCATCAATGCGTCGATCTGTCGACACAGGTTCATGGGAGAGGTGGCATCCAAACCCTTGAAGCAGGATAGCTTATGCGCATCTTTCTTATTCGTCACGGCGAATCCCTCGGTAATCTGGACGAGCGGGCTTACAGTCAGTTTGGCGATCACAATGTCCCGTTGACGCAATGGGGATATCGCCAGGCGAGTGAAGCCGGATCCGTGATCGCAGCCTACGTTGCAGGACTGAGCGAACCGGGGTCAAAGCCGCTGCGCATATGGTACTCACCTTTCTTGCGCACGCGCCAAAGCAAGGACGCTCTCCTTGACGCCTTGCCTGCCGAAAGCGTCGGCAAGGTCCGCGAGGATTATCTCCTGCGGGAACAGGATTTCGGGCTCTTTACGGAAATCTATGACCATGCTGAGCGCAAGCAGAAATTTCCCGACGAATTCGAAAAATGGGCGAGGCTACGCAGCAACAGCGGCAAGTTCTATGCCCGGCCGCCCGATGGCGAAAGCCGTGCAGATGTGGCGCAGCGGATGCGGCTGTTTCTGCAAACAATTATGCACGAAGCGCGCCACGGCCACGACAATGTTGTGATTGTCGGCCACGGTGTTACCAATCGTGCCTTCGAGATGAGTTTCTTTCAGCATCCAGTTGATTGGTTTGAACGCTCCGTCAATCCGGGTAATTCCGACGTCACGCTGATCGAGGGGACGCGCGAAACCGGGTACGCCTCCAGGCTGCTCCATCAGGCTCTTGATCGTCAGCCGGGCCAGAACGATCTGCGAGAGTTGTATGGCGTGCAAGTAGCGGTTAAACCCGGACCTTTGTCGTAAAAGAGCTTCGTTGAGCGCTGCACGTCGCAGATCGTCGCATCGGAGATGGGGCGCAATGAACGTAACAGCAATCTCCGTGGCTGGTACGGACGCGCAGGGGATCTTTGAGCGATTTTGAGGTATTCTGTAACCTCATAAATGTGGGTTTGTCGGATTTTTGTTCCGTAGGCACTCTTGAGACGATGTTCGACACTTTGCGGGATAAATTTGAGGCAGCAGTCGATTTTATGAGCAAATAGGAGAGACGCTTCAGTAATCGGTCTATATCGAGGCAGAGCTTAAAGCGGTAAGTCCTCACAGGAGTTCACGGGCAGGCAGTCTGCGTCGATCTCCCATATCTCAAACGGCTAGTGAGCGGCTCATAACTGGCGCCTCGCGGCCAGTTGACGATGGCGGCTCTTGGCCCGAAGCTGAAGACAGTCTTTTGCCAAGGGCGGAATTTGGAAAGGTTCAATCGCCCGAGCGGTGTGGCTTGCGGTCAGTCTGAATTTAAGTGATGATCTGCGGAGTATGAGAACGATGTTGGTGGAGGGAAGGAAAATCGATGTTTCCATCGCTTGATCTGTTTTGCTTAGGGACGCCTCCTCGTTGAAGAATACTCGTCGCCCCTCGGACCATCACGCTGATCAAATCCTGCACCGCTTCGACCTCAATCCTCCCGATATCGATAGCTGTCTCTCTCAGGTCTATGCTGCTTTCTCCGGCTACCGTCCGCGATGGGACTGGTGCCGCCAGTGCTTCACGGTAGACGAAGAGGCGCGAACACGACGCGCGGGCGATCCGCGTCGCGCCAGCCTGGAAAGCTTCGGCCAAATCTACTTCGAGCATCCGAACTGTTCCGGCGGTCGCGACACATTCCTGCATTGGTTGCCCCGTGGTCTGGAACTAACATTCTTGAACTTCGACCATGACTACTTTCCTATGGAAGGCGCTATGCGGCTTGGGTTATGGCGCTGGCCGAGAGGGGAACAAGATGCACTGCGGGCGTTGTTCTGCAGCGTCGCGATGAATTGGTTCAACGGTGGCGATCCCATGCCATTCGAGCATGCGATACGCGAGTCGAGGACAGACGTGGATAATCATGTGTCCTTACGCATCGTCAAAGCGCTGCTAATGCTAAGGGTCAACCCCTTTGAGCTGTTTTCTTGGCTGGCGCGATCGAACTCAAGCCGAGCACGGAGTGTTCTGGTCGGGCTTACGAACCATGGGCATCTGGTTGATGAAGCTAGCTACTATGTTTTGGACGATGCCACCTACGAACCATTGCTGCACGAGGGAATCCGAGCTCTAGACCGTCTCGCTTTGGACTCTCTTCAGCGGATCGCGACCGACGACCGACTTGTATGCTTGTGGGCTTGGGCTAGCCGAGAAGATCGGGTGTTGGCCCTTATTATCGAGAATACAGAGCCATTGCGAACACAACGCGTTCTCCGCCTGTTGCAGACAGAACGTCAGAAGGATCGCATGATGGTCCAAGCCGCTGTTCATTGAGTGGCCGCAGCCTCCCCAGTGCTTCGGCATTGTTTGGGAACAACGGCCTCATCTGCTTGGTCCGACAGCGATGGTGGCGGATGATCCTATCTGAGTGAACGAATACTCGACCTCACCCCGCTTCCAATAAGCGGATATCATTTCCACAGCGTCCTCCTTGTTCCGAGTGTCAGGAGTGCCGAGAACCGCCGACAACGCATCCAGTAATCCGGCAGGTTTCGTCGTTGAGTATGTACATGCCTTGTGCCCGTTTGGACCGGTTGCGATCCAAAACGACAGTAAATCGGATTGATCTGCACTCTCCCGCCGCCATCCGACAGCCTCCACTGATCCACCATTGTAGCCAACGAAATGAGCGCGCCATTCCTCTGTTTCTGCATCGGTCAGCCGCTGCCAACCGAGCTTATCACCTTGTATCGTAGCCACTTGCACATTGGGCGCTTCGCAGATGGCGAGAAGGCGGTCTACCGTCATGTTCTCCGGCATCGCTGTGGCTGCTCCAATATCCAGAAATGCAGCGCAGATGCCGCTGATAGCCATTATGCGCACCCACATATATTTTTCCCTCGAGCCAGAATGTAACTGCTTGCTGAATCGTCGCATAAATCCCACTGAAGCGAACTTTGTTTTCCTGATCTGCGACGTCGCAGAATAAGAAGTTTTGCGGCAGGCACAATGTCCCGTGTTGGCGCGACGCAGCCCTACGCCGTCACAGATGGTGTCCGGGAGGATCTGCCTTCTCATAACAAAAGGCAAACGTGCGGGACATGTATTGCCAAGCCGCTCCAGTCTGGCGTGTTCAAGTCGCGCGTTTGACCAGACCGGGCGTTCTCAGGTGAACTGAGAGATTCCCGCGGCTTTATCGAAGCGGCGAGCCTCGAGTTCTTCTTCGTCTACGAACATGAACATTGCGCCATCGCCCCACGTCGGCATCAATCGCCAGAGATAGGTCTCTGCGTTGATCGTCAGCACATCCCGCCAACGCTCGCCAGCCAAAAGGACGCTCTCTGCGTAAGCCTGTTCGCTGCCTGCTTTGCCGGTGGAGATCAATTCCACTTCGCCATGCATTTTTTGTTGAATCGGTTCCTCCCATCCTCCAAGCTGATCACCGTCGCCCTCCTTCATCGCGAAGCGCTCATTTCTAAGATCTATATAGGCGTGGCGGCTGAGACGCGGAGTGATTGACCAGCCAGATACTGGAGTAAGCAGCTCGGACTTGACATCGGCCTCCCAAGGCTCGGACATCCGGATGCCATAATCGCTTACCCCGTTTTGCCAGGCCTCGCGTACTACCTGCGGTGTCGTGCGTCGTTCCAATCCACCGGTGTCACTCCACACAAGAGAAATCCCCCCGCTGGGCGATTGCGTACCATACCAGTCTGCAAAGGGATCATTGAACGCCCACAACATACCGCGATCGGGCAGGGAAGGGTCGAAGCCGGGTTCACGCGCCATCACCGAAAGGTTCACCTGCGCAAGAAAGGCCATGGGCGTCTCCTGCGCCAGATGGTCGATGACGAATTCCAAGCACAGCGCCGCGTCGTCGGCACCTGCGCGGTTTGCGAGGGTCTTGCGGAGCCTCTTCGCCGTGCCCTCGGGGTCTGCGAGCGCGGGTCGTGTCGGCCAAGCCATTCCGGGCGGGAGATCAGGTTCGCCTCCCACTTTACTTGCCCCCGCTGGGAGCGCGGTGTCGTTCACAGGATCACCGTGGCGTAGCCAGATTGTCGGCCGGGCGGTGTTGACAAGCGCACGAGACAACGCCGTGTTGATGTTCAACGTTTTGCAGGCGCGCTGAATGGAGAGCAAATCAGCAAATCCGGCCGTGTTAATTCTCTTTCAGGATTCCACGAGTCAAAGAGTACGGACTTTTGGCGCAACCTCAATGTCCGCAATTGGCGCATCAGTGCGGTGGTCACTATTGGCGCAATTGGCGCGCAACGGACGTTCGACCTGGCGTTCTATGGAGCGATTGGACGTTAAGCCGTGGCGTCATGTCGTGATCTCTTACTCAACCAGAATCGACAAAGGCGTAGACCCGCGAGAAGTCCGCTCGAACGGCGTCATTTCGGTTGATCATAAAAACGTAGTCGCCGTGATCACTGAAGTTGAAATCCGCTTCGCCTCCGGATGCGAGCTTGACCAGAATGAACCAGCCATCTGGCGCGGAGATATCAGACCAGCCGCTTTGTGCTGCATGTTTCGCAGCCATCTGCTGGATCGCAGCGAGATCACGCACGCCGGTTATTCCGAACATCTGGTGCTGCGGTCCATCTCCGATTTTAAAGCGCTCGCTGACCGCGATAGAAAAATCCGACGGGTCTTCGATCCCAATATCAGCATAGGCCCTTGGGTTGTTGTTGGGGCCACGCTGGCCGAAGGGAGCGCTAAGCGAGCGTTCGAAGCGCAGCGTCTGCGCCGAGCGGCTGAACTCGTATTCAGAGGCGAAAGCCCTGACGGGTACCCCGTCACGGCTGAATGTCAAGCGACCGGCCTCGTCCGTGCTGACCGATAGTCCGTCGACAGCCTGTCCGTTTGGAACGAACCGCTTGAGGTCGCTATCCCAGACGATCATCTGCGATACCGAGATTGCCGTGTCCATCGCGTCTTCCGAAACTGTATGGGGCGTGAGAGTTGCGTCCGCCGGTGTGTAGAGGACGCGCCAATCCGTGTAGTCCGTTCCCGTGAAGAAGGAGATCACCCCGGATGCCGGTAGCTCTTCGGGTCGATCAGGCACGTCAGCAAGATTGATCTGGGCAAGATAATTGAGGTGCAAGCCGTTGTCGTCGCGCGGCCAATCCGTGTCGGCGGGCAGGTCAGGGCCTCCGCCGATGCGGCTCAGGCCAGTGATTTCGGGGTCGGCGGCATTGCATTCAACCATGGCAACCGTCGGCATGACGATCAATCGCAGGGCCTCACGCTTATCCTGCAACCCAGCGTCAGCTACCGCCGCGTTGAAGCGCTCCTCGATACCGGCCACGGGTGCCATCACGGCTGCTGCATTTTCGAGGCGCCGTTCTTCCTGGCTTTGCTGGATGCGAATGGCTGACACCTTCTCCATGCTGTCCTTCAGTTTTTCAACGACGGCTGCCGTCTCAGCTTCCGCCGCAACTCTTACCTCGTTCGCGGCATTGCCTTCGAGCTTGAGGCGGAGGGATTCTAGCAGACGCTTAAAATCCGTCTCGATCTCGGCGAGCTCCGGCTCACTGACCATAGCAGTGGCGTGATACCAGGTGGAGCCATCGGCCGACACCAGAAGCGCACGCAGCCGATACCAGTTGCGTTTCTCCTTCGTCTCCCAATCCTGCAAACGATCTTTTACTTTGCTCATCTCGCCTGGCATGCCTGCGAAGGTCACAGCTTCACGCCCAATGATCTTGCCGCCATCATCTTTGAGGCGGTCGCTGAGCCATTTTTCGGGCGATTTTCTCTCACGCTTAGCAGACCACACGCTCATCTGTGGTGAGAACGCCGTCTCCGGATGACGACGCAATCCGATTGACCCTGCAAAGACGCGGGTATTTTCAAACATTGGATTTGCTTCAACGGAGAACTCCGGCGTTTCGACCAACTTCATATGAGACTCCCAGCGCGGACATAGTCGCTTCGATACTCGGCCAGATCAGAAACTTGCGCAACCACCAGAAATGGCGTCATCTATTCGCGGGCCCTGGCCCGAAGCAAGCACGTTGCCGACACTGAGGCCAAGCACCGCAGCGTCGAAAACGGGCGCGGCGCTGGTCGTGTATGCGACTTTCTAAAGTAGTGATCACCCACTTTTAAACGACCGCTCTTTGAATCTGCTGCTCCGATCGTCCCAGAGGCCCTTTGCAAAAGCTGTGACCGAACGATCAGAGCCATCGCTTTGGTCTAGGAAACTGGAAGTGATGCCAATGTTCTTAAACAGGATTGTCCCTACGTTAACACTCGCGCCTCCGTTTTCCTGCTCAAGATACCTTACAATTTCTAGTCCTGGTTCTTCAAAGATACGCTTGCCCCGAAAAATCACATTAGTGACCTCCTGAAATGCCTCTATTTCTGTCACCATATCGTTTTCATAGACGATGATAGGCACGTCTATCGCGCGGTATTCGCGCAGGTACCCAACATCTTCGTCAGCGAATTCTGGTTCACCTATAATAGCTGCGACCTCAACAGGCGACATACCAAAGTGGACGGGCCCCATTTTGATAAAGGGCGTAATTTCCCAATTCATCTCGCTCTCCTTCATCCAGTTGACGGCCAACAGAGCGTGCTCCTTTCGGATGCCTCAGCCAAACATGAGCTGGAGTCTAAATCCATCGATGACCGCAATTGGTCCTGGCCGAAACTCCTTATTCTGTGACTGGTGGAACGTCGGAATAGAATGGAAGTTGACCGCATTCGATCATTTACTCTCGATCCAGCGCGCTTGCGATACATGGACCTCAACATGGTGTCGGACGCACGTTCTCAATCTCCATCTTCGAGGTCAAATTTCCGCATGGTTTGGTCGGGACTAAGACCGCGCGGCACATCGAAATCACAATCGGAATGTCTTAGTTGACATCCCGATCATTCCAACCGAGTTTTGTCTGGCGCCTCCAGACTATCGATCTTGCGAAGCTTGGGAAAACGCGCCGCCCAGATGGCTGCGACCATAAGCGTGCCGATCCCACCGATGACGACGGAGTGCACCGCGCCGAAAACGGATGCCATGCTTCCCGCGCGAAATTCGCCAAGTTCGTTGGACGCCCCGACGAAGACCATGTTGACGGCGTTGACACGGCCACGCACCTCATCAGGAGTCCAGAGTGCGATCAGCGTTTCACGAACATAGACCGACACCATGTCGGCTGCGCCCATCACCACCAGCGCAGCAATTGACACCCATGGCGTAGTCGAAAGCCCGAAGACCACCGTCCCGGCACCGAAGAGGGCGACGCCTGCAAACATCATCACGCCGGCATGGTGGCGGATCGGATGAAAGGCCAGAAAGATCGCGACGACGATCGCGCCAATTCCTGGTGCCGCGCGCAAAAGGCCAAGCCCCCACGGTCCAAGCGTCAGCACTTCCTTGGCGAAGATCGGCATTAGCGCGACCGCGCCACCCAGAAGGACGGCGAAAAGATCGAGAGAGATCGCGCCCAGCACCACCTTTTCATGAGAGATGAAGCGGAAGCCTGCCAGCATGCTTTCCAATGTCACCGCGCGCGATGTTGTCCGCTGCTCAGGCTTCTTGATCATGAAGGCAAGGATAGCCGAGAGCGCAAAGAGCGTTAGCGCGACCGAATATGATACAACCGGGCTTGCGCCATAGAGCAGACCACCGGCAACCGGGCCAAGAATGGACGCCAGTTGCCATGACGACGAATTCCAAGCAATCGCATTGGGCAGATCGCTTTCCGGCACAAGATTCGGCGCAAGCGACTGCACGGCTGGACCCATGAATGCCCGCTCTATGCCGAACAGGATGAGAATGAGAAAGACGAGCGATGGCGTAAAGGTATGCGCCAGGGTCAGTCCCAGCAGCGCTGCCGCGCAGGCACAGGCAACGAGTAGGCAAAGCGACATGATCATGCGGCGATTATGTCGGTCTGCGACCGTTCCGGTCACCAGAATGAGAAGCAGTGATGGTAGGAACTGAAAAAGCCCGATCAGGCCCAGATAGAAGGCGTTGCCCGTGACCTCATACATCTGCCAGCCGACCGATACGCTGACGATCTGCACTGCAAAGGCGGAGAGGAAGCGCGCGGAGAAAAATTGCCGGTAGGCGGGATGGCGAAATGCGCCGAAGCGGCTTTCACCGGCTAATAAGGACATTGTGCTGATCTCTTACAAAGTGGGTGGCGTCTTGGGTAGTGACCATGATGTCATATACTACGAGATGACAATGCGCTTTAGCGGCTTGATCCTCGCAGGCCAATCGCTCTATCTGTTGGTTACGTCAGCCCATCTCAATTCACCCGCGATTTTAAAGGGTACTTCCACCGCACCGCTACAGAAGAGGCGAAGTGGGCTCGTCAGCATATTGGCGTACTAATTTCACGAACATAAAACAGCGTTTACAGTATTGCTGTATTTTATGGATTCTACTATAATGCTGTCCTAGTGTTACGACGCGAGGTGGGAGTGCGATTGATGGCAGGTTCAGGTAATTCCTATACGACGAGTGATCTTTCCCGGAAGTCAGGTGATATTATCGCTGAGGCACTTCGTCATCCGGTGACGATCACGCAGCGCAACAAGCCTCGCCTAGTCCTTCTTAATATTGAGGACTATGAACGCCTGATGCGGCGGTCTGATCTGCGTGTGGTCGGAACAATTGATGGTATGTCTGACGCTTTGCTGGACGAATTCGAGGCAGCGGTCGACGTGTATGCGCAAACTGAAGAGATAGTTCGGTGAGCGGCTTCGATGAGATCGAGACTGCAGTCGTAATTCGCTACCCTTATCTGTGGAGCAGGGAGGCGTCCCGCGGTGAAACTGAAGGTCGAAAGGGTCGACCTGTTGTTGTTGGCGTGAGGCTTGCCCGTCCGAATGGCGACTTGGTTCTTTTCTTTCCTATTACGACGAAGCATCCGGAAGCTAACCGTTTTGCTTGTGAAATCCCGGCGATCGAAAAGCGCCGTGCTGGTCTTGATGCAGATATACGGCTCTGGATCATTCTGGATGAGTATAACAGCGACGTTATTGGGCATTCCTTCTATCTCGAGCCGGATCCGCCTGTGGGACGGTTCAGTAAAGCGTTTTTCCTCCCTATTCTTCGGGAATTTGTCGCGCGCCGTCGGTCGTCCAGCGAGGTTCATCGCGCTCGATAACCTGTGATCGTTATTGAGTTGGGCGACTGCTTAGGTAGGGTCGAGTAGGTAGGATAGCGTGCAGACTACCTTTCCATCGATGAGCACGGCTGATCAAGTGGTCCACGTATCGATTTGAAACTGGCTGCTTCTCCAATCTGACTGACAAGCAGGTCAAGGCGCTGCCTGAGGCGCCCATTATCGTGGTGGTCGGCGATTATATGGGCAGCAACCCAGCCTCGGCCTGCGAAAAGGAAATGGAGCAGATCAAGGTAGCCGGTTGTGACATTACCTTCCTCTCGTTGCCCGATGTCGGGGCAGCACGCACATGTCCATGCAGGGCCAGGAGGACATCGGGGTCGCGGACGTCCCTGATCGACTGGATCGACAATCACGTTGCTCAATAGCGACAGGGCCCATGTATTGGGGACTTGCTCAATTGCGCCGAAACTTCGATTTTGTTCAAGTCAATTTGCATGCTGAGAAAGATCTTGCCACCGGCCCAATTGCTCTCGGATGGCGTCAAAGCCTGCCGTATCTTCGCCGGGAGTAAAATTGTGCCGATCTGCGCTGCGATCTTGTCTGCCTTAACCGGTCCTTTGATGCGGGTCAGGGTAAGCACTTGCTACCGTGAAAGATCGTTTCACGCTTTATTCTACCGCTTCGAAATACGGGCAACCCATCTGATCCCTTTCACAGTCTAGGTAAAAATCTCAACATCGTTTCGAATGGCTGGCTGGCTATGCAAGTTCGGACACATCATTAGGGCGAGGCCCCTCTAAGTCGCGGACGATGTGGAAGCAGCTGCCGTCCGGCGGAGAGCTTCAAGACGGGTGGCAGGACGGAGGAAGGGGCGTGATGAATATTGACAATATATGCTACCCTTCCGATAATTTCGGAAGAACGAAAGGTTAGTCTGATGCCATCCGGTAGCATTCACGTAAAGGTCAGTGGGGCTTTGCAAGACCATATACAGAGGCAAATCGGCGACGAGGGGCTGTATGAGAACGCAAGCGAATACATCCGTGCTTTGATCCGACGAGACCTTCACACGCGAGACGAAGCTTGGGAGGCTCTGCAAAAGGAACTGGCTCCCGCCATGCGCGCGGATGATAGCGAGTTTGTGGCAGTGACCGTCGATGATGTAATCCGCCGCAACAAACGCGGCTGATCATGCCCACGTACCGTTTTTACGCCCCTGCCGACGCAGCGCAGGATAAAATTTGGCGTGACACCGTGGAGCAATGGGGCGAAGCGCATGCCGAGTCCTACCTGAGAGGGCTGCACGCGCACTTGCATCGTCTCTGCGATAATCATCTTCTCTGGCGGCGTCTTCCTCAAAGGCTCGCTGTGCCATCCGATATAAAGCGTGAGGCCTATTTCAGCCGTTACGAGCGGCACTATCTGTTTTTCCGGACGCTGGATAACGGCGATCTCGGCGTGATGAGCATTCTGCACGAGAAAAAGGATATGGCTGTTCGTCTGAGAGAAGATCTTGCCGCCCTCGATGCTAAAGGCAGCGATTCCGACTGACTCAGCAAGCGAAAGATCGTCCCTCGGGGACATAGGCTGTCACAAAAGTTGTCGCCAAACCGAGACTTTTGCGACAACCGCGCAGAGACTCTACATGCGGTGCTGAGAAAGTTCGGTCAGAGAGGTTCATCGCGCTCGACAATGCATGATCATTCATCAAGTCTAAGCTGCCGGCAAGCTGGTGTTAGGCAGGCGCAGGAGAGCGTCTAAACTAATCTTTTCAACGAACAGGACCTGATCAAGTCTTCCACGGATCGATGATATTGATTCCGAGGCCTTCGAAATATTTGGTATTGCGCGTCGCGAGCGACAACTGATGAGCGACGGCAGTGGCTGCAATCATCCCGTCCATCGAGGCGAGCCCTCGACCGCTTCGCTTGGCGAGCGCCATGAGATCGCCCCAGGCCCGGGCGACAAGTCCCTCCACAGGAATGATCCTGTTTTCGAAGCGTTGGGGCAGATCATCCGTCAGCCATTTGTCGAGTGCTTCTTGCTTTCTGCCCTTATCCATCAGAGCGACACCGCGGCGAATTTCAGCGATCGATACGATGCTGATGAACGTACGGTCTTCGTCTAGCTCGTGAAGCCACGTCAAGACATCTTCATTTGGGCGTGGTTTCGTTACTTCCGACAGAACATTTGTATCGAGGAGCAGCCTCATAGCGCCGGGTCACGTGGTTCGTCATGCTGTCGTTCGAGATCGAGATCCGCGCCGCGCATAGGCGATGCCAACAGAAATTCTGCCAGTGATCCACTGCGTCCGGTTCTCCTCTGCCACTCTTCTGCGGAAACGACAACCACGCTTGGCTTTCCGTTGCGAGTAATCGTCTGAGGTGCCGATTGCGCGCGTTCCATGACTTCCGAAAGCTTTGCTTTCGCGCCTGCGACCGTCCAGTTCATCTCACCGTGTGTTGGTATCTGCATCACTTCGCCTATAACCATAATGACCATAGTGACTATAATATGCGAGAGCTCTTACTGCAAGCGCGTGGTAGTGGAGGTTGACTCCAGCTATTTAGCGCCTTGAGAAATCGCTGTTGAAGCATTGGGCTGCCGGCGTTTTCCTCCAGGAACTGGGAGTGACAAGCCCAGGGCAGCAGTTTGCGTTGCTGTCGCTGGTTAGGCCGCGGCTCTGAGATCGAAATTTGCATGGATCACGTCGTAGGGGACATGAATCTTCCGTCTCCAGTTTGTTCGAATATACCCCACTCCAACAACGCGGACGTGTCCTCGTGTACGCGCTTGACGTCACGTTCGACGGCCCTGGCAAGTCCGCGTATACTCGATGGACCGATCTTCTGAAGATGCTCAATCAATTCCCATCTTTTGGGGCTAATGACGGAAAAAAGCTGCGCCGGCGACGAGAAGGTGAAGACTGCGACAGGCTCAGAGGAATTACCTGAGCGCATTGCGTTAGTTGCCCTGACAAACGCCTCATCAAGGGCAGTTTCACTGTCTGCTTTGATTTGAATTAGGGCTTCTCTCATGGTTTCTGCCTCCTTTTGATTATTTCCTTCCGAAAATCGGATAGGAGGGTATCGGTTCGTCGTGAACGAGTAAGGATGCTCGGCTCGGTCTAGGTGACGATGATCGCCTTTGCCGCGTTTGTTTTCGAAACCGACGATGCGGCGACCGTCCTTTCCGTAAAACAGTCGATACTTGAACAGGTGCGTGCTACCAGGAATAGGCTCCGGCACTTTCCAGACAACGATCTGGCGATCGCACCGTCTGGCAAAACAGTTTTCGAACGCTCGATAAGGACCGCCGCAATCATGTTGTCATTTACGCTATCGGTTCGGCTTGTTGTCAACGATGGCAAAGTTGGCGAGAGAGCTTTATGGTATATTGTGCCTATATATACTAAATTAATACATATATTATCTAAGTTATACTATGTAAGCGGAATAATTTACTACAGAATGAGTTGGCGCGGATGATTTACGAGCGACGCGAGTTCACCAGCGGTAGGGATCGGCACTTAAAGTGCAGATTGGCTGAGGCGGAAAAAATATAAATTAATTAAAGCTATCTTGG
>Ga0308172_1000848_pt1 | contig 28172 bp, 26 predicted proteins | sample PhyGR2_FD_202134 | JGI IMG/M metagenome (GOLD analysis project Ga0308172, IMG submission 202134) | Phyllosphere microbial communities from UC Gill Tract Community Farm, Albany, California, United States - DLSLSG.R2 | ecosystem: Host-associated > Plants > Phyllosphere > Unclassified | place: USA... | reverse complement strand
AGCCACGCCATGCGTGGCTGCTCGTCGTTCTGGAATCGGTACTCGTGGTGGTGACGGTGGCCGGACCGCCTAGAATGGCGCCCTGAATCGCCTGATCTTCGTGCCCATGACCTGTTCCCGCCCGTTCGACCCGTCCGCTCTTTTCTTCTGGAGCCGCGCATGAAGCCGCGCCCGCCGGTGGCGGCGGCCGTGGGCCAGGTGCGGATCATCGGCGGGAAGTGGCGCGGGACGAAGTTGCCGGTGCCGCTGTCGCCGGGGCTGCGACCCAGCAGCGACCGGGTCCGGGAGACGCTGTTCAACTGGCTGATGCCGCGGATTGGCGGCGCGCGGGTGCTGGACCTGTTTGCCGGCAGCGGGGCGCTGGGGCTGGAGGCGGTGTCGCGTGGGGCCGGGCAGGCGACGCTGGTGGAGCGTGATGCCGGATTGGCCCGGCAGCTGCGCGAATCGGTGGCCAAGCTGGGCGCGCAGGGGCAGGTGGCGGTGGTGCAGGCCGATGCGCTGCAGTGGCTGGCGCAGCCGCCGGCGGGGCAGGCCGATATCGTGTTCGTGGACCCGCCGTTCGCGGCCGGTCTGTGGGACCAGGTGCTGACGGGACTGGGGCCGCACCTGGCCGCCGATGCCTGGCTGTACCTGGAGGCACCGGCCGAGCAGGCGCCGCGGGTGCCCGCGCCGTGGCTGCTGCACCGCGAGGGCGGGACCCGGGAGGTGCGTTTTGCCCTGTACCGCCGCGCCACTGCTACACTTTCACCAGATCACAACGTGTAGCTGACGTATGACCGTGGCCAACCGCCGCATTGCCGTTTACCCGGGCACCTTCGATCCGATCACCAACGGTCACATCGACCTGGTGAACCGGGCCGCTCCGCTGTTCGAGAAGGTCGTGGTTGGCGTGGCGCAGAGCCCGTCCAAGGGCCCGACGCTGCCGCTGGAGCTGCGCGTGCAGCTGGCGCGCGATGCGCTGGGCCACAACCGCAACGTCGAGGTGATCGGCTTCGATACCCTGCTGGCGCATTTCGTGCGCTCGGTGCAGGGCGGGGTGCTGCTGCGCGGGCTGCGCGCGGTGTCCGATTTCGAGTACGAATTCCAGATGGCGAGCATGAACCGCCACCTGATCCCGGAGGTCGAGACCCTGTTCCTGACCCCGGCCGAGCAGCACAGCTTCATTTCGTCTTCGCTGGTCCGCGAGATCGCCCGCCTGGGCGGCGACGTGTCCGGCTTCGTGCCCGCCTCGGTTCTCGAGGCGCTGCGCAAGGTCCGTGAAGCGAAGTCGGGCCCGTCGTAAACACCTGTCAGATCCACACATACCAAGAATCACCAAGGGAGGAATTCCATGAACAACACCATGCGTGCCATGTTGATCGCGTCGTTCGCGCTGGCCTTCACCGCCTGCAAGAAGGAAGAGGCTGCTCCGGTTGCCGAAGCCCAGCAGGCGCTGGTCGCCCCGGACGCCAATGACGACGCCGGCTGGAAGAAGTACCTGCAGGCCGTGGCCGTGCAGAACATGGGCAACATCACCAACAGCCCGTTCCTGTACTACCTGTCCCCGGAATCGGACCCGGAGTTCGCCGCCAAGTACGAGCGTCAGGTCGAGAGCGCCACCCAGGCCGTGGCCCGTGGCATCCAGCCGGGCAACATGCTGGCCTTCGGTTCGTCGGCCTCCTCGAAGATGGCCGACATGATCCAGGCCGTGTTCAAGGATGTGCCGGCGGACTCGATGAAGAACGTGCGCGTGGTGTTCATCGGCAAGGCCGCTGACAACGCCCGCGTGCAGTCCATCATCCAGCCGACCGGCGCCGAGTACATCTTCGTAGAAGCCAAGTAACCCGTGCAGTGGCGGCCGCGCGTCCCGCGTGGCCCGGGCGGCTTCTGCGAGGAAGCCGCCGATGACCGGCCGGCGCGTATGCGCTGGTCGGTCTTCATCCGCCGGCGCGGGCGTGGAGTAACGCCATGTCGCTGAAAATCAATGAGCTCTGCGTCAACTGTGACGTGTGTGAGCCAGCCTGTCCCAATCAGGCCATCTCGATGGGTGAAACCATCTACGTGATCGATCCGGCCCGCTGCACCGAGTGCGTGGGACATTTCGACGAACCCCAGTGCGTGGTCGTCTGCCCGGTCGAATGCATCGATCCCGATCCGGACATCCCGGAAACCCAGGACGCCCTGCTGGCCAAGTTGTTCGGGCTGCAGCGCGACCATCCCGAACTTTATGCGGAGCCCCCATCCGAATGAACATGTTGTCGCGTCGTTGGTTGCTGCTCGTCCTGTTGTGGTCCCCGGTGGCATGGTCCGCCGCACCCGTACAGGGTTCCCTGGCCAGCCATCCGGACGGCGCGGCCATTGCCAGCGGCCACCACCTGGCCACCGAGGCCGGCATGGAGATCCTGGCCAAGGGCGGCAATGCGTTCGATGCGGCGGTGGCGGTGTCGTCCACCCTGGCGGTGGTCGAGCCGATCAGCTCGGGGTTGGGCGGCGGCGGGTTCTTCCTGCTGCATGACGCCCGGACCGGCAAGGATGTGATGCTGGACGCGCGCGAAACCGCGCCGCAGGCCGGCACCGAGGCTGCCTTCCTGGACAGCAAGGGCGAACTGGACCGCGACCGCTCGGTCAACGGCCCGTGGTCGGCCGGCATCCCCGGCCTGCCGGCGGCGCTGGTGGAGCTGTCGTCCAAGCACGGCAAGCTGCCGCTGCGCACCTCGCTGGGCCCGGCGATGCGGATCGCCAGTGACGGGTTCCCGGTGTATGCCCGCATGGCCAAGGGCTATGCATCACGGCGCGAAGTGATGGAACGCTACCCCGGCACGCGCGAGGTGTACCTGCGCAACGGCAAGCCGATCGCCGAGGGCGACCTGTTCCGCCAGCCCGAATTGGCTGCCACGCTGGAGCGGTTGGCCGACAAGGGCTTCGACGGCTTCTACCGCGGCCAGACCGGCAAGGCGCTGCTGGCCGGCGTGAAGCAGGCCGGCGGCACGTGGACCGCCGACGAGCTGGCCGGCTACCGGGTCAAGCTGCGCGAACCGATCGTGTTCAAGTACCGCGACTGGACCATCACCACCGCCTCGCCGCCGTCGTCCGGTGGCATCGCGCTGGCATCGATGCTGCAGATCCTGGAAGGCTGGGACCTCAAATCGATGGACCAGGCCCACCGCACCCACCTGGTGGTGGAAGCGATGCGCCGCGCCTACCGTGACCGCACGTTCTTCCTGGGCGACCCGGACTTCGTGCAGATTCCGCAGAAAGTGCTGACCAGCAAGGACTACGCCCAGGGCCTGCGCGCCACCATCCACCCGGAGAAGGCCACCCCGAGCGACCTGCTGTCGGGCAACCCGACCCCGCTGGAAGACGACGAAACCACGCACTTCTCGATCATCGACCGCGATGGCAACCGCGTGGGCGCCACCCAGACGGTGAACCTGCTGTACGGCTCGGGTCTGATTCCCAAGGGCACCGGCGTATTGCTCAACAACGAAATGGACGATTTCGCGCTGAAGCCGGGTACGCCCAATGCGTTCGGCGTGATGGGCTATGCGGCCAACGCGCCCAAGCCGGGCAAGCGCATGCTCAGCTCGATGACCCCCACCTTCATGGAATCGTCCGACAAGGTGGTGGTGCTGGGCACCCCGGGCGGCAGCCGCATCATCACCATGGTGCTGCTGGGCATCCTGGGCTACGACGACGGCCTGACTGCACAGCAGGTAGCCGCCTTGCCGCGCTACCACCACCAGTGGCTGCCCGACGAGATCTCGGCCGAAACCGGCGCGCTGTCGGTGGACACGATCAAGCAGCTGCAGGCGATGGGCCACAAGATCGAGCTGCCCGGCGACAGCGCCGAGGGCGGCCGTGGCTCCAGCCATGTCTGGGGCAACCTGCAGACCGTGGAGTGGGACCGCAAGGCCAACGTGCTCAGTGGCGGCAGCGACCCGCGCAATCCGGTGGGCAGTGCGGCGGTGACGCCCGCCGCCGCGCGCTGAGCCGGCGTCACCCGATCCCGCGAAAACCCCGCCTGTCGGCGGGGTTTTTCGTTGTATGAACCGATGCGCCTAGCGAATATTTAACGCGCCGCGCCGGATAATTTGCGCATGAAACTATGGTCGATACGCGGTAACTCACAGAAGCTCGACGGCGGTGCGATGTTCGGCAATGCGCCGCGCGCGGTCTGGGAAAAATGGGCGGCACCGGATGATCTCAACCGGATCGAGCTGGCGTGCTGCGCCCTGCTGGCCAGCCCGCTGGCCGGCAAGACGGTGTTGTTCGAGACCGGTATCGGCGCGTTCTTCGAGCCCAAACTGCGCGACCGCTACGGGGTGCAGGAACCGCGCCACGTACTGATGGAATCGCTGCGCGAGGCGGGTTTCGAGCACGAGGATATCGACGTGGTGGTGCTCAGCCACCTGCATTTCGACCACGCCGGCGGCCTGCTGGCGCAGTGGAGCGAAGGACGCGAGCTGGAGCTGCTGTTCCCCAATGCCACCTTCCTGGTGGGCGCCGAGCACTGGCAACGGGCGCTGCACCCGCACCCGCGCGACCGCGCCAGCTTCATTCCCGAGCTGCCCGGCCTGCTGCAGGCCAGCGGGCGGCTGGAGATCGTGGACGGGCCGTACTCCAAGGCGCTGGGCAACAGCGTGCGTTTCAGCTTCAGCGACGGGCATACCCCGGGCCTGATGCTGGCCGAGATCGTCGGCCCCGAGCAGGTCGATGGCCAGGCGCGGGGCGGGGTGGTGTTCTGCGCCGACCTGATTCCAGGGCGGTCGTGGGTGCACGTGCCGATCACCATGGGCTACGACCGCAACGCCGAACTGCTGATCGACGAGAAGCGCAGCTTCCTGGAAGACAAACTCGCGCGCAACGTGCACCTGTTCTTTACCCACGACCCGCAGTGCGCGCTGGCGCAGGTGGTGCGCGACGACAAGGGCCGGTTCGGCACCGTCCACGAGCAGGGCGAATTGAAGGCCCGCGCGCTGGCGTGACACACCCCGCAACGCCGGTAGGTGCCGACCGTTGGTCGGCACGTGATCACAGGTACGGCCGACCGTCATTCGGCACGTCATGGTAGTGCCGGCCGCTGGCCGGCTCCTCATGAACCTCGGACGCATAACGAGGAGCCGGCCAGCGGCCGGCACTACCGTGGGAGCGTCCGTCCAAGAACACCGGGAGGTGCCGACCGTTGGTCGGCACGCCCCCAAATCACGACCGGCCAACTCCGGCGCGACACTCAATGCGCCTTAAGACACCCGCTCATGAAGGTCTTGCGTGCATCGCCAGCCAGCTTCTTCGCGGCGGCATCGGCATTGCAGGTTTTCATGCGTTCCTGCGGCGTGGTCGCCACCGGTGCCGGCCCGCTCAGGCAGGCTTTCTGCGCGGACGTGTAGTCTTCGCCGGTCTTGCCCTTGTTCTTGGCCGAACAGTCGGCCATGCGCTGCTGTTGCGGGGTAGCGGCATGGGCCAGGACGGGGCTGCCGATCAGCAGCAGGCAGGCCATCAGGGACACAGTCTTCATGGCAACACTCCACGCACGGGTAGGGTTGCGCGCAGCTTCTGCCTCGCCCTGAGCAGGCCGCGTGAAGAAGCCGGCGGCCGCGCAGGCCGCCAGCCAACGCGTGGATCAACCGACCACGCGGGTACCGAAGATGCGATCACCGGCATCGCCCAGGCCCGGCAGGATGTAGCCCTTTTCGTTGAGCTGGGCGTCGATGGCGGCGGTGAAGATCTCCACGTCCGGGTGCACGGCCTGCACGGCGGCGATGCCCTCCGGCGCAGCCACCAGGAAGATGCCCTTGATACGGCGCGCGCCCGCACGCTTGAGCATGTCGATGGTGGCGATCAGGGTGCCGCCGGTGGCCAGCATCGGGTCCAGGATCAGCGCATCGCGCTCTTCCAGGCGACCGGTCAGGCGCTCGAAGTAGGGCACCGGCTGCAGGGTTTCCTCATCGCGCTGCAGGCCCACCACGCTGACCCGCGCGGCCGGGATCAGCGACAGCACGCCGCTGAGCATGCCCAGGCCGGCACGCAGGATCGGCACCACGGTGATCTTGGCCCCGGCAATGCGCTGCACCGTCACCGGACCGGCCCAGCCGTCCATGGTGTGGGCTTCGGTGTCCAGGTCGGCGGTGGCCTCATAGGCCAGCAGGCCGCCGAGCTCGTTGGCCAGTTCGCGGAAATCCTTGGTGCTCAAGGACGCATCGCGCATCAGGCCGATTTTGTGCTGCACCAGCGGATGGCGCACTTCGACGATTTTCATGGGGAAAGGCAACGGTAAGCAGGAAGGCCACTAGTGTGCCGCAAGCCCCACCGAAGCCAAAGCCCGGCGCCCAAGCACCCGGGTGTCACGCCCATGCAACCTCCCGGACATACCGTGCTGACCCAATCTTTACGCCGTTGGGGAATGCCGTGCAGAACAAGAGCGTGTTGGGCCGGGCGATCAGCCTGTCGTTGCTGGTGATGGCCAGTCCGTCGGTGTTCGCCGCCGACACCAGCGTGGGCACCGCCGGCAGTGGTGCCGGGGCGATCGACCTCGACCGGGTCGAAGTCCGCCCGCAGCTGGAGTCGCAGACCCGCGCGGTCGACCTCAAGCGCAGCAGCGACGCCATCGAGGACGCGGTATCGTCCGATGCCATGGGCGTGTACCCGGACAAGAACGTGGCCGAGTCGCTGCAGCGCCTGCCCGGCGTCAGCGTAACCCGCGACCAGGGCGAGGGCCGCTTCGTGGTGATCCGTGGCCTGGACGCCAACCTCAACAGCGTCAGCGTCGACGGCATCGCCATCGGCACCCCGGAAGACTCCAGCCGCGCCGCACCGCTGGATGTGATCCCCTCCGACTCGACCGAGCGCCTGCGCGTGGTCAAGTCGCCCACCCCGGACATGCCCGGCGATGCCATCGGCGGTGCGATCCTGGTGGAATCGGCCTCTGCCTTCGACCGCGACGGGCGCAGCCTGCGCGGCAAGATCGAAGCCAGCCACCAGCAACTGTCCGGTGAGACCAGCCCCAAGGCGGCCTTCAACTACAGCGAGGTGTTCGCCGACACCTTCGGCGTAGCACTGGGCGTGAACTACCAGAAGCGCAGCTTCGAATCGGACAACACCGAGGTGGAGTACGGCGCCTTCGAGGGCGGGGCCGACGATGACCTGTTCGCCAACAGCCTGCAGCGCCGCAAGTACGAGATCGAACGCAAGCGCATCGGCGCCAACCTCAACCTTGACTGGCATCCCGACGAGGACAACCGCTACTACCTGCGCACGCTGTACAGCCAGTTCGACGATGCCGAAACGCGCCAGCGCACCATCTTCGATTTCGGTGACGAGGGCATCACGGCGCTGGGCGGCAACCAGTACCGCGTGGATGACCTGGCCGCCGACAGCATCCAGAAGCGCATGCGCTACCGCACCAAGAAGGAAAACACGTTCGCCGCCAGCGTCGGCGGTGAGAACCGCCTGAGCGGTGCGGTGGTCGACTACAAGGTGGGCTATACGCGCACCGAAGAGCGCGTCAACGACGAAATGGAAGCGCGGTTCGAATACGCCGGTGACGACCTGTCCGCCACCGTCGACCAGAACAGCCGCGTGCCGCGCATCGCCCTGAGCGATGCGGGCTGGATGGACAACGGCAGCTACGACTTCGACCGCATGGTGCTGTCGCCCAAGCGCGTGGACGACAAGGAACACAGCGCGCAGGTCAACCTGCGTTTCGACGGCGACAACGCCAGCTACAAGTTCGGCGTGCTCGGTCGCTGGCGCGACCGCGACGTGGACACCAACGAGCGCGAGCTGCGCGTTGGCCCGGACATCGCCCTGTCCGACTGGACCACCGGCACGCCCGAACACCGTGGCGGCACGCTGGGCCAGGGCATGAGCTCGGACGCGATGCGCCGCTACTGGGCGCAGTTCGGTGGCCAGTACAGTGCACGCCCGCAGGATGCCGGCGGCAATGCGCTGACCTCGCTGGAAGAGGACTACACCGCCCGTGAGGACATTTTCGCCAGCTACGCAATGGGCACCTGGGACATCGGGGCACTGCGCATCATCGGCGGCGTGCGCGTGGAGAACACCCAGTTCAGCGCAACCGGCAACAGCGTGGACGTGGCCAGCAATGGCCGCACCTACACCGTGACCCCGCTCACCGTCAGCCGCAGCTACACCAACGTGCTGCCGGGCCTGCACCTGCGCTACGACGCCGGTGATGCCTGGGTGCTGCGCGCGGCCGCCAACAAGACCGTCTCGCGCCCGTCGTTCGGCGACATCGCCCCGCGCATCGGCCTGAGCCGTGGCGACGAGGAAGTGCGTATCGGCAACCCGCAGCTGGACCCGTACGAATCGAAGAACATCGACCTGTCGATCGAGAAGTACATCGGCACCACCGGCATCCTGTCGCTGGGCCTGTTCCACAAGGCGATCGACGGCTACATCGTCAACACGGTGAGCACGACCGACCCGGCGTACCCGGACTTCAAGGTCACCCGGGCGATCAACGGCAACAAGGCCACCGTCAAGGGCGCCGAGTTCAACTGGCAGCAGCAGCTGGCGTTCCTGCCGGCCGGCTGGGACGGCCTGCTGGTGGGCGCCAGCGGCACCTGGCTGGATACCGATTTCGATCCGGGCCTGGCCGGGCGCGAGCGCGACGACTTCATGCTGCCGCGCGCCTCCAAGCATGTTTACACCGCGCATATCGGCTATGAGAAGGCCGGCTTCAGCACCCGCGTGGCGGCGGTGTACCGCAGCGAGTACCTTGACACGCTGGGTGACAGCGCTGCCTACGACATCTACGTGGCGCCCAACACCCAGCTGGATGTCAGCCTGGACTACAAGATCACCGCCAACGTGAGCGTGTACCTGGAAGCGCAGAACCTGCTCGACAAGCCGCTGGAGCTCTACCAAGGCACGCGCTCGCGCACCCTGCAGATGGAAGAGTATGGCCGCACGTATGCGCTGGGCCTGAAGGTGGCGCTGTGATGCGCGCACGTCATGCCGTGGCGGTGTTGAGCCTGGCGCTGCTGGCGGCGTGCAAGGCGGCGTCCGGCCCGGCGGCCGATGCGCCGGCCAGCGCGGCTGCAACGCGTTCGGTGGCCACGGTGGCCGAAGCCTTCCTTACCCCGATGACCCCGGCCGACAACATCGACTCGCCGGCCAGTTGGACCGCCCCCGACGGCAAGCAGTGGCTGATCGCCACCGCCAAGACCACCCACAAGCTGGTGGTCTATGACGGCCAGACCGGCGCGCACCTGCGTGACGTGGGCAGCCAGGGCACCGCCCCGGGTCAGTTCGACCGCCCCAACGGCATCGCCGTGATCGACGACCTGGTGCTGGTGGTGGAGCGCGACAACCACCGCGTGCAGGTGCTGCAGCTGCCCGATTTCACCCCGCTGGGGGTGTTCGCTGCGGCCGACCTGCGCAAGCCCTATGGGCTGTGGGTGAACAAGCAGCGCGAAGGCTACGACGTCTACGTCACCGACTCCTACGATGCCGGCGAAGACGCGCAGGGCAATGACGTGCTGCCGCCCCTGGCCGAACTGGACAAGCGCGTGCGCCGCTACGCACTCACGCTGAAGGGGAACGCGCTGGACGCGACCCTGGTGGGCAGCATCGGCGACACCAGCGAGGCCGGCGCCCTGCGCGTGGTCGAATCGATCTGGGGCGACCCGGCCAACGACCGCCTGTTGATTGCCGAGGAAGACGAGACCTACGCCAGCGAGATCAAGGTGTACACGCTGGAAGGTCGCTTCACCGGTACCACGTTTGGCCGCGATGCCTTCCAGGCGCAGGCCGAAGGCGTGATGCTGAAAACCTGCGGCAAGGACGGCTGGTGGATCACCACCGAGCAGGGAAAGCAGCGGAGCGTGTTCCACCTGTTCGACCGCCACACCTTGAAGCATGTCGGCGCGTTCCAGGGCAACACGGTGGCCAACACCGACGGCATCTGGCTGGATCAATCGGCATCTGCGCGGTTCCCGCACGGCGTGCTGTATGCAGTGCATGACGACCAGGGCGTGGTGGCGTTCGACTGGACCAACGTCGCCCGGCAGTTGTCGCTGCCGCTGGAGTGCGCGCCATGACGCGCGCCACGATTACCACTGCGGCATTGCTGTTGGCGCTGCTGCTGGGCAACGGCCCGGCGGCCGCAAAGGCACCCGACAGCGCTGCCGAACCCAACACCCAGGTGCCCGCCGGCAACCGCCACTATGCGGCTACTGGCTTCCCGGACCGCATGGTGGCCTCGCCGGCGCAGGACGCCGCGCGCGGCTTCGGCGTGTCCTGGCGCACCGATGCCTCCGTCAGTGCGCCAACCCTGGAGTGGGTGGTGGCCGGTGACTCACCGGACGTGGGCACGCCCACCCGCATCACGGCGGCCACCCGCGCGCTGGAGACCGAGAACGGCACGGCGCATTACCATCGCGCCGACGTGGCCGGGCTGCAGCCGGACACGCTGTATCTCTGGCGGGTGCAGGGCAACAGCACCTGGAGCGCGTGGCACCAGCTGCGCACCGCAGGCACCGCCCGGCAGCCGCTGACGTTGCTGTACTTCGGCGACACCCAGAACAAGAACCTCAGCCACGTCTCGCGCGTGCTGCGTGCGGGCATCAAGGCCGCACCGGATGCGCGCCTGAGCCTGTTCGCCGGTGACCTGGTCAGCGGCGGCGACGGCCAGGACGACAGCGAGTGGGGCGAGTGGTTCGCCGCCGCGGGCTGGCTGCCACAGGAAACCGCGGTGGCCCCGGCCATCGGCAACCACGAGTATTTCGAGGAATTCGAAGACACCCCGCAGGAGCGTCGCGTGCTGGGCCGGCACTGGCCGGTGACCTTCGCGCTGCCGCGCAATGGCGTGGACGCCGCCGACACCAGCACCTACTGGTTCGACTACCAGGGCGTGCGCATCGCCGTGCTCGACGGCACCTCGGCACTGGACCTGGGCACCGCGCAGGCGCAGGCCGCGTGGCTGGACACGGTGCTGGCCAACAACCCGCACCCGTGGAGCATCGTGCTGCTGCACCAGCCGTTCTACTCGCCGCGCGAGGGCCGCGAGAACGCCGAACTGCGCGACGTGCTGCTGCCGGTGGTGCGCCGCCATCAGGTGGACCTGGTGCTGCAGGGCCACGACCACACCTATGGCCGTCGTGGCGAGGGGCAGGGCGCCACCCCGCAGTTCGTGGTCACCGTGGCCGGTCCCAAGCAGTACCGCCTGTCTGAGCAGGCGCGCGCGACGATGGCGCCGGTGGGCGAAGACACGCAGCTTTATCAGGTGCTGAAGATCGACCCGCAGCACCTGCGCTATGAAGCACGCACGGTCACCGGCCAGCTCTATGACGGCTTCGAACTGACCCGTGCCGCCAATGGACGCAAGCGCAAGACCGAACTGACGCAGGGACGCATCGCCCCCCGTGACTGCACGCGCGCGCAGACCCTCAAGGGCCGCGCCGACCGTTGCTGGGAATGACCCCCGGGCCGGGCCGCTGCGACGCGCCCGGCCGATGCTGGATAAGAAGATGACCACCCGACGCGTTCTGCCCCTGGCCGCCATCGCCGCTGCCTTGCTGCTGCTGGCCGGTGCCGGTGGCGCCACCAACGCCGTGCTGCACCCGTTCCTGGCCGCCCAGCCCAAGGAGGCCCCGGACGAGGCCAACCTGGCGGTGGAAATACCGGCCGGCAGTTTCACCAAGTACGAGATCAAGGAAGACGGCCTGGTCCATGTGGACCGCTTCCAGTCGATGCCGGTGGCGTACCCGGCCAACTACGGGTCGATGCCGCGCACGCTGGCCGGCGACAACGACCCGCTCGACGCACTGGTACTGACCCGCGAGCCGCTGCATCCCGGCGTGATCGTGCGGTTCCGCCCGATCGGATTCCTGAAGATGCTGGACAACGGCGAGCATGACGAAAAGGTCATCGGCGTACCCACCGACAAGCTCGACCCCACCTACGCCGGCATCCGCGACCTGCAGGACCTGCCGGTGATCGAACGCCAGCGCATCGAAGCGTTCTTCCGCGTGTACAAGGACCTGCCCGAAGGACGCAATCCGGTGCAGCTCGATGGCTGGGGCAACGCCGCCGAGGCCAAGGCGCTGATTCGTGCCTCGATGCAGCGCTTCGACCTGCAGCAGCAGCGCCGCAAGGGCGATTGAGGCGCTCGGCGCCGATGTATCCTCTTCCCACATGGACGAGGGCCTGGCGATGGAGAAGGCGGGGTGGGCAGCGCAGCTGAGTGCGGTGCTGCTGGTATGGGAACTGCAACTGCTGGCCGTGCCGATGACGGCGCTGAGCGTGTTTGCGCTCGCGTGGTTGTGGGGACCTGCGTTTCACCCTGACCACGTACCGATGCGGGCGGCGGTGGTGGTGGCCCTGATCGCCCTGGTGGGCTTCTGGCGGCTGGTGCTGGGGTTCTATCGCGCCGGCCTGCGCCTGGACGGAACACCGCTGTGGGCACGCGTGTGCACCGCGGCCGGCGCGACGCTATGCGCGGCGGGGCTGGCGGTGGGCATGTTCCAACGTCCCACCGGTTGGGCCTACATCGGGGTCATGGGCGTGCCGATGCTGCTGCCACTGGGGCACATGCTGGCCCTGTCGTGGCGTACCACCCGGCAGCGACCGGTGCGCTGAGAAGGCGCGCCGCGCCGTTTGGCCTGGTGCCGCTGGGCCACATGCTGGTGGTATCCCAGCGCGTGCCCACGCCACCGCCGCTGCCGTAGGCGCGGTCAACCGCGCGCGGCAACCGCCTTGTCCGCGCGGCGTTTGAACACCGCCATTTCCTTCTCGGCCTGCTTGTCGCCGTTGCGCTGCGCCACGGCAATACCTTCCTGCCATGCCCGTGCCGCCGCATCGGCATCGCCGGCGGCCAGCCACGCCTTGCCCAGCAGTTTCCAGCCCGCCGAATAGGCCGGGTCCTGGGCCACGCAGCGCTGCAGGTGCGCGGCCGCCTCGGCGGGCTCGCCCGCGTCCAGCAGGCCCTTGCCCAGGCTGAAGCGCAGCAGCGCACTGTCGCGCCCGGCGTCGAGCATGCGCTGCAGGGCGGTCATGTCCATGGCGACGCATCCGTGTCGGCGCGGCCATCGATACGGGTGTAGCGGCTGCGGTGGTAGGCCAATGCGGCGCCCGGTGCCGCCTCGAAACACTCAACCCGGCCCACGATCAACACGTGGTCGCCCAGTGGCAGGCTGCGCTCCACCGTGCACAGCAGCCAACCGACCGCATTGCGCACCCGCGGTGCGGCGCCCCCCAGGTCGAGCACGTCCGCAGCGACCGGGGTGCGACGCCGCAGCGGGTCGGCGAAGTGGCGCGCCACCGCTTCCTGGCCGGACGACAACAGGCTGATGCCGAAGTACGCCGCGTCGCGGAACATGGGCAGGTCGGCGGCGCGCTCGCCGATGCTCCACGCCACCAGCGGTGGCTGCAACGACAGCGTGGTGAACGAGTTGATGGTCATCGCCACCGGCATGCCCGCCGCGCCGTGCACGGCGACCACCGCCACGCCGGTCGGGTACTGCCCGAACACATGGCGCAATGCAGCGGTGTCGGGCCCGGTACCGGAGGCGTCGGCGGCCACGACCGGTGCCGCAGCAGGTGCCGGGCCCGCGCGCATCAGCGCCCGCCCGCCGCCTCGAAGCGACGTGCCACTTCGGTCCAGTCGATCAGTTTGAAGAACGCGCCGATGTAGTCGGGGCGGCGGTTCTGGTAGTGCAGGTAATAGGCGTGCTCCCACACGTCCAGGCCCAGGATCGGCGTGCCACCGGACAGGTTGGCGTAGGCGCCCATCAACGGGCTGTCCTGGTTGGGGCTGCTTTCCACCAGCAGGCGCCCGTCGCGGCCCAGCGTCAACCAGGCCCAGCCGCTGCCGAAGCGGGTCTGCGCGGCCTTGGTGAAAGCGTCCTTGAAGGCGTCGTAGCCGCCCAGGTCCCGCTCGATTGCCGCCGCCACCGCACCGGCCGGGCTGCCACCCTGGGGGCTGAGCACGGTCCAGAACAGGCTGTGGTTCGCATGCCCGCCGCCGTTGTTGCGCACGGCGGTGCGCACGCTGTCGGGCAGCGCCTCGATATCGGCGATCAGCTGTTCAACCGGCATCGGTTCAACGCCGGCGTCGGCAAGCGCAGCGTTGAGATTGTTGACGTAGGTCTGGTGGTGACGCGCATGGTGGATTTCCATCGTCTGCGCGTCGAAGTGCGGTTCCAGGGCGTCGTAGGCGTAGGGCAGGGCGGGCAGGGTGTAGGTCATGGCAGGTCTTTGCTGAGAACGAGCCGGTACGATAAAACCTCTACGTTGGTTGAGGTCAAGGGCGCCGGACGACGCAGGCGTCCTGGCGTTCATGCCGCGTTTCCGCGCGCGGGTGGGGAGCGCTGCTGTACGGGCCGGCTGGCCCTGCACGGCGCATGGCCAGCACGTCGCGACAGCAGCCTGGGCCTGCCGTTGCGGTGCGTGGCATCATGGCCTGCATCAGGTCCGGTCGGACCCGGGATCTGAAGAGGAACAACGGCTATGAGCATCAGGGACACGCTGCAGGCGCAACGTCGGGTTCTTCTCGACCTGACCTACCGCAACCGATTGCTGAACCTGCCGCGCAAGCCCTCCAGCCGCACCATCGTGATCCACGACGAGCGCAGCGCCCCTACGTTGCAGACGTTGCTGGACAAGAAGGGCATGACCTTCGCCGCCCTGCGCGGCGACGAGGCCGAAGAGCCCCTGCCCGAGGACAACGGGCCCCAAGGCGACGATGAGCGCGCGTTGCCGCAGCCGGGCGAAGACGATGCCGGCACCGGCGTGCTGGCCGAACACCACCTCGACGCGCGGCTTCAAACACGGCTGAGCTCCGAGCACCTGCAGAAGCGCCTGCTGGAGATGTACTACGAATACCGCACGATGCTCGAAGAACAGGGCGTCAACGTGTTGTATCTGGCCATGGGGCAGCTGGCGTTCCGTGAGCCGGGCGCCGCTCAGGCGGAGGTGCGACACGCGCCGCTGGTGCTGTTGCCGGTGATGCTGGAGCGCCGGAGCGCCCGGGATCGCTTCGTGTTGCGCTGGGCCGATGAGGACCCGCAGGAGAACCTGTCGCTGCGCGAAAAGCTGCGCGCCGACTTCGGTATCGCACTGCCGCCGTTCCCCGACACCGAGGAGTTCGACATCGGCGCCTACCTGGCGTCCGTGCGTGAGTGCGTGGCCGCCCAGCCGGGCTGGGCCGTGCTCGAGAACGCGCTGCAGCTGGGCTTCTTCTCGTTCTCCAAACTGTTGATGTTCCTCGACCTGGACCCGGAAAAGTGGCCGGAAGGAAAGGAAATCGACAGCAACCGCCTGGTGGCGGGCCTGCTCGGCGAGGGCTTTGCCAAGGATGACACCGGCTTGCCCACTGACGGGCCCGGGTTCCTGGATGCGCTCATTCCCGCCGCTGAGCTCAAATACGTCATGGATTGCGACAGCTCGCAGGCCATGGCGATCGAAACCGTTCGCCGCGGCCATGACCTGGTCATCCAGGGGCCGCCTGGCACCGGCAAGTCGCAGACCATCGCCAACCTGATCGCCACGGCGGTGGGGGATGGGCGCAAGGTGCTGTTCGTTTCCGAAAAGATGGCAGCGCTGGAGGTGGTCAAGCGCCGCCTGGAAACCGTCGGGCTTGGGCCGCTGTGCCTGGAACTGCACAGCAACAAGGCCAACAAGCGCACGGTCCTTGAAGAACTCGGGCGCACCCTGCAACTGGGCCAACCGCAGGCGGCCGATGTTGCCGGCGGCATCGAGCGACTGGACGTGCTGCGTGGCCAGCTCAATGCCCATGCCCAGCGCATGCATGCCCCGGTGGGCAGCGCCGGGCTGACCCCCTTCGGCATCCTGGGCCATCTGGCCCGCTGCTTGCCGCGCACCGGGCGTCCGCCGTATCGGCTTGACGATGCGGGCGACTGGTCCAGCGCCACGCTGGAGCGACGCGTGGCCGTGCTGCGCGACCTCTGCGGGCACCTGCCACGGGTTGGCCAGCCCAACCTGCACGCCTGGCGCGGTGTTGCCCATGCACCGGTGATGCGCCCACAGGCCGAGGATCTCGTTGCGCGCACCGCACCACTGGCCGACGCGGTGGTGCAGGCGGGCGCGGCCGCGGCCGCGCTGGCGGCTTCACTGGGCGTAGGGCAGGCCACGGACCTGGCGGGCCTGGAGCAACAGTGCGATGTGGCGGAAACGCTGGCCGGTGCGCCGGCATTCGACCGCGGCACGATCTCCTCCGCGGTGTGGGGTGCCGGGTTGGCCTCGCTGGGCGAAGGCCTGCAGCAGGGCCGCGTGTTGGCTGACATCGTGGGGCGACGATCGGCCCAGGTGGCCGACGTTGCCTGGATGAGCGACTGGTTGCCCCAACGGTTGGTGATAGGGGCACATGGCGAGCGCCTGTTGCGCTTCCTGCATGGCCCGTACCGTGCGGCCGTGCGCGAACTGCGCAGTGTCCTGCGCGGGCCACTGCCCACGTCCGCTTCCGAACGGTTGGCGCTGCTGGATGATCTGATCGCCGCACGCAAGGCAAGGCAGCTGCTGGACGGCATCGATGCAACCGCACGGGCAGCGTTTGGCTCGGTGTGGCAGGGCGAGCGCACCGACTGGGGCCTGGCCGACGCGATCCTGGGGTGGGTGCAGCAGTCCGTGCCCGTTGGCGGCATGGACGTGCGTGCGCTCGCCGCCGGTCTGGAAGATCGGCGCGCGCTCGGTGACGCCGCCCGGCAGGTGCGTGAGGCTGCCAACGTGCTGCGTGGTGCGTTCGCGGCATCAGTGCAGGCGCTTCAGATGGACATCGGCGGGGCGTTTGGCGTGCCGACAGTGGAGACAGTGCCGCTTGCCGACCTGCAGCACCGGACCGCAGCGTGGTCGCGCGACGCGGACGGCCTGTTGGCCTGGCTGGGCTATGCCGACGTGGCCCGGCGCTGCGTTTCCGAGGGGCTGCAGGCGCCCATGGCGTTGGCTGCCGATGCCCGCCAGGACGCGGATACCGCCGAGGCCCTGTTGCGCTGCGCGTTCCACCTGCAGATGCTGGTACTGGCCAGCCAGGCCCATCCGGAACTGGCGGCGTTCGACGGCCGCCGCCACGAAGCGCTGGTGGCGCAGTTCCGTCAGTGGGACCGCGAGCGCTTGGCGCTTGCCCAGATCGAGGCGGCTCAGGCGCACCATGCTGGCCTGCCGCGCGGCAACGCCGGTGGGGTCGGAGCGCTGGGCACGCTGCGCAGCGAGATCGCGCGCAAACGTAATCACATGGCGCTGCGTCGGCTGTTCCGCCTGTGTGCATCGCCGATCCAGACCATCAAGCCGGTTTTCATGATGAGTCCGCTGTCGGTGGCGCAGTTCCTTGAGCCCGGCGCCATCGAGTTCGACCTGCTGGTCATCGACGAAGCCAGCCAGGTGGAACCGGTGGATGCATTGGGTGCCATCGCGCGTTGTCGCCAGATCGTCGTGGTGGGCGATGACAAACAGCTGCCGCCCACCGCATTCTTCTCCCGTCTGGCCGGCGGGGTCGATGCCGACGCCGACACGGACGGGGCGCAGGCCAGGGATCTGGAGAGCGTGCTGTCGCTCTGCGCGGCCAAGGGGCTCTCGCAGCGGATGCTGCAGTGGCACTACCGCAGCCGCCACGAATCGTTGATCGCGGTATCCAACAAGGAATTCTACGAGGGCAAGCTGTTCATCGTGCCCAGCCCGGATCGCCAGCGCACCCGCTCCGGTCTGCGCTTCCACCCGCTGCCGCATGGCCGATTTGATCGTGGCAATACCTACAGCAACGCAGTGGAGGCCGCCGCCATTGCCCAGGCGGTGGTCGAGCATGCGCGACACAGTCCCGAGCTCACCTTGGGCGTGGGCGCGATGTCGGTACGCCAGCGGCAGGCGATCAGTGACGAGCTGGAGCTGGCCCGTCGCCAGCACCCGGAACTGGAGCAGTACATCGCCCGGCATGCGCACGAACCGTTCTTCATCAAGAATCTGGAGAACATCCAGGGCGACGAGCGCGATGTCATTTTCATTTCGATCGGCTACGGGCGCGCCAAGAGCGACGACAAGCTGTACCAGAACTTCGGTCCGCTCAATGCCGATGGTGGCCATCGCCGGCTCAATGTGTTGATCACGCGGGCCCGGCAGCGCTGTGACGTGTTTTCCAGCATCACCGCCGACGATATCCGCGTGGACGAGAACTCGCGACTGGGGGTAGTGGCACTGAAGACGTTCCTCAAGTACGCCGAGCACGGTGATCTGGGTGTTCCCCGGCTGAGCAGTCGCGGCGCGGCGTCGCCGTTCGAGGAAGCGGTGCAGGACGCCCTGGCCCAGCGCGGGATGCAGGTGGACAGCCAGGTGGGTGTGGCCGGGTTCTTCATCGACCTGGCCGTGGTGGATCCGCAATCACCGGGCCGCTACCTGCTCGGCATCGAATGCGACGGTGCCGCGTATCACGCGGCCCCGTCGGCACGCGACCGCGACCGCCTGCGCCAGGAAATTCTGGAAGCGCATGGCTGGGCGATCCACCGGATCTGGAGCACCGACTGGTTCCAGCGGCCCGACGCCGAGCTGCAGCGCCTGCTGGACGCAGTGGAGGCCGCGCGCGAACGCCTGGCAACCGACACCGCACGCATTGATACGCCGCCCTCGACCGCCGTGCCGCCCACTGTGGTGGTGCGCATGCCGGTGAACGCGGCCGACAATGCGCCCACGCTGCATGACGGTCTTGCCTACGTGCAGGCCGATTTCACGCCGGAGCATGCCGCGCTGGCCCCGCACGAGGTCCCTGTGGGCAGCCTGGCCACCACCGTGGCCCGGATCGTGGAGATTGAAGGCCCTGTCCACGAAGAGGAAATCACGGCGCGCGTGCGTGACCTGTGGCAGCTGCAACGCGCTGGCACGCGCATCCAGGCCGCCGTGCAGGCTGCCTTGTCGCACGCCGGACGTGACGGTGCGCTGGCGGTGGAAGAGGGCTGTTACGTGGTGGCCGGCAACCCGGTCGCAGTGCGGAATCGAGCGCTGGCGTCCTCGCGCACGCTGCGCAAGGTCGAACTGCTGCCGCCCCAGGAACTGCGTCAGGCGCTGCTGGAGCTGATCGGCCAGGCCCATGGTGCCGGGGCGGAGGAGGTGGCCACGCCGGTGGCGCGCATGCTGGGGTTCCAGGGTACCAGCCAGGCGCTGCGCGAGCGCATCCAAGTGCAGCTGCAGGTGCTGCTGGCGCAGGGGCACCTTGAGGATCATAACGGCACCCTGCGGCGCATCGACGGGGTGCCGACGCTGTCTTAGTCGACCACCCGCTGCGGCGGGCGTCGGCGTGCAACGTGCATTACCACTCCAGCGTGTCGAAGAACGCGTCCGCGGCCTCATCGCCCAGCACTGCGACCGCGGCATGCAGCGCCGCCTGCCGATGCTCGTCGCGCAGTTCCCCCTCGTCGTCCTCCAGGTCGTCGTCGGCCTCCAGATACACCGTGCCGACGGCTGCAAGCACGGCGACGAAGGTGGGCAGGTCCTCGGTGAGCACCGTTGCCTCCCACGTACCGGCTCCGTGGAAGGCAAACAGCACCTGCCCACTGTCGAGGTCCAGGATGAACGGGTCCGCGTTCTGGTCGGCGATCACCAGCCACTGTTCGGGCCAGTCCGCGATGCGCGCGCCGGCATCGCCTTCCCAGCGATAGCCCGCCTGCAGCGCCCACAAGCGGTGCAGCGGCGGGAACGCGACGTTGACCCCGGGCACGCTGATGCCGACCGGGCCGACGCTGGCATGCACGGTTTCGCCCCACGGGCCAACCTTCGTATAGAACGCGGCGAGCGCCGGCGGCAGTGGGACGTCGCCTTGCCAGAGGTCGGTCGATTGCGCCTGCAGCGGGCCGAAGCGGGCAAACGAAGCGTGCAGTGCGTGCATGGTGCGGGTCCATCCGGGCGGGACTGCGAAGACTAGCCAGCATCGAGGCGGCGCACAAACCCGGTGTGGCGCTGGGCCAGTGCGTGTTCTTCACCGGGGCTGGCTATCATGGCCACGGTTTTTTCGTCTGGGTGGTGGTTGTGACGGTAGCGCTGGTGTGGTTTCGCCGTGATCTGCGGCTGCAGGACAACCCGGCCCTGCAGGCCGCGCTGGATGCTGGCCATGTGCCGGTACCGGTCTACATCCATGCGCCGCACGAAGAGGGTGATTGGGCCCCGGGGGGCGCATCCAATGCCTGGCTGCACCGGTCGCTGGTGGCGCTGGACGCCGACCTGCGCGCGCGCGGCTCGGCGCTGGTGCTGTGCCAGGGTGACAGCCATGCCGAGCTGGAGCGTCTGATCGCGCAGACCGGGGCGGTGGCCGTGTACTGGAACCGCAAGTACGAACCGGCCACCCAGCCGCGGGATGCGGCCATCAAGCGCGCGCTGCGCGAGCAGGGCATCAATGCCGAAAGCCACAACGGCAGCCTGCTGCTGGAGCCGTGGGATATCGCAACGCTCCAAGGCAACCCGTACAAGGTATTTACCCCGTTCTGGCGCAACGCACTGACCCGCCTGCAGGTGCCGGCCCCGATGCCGTCGCCGGCGCGCTTGCCTGCGCACGCGGTGCAGGGCGTTGCACTGGACGCGCTGCAACTGGCCGCGGCGCTGCCTTGGGACGCGCAGTTCTGGGATCACTGGCAGCCCGGTGAAGCCGGCGCGCACGAGGCGCTGACGGTGTTCATCGACGGCGCGCTCAACGGGTATCGCCAGCAGCGTGACCTGCCCGACCGGGTGGGCACCTCGCTGTTGTCGCCGCACCTGCATTTCGGCGAAATCGCGCCGTGGCAGATTGTGCGCCGGCTGCAGGACGAACGCAGTGCCAGCCGCGACGCCGACATCGACGGCTACATCCGCGAGCTGGGCTGGCGCGAGTTCTCCTACCACCTGCTGCATCACTTTCCGCAGACCCCGGACCACAACCTCAATCCGCGTTTCGACGGGTTCCGTTGGGCACCGCCCAACGCCACACAGCTGCAGGCGTGGCAGCAGGGGCGCACTGGCATTCCGATCATCGATGCGGGCATGCGCGAGCTCTGGGCCACCGGCTACATGCACAACCGCGTGCGCATGCTGGTGGCCAGCTTCCTGTGCAAGCACCTGCGCCAGCACTGGCGCGAAGGCGCGCGCTGGTTCTGGGACACCCTGGTGGATGCCGATCTGGCCAACAACACCATGGGCTGGCAATGGGTGGCCGGTACCGGTGCCGACGCCGCGCCGTACTTCCGCATCTTCAATCCGGTCACCCAGTCGGAGAAGTTCGACCCGCAGGCGCGCTACATCACCCGGTGGGTGCCCGAGCTGGCCACCTTGCCGCTGAAGGCCCAATTCGCGCCGTGGCAGCACCCGCACCTGTTGGCCGAGCACGCGCCAACGTATCCCACCCTGCCATTGGTGGACCTGGCGGCGGGACGGGATGCCGCACTAGCCGCTTACCGTCACACCGGAAGCGTGTAAACCCGGCTGCGCGGGCCCCGCTCAGAAAGCTGAACGGGGAGCTGGCACGGGTTTGCATCGTCATGCCGGCATCGCGTCTGCGTGTTTATCCTTTGGGCGCTCGCACGCCGGTAGACCGGTAACCAAGGAGAACACCATGATTCGACCCGCAACCCGTAACGTGGCCCTGGCCCTGATGACCGCCGCTGCCTTGACGGCCTGCGCCACCGGCGGCTCGTACACCCAGTCCGATCCGTACGGCAATCCCACCCAGCAGCAGAACAAGACCGGCCGCAACGCGCTGATCGGTACTGCCGTGGGTGTGGCCGCCGGCCTGCTCAGTGGCAACAGCGCCACCGAGCGTCGCCAGCACGCGATGATCGGTGCCGGTATCGGCGCGCTCAGCGGCGCGGCCATCGGCCAGTACCAGGACCGCCAGGAGCGCGCGCTGCGCGAACGTACCGCCAACACCGGTATCGACGTGTCCCGCGATGGCGACAACCTGACCCTGAACCTGCCGGACGGCATCACCTTCGACTTCGGCAAGTCCACGCTGAAGCCGCAGTTCTACGGCTCGCTCAATGGCGTGGCCAGCACCCTGGCCGAGTACAACCAGACCATGATTGAAGTGGTGGGCCATACCGACAGCATCGGCAGCGACGCGGTCAACAACCGCCTGTCCAAGGAGCGTGCCGATTCGGTGGCCGCCTACCTGACCGCCCAGGGCGTGCAGGGTGCCCGTATCGAAACGCTGGGCGCCGGCAAGGCTTACCCGATCGCCGACAACAGCACCGATGCGGGCCGCGCGCAGAACCGCCGTGTGGAAATCCGCGTGATTCCGCTTCGTCAATAACGCGCAGCGTTATTGACGGGTCCGGCTAACGGCCGGAGCAAAATGCCGCCATTTCAGGCGGCATTTTTGTGGGTACCGGCCGTTGGCCGGTACGCCATGTACACGTCCGCGCGTTCGCGGGCCCGTGCCGACCAACGGTCGGCACGGGCGGGGTTGCGGTAGGTACCGGCCGTTGGCCGGTACGCCATGAACCCACCCTCCTGCGCGGCTCTTACCAGTCGTACTGCACCTGCAGCCGGGCGTAACGCGGGGTGGTGTTGTAGCGTGCCTTGCCGTAGTTGAAGTAATCGGTGATGGTCCCGGCGGCATTGACGTCGTAGCGCTGCTCGTACACCTGCACCGGCTTGACCGAATTGAACAGGTTGATCACCGACAGCTGCACGCTCAGCCCGGCCAGCGCGGCCGGCGAATACACCACGTTCGGGTTGAAGGTCGCCGTCCACGGCGTACGGCCACTGCTGCCCAGCTTGGCGATGTCGTCCTCACCCACGTTGCAGGTGTGGAACACCCCGCGGTAGCCGAATTCCGTGCCGAAGGTGCCGTTGCCGCCGCCCAGGCAGCTGATCGGCGTGCCCGACTGCACCAGCAGGTTGGCGCCCACCTGCCACTGCGGGCTCAACTGGTAGCTGCCAAACAGCTTGATGCTGTGGCGGCGGTCGTTGAACAGGTAGCCGTCGGCGCCGTAAGACAGCTCCTTGAAATCGAAGTCCGAGGTGGTGCCGGTGTCGTCCTGGCCGTTGGTGCTCTTCACCAACCCTTCGTAGTTGCCGTGCAGTTTGGCCCACGTGTAGCTGGCACTGGCATACCAGCGTTCGGTGCGCTTTTCGGCGGACAGGGTCAAGGAGGTGTAGCGGCGCTTGGCCTTCGGTCCCAGGTCCTCGCCAGGGACGCGGATGCTGTCGGGCGTACCGTCGCCGTCCACGTCGATATCCAGCACCAGGTCGCTGCCCGGGTTGTACAGCCAACAGCCGGGCAGGCCGCCTGGCACTTCCCACTCACTGTCCCAATGCGAGACGTCGTAGCCGGCCGCCTTGGCGGCGTTGTAGAGCGCGCGCGAATCGCAGGTGTCATCGATCACCTGGTTGATCCGGCGCAGGGTGAGCTTGGCGCCGAGGGTCCAGCCATCGACCCAGTCGTTACCCGAGTGCAGTTGCCGCTGGTAGCCGAGGATGAATTCGTCCTGGGTATACGGCTTGAGCCCCTGCGAGGCGACCGCGCGCGGGTTGGGCGTGCTGCCGTCGGCCCCGTTGACCACACTGTCGGCACTGCCATCGCGGTAGGAGCCGGTGATGTTCGGCTTGCCCGTCACCGGGTCGTAGCCGTCGTAGGTGAAGTAGTCCATCGTGTAGTAGGAGGCGGTGGCGGCGCGCAGCGCCACGTTGGCCGCGATCGGCAACGAGTAGCGGCCGAGCGAGGCGTACAGCTTGCTGTCCCCGTCACCGGTGGGATCCCAGGACAGCCCCAGCCGTGGCTGCCAGATGTTGTCCTGTTTGACGAACGTGGCGCCGCTGCCGTTGCGGTTGTCGAACGAGTCGTTGCGCAGCCCGGCGTACAGCATCAGCCGGTCGGTGACCTGCCAGTGGTCTTCCAGGTACCACGATGCCTGCTTGACGCCGATCGCGCCCCCGGTACGGAAGTTGATGCGCTGGGCGTAGTTCGCGTAGAGGTTCCAGTAGGCACCGCTGGAGTACGCCGTGCCTTGCACCGAGGTCCAGTCTTCCTTACTGTAGCCGCCGCCGAGCTGGTGGTTGCCGAGTTGCCAGACCAGGTCGGCCTGGGTGGTGCGGCGTTCGTTGCTGCCGCTGCGCAGGCCCAGCTGGCTGTCGACAGCGCACCCGACCTGTTTGCCGAGCACACGGTCAACCACGTACGGGCATTCACCGTCAGGGGCGTTGATGTCGCCCTCGTAGTCGCCGCGCTTTCCGTCCGGGCTGAGCGTGTACTCACCCGTGTGGTTGCGCATGCGGCCATGCTGCACGCTGGCGGTGAGGTCATCAGTGAGTTGGCCGGTCCACTTCAACACATGGGTGGTGCCACCGGCGCGACCTTCCTTGCGGCCGCGATAGTCGCTTTTGCCGGGCTCGGCATCGGGCTGGTCGCTGCTGTAGTCGGCGTCGTAGTAGTCGTAGCGGTAGCGTTGGCGGTTGTCGAAGCCGGTGTATTCCAGGTGGTTGCGGTCATTGAGGTACCAGTCCAGCTTCAACAGCCAGTACGGGTCGCGCGAGCGGTAGTCTTCGGCCGATGCCGACAGCGAGGCGGGCGGAACCGGCGTATCCGGATCGCTGGCCCGACGCGGGCCGCTGGCCGTGCGGCCACCGAAGGCGGTTCTGTCCGAGCGGCTCAGGCTGCCCAGCGCGAACACGAACAGTGTGTCCTCGATGAGCGGGCCACCAGCCCAGGCGCTGGCCACGTCGCTGGACCTGCTGTTGTTGTCGTACGAGCGCAGGATGCTGCCATCGCTGCGCAGGGTGTCCGGCGCATTCTCCCGTAGCGCAGAAGGCTCGGTGGTCCAGCTGAGCCCGCCTTTCCAGGTGTTGGTGCCGCGCTTGACGTTGACGCTGGTCACGCCGCCGGTGGAGAACCCGTAGCGTGCGCCATAGCCGCCGGTCTGCACGTCCAGCTGGTCGATGGCCTGGAACGGCACCTCGGAGAAGGACAGGCTGTCGAACAGGTTGGTGACGTTGAAGCCATTGACGTAGTAACTGTTTTCAGCCGCCGAGGCGCCACCGAACGAGGCCGGGCCAAAGAAGCTGCTGCTGGCCACGGTGCCCGGTGTCAGCAGCGAAATGCTGGTGATGTCGCGTGCCACCGGCAAGGTGTTGAGCTGCTCGGCGGTGAACGTGGTGCGCGTTTCCACGCTGCCCAGGTCGATAGGGGCGGCGGCAATTGCGCGCACCCTGACCGTCTCCAGCGTGGCTGCCCGGGCGAAGTCCGCCTGCGCGGTCTGGCCCGCCACCACGGTTACCTGGCGTTGCTCGCTGCTGCCGTCGGCACGGGTGATGCGGACCTCGTACTGGCCGGCGGACAGTGCCGGCAGGCGGAAGCGGCCGTCAGGATTGATCCGGGTCTCACGCGTGGTGCCGGCGTCCAGGTGCCGGATCTGCACCGTGCCTTGGGTGGCGCCGGGGACGTGGCCGAGGATGTCGCCGACGGTGCTCTGCGCCAACGCGGGCAGCGGCGACAGCAGGGCCACCAGCAACAGGGAAAGACGGGTCTTGCGCGGTTGGGTCCGTGCGCGGAACGGGTGGTGCATGTGTCGCCTCCAGTGCATCCGGCCGGGCTGGCCAGGTCGCGTGGGGCGGAACCTAACGCCGCGTAGACAGTTGGAGTGCGCAGTGGTTCGCGGGATCGGCGTTCAATGTGACGCGGGTCGGAGAAACAGGGGTGGGAATGATCAAAGGCGTGATGCAGTTCGCGCTGAACGCCTCCGCAGGAGTGCGATGGATGCAGTGCGCAAGGGGGCCAATCACGACAATTCGCGCAGACAGAGCCAGATGCGACAAGGCCGCCCGGAGGCGGCCTTGTGCGGCAGTGGCTCGACAATCCACCGCAGGGAAAAAACCGCGATCAGGTCGCGGTGACCGTCTCCAGGATCCGCTTGCCAGTGGCCTGCAACTCCTCTTCGGCCTGCGCGTTCTGCTGCTTGGCGAACTTCGCGTTCGGGCACTGCGCCAGCATGTAGTTGGCGTCGAAGTCGAGCTTGGCCACCAGGAAATCGACGAACGCACGCACCTTCGGCGAGACCAGCCGGCCGCCGGCGAACACTGCATTGAAGTCCACTTCGGGGCCGGTCCAGCCGGCCAGCACGCGGCGCACCATGCCCGATTCTACGAATGGCTTGGCCATCACGTCACCGGTGAGCAGCAAGCCTTCGCCACACACCAGTGCACCGTTCAGCGCGGAGGGATCATTGGCCACCAGCAGCGGATTGACCGGGAAGTCACGCAGGTCGCCGCCGTTCTCGCCCAGCTGCCAGAAGAACCGGTTGTTGTTGAGGTTGCGCGCCTTGCGCATCGCCAGGATGCGGTGGAACTGCAGTTCGTCCGGATGCAGTGGCTCGCCGTAGCGCTCGATGTAGGCGGGGCTGGCGAACACCTGGGTGCGCAGGCTGCCCAGCTTGCGCGCCACCAGGTTGGAGTCGGGCAGGGTGCCCACGCGCAACGCTAGGTCGGCTTCGCCTGCAATCAGGTCGAGCTTTTCGTTACCCAGGTGCATGTCCAGCTGGATTTCCGGGTACTGCGCATGGAACTCGCCCAGCAGCGGCGCGATCCAGGTGATGCCGATGGAGTAGGGCACGGTGAAGCGCAGCCAGCCGCGCGGGCCGGACTGCAGCTGGTTGACCGCACCTTCGGCTTCTTCCAGTTCGCGTGCGATGCGCTGGCAATGCTCGTGGTACACCGACCCGGCCTCGGTCAGGCCCAGCCGGCGCGTGGTCCGGTGCAGCAGGCGCGCGCCCAGGCGCGTTTCCAGTTCCTGCACCTTGCGGCTGACCGTGGTCTTGGGCAGGCCAAGCGCAGTGGCGGCGGCAATGAAGCTGCCTTGCTCGACCACCTTGACGAAGATCAGCGTGTCGTTGAGATCGTGGGCCATGACGGGTCCGAAGTCGGGGAGGGGATAGGGTGCCCGAAAGATTGTGCCGGGTACGGGACGATTATTCCCCTTAATCCGGACTAATCAAGTGGGAGTTTGAGGACTAATCTGGCGCCATTCCCGAATTGAAGGACCTCCGCCATGTGGTTGCGGAACATTCTTGGCCGCGTACTGACCGGCCGCACAGCCCCGCTGGACCTGGCGATGACCGTTGAGAAGCGGCCCTCGTCGTTGTCCTACAAGGCTTTCCGAGAGTTCACCCCGCCCGCCAAGATGCAGCGCGGCGGCAGCCTGCGCCTGGGCAATCGTGATCTGGGCCGACTGGGCCGGATTGGGATTATCCCGGCGGCGGGAGTGAAAGTCCCATGAGTGGGACGCTGGCTCCCGAGGTCCTTGTTCTGGGCGGCACCGGCAGTGTCGGCCAGGGCATCGTGGCTGCGCTGCTGGAGGCCGGTAGCCCGGTCCTGGTGGTCGGCCGCGACCCCGGTCGGCTGGCGGCCCTGCAGGAACAGTTCGCCGATGAGCCCGGTCTGGAGACCCTGCTGGGTTCCTTCGGCGACGACGCCTCGGCGCATACCGTGGCCGAGCGCATCGCCCCGCGCCGGCGCGCGTTGTCGGCCGTGGTCGATGCGATGGGTGGGCCTTACAACCGCGGCCGGGTGACCGATCGCAGTGGCGACGCGCTGCTGCAGGCGCTGCAGGCCGACGTGATGCCGCACGTGCATGCCGGCCGCCACCTGTTGCCGTTGCTGCGCGGTGGCACCCATCCGCGCCGCTATGTGTTGATCGGCGGTCCGGCCGGCTTCAAGCCGTGGGCCGGGCACGGTGAATCGTCCATCACCATGTCGGCCACGCGCATGTACGCGCAGGTGCTGCACCAGGAAGCGCAGGCGCTGGGCGTGCGCGCGCAGATGCTGGAAGTGTGCAACCCGGTCTGCACCCCGGCCAATGCGGCCAACGCCTGCATCGAGTGGCCCAGCGCGTTGCTGGTGGGCCGCCGCCTTGTATCGCTGCTGGACACCTGTACCGACAACCGCGCCATCGTGCGTTGCGATGCGCGCGATGCCGAACTGCCGCGCGGCCTGCTGCACAGGGATTGGCCTCCCCCGATGTCGCGCGACACCGCTGGCGCTGCTTGACCTCTACCAAGGTTGAGGTCGCAGGATGCGCCACCCACGTTCTGCACTACCCCCGATTTTCGAATACCACCCCTCCGTACGGATGCATGTCATGACCTCCCCCAATTCCACTCCGCATCGTCTTACCCGACGGCTGGCCATGGCCGGCGTCTCGATCCTCGCCGCCGCCGTGCTGGCTGCCTGCAGCGGTGGCCACGCAGAAGAAGCCGGCATGCCGCCGCCGCCGCAGGTGA
>Ga0308172_1000840_pt1 | contig 28377 bp, 28 predicted proteins | sample PhyGR2_FD_202134 | JGI IMG/M metagenome (GOLD analysis project Ga0308172, IMG submission 202134) | Phyllosphere microbial communities from UC Gill Tract Community Farm, Albany, California, United States - DLSLSG.R2 | ecosystem: Host-associated > Plants > Phyllosphere > Unclassified | place: USA... | reverse complement strand
TGAGCGAGCCCAGAGGCTCGCGCGCTCGCGGAGCGAGCGCCCACCCCTCACCCAGCTCCGACTAAGCCTTTGCTCTCGCAAAGGCCAAGTCTGCGCAACCCTCTCCCCTCTGCGAGGGGCGAGGGAAGGAAAGGCATCGATGAATGTCGATCGGCCCTAATGTAGTATCCTCCCCGGCTTGGGGAGGTGGTAGTCCGATGGACTGACGGAGGGGGGCTGCCCCAGGCGCGTCCTTGGGTGTGCCCCCTCCACCACCGCCTTGCGGCGCGCTCTCCCCGTACCGGAGAGGATCAGTGCTGGACCGCCTCCATCAACCACTGACGAAACGCCTTCATCGCCAGCCCCTCTTTCCGCGACAGCAACCGAGTCAGCCAATAGCATCCGGCGTCGATCTCGATCGCGAAAGGCTGGACCAGCCGCTCCGTCGTCAATTCGTGGCCGAACATCACTTTGGGCGCGAGCGCGACGCCCAGCCCGGCCATGGCGGCCGCCACCATCAGGGCGGAGCTGTCGAACATCGGTCCGCGCAATGCCGGTGCCGGAGCACCAGCCGCCGCGAACCAGCTTTCCCATTCGCTGACCCGGTAAGATCGCAACAGCCGCTCGCGCGCCAGATCGCTCGGCTCGCGCAGCCGCGTGGCGGCCAGCGGCGCGCAAAGCGGGGTCAGCGGCGCCGCCATCAGCCGCTCGGCATGGGTGCCGTGCCACGCGCCGTCTCCGAAGCGGATGGCATAATCCAGCCCCTCCCCCGCCAGATCGACCCGATTGTTGTTGATCGACACGCGCAGGTCGATGTGCGGATGGGTGGCCGCGAAATCGTCCAGCCGTGCCAGCAGCCAGCCGGTGGCGAAGGTCCCGACCACGCCGATGTTCAGCACATATTGGAACCGCCCATCGGCGAAGCGATCCAGCGTCGCGCCGATTCGGTCGAACGTCTCCGCCAGCACCGGCACCAGCGCCTGACCGTCATCGGTCAGCGCCAGCCCACGCGGCAGGCGGTGGAACAGCCGCGCCCCCAGCCTTTTCTCCAGCCCTGCGACCTGATGGCTGACCGCGCCCTGGCTGACGCACAGCTCGATCGCCGCGCGGGTGAAGTTCAGATGCCGTGCCGCCGCCTCGAAGGCGCGCAGGGCGTTAAGCGGCAATTGGGCGCGGTCCATACCCCATCATGAATTTCGCTCATGGCTCTGTCGAGGGAAGATGCTTTGTCACCGGCGCGCATCACCGGCATCAGGGGGGCGAAGGAGATAGGACATGCCGATCCGAATAGCCGCCGCGCTGATCCTCGCCGCATCCGCAACCGCCGCACCCCAGCATGCCGACGATCCGCTGACCCGCCCGATTATGACCGACCGCACCGCCGAATGGCTGGCCCCGCGCCCGCCGGTCCGCGTCTTCGGCAACAGCTATCTGGTGGGCTTTGGCGGCCTGAACGTCGCGCTGATCGATACCGGTCAGGGGCTGATCCTGATCGACGGCGCGCTGCCCCAGGCGGCGCCCGCGATCCTCGCCAATGTCGCCCGGCTCGGCTTTCGCCCGCGCGACATCAAATATATTCTCAGCACCGAGCCGCATTTCGACCATGCCGGCGGGATCGCCGCGCTGGCCCGCGACACCGGCGCGACCGTCATCGCCAGCCCGCGCGGAGCCCAGGGCATGCGCACCGGACGGCTGGCGGCGGACGATCCGCAGCGCGGCTATGACAGCCACTTCCCGGCGGTTTCCAAAGTGCGGACGATCCGCGACGGCGAAACGCTGACGCTTGGCAACACGACCGTCACCGCACCCGCGACGCCGGGTCACACGATGGGCAGCCTGAGCTGGAGCTGGCGGAGTTGTGCGAACGGATCATGCCGCGCGATCGTCTTCGCGGCGAGCCTGAACCCCGTCTCGACCGACGAGTATCGTTTCTCCGCCCCGGCCAACAGGCCGGTGGTCGCCGCCTTTGCCCGAGGGCAAGCGGCGATGCGCGCTCTGCCCTGCGACATCCTGATCACCGCGCATGCCGATCAGGACGGCGCCACCGACCGCTTCCGCACTGCCCCCGGCGCCTGCCGCGCCTATGCCCTTTCGTCGCAACGCGCCCTGGCCCGGCGTATCGCCAAGGAGCGGCGCGGCGCACGCTAGGCCGGATCGACATTCCTGCTGGCTAGCGCAGCTTGGGTGAGGGGTTGAGCGAGCCCAAAGGCTCGCGCGCTCGCGAAGCGAGCGCCTACCCCTCACCCAGCTCCGACTAAGCCTTTGCTTTCGCAAAGACCAAGTCTGCGCAACCCTCTCCCCTCTGCGAGGGGCGAAGGAAGGGAAGGCATCGCCGAACCCTGGTACGGCTTACATTTCCCCGCGCTGGCGGCGGATTGCGTACCATTTCTGCACATTGGCATTATGCTCGGCCAGCGTGTCGGCGAAGACATGGCCGCCCGATCCGTCCGCCACGAAATATAGCGCCTTGCTGTCCGCCGGATCGAGCACCGCGTCGATCGAGGCGCGGCCCGGATTGGCGATCGGCCCGACCGGCAGGCCGGGGCTGGCATAGGTGTTGTAGCCGTTCTTCGCGTGCAGTTCGGACCGCAGGATGCGGCGGCCGAGCGGACGCCCCTTGGTGATCGGATAGATGACGGTCGGATCGGCCTGGAGCGGCATCCCGATGCGCAGGCGATTGCCATAGACCGCCGCCACCGTCCGGCGCTCGGAGGGCTTGCCCGTCTCCTTCTCGACGATCGAGGCCAGGATGATCGCCTCCTGCGGCGACTTGACCGCGATGCCGGGCTTTCGGTTGGCCCAGGCGCGGGCGAGATAGTCCTTCATGGCCTTCTGCATCCGCGCGACGACCGAGGCGCGCGTGTCGCCCTTCTGATAGGCATAGCTGTCGGGCAGGATCGATCCCTCCGCAGGCACCGGCACATCGCCGGTCAGCCCGTCGGCCCGCATCAGCGCGTCATGGACCAGGATCGAGGGATAGCCCTCCGGCACCGGCACCAGCCGCTGACGGACCTTGCCCTCCTGCAGCAGCGCCAGCACGTCCGAGGCGCTGGCCTGTTCGGGAATGGCATATTCGCCCGCCTTGATCGCGCCGCCATGGCCGAACAGACGCGCATAGAGCCGGAAGCGCCCGGCCGAGCGGATCGCGCCCGCCTTCTGGAGTGCGGTGGCGGCGCGCGCCAGGCTCGCACCCTCGGGAACGACCACCGCCAGCGGCTTGTCCGCCGGGCCGCTGCCCGCCCAGTCATGCGCGACCCAGCCGAAGACGGCGATGCCGATCAGCCCCAGCAGCAACCCGATACAGCCGACCTTGCGCATATCTCACCCGGTTTGGTGGGGCGATGCCCCGGACATAGAACAACCCCGGCCCCGATCCGGGTCCGGTCGCGATCAGGCCGATGGCGCGGCTTGATCCAGATTGCAACCGGACCCGGTCGTAGCCGGGGTTGGATATTTCGGCGGGCCAGCCCGGTCCTCCGTTCGCCCTGAGCGAAGTCGAAGTGCCCGTGCTGCCCGCTGCCACTGCCCCCCTTGGCCTTCGACTTCGCTCAGGCGGAACGGAGGTCGGGGATCATGGCATAGTATAACCGCCGTTCAGCCTGAGCGCAGTCGAAGGCCAAGGGAAACCCCTGGAGCGCAACGACTCCGCCCCGCCCGAACGGCGGACGGGCGTCAGACCGCCTTCATCACCAGCGAGGCGTTGGTGCCGCCGAAGCCGAACGAGTTGTTCAGCACCGCCTTCACTTCGCGCTTCTTGGCGACGTGCGGAACCAGGTCGACGCCCTCGGTCCCTTCGTCCGGATTGTCGAGGTTCAGCGTCGGCGGCACGATCTGGTCGCGCAGCGCCAGGATGCAGAAAATGCTCTCGACCGCACCGGCGCCGCCCAGCAGATGGCCGATCGCCGACTTGGTGCTCGACATCGACGCACCCGACAGGTCGTCGCCGAACACCCGCTTGGCGGCGGCGAGTTCGATCGTATCGGCCATGGTCGAGGTGCCATGCGCGTTGATGTAATCGATGTCCGACGGCTCCATGCCCGCCTTGCGCAGCGCCATGCGCATCGCATTCTCGGCGCCCTTGCCCTCGGGATGCGGCGCGGTGACGTGATAGGCGTCGCCCGACAGGCCATAGCCGACCACCTCGGCATAGATCTTCGCGCCGCGCGCCTTGGCGTGCTCATATTCCTCGAGCACCACGACGCCCGCGCCCTCGCCCATCACGAAGCCGTCGCGGTTCTTGTCATAGGGACGGCTCGCCTCGGTCGGGCGGTCGTTCATGCTCATGTTGAGCGCACGCGCCTGGGCGAAACCGGCCACGCCCAGCGGGTTGATCGTGCTTTCCGCACCGCCCGCCAGCATGATGTCGGCATCGTCGTCACGGATCATCCGCGCCGCGTCGCCGATCGAATGCGCGCCGGTCGAGCAGGCGGTGACGACCGCATGGTTCGGGCCCATCAGGCCGTATTTGATGCTGACCTGACCCGAGATCAGGTTGATCAGGCGGCCATGGACGAAGTGCGGGCTGACCCGGCCCGGGCCCCGCTCGTGCAGATTGACCGATTCGATCTCGATACCCGGCAAGCCACCGATGCCCGAGCCGATCGACACGCCCGCACGCAGCTTCGTGGCCTCGTCCATCTCGGTCAGGCCGGCATCCTCCAGCGCCTGTCCGGCGGCGTCGATGCCATAGACGATGAACGGATCGACCTGGCGCTGGACCTTATGGTCGACGCGCTTGTCCGGGTCGAAGCCATATTCATGATCCTTGGGCTTCACCTCGCACGCGATGGTGCATTTCTGCCCGGTGGTATCGAACCGCGTGATCGGACCGGCGCCGGACTTGCCAGCGATCAGATTGGCCCAGGCGGTTTCCACGTCCGCGCCCAGAGGCGTGACAAGACCCAGTCCGGTTACGACGACGCGCCGCATATTCCACTCCATTCCACAACGAAAACGGCTCCCCGCCCGCTAGTCGGGGTCGGGGAGCCGCTTGAAACCTGGCCTTGGCGGCCCGTTCGGCCCGCATCATCTGCGGGCCGAGGCCCCGGTATCAGGCCTTGTTCTCGTCGATGTACGTGATCGCGTCCTTGACGGTCGTGATCTTCTCGGCGGCATCGTCCGGGATTTCGACACCGAACTCTTCCTCGAACGCCATGACGAGCTCGACGATGTCGAGGCTGTCGGCACCGAGGTCGTCGATGAAGCTCGCGTCCTCGGTCACCTTGTCGGCTTCGACGCCGAGATGCTCGACGACGATCTTCTTCACGCGGTCGGCGGTCTCGCTCATGGTAATCCCTTCTCGTATCTAATCGGGGGTTGGTAATTCCTGAACGCACGTAGAACGCGCGCCCATGTCTGGCAAGCCCGTCCAGCGACGGACCAGCGCCAGGATAAGATCATTCGTGGCGATTATGCCGTTTTACAGCATCGCCATGCCGCCATTGACGTGCAGCGTCTGGCCGGTGACGTAGCCCGCTTCCCTGGACGCCAGATAGACGACGGCCGCGCCGATGTCCTCGCCCTTGCCCAGATCGCCCGCCGGGATCCGGCCCAGCAGCGCGGCCTTCTGCGCCTCGGGCAGCACGTCGGTCATCGCCGAACGCATGAAGCCGGGCGCAACGCAATTGACGGTGATGTTGCGGCTGGCCAGTTCCTGCGCGACCGCCTTCGACATGCCGACCAGGCCAGCCTTGGACGCGGCATAATTGGCCTGCCCCGGATTGCCCGTGGCGCCGACGACCGACGTGATTGAGATGATGCGGCCGAAACGTGCCTTCATCATCGGCTTGGCCGAGGCGCGGATCAGGCGGAACGCGGCTTCGAGGTTGACGCGGATCACCTGATCCCACTCCTCGTCCTTCATCCGCATGGTCAGATTGTCGCGGGTGACGCCCGCATTGTTGACCAGGATGTCGAGCTTGCCGCCCAGCGCCTCGACCGCCTGCGGGATCAGCGCATCGACCGCGGCCGGGTCCGAGAGGTTGCAGGGCACCGCGACATGATCGCCCCCCAGCTCGGCACGAAACGCCTCCAGCTTGTCGATATTGGAGCCGGACAGCGCCAGCTTCGCACCCTGCGCCGCCAGCGCCTTGGCGACGGCCGAACCCAGCCCACCGGACGCGCCGGTCACGAGGGCGGTCATTCCTGTAAGGTCGAACATGCTTATTCTCCGATTTTCTGGTTCACGCGAAGCCGCGAAGACGCGATGGGCGTATAGTCGTTGACGATGCGGCGGAGCCCTTCCTTCAGGGTGGCACCGCCGAAGTTGATAAGCAGCCCCAAGGGCTGCCTGGTCAGGCGCAGATAGGTGAGGAGTTGTTTTGCATGAGCGGCATTCAGCCGCTCGACGGATTTGATTTCGACAAGAAGGCTGCCTTCGATCAGAAGATCGATGCGGAACGCCCCATCGAATTGCAGGCCATCAAAGCTGAAATCGACCGCCCGCTGCCGCTCTGTGCGATAGCCCATGTCGCTCAGCTTGGCAGCCAGGATCGTCTCATAGACGCTCTCCAGCAATCCAGGGCCCAGCTCACGATGAAGGCGCAAGGAAAGATCGATCACATCGAACGCTATCGTTTCAATGTCTTTCATCTTCGCGTCCTCGCGCCTTCGCGTGAACCAAATCAGAGCTTCGCCAGAAGCCCCTCGATATCGTCCATCGTCACCACGCTGAGCGCGTCCGCATCCGGCGCGATACGCTTGACCATGGGGCCGAGCACCTTGCCGCCGAACTCCACGAACTGCGCCACGCCCGCCGCTTCCATCGCCAGCACCGATTCGCGCCAGCGGACCATGCCCGTCACCTGCGCCACCAGCAGCGCACGGATCGCGCCCGGATCGGCGACCGGCGCCGCCTCGACATTGGCATAGACCGGGACCAGCGGCACGCGGATCGTCGCTTCGGCGAGGGCGGCGTCCATCGCATCGGCGGCGGGCTGCATCAGCGGGCAGTGGAACGGCGCCGACACCGGCAGCAGGACGGCGCGCTTGGCGCCCAGGTCCTTGGCCAGCGCCACCGCCTTCTCGATCGCGGCACGGTGGCCCGAGATCACCACCTGGCTCGGGTCATTGTCGTTGGCGACCGTGCAGACCAGCGGCTCGCCACCCTCGGCCAGCATCGCATCGACCGCCGCACCCGCAATGACCTTCGCTTTTTCGAGGTCCGCGCCCAGCAGCGCGGCCATCGCGCCCTCGCCCACCGGCACCGCCGCCTGCATCGCCCGGCCACGCAGCTTGAGGAGACGCGCCGTCGTCGCCAGGTCGATCGCATCGGCCGCGCACAATGCGGTATATTCGCCCAGCGAGTGGCCCGCGACGAAATCGGCCTTTTCCGACAGGCGGACACCGCCTTCCTTCTCCAGCACGCGCAGGGTCGCGATGGCGTTCGCCATGATCGCGGGTTGCGCATTCTCGGTCAGGGTCAGCTCGTCGGCGGGCCCCTCGACCATCAGGCGATAGAGATGCTGGCCCAGCGCCTCGTCGACCTCCTGGAACACCTCGCGGGCGACCGGGCTCGCCTCGGCCAGCGCCTTGCCCATGCCGACGGCCTGGCTGCCCTGGCCCGGAAAGATGAATGCACGCATATGTCGTTCTGCCATGAAACGGTAATAGGATGGCCCGCGCGGTAGAAAGGTCGCCCGCCGCTGGCAAGTCCGAGGCCCCTTCGCCGCTTGCCTTTTGCCGCCAAATCGCTATGAGCCAGCGCACCATTGGGCGGGAAGCACCTGCTTCACCCGCCCTCATGCCATTTTGGCGTGACGGTATTGAAGTATGGAAGACAGCCGGAGGGGCGTCCCACATGGGGTGGGCGTCAGCGATCGGCCAACATAAGGTAAGCTGCATGGCTCTTTACGAGCACGTGTTCCTTGCGCGCCAGGATCTGGCACAGGCGCAGGTGGACGCGCTGGCGGAAGCCGCCACGAAGATCGTCGAGGACAATCAGGGCAAGGTCGTGAAGACCGAGACCTGGGGCCTGCGTTCGCTGGCGTACAAGATCGCCAAGAACCGCAAGGCGCATTACGTCATGCTCGAAATCGACGCCCCCGCGGGTGTCGTCGCCGAGCTGGAGCGCCAGACCCAGATCAACGAAGACGTGATCCGCTACATGACCGTCAAGGTTGACGGCCATGAAGAAGGTCCGTCGGTGATGATGCGCAAGCAGGAGCGCGACCGCGAGCGTCGTGCCGATCGTGGCGAACGCCCCGACCGCGCTGACCGCCCCCGTCGTGATCGTGAAGAGGAAGCCGCATAATGGCCCGCCCGTTTTTCCGTCGCCGCAAGAGCTGCCCCTTCTCCGCGAAGGACGCGCCCCGGATCGACTATAAGGACGTCCGTCTGCTCCAGGGCTTCGTGTCCGAGCGCGGCAAGATCGTGCCTTCGCGCATCACCAGCGTGTCGGCCAAGAAGCAGCGCGAACTGGCCCAGGCCATCAAGCGCGCCCGTCACCTGGGCCTCCTGCCCTACGTCGTGAAGTAAGGAGTCCTAAAAGATGGACGTTATTCTGCTTGAGCGCGTCGAGAAGCTCGGCGCCATCGGCGACGTGGTCACGGTGAAGGACGGCTTTGCCCGTAACTTCCTGCTGCCGCGCAAGAAGGCGCTGCGCGCCAACGAAGCCAACAAGAAGGTGTTCGAGGCCAACCGCGCCCGCATCGAAGCCGAGAACGCGAACCGTCGCGCCGAGGCCGAGGTCGAGTCGAAGACCTTCGAGAACGCCACCGTCACCCTGATCCGTCAGGCGTCGAATGTCGGCCAGCTCTACGGCTCGGTCGCGGTGCGCGACCTGGTCGAGGCGCTCGTCGCCGACGGCCACAAGGTCAACAAGAGCCAGATCGTGCTCGACCGTCCGATCAAGGCGATCGGCCTGTACGACGTGCGCGTCGCGCTTCACCCGGAAGTGGCCGTGACCGTCAAGGTCAACGTCGCCCGCTCGCCGGAAGAAGCCGAGATGCAGGCGCAGGGCGTCGACGTCATGGCCTCGATGTTCGAGCGTGACGAAGCCGGCTTCACCGAGGATTACGATCCCAACGCCGAGCCCGGCGCCACCGCCGAGGTTCAGCCGGAGCAGGACGAAGCGCAGGGTTAATCCCGACGCTTCGGCCTTCCGCCGACACAAGAAGGGCCGCCCGGTCATGCCGAGCGGCCCTTTTTTGCGTTTTGCGATACGGTCGTGAACGCGCGTCCGCCAGCGGCGCTTTATCTCACGGGCAGGCCACGCAGGCACTGACAACAGCCGCCAGAGGAATCAGAGCGAAGAAGAGCGGCATGATATGTTTCATGGTCAGAACTGCCCGAGTCTATCCAATGGCCTTTAAATACACGGCTAAGTTCAAAAGTTTCGTCAGGACGAACGGCCGACGAAAATTTTCTCAACTCATCGCCCCACAGGCTCCATTTACCGCCTGTCCAAGGGGCGGTTGACGGTCGTCAGGTCTTGAATGACCCGACGCCTCGAGCTGCGACAGGTATCGCAATATCAGCCTGCGCTAGGCTGCTAGAAGGGTATAGCGCTTATTGGGGCATAACGAGGCTGGAGAGTGCTGCCTCCAATTCCGTGCCACTTTCGTCCAAGAGCCCTCGACAGTCGAAGCAGGCAGCCAGCCTATCGATGACCTTTCTCATACATTGCTCAAGGGATGCACTCGAACATTCCTCATTTTCGGACGTAACAGCGCACCGCCCATCGCTATTTAGCTCGATTTTGTAGACGCTGGACCACCCCATGACAGCGCCGATTTCCGTCCAGCCCCGCATCCAACGCTGATGCTTCACGGCCGCGAAGATCTCGTTTCCATGATTGAGTGAAATTGGGGTGGCAAATTCGGGGGCTGACGAACGTGCAATATTTCTGACGTATCCGTAAAGGCTCAGCGTATTATCGAAGAGGCTGGCGCCATTCGCCCATTGCAGAAATGCGATATAGCTGCCCGGCAAACGCGAAACCATGGAACCGAGCAATGCGATATCGCTCAATGGCGCGTAAAATTTGTGCAGATAGCCAAGTGGCCGGTCGTCTGGCAGCTTTCGTATGAAGCGACCACCATTTGCGAGCGTGATAGACGAACGATCGTCGCACTCGACCAACTTATCGGCGAAACGCGGCCATTCGGAAATTGGCGAGGCTTCATCCATATCGATTACTTCCGCCCGAACAGCTTCTCAATATCGCCGTGCTGCAACTTCACCCAGGTCGGGCGGCCGTGATTGCACTGGCCGGAGTGCGGCGTGACCTCCATCTCGCGGAGGAGCGCGTTCATCTCGGCGACCGACAGGATGCGGCCCGCGCGGACCGAGCCGTGGCAGGCCATGGTCGCCGCGACATGATCCAGCCGTTCGCGCAAGGACAGCGCCTGGTCGAACGCCGCGAGTTCGTCCGCCAGATCGGCGACCAGCCCCTTGGGATCGCTCTGCCCCAACAAAGCGGGCGTGGCGCGGACCAGCATCGCGGTCGGGCCGAACCGTTCGAGATCGAGCCCGAACTCCGCCAGCTCCTCGGCGCGCGCTTCCAGCCGGTCGCAGGCGGGTTCGTCCAGCTCGACCACTTCCGGAATCAGCATCGCCTGCGACGCGATCCGCCCGCCGGTCAGCGCGGCGCGCATCCGCTCCAGCACCAGCCGTTCGTGCGCGGCATGCTGGTCGACCAGGACCAGGCCATCCTCGGCTTCGGCGACGATATAGGTCTTGGCGACCTGTCCGCGTGCGACGCCCATCGGATATTGGCGCACCTCGGGCGGGGGCGCGAAGGCGGCTTCGGCGCGGGCGAGCGGCGGCGGGGCCGCAAAGCCGGGGCGCGGCGCGAAGAGCGACTGGCGCTCCATGACGCGCGTCTCGGGTGCGGACGCGGCCCAGCTGTCGAGTGGCGGCGTGCCGCCGGGCGGGGCGGCGACGATCTCGCTCTGCCACATCGCCAGCGCCGAGTCGGGCGGGCGCTGGACGCTGCGATGCCCGGCTTCGTCGAGCGCGCGGCGCAGGCCCGACACGATCATCCCCCGGATCAGCGCGGGGTCGCGAAAGCGAACCTCGGTCTTGGCCGGGTGGACGTTCACATCGACCTCGGACGGCGGCATGTCGAGGAACAACGCGACCACCGCGTGACGATCGCGTGGCAACATCTCGGCATAAGCGCCTCTGATCGCGCCCATCAGCAGGCGATCGCGGACCGGGCGGCCATTGACGAACAGATATTGGTGGTCGGCGATGCCCCGGTTGAAGGTCGGCAGCCCCGCGACGCCGCCCAGCGACACCGTGTCGCGCACCCAGTCGATCGCGACCGAATTCTCCGCCAGCGCCCGGTCGGTCAGCCCCGCGACGCGCCCCGGCCGCTCCTCCCCGCCCGGCACGGTCAGCACCCGCCGCCCGTCATGCTCCAGGGTGAAGGCGATGTCGGGCCGCGCCATCGCCAGCCGGCGCACCATGTCGAGACAGGCGGCATATTCCGAACGGGGCGAACGCAGGAACTTGCGCCGCGCCGGGACACGCGCGAACAGGTCCTCGACCAGGATGCGGGTGCCGGGCGGCACGGCGGCGGGGCCGTCGCGCAGCACCTCGCCATTGTCGACCACCCGGCTCCAGCCGTCGCGCCCCGCCGGACGACTCTCGATCGTCACACGCGCGACGCTGGCGATGGACGGCAGGGCTTCGCCGCGAAATCCGAGGGTTAGGACCGATTCGATCGCCTCGTCGGGCAGCTTGGAGGTACAATGCCGCTCCAGCGCGAGGGCCATGTCCTCGGCCGACATGCCGCATCCGTCGTCCGCCACCTCGATCCGGCCGACCCCGCCCTGACCCAGCGCGACCGCGATCCGCGTCGCCCCGGCATCGATCGAATTTTCGACCAACTCCTTCAACGCACTGGCGGGCCTTTCCACCACTTCACCGGCCGCGATACGATTGACGAGATGGGGAGGCAGACGCCGTATTGACATGCGGCAAACCCTAGCCCAAGCGACGGCATCCCGCGACCCCGCAAATGACGGTGCAGGTGCCTGTGACGGCTCTTGGCGGCGGTTCGGGATATGAGTTACGCCCACCCGGTCCACAGACGGAACGAAAGCCTCGATGCCCCTCCCCCGCTTCCTGAAATTCATGTCGCAAGACATGGCGATCGACCTCGGCACCGCGAACACCGTGGTCTATGTCCGCGGACGCGGCATCGTGCTGAACGAGCCGTCCGTCGTCGCGGTCGAGACGATCAACGGCATCAAGAAGGTGAAGGCGGTCGGCGACGACGCCAAGCTGATGATGGGCAAGACGCCGGGCAATATCGAGGCGATCCGTCCGCTTCGTGACGGCGTGATCGCCGACATCGACGTCGCCGAACAGATGATCAAGCACTTCATCTTGAAGGTGCACGGCCCGCGCAAGTTCGCGCGCTGGCCCGAGATCGTGATCTGCGTGCCGTCGGGTTCGACGAAGGTCGAGCGCCGCGCGATCCGCGACGCCGCCTCGAACGCGGGTGCCAGCCAGGTCTTCCTGATCGAGGAGCCGATGGCCGCCGCGATCGGCGCCGACATGCCCGTCACCGAGCCGATCGGATCGATGGTCGTCGATATCGGCGGCGGCACGACCGAAGTCGCGGTGCTGTCGCTTCGCGGCCTCGCCTACACCACTTCGGTCCGCGTCGGCGGCGACAAGATGGACGAGTCGATCGTCTCTTATGTCCGCCGCAACCACAATCTGCTGATCGGCGAAGCCACCGCCGAGCGGATCAAGCAGGAAGTCGGCATCGCGCGTCCCCCGGCGGACGGCATCGGCGTGACCATCCAGATCAAGGGCCGCGACCTCGTCAACGGGGTGCCCAAGGAAATTCAGATCAACCAGGGCCAGATCGCCGAGGCGCTGTCCGAACCGGTCGCGACCATCGTCGAGGGCGTCCGCGTCGCACTGGAAAACACCGCGCCCGAACTGGCCGCCGACATTGTCGACCAGGGCATCGTCCTGACCGGCGGCGGCGCACTGCTCGAAGGGCTGGATGAGGTGCTGCGCGACGAAACCGGGCTGCCGGTGACGGTGGCGGAGGATCCGCTGACCTGCGTGGCGCTGGGCACCGGCCGCGCGCTGGAAGATCCGATGTACCGCGGCGTCCTGCTGAACGGCTAACCTCCAGCATAAGGGGACCGGCGCATGGCGCCCGCCCGCGACCGTCGCACCGGGTTTTCGCGACGGCGGCAATATGGAGCTTTCCTGGCCTATGTGCTCGCGGTGGCGGGTGCGGTGGTGGGCGTGGTGCTGCTTGTCGCATCCACGTTCAACCCACCCGCCTTCGCCGGCTTGCGCATGACGCTGGGCAGCGTCACCGCGCCCGTCTCCGGCGCCTTCGTCGCGGTCGGCGACGCGGTCGACGACATTCCCCAGGCGATCGGGCGTTATTTCTTCGTCCATTCGGAAAACGAACGGCTGCGCGCCGAACTGGCCCAGTCGCGCCAGCTGCTGCTGACCGCGCGCACCATCGCCTATGACAATCGCCGCCTGCGCACCTTGCTGGCGGTGCGCGACCGGACCCCCGACACCGTCGTCACCGCGCGGCTGGTCAGCTCGACCGGCAGCAGCGGTCGCCGCTTCGCGCTGCTCAACGCCGGACGGTGGCAGGGCGTCGCGCCCGGCATGGCGGTGCGCGGTCCCGAGGGACTGATCGGCCGCGTGACCGAGGCGGGGCCCGCCGCCGCGCGCGTCCTCCTGCTGACCGATCCCGAAAGCATCGTGCCGGTCCGCCGCACCCGCGACGGCCTGCCCGCCATCGCGGTCGGGCGCGGCGACGGGACGCTCGACATACGCTCGGTCAACACCAATGTCCGGCTGGCCAAGGGCGAGCTGTTCGTCACCTCGGGCACCGGCGGGCTCTATGCCCCCGATATTCCCGTCGCCCGCATCCGCGCCGATGGCGGCGATACGGCGGTGGCGCGGCCCTTCATCCATCCCGACACGCTGGATTTCGCGATCGTTCAGCGCGCCTTCATGCCGATGCCGGTATCGGCGCCGTCGCCCCGGCCGTGACCCTCGACATCAGCAACCCCTTCGACCCCGGACTGCCGCCCGCACGCGCCCGCGCGCTGCCCTGGCTGACCGTGATGGCCGGTTCGCTCCTCGCCATCGTGCCGGTGGTGGCGATCGTACCGTTGCAGCCGCCCATGGGCCTCGTCATGCTGCTCGCCTGGCGGCTCGTGGCGCGGTTCGCGCTGCGGCTGTGGGCCGCCGCGCCGCTTGGGCTGTTCGACGATCTGCTGTCGGGCCAGCCGCTGGGCTCGGCGATGCTGCTCTGGTCGCTGACCTCGCTGGCGATCGACCTGTTCGAGCATCGGCTGGTGTTCCGCGACTTCTGGCAGGACTGGCTGATCGCCAGCGGCGCCATCGCCTTCTGCCTGATCGCGGGGCGCTTCCTGGCGGTGCCGGTCGGCGCGCAGGTCGATGCGGCGCTGGTCATCCAGATCGCGATCACCATCCTGCTCTTTCCCATGGCGACCCGGCTGGTCGCATGGATCGATCGCAAGCGTGGCCGTAATGAGGTAGGGGCATAGGCATGGAACGCCAGGGGCGGATCATGACCGAGGCGGCACAGGCCTACAGCTTCTCCCGGCGCGCCTTCGTGCTGGGCGCGGCGCAGGGGGCCGTCGGCCTGCTGCTCGCCGGGCGTATGGCCTGGCTGTCGATCGCCCAGAACGAGAAATATAACCTCCTCTCCGAGAGCAACCGCGTCAACACGACGATGATCCCGCCGCGTCGCGGCTGGCTGATCGACCGGCACGGCCTGCCCATCGCCAACAACCGCACCGATTTCCGCGTCGACATCATCCCCGACCGGCTGGAGGACAAGGACCGGGTGCTGGCGCTGCTCCGCCAGATCCTGCGGCTGGACGACGAGGCAATGAACCGCATCCGCCTCGACCTGGAACATGCCGCCGGGTTCCAGCCGGTGCAGGTCGCCGAGCGGCTCGACTGGGAGCGGTTCGCCGCCGTCAGCGTCCGCCTGCCCGAGCTGCCCGGCGTCCAGCCGACGCGCGGCTTTGCGCGCTTCTATCCGGCGGGCGCGGCGGTGGCGCACCTGACCGGCTATGTCGGCACGCCCACCGCCGAACAGTTCAAGGCGACGCACGACCAGTTGCTCGTCACCCCCGGCTTCAAGCTGGGCAAGGACGGGCTGGAAAAGATGCTGGAGCCGGTGCTGCGCGGCAAGCCCGGCGCCAAGCGGGTCGAGGTGACGGCGCGCGGCAAGGTGGTGGCCGAACTCGCCACCCGCCCCGACACGCCCGGCCGCAACATCCGCCTGACCATCGATGCGGGGTTGCAGGAATTTGCGGCGCGGCGGCTGGGGACCAATTCGGGCTCGGCGGTGGTGCTCGACTGCCGCACCGGCGAGACGCTGGCGATGGTGTCGATGCCCGCCTATGACCCCAACAGCTTTTCGGACGGGATCAGCCATCTGGAATGGGCGATGCTGTCGGAGAACGACCATGTGCCCTTGATGAACAAGGTGACGCAGGGGCTCTATCCGCCGGGATCGACGGTCAAGCCGATGAACGGCCTGGCGCTGCTGGAGGCCGGGGTCGGCGCCGACGACCGGGTGCTGTGCACCGGCGCGATGCGGGTCGGCACCGGCGTCTTCCACTGTCACAAGCGCGGCGGGCACGGCGCGCTGAACCTGAAGGGCGCGATCGAGCAGAGCTGCGACATCTATTTCTACGAGATGATCCGCCGCATGGGCTATGACCGGATCGCGCCCATCGCGCGGATGGTCGGGCTGGGCCAGAAATTCGACCTGCCGCTCAGCGCGCAGCGTTACGGCACCGTGCCAGACCCCGACTGGAAGCTACGGAAATACAAGAAGAAGTGGACGATCGCGGACGGCCTGAACGCCTCGATCGGACAGGGTTATGTGCTCGCCAATCCGCTTCAGCTGGCGGTGATGGCGGCGCGGATCGCCTCGGGCCGCGCCTTGCAGCCCAGCCTGCTGGCGCATCAGGTCCATCTCGACGCCCCCGCCCTGCCCGTTGCCTCCGAGCATCTGGCGGTCGTGCGCGACGCGATGTTCGGCGTGGTCAACCAGGGCGGCACCGGCGGCGCGGCGCGGATGCTGGTGCCGGGCGTCAGCCTGGCCGCCAAGACCGGCACCGCGCAGGTCCGCCGGATCACCATGGCGGAGCGGCGCATGGGCGTGCTGAAGAACGGCCAGCTGCCCTTCAAGCTGCGCGACCACGCGCTGCTCGTCTGCTTCGCCCCCGCCGACAATCCGCGTTACGCGGCCGCCGTCGTGCTGGAGCATAATGGCCATACCGTGCGCAATCTCGACGCGCCGCTGATCGGGCGCGACATCATGACCTATCTGTTCGACCGCGACCGCGCACTGGCGTCGCTGGCGCAGGACGAGCCCACCTGGGGCGGCGACATCGCCACGCGCATGGCGGCCGAGGAAGCCGCCTATCGCGCGGCACAGGCCCCCAAGCCCGCCTCCGCCGCGACCAAGACCGATGCCGGTGCCCCCACCGCCGCCCCGGCGGTCAAGGCCGCGACCAACGTTTCCGACGCACAGGCCGAGGCGATGGCCGCCAGCAGCAGCGAGCAGCCCGCCGACGATGCCGGGACCACCGACGAATGAGCGGCCCGCGCATCATCCCCGAACCGATCGCGCAGCTGCCCTGGCGGGTGATCCTGCTGGTCATGGCGATCGGCTGTTTCGGACTGGTCGTGCTCTATTCGGCGGCGGGCGGCTCGCTGACCCCCTGGGCCAAGCCGCAGGGTGTGCGCTTCTTCGTGCTGCTCGCCGGGTCGCTGGTGCTGTCGCGACTGCCGCTCGACCTGTGGCGGCGCATTGCCATGCCCGGCTATCTGATCCTCGTCGTCGCGCTGGTGCTGGTCGAACTGCTGGGCGCGGTACGCGGGGGCAGCCAGCGATGGCTGGACGTGGGCTTCATCCGGCTCCAGCCGTCCGAGCTGATGAAGCTGTTCATCGTGCTGGGCGCCGCGCGCTTCTATGAGATGATGCCGCCTGCCGAGACCAGGCGCTTCTCGGGCATATGGCCGGTCGCGGCGATGATCGGCGTGCCCGCCGCGCTGGTGATGAAGCAGCCCGATCTGGGCACCGCGCTGATGATCTGCGCGGGCGGGGCGACCGTCATGTTCCTTGCCGGGGTGCCGCTGCGGCTGTTCATCGGCGGGGCGATCGGGCTGGCGGTGATGGCGCCGCTCGCGGTCAATTTCCTGCTGCACGACTATCAGCGCAACCGCGTGCTGATCTTCCTCGACCCCGAAAGCGATCCGCTGGGCACCGGCTATCACATCAGCCAGTCCAAGATCGCGATCGGCTCCGGCGGCATCTGGGGCAAGGGGTTCCTGAACGGCACCCAGAGCCATCTCGACTATCTGCCCGAGGGGCATACCGATTTCGTCTTCGCCACCATGGCGGAGGAATGGGGGCTGGTCGGCGGATGCTTCCTGATCCTGGCCTTCCTGCTCGTCATCCGCTGGGGCCTGAACGTCGCACAGGCCGCCCCGACCCGGTTCGCGCGGCTGACCGCGGCGGGGTTGTCCACGACGATCTTCATCTATGTCATGGTCAATCTGATGATGGTCATGGGGCTGGCCCCGGTGGTCGGCATCCCGTTGCCGCTGGTCAGCTATGGCGGATCGTCGCAGATGACGGTGTTGCTGTGCCTGGGCATCTTGATGGCGATCGACCGCGAAAATCGCCGCGCCGCCCGCTGGTGATCAATTAAAAATCGGTCGCCCACGCAAAAAGCATTTGCAAAGCCCGACCACGGTGCTAAAGGCGCGCCTCCCGATCACGAGGCGGGCCGCCGGACGGCCAGGTCGACGTGACGAACGGACGCATAGCTCAGTTGGTAGAGCAGCTGACTCTTAATCAGCGGGTCCTTGGTTCGAGCCCAAGTGCGTCCACCAGTTTCTCCAACGGCTCTGCAGCGATGCGGGGCCGTTGTGCTATGGGGCCGTCCGGCCCCCAACGGGATAGATGATTGATGGCAGGATATAAGGTTCCCGGTTTCGCCGATCGCGCATCGGCCTCGCGCGATGCCAAGGCGGCCGCGCTCGAAAAGCTGCGCAACAAGGCCGCGCCCGATCCGGCGGTGGTCGCCGCCCGCGCCGCCGCGCGCGAAGCCAAGGAGGCCGCCGAGGCCGAACGCCGCGCTGCGCACAAGGCCGCGATCGAGCAGGAAAAGGCCGCACGCGAGGAAGCCCGCGCCAAGGCGAAGGCCGAGGCCGAGGCCGCTGCGGAGGCCGCCGCTGCCGCCGCGCGCCCGCCGGTGGTCCCGACCGCCGCCGAGCTGAAGGCCGCCCGCGACGCCCGCTACGCCGCTCGCAAGGCGCGCCAGGGCAAATGACCCCGCGCGAGCTGCTCGGCATTGCCGAAGTGCCGGGCGGCGAGCCCCTGCGGCTGTTCCGCCGGGGCAAGGACTTCATGATCGTGCTCGATCGCAACGAGCTGATGAGCACGCGGATGAGCGGCTCCGAGGTGGCGTTGGGCACGATGACCTGCGACCGGCTGGGCGGACGTGCGGCGCCGCATCTGCTGATCGGCGGCTATGGCATGGGCTTCACCCTGCGCGCCGTCTTGGCCAAGCTGGGGCGCGATGCGCGGATCACGGTGGCCGAGCTGGTGCCCGGCATCATCGAATGGGCGCGCGGGCCGATGGCGGAATTGACCGCCGGATGCCTGGACGACCGCCGCGTCACCCTGGCGATGGGCGATGTCGGCAATGCGATCTATGCGGGGCGCGGGGCTTATGACGCGATCCTGCTCGACGTCGACAACGGCCCGGACGGGCTGACCCGGCCGGACAATGACGGGCTCTATTCGCTCCGTGGACTGGACGAGGCCCGCGTCGCGCTGCGCCCCGGCGGCGTGCTCGCCATCTGGTCCGCCGCGCCCGATCCGGTGTTCACCCGGCGGCTATCGCGCGCGGGCTTCACCGTCGACGAGGTGAAGGTGCGCGCGCGTGAGAATGGCAAGGGCGCGACCCACACCATCTGGTTCGCCACGCCGCGCTGAACGCCATCGTCGGCCCGGCAAAAGCTGGGCCGACCGTCATCGGCGGGCCCTACGCCCCCTCCCCATCCTCTTCCCGCTTCGCCCCATCCAGCTCGCGGCGAAGGCGCTCCTGCTCCGCCGCATCCCGCTGCTTTTCAGCCTTGGTCCGGCCGAAGCGCGCGCGGTTTTCCGTCGCCTGCTGTTCGGCCTGCCGCCGATCGCGGGCCTTGCGCGCCTGACGGAAGTTGACGACCTCGCCCATCAGCGCCGCCGCCACCGCCGGAACAGCCCCTTGCGGCTGCTGAGCGCCTCGAACATCTCGTCGGGGCTTTCGGGATCCAGGACCTCGTTGTCGGCCAGCCATTCCTCGACGCTCGACAGGTCGGGGATCTCATAGGCACGCAGGGTCCGCCCCTCGGCCCCGCGCAGTTCCTCGACCGCCGCGATCAGCGCGCCGGTCCGTTGCACCGCCGCCTGCACCTCGGCGGGGCTGGTGCCCAGATGCTCGGCGAGCAGGTCGTCGCGGATCGCCCCGATCCGCCGTCCCGCCGCACTGTCGGGCTCGACCGCGATCGCCAGGTCGCATTCGGTGTCCAGCCGCATCGAACGGTTGTTGAGATTGGACGAACCCAGCCGGAACACCCGGTCGTCGGCGATCAGGATCTTGGCATGGCAATAGATCGGCTCGCCCCCCGCCGTGAAGGGATGATAGATGCGGAAACGCCCGTGCCGGTCGCGCCGCCGGAGCGCCTCGACCAGCCGCGCGCGCGCCGTGTCCATCGCGATCGGCTCCAGCCAGCCTTGCGCGGTCAGCGGATTGACGATGACGAATTCGGGGCCATTCTCTTCGTCCAGCCGCCGCGCGATCGCCTCGGCGACGCGGCGCGACGCGAAATACTGGCTCTCGATATAGACATAGCGCTCCGCCCGCGCGATCTGCGCCAGGAACAGCGCCTCATTCTCGTGCACCGGCACCTGGTCGTCCATCTCGGGCATGGTGCGCGCGATGGCGACCGGCTGGTCGAGAAAGTCTGCCTCCAGCCCCTCGGGCCAGCAGCTTTCGCCCGGCGAGGCGGGGGCCATGCGCTTGCCGCCCGCCGCATGCCAGCGTTCGCGGAACAGCTCGCCCAGCGCATGCGTCACCGGCCCCTCCACCGCGCTGATCGCGTCGTGCCAGGGCTTGTAGGGCTGACCGCCCGGTCGCTTGCGACCGGGATCGTCGTCGCGGTGCTCGCGCGTGTCCCAACGGTCGCTGGTCATGTCGATCCCGCCGCAAAAGGCGAGCTTGTCGTCGATGATGACGATCTTCTGATGGTGCGAGGCCGCGATGGGGTGATGGCCGTCCAGCTTGGTATGGATGCGCTTGTGCGCCATCCATTTCATCACCGTGAAGAATGTCCGCCCCCGGAACAGCGACTTGATCGCGCCGGTGTCCCAGCGGAGCAGGAAGATTTCCAGCTCCGGGTTCCGCTCGACCAGCGAATAGATGAAATCGCCGACGGATTCGTTGGGGGCCTCGTCGTGATCGAGGACGATGCGCGCGTCGAAGTCCCATCCGATCAGCAGGATCTGCTTGCGGGCGCCGAGCATCGCGCGGCGGGCCATCCGGAAATATTTCTCCGCATCGATGATGACCGCCATGCGCTCGGCCTGCTCGATCCGCCAGCACTCCTGTCCGACCTTCAAACCCGATCTCCCCGTCTGCCTGCGTCCACGACCATCTCATGCCCATGCCCTGCCGGGCTGGCAAATGGCCAAACGGTTGCGGTGGCGAAATGGTCCGTGGGAAGGGCGATCAGGTCTTTGTGAATATCCGATAGCGGGTCGGGCGCAGGTTCAGCACATCGCCCGTCCCGGCGCTGGCGTCGACGGGCAGGTCGAAGGTCAACGGCTCGGCCAGCCCCGCCATCGTGGCAGTGATCCGACGCGACCGGCCGATCGGGCGGCTCGTCTCCACCGTGACGGCCAGCGCATCGGGGGCGCCCGGTTCGACCAGTTCGACATCATGCGGCCGGATATGAAGCTCGCCCGCCCCCTGCCCCTGGCCCGTGTCGGGCAGCACCGTCTGCCCCTGCCCCACCATGGCCGAACCGTTCGACCGGGTGACGGGCAGGCAGTTGGTCTCGCCGATGAAGGACGACACGAAGGCGGTGGCCGGTTCGGACTGCACCTCGTGCGGGGTGCCGATCTGTTCGATCACCCCGCCGCGCATCACGACGATCCGGTCGGCCAGTTCCAGCGCCTCTTCCTGATCGTGCGTCACGAAGATCGAGGTCAGCCCCGTCTCGTCATGGATCCGCCGCAACCAGCCGCGCAAATCCTTGCGGACCTGGGCGTCGAGCGCGCCGAACGGCTCGTCGAGCAATAGCAGGCGCGGCTCGATCGCCAGCGCACGGGCCAGGGCCACGCGCTGCCGCTGCCCGCCCGACAGCTGCGCGGGATAGCGGTCGCCGACATCGGGCAGCTGGATCAGGGCGAGCAGTTCGGCGACCTTGGCCGCGATCGCCGCCTTGGCCGGGCGGTCGCGCCGCTTGCGCACGGTCAGGCCGAAGGCGATATTCTGCGCGACCGTCATGTGGCGGAACAGCGCGTAATTCTGGAACACGAAGCCGATCCGACGCTCGGCTGCGGGCGTGTCCGTCATGTCCTGCCCGTCGAACAGCACATGTCCCTCATCGGCGAAGTCCAGCCCCGCAATGGTCCGCAGCAGCGTCGTCTTGCCCGATCCGGACGGGCCCAGCAGCGCCAGGAACTCACCCGCCCGCGTCTCCAGCGACACGCGGTCGAGCGCGGTGAAGCCGCCGAAGCGACGGGAAATATTCTCGACGACGATGCTCAATGCGCGGCTCCCGCCCGGTGGATGCCGAAACGCCATTCCAGCACGGTCTTCACTCCCAAGGTCACGAGCGCGAGCGAGGCGAGCAGGGACGCCACCGCGAACGCGCCGACAAAGTCATATTCATTGTACAGGATCTCGACATGCAGCGGCATGGTGTTGGTCAGCCCCCGGATATGCCCCGACACGACCGACACCGCGCCGAACTCGCCCATCGCGCGGGCATTGCACAGGAGCACGCCGTAGAGCAGCCCCCAACGGATATTGGGCAGCGTGACATGCCAGAAGGTCTGCCACCCGCTCGCCCCCAGCGAACGCGCGGCTTCCTCGTCGTCGCGCCCCTGTTCGGCCATCAGCGGGATCAGCTCGCGCGCGACGAAGGGAAAGGTGACAAAGACGGTCGCCAGCACGATGCCGGGCACCGCGAAGATGATGCGGACGCCATGCTCGGTCAGCCACGGCCCCAGCCACCCTTGCGCCCCGAACAGCAGAACGAAGATCAGGCCCGACACCACCGGCGACACCGAAAAAGGCAAGTCTATCAAGGATATGAGCAGGCTTTTTCCACGAAAGTCGAACTTGGCGATCGCCCAGGAGGCCGCCACGCCGAACACTGCGTTGACCGGCACCGCAATGGCTGCGACCAGCAGCGTCAGGCGGATCGCGGCGAGCGCGTCGGGGTCCGCGATGGCCACGACGAAGACCTGCCATCCCTTGGCCAGACCACCCGCGAACACCATGACGAGCGGCAGGAACAGGAACAGCGCCAGAAAGGCGAAGCCGGTCCCGATCAGCGCCCAGCGCGCCACCGGGCTTTCGACGGTGGTGGGGTTGGAACCGCTCATCGCGTCCCCCGCTTGGTGCGCCACGCCTGGAGCAGATTGACGAACAACAGCATCGCGAAGGACAGCACCAGCATCACGCACGCGATGGCGGTCGCGCCGTCATAATCGAACTGCTCCAGCTGGGTGATGATCAGCAGCGGTGCGATCTCCGACTTGAAGGGCATGTTGCCCGCGATGAAGATGATCGAGCCATATTCGCCGACCCCGCGCGCAAAGGCGAGCGCAAAGCCCGTCAGCAGCGCAGGCGCAATGGCGGGCAGGATGATCCGGCGAAAGGTCTGCGCCCGCGTCGCGCCGAGCGTGGCGGCCGCCTCCTCGACATCGCGCCCCAGATCGGCCAGCACTGGCTGCACCGAGCGAACAATGAATGGCAAGCCAATAAAAACCAAGGCAATGGTGACGCCAAGCGGCGTATAGGCGACCTTGATCCCAAGCGGCGCGAGCAGCGACCCGATCCAGCCATTATCCGCATAGAGCGAAACCAGCGCGATGCCCGCCACCGCCGTCGGCAGCGCGAAGGGCAGGTCGACCGCGGCATCGATCAGCTTCTTGCCGGGAAATTCATAGCGGACGAGGATCCAGGCGATCAGCAGCCCGAACACCGCATTGACCGCCGCCGCCGCCAGCGCCGCGCCGAAGCTGAGCCGATAGGCGGCCAGCGCGCGCGGCGACAGACCGACCGCGGCAAAGCCGTCCCAGCCCATGCCCGCCGCGCGTATGACCAGCGCGGACAGCGGCAGCAGGACCACCAGCCCCAGCCAGAACAGGGTCATCCCCATGGTCAGGCCGAAGCCCGGCAAGGCGGATCGGCGCGTCGAAGCCTGCATCCGGATCAGCGCTTCCTGCCGCCGGCATAGATGGTGTCGAACACCCCGCCATCGGCGAAGAAACGCTTCTGCGCTGCGCTCCAGCCGCCAAAGTCGCGGATCGTCACCATGTCCAGCTTGGGAAACACCGCCGCATATTTCGCCAGCACCGCCTGGTCCCGCGGGCGGTAGAAGTTGCGCGCGACGATCTCCTGCCCTTCGGGCGTGTAGAGGAATTTGAGATATTCGGTCGCGACCTTCTCGGTGCCATGCGCCTTGGCATTGGCGTCGACCACCGCGACCGGCGGCTCGGCCAGGATCGAGATGGAGGGGACGACGATGTCGAACTTGCCCGCGCCCAGTTCCTTTTCGGACAGAAGCGCCTCATTCTCCCACGCGATCAGCACATCGCCCAGGCCGCGTTCGACAAAGGTCGTGGTCGCGCCGCGCGCGCCCGAATCCAGCACCGGCACATGGGCGTAGAGGTCCGCGACATAGCGCTGCGCCGCCGCCTCCGAGCCGCCCGCCTTCTTGCCATAGGCCCAGGCGGCCAGGAAATTCCACCGCGCGCCGCCGCTGGTCTTGGGGCTGGGGGTGATGACCTGCACGCCCGGCTTCACCAGATCGGCCCAGTCGCGAATGCCCTTGGGATTGCCCTTGCGGACCAGGAACACGATGGTCGAGGTATAGGGCGCGCTATTGTCCGGCAGGCGGGCCTGCCAATCGGCCGGAAGCAGCTTGGCCCGCTCGGCGATCGCGTCGATGTCATAGGCCAGCGCCAGCGTCACCACGTCCGCCGACAGCCCGTCGATCACTGAGCGCGACTGCTTGCCCGATCCGCCATGGCTCATCCGGAACGAGACGCTCTGGCCGGTCTTGGCCTGCCACTGCTTGGCGAAGGCGGCGTTGACGTCCTTGTACAGCTCGCGCGTCGGGTCATAGCTGACGTTCAGCAGCTCGACCGAGCCCTTCCCGCCGCCGCTGCCGCCCCCCGAACAGCCGGACAGGCCAATCGCCCCGATCATCAACGCGGCAAGGCTTGCCGAAAATGGTGCTCGCATCTGGACCCGTCCCTTTCGTTTCGGTGCGTAACCTATCTCGATCCCCCCGATAGAAAATGCCGGAAAGCTTGGGACGCACAAAGCCCTGCTTTTGCTCCCTCGATCCCGACAGAAGCCCGGTCCGGCCTCCTTCGCCCTTGCATCGGGCGCGGACAGGGCCGATCTCCCGCCCGCACATCCCCTTATTCCCTGGAAAGGACGCGCATGACCGCGACTGATTTCGACGTGAAGACCGGCCTGTATATCGCGGGCGAGTGGCTGGGCGCGGACGGGCGCGAGACGCAGGCGGTGCTGAACCCCGCCACCGGCCAGCCGCTGGGCGACCTGCCGCTGGCGACCAAGGCGGACATGGACCGTGCGCTGGAAGCCGCCGCGCGCGGTTTCGAGACGTGGCGCAAGACCGCGCCGCAGGAGCGCGCCGCCGTCCTGCTGCGCACCGCCGCGCTGGTCCGCGAGCGTGCCGAGGATCTCGCCCGCCTCGCCACGCTGGAGGAAGGCAAGCCGATCGTCGAGGCACGCGGCGAGGTGGCCGCCACCGCCGCGCTGCTGGAATTCCATGCGGGCGAGGCGGTGCGCATCTATGGCCGCGTCCTGCCCCGCCCCACCGGCACCCGCTCGCTGGTGCTGCACCAGCCGGTCGGGCCGGTCGCGGCTTTCTGCGCCTGGAACTTCCCGGTCATGAACCCGGTGCGCAAGATCTCGCCCGCCATCGCGGCGGGCTGCTCGGTCATCCTGAAGCCCAGCGAGGAAACCCCCGCCAGCGCGATCGCGATCATGCGCTGCTTCCAGGATGCGGGTCTGCCCGGCGACGTCGCGCAGCTGGTCTTCGGCGTGCCCGACGCGGTGTCGCGCCACCTGCTCGCCTCGCCCGTCACCCGCAAGCTCAGCTTCACCGGATCGGTGCCGGTCGGCAAGCACCTGCTGAAGCTGGCCGCCGACACGGTGATGAAGTCGACCATGGAGCTGGGCGGGCATGGCCCCGTGCTGGTCTTCGACGATTGCGATCTCGACAAGACGCTCGACACGCTCGTCACGCACAAGTTCCGCAATGCGGGCCAGGTCTGCGTCGCGCCCACCCGCTTCCATGTGCAGGAGGGCATTTACGAGCGTTTCGCAAAGGGCTTTGCCGAGCGCGCCGCCGCGCTGAAGATCGGTGACGGCCTGTCGAGCGACACCCAGATGGGCCCGATGGCCAATCCGCGCCGTCCCGAGGCGATCGGCGCGATGATCGAGGATGCGGTGCGCTCGGGCGCGCGGATGCTGACCGGCGGCGAGGCGAAGGGCGGTGACGGCTTCTTCTTCGCGCCGACCGTGCTGGCCGACGTGTCGCTGGACGCCAAGGCGATGAACGAGGAGCCGTTCGGCCCGATCGCGCTGATCCGCCCCTTCGCCACCACCGAGGACGCCATTGCCGAGGCGAACCGCCTGCCCTTCGGCCTGGGCGCCTATTGCTTCACCGAGAATGGTCGTCGCCAGAACCAGCTGGGCGACGAGATCGAGGCGGGCATGGTCGCGATCAACACCGTGCGGCTCAGCTGGGGCGACGCGCCCTTCGGCGGGGTCAAGGAAAGCGGCTATGGCTCCGAGGACGGTCCCGAGGGCATCGCCAACCACATGATCACCAAGGCGGTCCATATCGCCTGACGCATCCGGCCCGGCGCGCTTCGGCGGGCCGGGCCGTTTCGCCGTCATTTCGCCACCGCAAGAAAAATGTCAAAAACCCTCTTGGCAGGTCGAAAAAGCTCGGCTAACAGCGCGCCACCAGACGGGGACGTCGCTTCCCCGCCATGCCGCAGACCGGCATTGGACGCATAGCTCAGTTGGTAGAGCAGCTGACTCTTAATCAGCGGGTCCTTGGTTCGAGCCCAAGTGCGTCCACCACCCTTTTCCATATATCCTTACATGTGCTTCGCCAAGAGGCCGAGGCATGACCTCATCGTCATGACGGGTCCGTCGGCCCCTTCCGACAAAGCGGAGCATGCGCCGAAACGCATGCTCCCTCGCTCGCCTACCGCGCCCCCTGCCCCGAAGGCGGCACCGGCGGGGTCGATGACTTGGCGTCACTCACCGCTTCGTCATACCAGCCCGCCAGATCGGCCTTCATGCTCCGCAGCGCATCGGGGTTCAGGTAGGTCATGTGCCCCGCCGGATAGTAGGTGAAGCGCAGGTTCGCCTGCTGCGCGGGCTCCAGCATCATATGGCCCAGGTCGTTCTCGGTGCCGAAGAACGGCGTCGCCATGTCGTAATAGCCGTTCATCGACAGCACCTTCAGATACGGGTTCGCCCGCATCGCGGCGGCCAGATCGATCGCGGTGTTCGGGTTGTTCTGCGACCCGTCGGGCGCCTTGTGCTTCCAGTTCCAGGTCCAGCCCGCCGCATCGCGCGCCGACAGGCGATAGGGCAGCTCGGTCTTGTAGCCGAGCGTCGATTGCAGATAATCTTGGAAGGACGCGATATAAGCGCCAGAAATCGCATCCGAAGAGGCGTCCGTCTCCGGCCGCTCCCCCGCCGCGTCGGTGTCGATGCCGAGGTAGCGCGAGTCGAACCGCCCCACCGTCCGTGCCGAGCCGCGCAGCAATTCCTTCTGGAACCGCGGCAGGTCGATGCGCAGGTTCGCGCGCTTGATGAAGTCGGGCGACAGGCCGATCAACCGGCTCATCTGCTCGGCGATCTGGTCGCGCTCCTGGGGCGAGATGCTCTGCCCCTTGGCCAGCGCGGACATGTACGGCCCCACCGCAAAGGCGCGCGCCTGCGCCACCACGGTCGCCACATCGGCGGGGCGGTCGGGCAGGCGGTTGTGATACCAGGCGGTCGCGGCGTAGCTGGGCAGATAGTTGAGATAGACCTGGTCCAGCCCCGGCTGGCGATAGCCGTAATTCATGATCGAGCTGAGCAGGATCACGCCGTTCAGCGCCATGCCCCGCTCCTGAAGCTCATAGGCCAGCGCGCCCGAGCGCAACGTGCCATAGCTTTCGCCGAGCAGGAATTTGGGGCTCATCCAGCGGCCATATTTGGTGACGTAACGCTGGATCGCCTTGGCGAAGACGTCGACATCCTCGTCCACGCCGTAGAATTGCGCGGGCTTCATGTCGCCCAGCGGCCGCGAATAGCCCGATCCGATCGCATCGAGGAAGACGAGGTCGGTCTTGTCGAGCAGCGAGTCCGGATTGGGCCCGACATCATAGGGCGCGGGCCGGACGAATTCCGGGCTGGTGGTACGGATGCGGATCGGCGCGAACGAGCCCATGCGCAGCCAGAAGGAGGGCGAACCCGGTCCGCCATTATAGAGGAAGGTGATGGGCCGCTTGGTGCCGGGCTTCACCCCCTCCAGCGTATAGGCGGTGTAGAACATCGAGGCGGTCGGCTTGCCCTCGATATCGCGGACGGTCAGCGTGCCCGCCGAGGCGACATAGGGATAGGCGCGGCCGCCCAGGGTCACGCTGTCGCGGTGGCGGACCTCCGCTTCCTCGAGCGGCGCGCGGGCCCAGGCGGCCTCGACCTCGGCCTTGGCCGCCGCTTCGTGCGAGGATTTCTTCTCTCCCTCTTCCTGCGCGGCGAGCGGCGCGGTCAGGGCGGTGGCGGCGAGGAAAAGGGCAAGGCTGTTGCGGATCACGAAGCGCTCACGAATGAATGACGGATAAGTCATCGTTTCGTGTTTCGTCGTTCAAGGCAAGCGGGTTGCGCGGGTCCCGCCCCTCCCCTGCCAGACGGCTTCCTCCCCAGGGTCGATCGACATTCGGCGATGCCCTTCCTTCCCTCGCCCCTCGCAGAGGGGAGAGGGTTGCGCAGACTTGGTCTTTGCGAGAGCAAAGGCTTAGTCGGAGCTGGGTGAGGGGTGGGCGCTCGCGAAGCGAGCGCGCGAGCCTTTGGGCTCGCT
>Ga0308172_1000838_pt1 | contig 28497 bp, 25 predicted proteins | sample PhyGR2_FD_202134 | JGI IMG/M metagenome (GOLD analysis project Ga0308172, IMG submission 202134) | Phyllosphere microbial communities from UC Gill Tract Community Farm, Albany, California, United States - DLSLSG.R2 | ecosystem: Host-associated > Plants > Phyllosphere > Unclassified | place: USA... | reverse complement strand
TTCATCTTAAGCACCTCCCGGTGGGTCGATTCAGGCGTGGCCTGAAGAGTGTTGAAAGCGGGGCTTTGGCCGAATAGCTCGGCAAAGGGTCGCGAATCATACGCGCATGGCGCGCGTTGCGCATCAGAGAGTAGTCGATAAGCGCCAGGTCATTGATTTTTCCGCCGACCGGTGATGCCCAAAGCACCGCTGAACCCTTGTGGAAGGGGGCAAGCCCCTTCCTACATTGGACTGCGTCAGTCTTCGAACTGGCGGCGTTCGTTCTCGATGGCTTCGGCCAGGGCCCGGGCTTCGTCTTCTTCGTCGCTCAGGGGCGGTTGTTCGAGCGCGGCGACGGCGGCCAGGAGTTTTTCGCGGGCTTCGGCCACGCCGAGGATATCGTCCTCAGGTTCAGGTTCGACCTCCACGCTCGCCTGGGCTTCGGGCTCGGCGTCACCATCGCGCAGCAAGTCATCGAAGTCGGTCTTGATGCCCTGCTCCATGTCGTCCAGTTCCAGCAACAAGGTGTGGAAACTGGTCTCGTCCTTCGGCTCCTCCGGCTCGGCGCTGGCGTCCGCCAGTTCCTGCAACCCCGCCGGAACCGGCGCGTCGTCGAAATCGAGTACCGGTTCGGCCTCCATTTCGCGCAATTCGGCGAGCGGCGGCAGGTCATCGAGGTTTTTCAGGTTGAAGTGGTCGAGGAACACTTTGGTGGTGGCGAACATCGCCGGTTTGCCCGGCACGTCGCGGTAGCCGACGATGCGGATCCACTCACGCTCCAGCAGCGTCTTGACGATATGGCTGTTGACCGCCACGCCGCGCACATCCTCGATCTCGCCCCGGGTGATCGGCTGGCGATAGGCAATCAATGCCATGGTCTCCAGCATCGCCCGCGAATAGCGCTGCGGACGTTCTTCCCACAAACGCCCCACCCAAGGGGAAAATTTCTCACGGATCTGCAAGCGATAACCCGACGCTACTTCGCGCAGTTCAAAGGCACGACCGTCGCAGGATTTACGCAGGATCTCCAGGGCCTTCTTGAACACCGGCGGCTCGGGACGCTCGGCCTCTTCAAACAGTTCGAACAAGCGCTCCAGGGACTGCGGCTTGCCCGAGGCCAGAAGAAAAGCCTCCAGCAAGGGGGCCAGTTCGCGAGGTTCAGTCAGATTCATGGTGTCAGCTCTTTATTCGGCTCGCGCCCGCACGTGGATAGCCGCAAAAGGCTCATTCTGGACCAGCTCGACCAAGGATTCCTTGACCAGTTCGAGGATCGCCATAAACGTCACCACCACACCCAGGCGCCCTTCTTCGGCGGTGAACAGCTCGACAAACGGCACAAACCCGCCACCCTTGAGGCGCTCCAGCACATCGCTCATGCGCTCGCGGGTGGACAGCGCTTCGCGGCTGACCTGGTGGCTTTCAAACATATCGCCCCGGCGCAGCACCTCGGCCATGGACATCAGCAATTCTTCCAGGCTCACGTCCGGCAGCAACTTGCGCGCGCGGGCCTCGGGGGCGTCGAGCTTGGGCACCACCACATCACGACCGACGCGGCTCAAGCCGTCGATGCCCTCGGCGGCGGCCTTGAAGCGCTCGTACTCCTGCAGGCGTCGGATCAGTTCGGCGCGCGGGTCATCCTCTTCGGCCTCCACCGTCTCCGAGCGCGGCAACAGCATGCGCGATTTGATCTCGGCGAGCATGGCCGCCATCACCAGATACTCGGCGGCCAGCTCCAGACGCACCGACTGCATCAGCTCGACATAGCCCATGTACTGGCGGGTGATTTCCGCCACGGGGATGTCGAGGATATTGATGTTCTGTTTGCGGATCAGGTACAGCAGCAAGTCCAGCGGGCCTTCGAACGCTTCCAGGAACACTTCCAGCGCATCCGGCGGGATGTACAGGTCCAGCGGCATTTCCATGACCGCCTGGCCGTAGACCATGGCGAACGGCAGTTCCTGCTGGGCGCCTGCCTGGGGATCGACGGATTCCACAGCCGACATTCAGGCCTCGGCCATAAAGGGCGCGGGGTCGCCGCAACCGACGCGGATCACTTCCGGCTCGCCATCGGCCAGATTGATCACGGTGGACGCCTTGGCGCCGCCGAAACCGCCGTCGATGATCAGGTCCACCTGTTTTTCCAAGAGCTGACGCATCTCGTACGGATCTTCCAGCGGCTCGGTCTCGCCGGGCATGATCAGCGACACACTCATCAGGGGCTCACCCAGCTCGGCCAACAGCGCCAGGGCAATCGGATGCTCCGGCACGCGCAGGCCGATGGTGCGCTTCTTGGGGTGCAGCAGCAGGCGCGGCACTTCGCGGGTGGCGTTGAGAATAAAGGTGTAAGGCCCCGGCGTGTGGGCCTTGAGCAGGCGGAAGGTGCCGGTATCGACCTTGGCGAACAGCCCCAATTGGGACAGGTCGCTGCAGATCAGCGCAAAGTTGTGTTTGTCGTCCAACTGACGCAAACGTCTGACCCGTTCGACCGCGCCTTTATCGCCGATCTGACAACCGATGGCGTAGGACGAATCGGTGGGGTAGATCACCACGCCGCCGGCGCGAATAATCTCCACGGCCTGTTTAATCAGGCGTGGCTGGGGGTTTTCCGGATGAATCTGGAAGAATTGACTCACGTGCTCTACCTGTTCAGACGGTGGCAATAATGGGGTCATGCTTGAATCGCCCCCACAAGAGCGGCAAATCCTCCGGGACCGGACGATACTCGCCGATCTCGGACCAGCCGCCTGGGCCATGAAAGTCACTGCCGGCACTGACCAGCAGACCAAATTCGCGGGCAAGAATCGCCAGACTGCCAACCTGCTCGGCGGGTTGATGCCCGTTGACCACTTCGATAGCGTGGCCTCCCGCTCCAATATAGTCGCCGATCAGCTTGCGACGTTTGCTGCGGGTGAAATCGTAATGCCAGGGATGCGCCAGGCTGACCCAGGCCCCGGAGGCCCGCAGGGTCTCGACGGTGTCCTCCAGGCTCGGCCAGTGTTGCTTGACGTCACCCAGCTTGCCGGCGCCCAGCCATTTGCGAAAGGCTTCGGCACGGTCCCGCACGAACCCTTGGCGCACCATCCAGTCGGCAAAATGCGGACGGGCCGGCGCGTTGCCGCTGTCGCCCAGCTCCTGCTGGATGGCCCGCGCACCCTCGAGGGCGTTGGGCATGCCTTTAAGGCCAAGCTTGCGGCTTATTTCTTCGGACCGCAGCCAACGCCCATCGTGCAAATCGGCGATGGCCCGGACCAGCGGCGCGGCATTCTGGTCGAAACCGTAGCCAAGCACATGAATAGTGGCGCCGCCCCAGGTGCAGGACAATTCCACACCGTTGACCAGCTGCATGCCCAGCGCCTGGGCCGCCGCGCGGGCTTCGTCCAGGCCTTCGAGGGTGTCGTGGTCGGTCAACGCCAGGACTCGCACGCCGTGTTCAAACGCTCGCGCAACCAGTGCCGCGGGCGCCAGGGCGCCGTCGGAGGCTGTGCTGTGGCAGTGCAAATCAACATTCACGGGGGGTTGTAACCTCAAGTCAGCTGGCGCTTTCGCTACCAAGGATGTTTGTTATTATGCCGACACATCCAGCTTCTGGCTCTTACTGTGAAACAATTCATCGACTTCATCCCGCTGTTGCTGTTTTTCATCGTTTACAAACTCGACCCCAGGGTCATCGATATCGCCGGCCATGAGCTGACCGTCGGAGGCATCTACAGCGCCACCGCAGTGCTGATCATCAGCTCTATCGTGGTCTATGGCGCCCTCTTCATCTCCCAGCGCAAACTGGAAAAAAGCCAATGGCTGACCCTGGTCGCGTGCCTGGTCTTCGGCAGCCTGACCCTGGCCTTCCACAGCGAAACCTTCCTTAAATGGAAAGCCCCGGTGGTGAACTGGCTGTTCGCCCTGGCTTTCATCGGTAGCCATTTCATCGGTGATCGCCTGTTGATCAAGCGGATCATGGGCCATGCGCTGACTTTGCCGGAGCCGGTCTGGACCCGCTTGAACGTGGCGTGGATCGCGTTTTTCCTGTTCTGCGGCGCTGCCAACCTGTTTGTGGCCTTTACCTTTCAAGAATACTGGGTCGACTTCAAAGTGTTCGGCAGCCTGGGCATGACCGTGTTGTTCCTGATCGGCCAAGGCATCTACCTGTCGCGCCACCTGCATGACACCGACCCCACCACGCCGAAGACCGAGGACTGACATGCTCTACGCCATCATTGCCACCGATGTTGCCCACTCTCTGGATAAGCGCATGTCCGTGCGCCCGGCGCACGTCGAACGCCTCAAGCAGCTGCAGGCCGAAGGCCGCATCGTGCTGGCCGGCCCGCACCCTGCCGTCGAGAGCGATGACCCGGGCGAGGCTGGTTTCACCGGCAGCCTGATCGTCGCCGAATTTCCATCCCTGGCTGACGCCAAAGCCTGGGCCGACGCCGATCCGTACGTGGCAGCAGGCGTCTACGCCAACGTGGTGATCAAACCGTTCAAGCAAGTCCTGCCTTAATCCGCAGGCGTGCCGAACCTATTGCGTTCGGCACACTCCTAATGGCTCATTATTCCCGGTAACCTGCCGACAACCTTCTGAATATTCGTGTGGAATCAGGAGTTCCGATGCGCTTACGTCAGTTGTGTCTGTTGGCAGTGTTAATGATCGGGGCTACGGCCCACGCTGAAGAACCCTCGAACACCGGCAGCTCCACGCCCCTGTCCTTGAGTGCCGGCGCCCAGATCACCGAGTTGCAGCAACGCTTGAAAGACAGCGAACGGCAACGTGAAGAACTGAGCAAGCAACTGCAAAGCGCGGATGCGACCCGCGAGAGCGCCCAATTGAGTCGCCTTCGCCAAGAGAACCAACGCCTGGCCCAGCAACTCAAAGACGCACAGGGCGGCGGCTTGACCCGATGGCTGACTGAGCAACAGCAGTGGTTCGTCACCGGTGGCGCCGTTGCTTTGATTGCCCTGTTGTGTGGGATCTTCGCCAGCGGGGGGCACCGTCGCCGTCGACAATGGCTAAATTGAGTGAGTCATGAGCGAGCTGTTACTGATAGATGATGACCAGGAGCTCTGCGAGCTGCTGACCAGTTGGTTGAGCCAGGAAGGTTTCCAGGTGCGTGCCTGTCACGATGGCCTGAGTGCTCGCAAGGCCTTGGCCGACAGCGCCCCCGCCGCCGTGGTGCTGGACGTGATGCTGCCCGACGGCAGCGGCCTGGAGTTACTCAAGCAGTTACGCACCGACCACCCGGAATTGCCCGTGCTGATGCTCTCGGCGCGCGGCGAACCGCTGGATCGCATCCTCGGCCTGGAGCTGGGCGCTGACGATTACCTGGCCAAACCTTGCGATCCTCGGGAATTGACCGCACGCCTGCGCGCCGTGCTGCGCCGTAGTCACCCGACGGCCGTGTCGACCCAGCTCGAACTGGGCGACCTGTGTTTCAGCCCGGTGCGCGGCGTGGTCAGCATCGATGAACAGGAATTTACCCTTACCGTCTCCGAAAGCCGCCTGCTCGAAGCCTTGCTGCGCCAGCCCGGCGAGCCGTTGGACAAACAGGAACTGGCGCAGATCGCCCTGGGTCGCAAGCTGACCCTATACGACCGTAGCTTGGATATGCACGTCAGCAACCTGCGCAAAAAGATCGGCCCCCACCCCGATGGCCGGCCCCGGATCGTGGCGCTGCGTAGTCGTGGCTATTACTACAGCCTCTGACCTGGCTGCCGGGTTTTGTCAGCGCCGGACAAAACCCTCTTTACCGAAGCTTTACTCACACCTGACCGCCGCTGACCTTGATCTGCGTAACCTACTCACATCCGGACTCACCGGAATAGAGACAGGAGAATCACCATGCGCAAGACCCTTATCGCTTTGATGTTCGCCGCAGCCCTGCCCACCGTCGCCATGGCCATGCCAGAAGGCCCGACCCCAGGCCCAATGGGCGGCCCTGAAGGCCATATGATGGGTGGCCCAGGTCACGGCGAACACGGTCCGCGCGGCAAAGGCGGCCCGTTCAGCCAACTGGACCTGAGCAAAGAACAGCGCGAGCAGATCGGCAAACTGATGGGCGACCAATGGCACGCTCGCAAGGATCTGGTCAAAAAGTACCTAGACAAACTGCCGGCGGCCGAGCAGAAAGCCATGCAGGATGAAATCGCCGCCGGCCGCCAGAAAACCCAGGCGGATATCCGCGCCGTACTTAAGCCGGACCAGCAGAAGAAGTACGACGAGATCGTCAAGAAGCAAGCCGAGCGTCGTGCCGAGTGGCAGCAGTTCCAGGCGTGGAAAGCCCAACAGCCGCAAAAAGCGCAATAATGCGTCCGCGTTAACCCCCCAGCCCAGTGGCCAACGCCACTGGGCTTTTCCTGTTTGAGGGTGTCCTGTGCGTTCATTGTTCTGGCGAATCCTGGCAAGTTTCTGGCTAGCCATCGCCCTGGTTGCCGGCTTGTCGATCCTGCTGGGGCATATGCTCAATCAAGATGCGTGGATTCTGAGTCGCCATCCCGGCCTGAGTAACCTGGCTCAAGAGTGGACCCAACTCTACGAAGCCCAGGGCGAGGACGCGGCTCAAGACTTGCTGCAACAGCGCAAGCGTCAGTACCACATTGACGTCCAAGTGCTGAATGAAAGCGGTGAACCTGTGGTGCGCGGCACCTTCCCACGCCGTGCGGCCGCGTTCGAAGCGCGCCAGAACGACAACAAGGACAGCCACCTGCCCTGGCGCCGGCTGACCGCCGAATACACCAGCGAAAAAACCGGCGACACCTACCTGCTGATCTATCGCATCCCCCATCCGGAACTCGATGCCTGGCACCGCAGCAGCCTGGCCTGGCCCTTGAGCGCGCTGGCTATCGCCCTGGTGGTGCTGACGCTGTTCAGCCTGTTCGTCACCTTGTCCATCACCCGCCCGCTCAGCCGCCTGCGCGGCGCAGTGCATGATCTGGGCCAGGCTACCTACCAGCAGAACAGTCTGGCGCGCCTGGCCAATCGGCGTGACGAGTTCGGCGTACTGGCTACCGACTTCAACCGCATGGGCGCCCGCCTGCAAAGCTTGATCGGCAGCCAGCGCCAGTTGCTGCGCGACGTGTCCCACGAACTGCGCTCGCCCCTGGCGCGTCTGCGCATCGCTCTAGCCCTGGCCGAACGCGCCAGCCCCGATGAACGGGAACGACTCTGGCCACGCCTGACCCGCGAATGCGACCGTCTGGAGGCGCTGATCAGCGAGATCTTGGTACTGGCCCGCGTTGACGCCGACAACGCCAGCGCTGAGGAGGTGGACCTCAACCCCTTGCTCAAAACCTTGCAAAAAGATGCACAACTCAGCGCGCCGGACCAAGTGGTGAACCTGAAGGCCGACACCGACCTGCACCTCAAGGGCTGGCCGACCATGATCGAACGGGCGGTGGATAACCTGTTGCGCAATGCCCAGCGCTTCAACCCAACGGACCAGCCCATCGAGTTGCAAGCCCAACGTCAGGGTGAACGCATTGTGATCAGCGTGCGCGACCACGGCCCCGGCGTCGATGCCGAACACTTGAGCCAACTGGGCGAGCCGTTTTACCGCGCGCCGGGCCAGACCGCCCAAGGTCACGGCCTGGGCCTGGCGATTGCGCGGCGCGCAGCGGAACGCCACGGCGGCAGCCTAAGCCTGGCCAACCATCCAAGTGGCGGCTTTATCGCCAGCCTCGATCTGCCGCTGCAACCCGGGGTTGTCACACCCGGCGGCTGATCTTCTATAGTGGCCCTTCTCAAAAAGGAGGGCCTTTGATGACTGATCTGCTGACTCCCATCCAAGCCGCGCTCGATCTGCCGCAAACACCGCTGCCCCTGACGGGTGCCGGCGCCCTGCCCTCGGCCTTTGCCGTGACCGATCTGGCCTGCGCCAGCATCGGCGCCGCCGGCCAGGCCGTGGCTGAGCTGATCCGGCAACAGACCGAACGCTTGCCCGCCGTCAGCGTGGACCGACGTTTGGCGTCCTGGTGGTTCTCCTCCTCGATCCGCCCGCTGGGCTGGCAAGTGCCGCCGCTGTGGGACCCGGTGGCCGGCGACTACGCCAGCGCCGACGGTTGGATTCGCCTGCACACCAACGCCCCCCATCACCGCGCCGCCGCCGAGCAGGTGCTGGGTAAAGTCCGTGATCGCACCGAGATGGCCAACAAAGTCGCGGCGTGGAAGGCCGCCGACCTGGAACAGGCGGTTGTGGAGGCCGGCGGTTGTGCCGCGCAGATGCGTGCTTGGCCGGCCTGGCAGCAACATCCCCAAGGCCTGGCAGTGAATGCCGAGGCCCTCGTGCAGCGCCAGACCTTCACAACCACCGTCAACAAACCCTGGACTGGCTCGGTGGCACGGCCGCTGGCCGGGCTCAGGGTGCTGGACCTGACCCGCGTGCTGGCTGGCCCCGTGGCCAGTCGTTTTCTGGCCGGGCTGGGCGCGGATGTGCTGCGCATCGACTCGCCGACCTGGGACGAGCCGGGGGTGGTGCCGGAAATGACCCTGGGCAAACGCTGCGCGCGGCTGGATTTGAAAACCCAGGAAGGCCGGCAGCGGTTCGAAGCCTTGCTCAAGGACGCCGACCTTCTGTTCCACGGTTATCGCGCCGACGCCCTTGAACACTTGGGCTATAACGCCGAAGGCTTGCAACGCATCGCCCCCGGTCTGATCGACGTCAGCCTCAATGCCTACGGCTGGAGCGGCCCATGGCGCAACCGCAGGGGGTTCGACAGCCTGGTGCAAATGAGCAGCGGCATCGCCGAGGCGGGCATGGCCTGGCAGCAGGCCGACAAACCGGTGCCGCTTCCCTTGCAGGCGCTGGACCATGCCACCGGTTACCTGATGGCCGCCAGCGCGCTACAAGCCTTGAGCGAACGCTTGAAGTCGGGCCGGGGTGGATCGGCGCGCTTGTCCCTGGCGCGCACGGCGAAACTGTTGGTAGACGCCGGGCAGGCGCCGCAACAACCGGCGCTGAGGCCAGAGGAGCCTGACGATCAAGGGTTGCTGGTCGAACAAACCGCCTGGGGCCCGGCGCATCGGCTGCTGCCCCCCGTCAGTATCAACGGCACACCGTTGCAGTGGGATCTGCCGGCCGGAGAACTGGGCTCACATCGGCCACAGTGGTGATCGTCTGCCCTTGTCGAGATTGCCGATAAGGGCTGCGCCGCGCTGCTCACTGTCACAACGACAGTACTCCGCTGTATAACCCATAGGCTGCCAGCCCCGCGCCGGCAATCACGCAGCTGAAAATGCCTTTTTCCACATGGGTGAACAACGGCAGGCCCTGTTCGCGCTTGGCCAGGGCGAACAGGATCACACCCGGCGCATACAGCAGCGCCGACAATAGCAAGTACTTCAACCCGCCGGCGTACAGCAGCCACACCGCGTAGCCAAGGGCGACCAGGCCGATAAGCAAGTCTTTGAGACGCTGGCGGTGGGCGCCTTCGTAGGTCTCGCCGCGCCCGCTCAACAACACCGCATACGCCGCCGACCATAGGTAAGGCACCAGAATCATTGAAGACGCCAAGTAGATCAGCTTGGTGTAGGTGCTGTGGGAAAACAGGGTGATCACCAGGAACGCCTGGATCATCAGATTGGTCAGCCACAGCGCGTTGACCGGCACCTGGTTGGCGTTTTCCTTTTTGAGGAAGGCTGGCATGGTCTTGTCATGGGCGGTGGCGTAGAGAATTTCCGCGCACAACAAGGCCCACGACAGCAACGCACCGAGCAGCGACACCGCCAGCCCGACGCTGATCAACAGCGCCCCCCACGGCCCGACGATACGCTCCAGTACGCCGGCCAGAGACGGGTTTTGCAGCCCCGCCAACTCCGGCCGGCTCATGACCCCCAAGGACAACACATTCACCAGCACCAGCAACGCCAACACGCCGAGAAAGCCGATCACCGTGGCCCGGCCGACGTCAGAGCGCTTCTCGGCCCGCGCTGAATACACGCTGGCGCCTTCGATGCCGATAAACACAAACACGGTGACCAGCATCATGTTACGCACCTGCTCCACCACCCCGCCGATCTGCGGGTTGCCCAGGCCCCAGATATCCCGGGTGAACACGTCGGCCTTGAATGCCACGGCGGCAATCACGATAAACATCAGCAGCGGTACGATTTTCGCGACGGTGGTGACCTGGTTGATAAACGCCGCCTCCTTGATACCGCGCAGCACCAGAAAATGCACAGCCCACAGCAACAACGAGGCACAGCCGATGGCCACCGGGGTATTGCCCTGGCCAAAGACCGGGAAAAAGTAACCGAGGGTGCTGAACAGCAGCACGAAGTAACCGACGTTGCCCAGCCACGCACTGATCCAGTAACCCCAGGCCGACGAAAAGCCCATGTAATCGCCAAACCCGGCCTTGGCGTAGGCATACACCCCGGAGTCAAGCTCGGGTTTACGGTTAGCCAGGGTCTGGAATACGAAAGCCAGAGTCAGCATGCCTACGGCAGTGATCGCCCAACCGATCAATACGGCGCCGACTTCGGCGCGTGCGGCCATGTTCTGGGGCAACGAGAAAATCCCCCCACCGATCATAGACCCCACCACCAAAGCGATCAGGCCACTGAGGCGAAGTTTCTGGGTTGTTTGAGACATGAGTACTCCTGACTGAAACCACTTGAGCCAACAACTGTGCACTCAACTTACTTAATCGCTCGAGTGTAGCGCTTATTACCGAGTGTCATTTAACCGCGATGCTCATAACGCAAAGGCATGACAGTTAATAGAGTTTAGGCTTATTTAGAATTTAAATACGACTGGCCACACCAGATATTGCTCGCTAGTTCGCAGGCGGCTCTGAAAAAGTTTGCACATTCAGGAATCCCGTCTAGCTTCAAACGTTCATACATTGCAACAAATGATTAATCACATCGTACAAAGCGCTCTAGAAAGCGCTTTTGCGGGGCAAACCAAGGTTTATCGGTTTGCCTTTAAGTCATTAATTCACAATGGAATGTGCCAATGAAGTGATCTGAGTCAGCTGTTTGATTAGCACACGGAATTATTCTGTGGTCTCTCTTCTCCTGCATTGGAGTTATGCAATGTCTGAATCTCCCGGAAAACTTCGATTAGGCGCTCTGGTTGCACTTGTCGTCGGCTCGATGATCGGCGGCGGCATTTTCTCACTACCGCAAAACATGGCCGCCAGCGCCGATGTCGGTGCGGTATTGATCGGTTGGGTCATTACGGCCATCGGCATGCTGACCCTCGCGTTCGTGTTCCAGACCCTGGCCAACCGCAAGCCCGACCTCGACGGCGGTGTGTACGCCTACGCCAAGGCCGGTTTCGGCGACTACATGGGTTTCTCCTCAGCCTGGGGTTATTGGATCAGTGCCTGGCTGGGCAACGTCGGTTACTTCGTGCTGCTGTTCAGCACCCTCGGTTACTTCTTTCCAATCTTTGGCGAAGGCAACACCCCGGCTGCGGTAATCGGCGCCTCGGTGCTGTTGTGGGCCGTGCACTTTCTAGTGCTGCGCGGGATCAAGGAAGCGGCGTTCATCAACCTGGTGACAACCGTCGCCAAAGTGGTGCCGCTGGTGTTGTTCGTGCTGATCGCCCTGTTCGCGTTCAAGCTGGACATCTTCACCGCTGACATCTGGGGCGTGAAAAACCCGGACCTGGGCAGCGTGATGAACCAAGTGCGCAATATGATGCTGGTCACCGTATGGGTGTTCATCGGCATCGAAGGCGCAAGCATCTTCTCGGCCCGTGCGGAAAAACGCACCGATGTGGGCAAGGCCACAGTGATCGGGTTTATCACCGTGCTGCTGTTCCTGATGCTGGTCAACGTGTTGTCCCTGGGCATCATGACCCAACCGGAACTGGCCAAGTTGCAGAACCCATCGATGGCTGCTGTGCTGGAGCACGTGGTGGGCCACTGGGGCGCGGTGTTGATCAGTGTCGGCTTGATCATCTCGCTGTTGGGGGCCTTGCTGTCGTGGGTGCTGCTGTGTGCGGAGATCATGTTCGCCGCCGCCAAGGACCACACCATGCCGGAGTTCCTGCGCAAGGAAAACGCCAACCACGTACCGGCCAACGCCCTGTGGCTGACCAACGCGATGGTGCAACTGTTCTTGATCATCACTTTGTTCTCGGCCAGTACTTACCTGTCGCTGATCTACCTCGCCACCTCGATGATTCTGGTGCCCTACCTGTGGTCGGCCGCTTATGCCCTGCTGCTGGCGGTGCGCGGCGAAACTTACGAAAACGCCCTGGCCGAGCGCAAGAAAGACCTGTTTATCGGTGCCATCGCGCTGATCTACGCGATCTGGCTGCTCTACGCCGGCGGTACCAAATACCTGCTGCTGTCCGCCCTGCTCTATGCACCCGGCGCGATTCTGTTCGCCAAAGCCAAGCATGAACTGGGCAAACCGATTTTCACCAACGTCGAGAAGCTGATTTTCGCCGCGGTAGTCATTGGCGCCCTGGTGGCGGCCTATGGACTCTACGACGGCTTCCTGACCTTGTAATTGTTGTTCATTGGAGGATCTGAAATGACCACGGAAAAAGTGAAGTACGGCGTCCACTCCGAAGCCGGCAAACTGCGCAAAGTCATGGTGTGCTCCCCAGGTTTGGCCCACCAGCGGCTGACCCCCAACAACTGCGATGAACTGCTGTTCGATGACGTGCTGTGGGTGGCCCAGGCCAAGCGCGACCATTTCGATTTCGTCACCAAGATGCGCGAGCGGGACATTGATGTGCTGGAAATGCACAACCTGCTGACCGATATCGTCGCGATGCCCGAAGCGCTGGACTGGATCCTGGCGCGCAAAATCACCGCCAACACGGTGGGCCTGGGCCTGGTCGAAGAGGTCAATTCCTGGCTGCGCAGCCTGGAGCCGCGCAAGATCGCCGAATTCCTGATCGGCGGCGTGTCCGCCGATGACCTGCCAAGCAGCTTCGGCGGCCGAACCATCGAGATGTTCCGCGACTTCCTCGGCCATTCCAGCTTCATTCTGCCGCCGTTGCCCAACACCCAGTTCACCCGCGACACCACTTGCTGGATCTACGGCGGCGTGACGCTCAACCCGATGTACTGGCCGGCGCGACGCCAGGAAACCTTGCTGACCAGCGCCATCTACAAATTCCATCCCGAGTTCACCAACGCCGACTTCCAGATCTGGTACGGCGACCCCGACCAGGAACACGGCGCCGCCACGTTGGAAGGCGGTGACGTGATGCCAATCGGCAATGGCGTGGTGTTGATCGGCATGGGCGAGCGTTCGTCCCACCAGGCCATCGGCCAACTGGCGCGCAACCTGTTCAAAAACAAAGCGGTGGAACGAGTGATCGTGGCCGGCCTGCCGAAGTCCCGCGCCGCAATGCACCTGGACACCGTATTCAGCTTCTGCGACCGCGACCTGGTCACCATTTTCCCCGAAGTGGTCAGCCAGATCGTGCCGTTCACCCTGCGCCCCGACGAGAGCAAGCCCCACGGCATCGATATCCAACGGGAAACAACCAACTTCGTCGACACCGTGGCCGCGGCGCTCAACCTCAAGGCCCTGCGCGTGGTCGAGACCGGCGGTAACAGCTTCGCCGCCGAGCGCGAGCAGTGGGACGACGGCAACAACGTGGTGGCCGTAGAGCCGGGCGTGGTGATCGGCTACGACCGCAATACTTACACCAACACCCTGCTGCGCAAGGCCGGCGTGGAAGTCATCACCATCAGCGCCGGTGAACTGGGCCGCGGCCGTGGCGGCGGCCACTGCATGACCTGCCCGATCATCCGCGACCCAATCGACTACTAATTTTCAAGCCATGGCCGCCGCTCATAAGGCGCCGGCCATGGGGATAACCTAAACAGAAGGAGATCCATCATGGCTTTCAATATGCGCAACCGCAGTCTGCTGTCGCTGATGCACCACACCACCCGTGAGCTGCATTACTTGCTGGACCTGTCCCGCGACCTCAAACGCGCCAAGTACACCGGCACCGAGCGTCCGCACCTGCAAGGCAAGAACATTGCGCTGATTTTCGAAAAAACCTCCACCCGTACCCGCTGCGCGTTCGAAGTGGCGGCCCATGACCAGGGCGCCCACGTCACCTACATCGACCCGGTCTCGTCGCAGATCGGCCACAAAGAAAGCATGAAAGACACCGCGCGCGTGCTCGGCCGGATGTTCGATGCCATTGAGTACCGTGGCTTCGAACAGGAAATCGTCGAAGAGCTGGCCAAGTTCGCCGGCGTGCCGGTGTTCAACGGCCTCACTGCCGAGTTCCACCCTACCCAGATGATCGCCGACACCCTGACCATGCGCGAACACAGCGACAAACCGCTGCATGACATCAGCTATGCCTACCTGGGCGACGCGCGTTACAACATGGGCAACTCGTTGCTGATGATCGGCGCCAAGCTCGGCATGGACGTGCGCATCGGCGCACCGAAGGCCCTGTGGCCGCACGAAGATTTCATCAAGCAGTGCCAGGCTTTCGCTGAAGAAAGTGGCGCTCGCATTACCATCACCGAAGACCCTAAAGAAGCCGTGAAAGGCGTGGACTTCATCCACACCGATATCTGGGTGTCGATGGGCGAACCGGTGGAAGCTTGGGATGAGCGCATCGAGCAACTGCTGCCGTACCAGGTCAACGCCCAGATGATGAAAGCCTCGGGCAACCCTCGGGTGAAATTCATGCACTGCCTGCCGGCGTTCCACAACAGCGAAACCAAGGTCGGCAAAGATATCGCCGCGCGCTACCCGAACCTGGCCAATGGTGTGGAGGTGACCGAAGAGGTGTTCGAGTCGCCGGCCAACATCGCCTTTGAGCAGGCGGAAAACCGCATGCACACCATCAAGGCGATTCTGGTATCGGCGCTGGCGGATATCTAAAGGCTACACGGGTTAAGTGTGGAGGGGCTTGCCCCCTCCCACATTTGGTCCTGTGTTCGCATCATCGAACTCTAGAAGGACATTCTTTATGCGCATCGTCGTAGCCCTGGGCGGCAACGCCCTGCTCCGCCGTGGTGAACCCATGACCGCGGACAACCAACGCGCCAATATCCGCATCGCCACCGAACAGATCGCCAAGATCCACCCTGGCAACGAACTGGTAATCGCCCACGGCAATGGTCCGCAGGTCGGCCTGTTGTCATTGCAGGCGGCGGCCTACACCAGCGTCTCGCCCTACCCGCTGGACGTGCTGGGCGCCGAGACCGAAGGCATGATCGGCTACATCATCGAACAGGAACTGGGCAACCTGCTGGACTTTGAAGTGCCATTCGCCACCTTGCTCACCCAAGTGGAAGTGGACGCCAACGACCCAGCGTTCAAGCACCCCACCAAGCCCATCGGCCCGGTGTACTCCAAGGACGAAGCGGAAAAACTCGCCGCTGAAAAAGGCTGGGCGATTGCACCGGACGGCGATAAATACCGCCGCGTGGTCGCAAGCCCACTGCCCAAACGCATCTTTGAAATTCGCCCGATCAAATGGCTGTTGGAAAAAAGCGCCATCGTGATCTGCGCTGGCGGCGGCGGCATCCCAACGATGTACGGCGAAGACGGCAAGCTCAAGGGCATCGAAGCCGTGATCGACAAAGACCTGTGCTCGTCGCTGCTGGCCTCGCAACTGGACGCCGACTTGTTGGTGATCGCCACCGACGTCAACGCCGCCTTCATCGACTATGGCAAACCCACGCAAAAGGCCATCGGCCAGGCCCATCCCGACGACATGGAAAAACTCGGCTTCGCCGCCGGCTCCATGGGGCCCAAGGTTCAGGCCGCCTGCGAGTTCGCCCGCCGCACTGGCAAAACCGCGGTGATCGGTTCACTCTCGGACATCGAAGCGATCGTCCAGGGCACCGCCGGCACACGCATCAGCACGGCAACACCTGGCATCACCTATCTGTGAAGTAGAGGAGATTCGCCTATGGCCACCTTTGAATCCGGTCACTTGCATATCGAGCGACATGCGCTGAACAAGGACGACTACAGCTACAACCTCTGTATCGACTATCAGGTTGAGCAGGACCCGAAGGAAGGCAAGGGCATGCAGTTCACGATCCATGGCTCGGTACAGGGCAATGAACTCAAGGAGACGTTTTTCCTGCCCAAGGACCAGGCATTCGACTTTGCCCGTCATGCGATGAATATCGCGCAGAAATACGGCATGCCCAAGGTCGCGGTATTGAACGGCTCGATGCACAAACAGTACGACCTGATGTTCGAGGATGTGCGGCACCAGCTGGATGTGAAATCGGGCGATCCGGTCAAACCCGAACACCTGGCATAATCCGTTCACACTGACACACTACCGTTAAAACTGTGGGAGGGGGCTTGCCCCCGATAGCGACGAATCAGCCACCGATACCTTGGCTGACACGTCGTGATCGGGGGCAAGCCCCCTCTCACAGTTTGATCTCTATCGCCTGCAAGGCATACTTGGCACCCTCCGCATTCCAGAACCCAACGCCATCCCATGCGTATCCACGTCAGCTTCATCGACCGCGTCGGCATCACCCAGGAAGTCCTGGCCCTGCTGGGTGGGCGCAATCTGAATCTGGATGCGGTGGAGATGGTGCCGCCCAACGTCTATATCGATGCACCGACGTTGAGCGCCGAAGTGCTGGAAGAACTGCGCGACGCCCTGTTCAGCGTGCACGGCGTGCAGGCGGTGACCGTGGTGGACATCCTCCCTGGCCAGCGCCGTCACCTGCAATTGGATGCCCTGTTGGCCGCCATGACCGCCCCGGTGCTGGCCGTGGACAGTGCGGGCAAGATCCTGCTGGCCAATCCGGCGTTGATCACGCTGTACGGCCGCGAACCGGCCGGCGAAAGCATCAGCGCGCTATTCAATGACCCGGCCTTGCTGGAAACCCTGCTGGAACAGGGCTTTCGCTTGCCGCTGCGCGAGATCAGCGTGAACGGCCAGACCTGGTTGCTCGACGCCACGCCGATCACCGATGCCGGCGCTCTGCTCACCCTCTACCAGCCCAACCGTATCGGCGAACAGCTGTCGGCCCTGCATCACGACCATGCAGAGGGCTTCGATGCGCTGCTTGGCGAGTCCCCGGTGATCCGCACCCTCAAGGCCCGCGCGCAAAGGGTGGCGGCGCTGGATGCACCGTTGCTGATCCAGGGTGAAACCGGCACCGGCAAAGAGCTGGTGGCCCGCGCCTGCCACGCCATCAGCGCACGCGCCAGTGCACCGTTCCTGGCCTTGAACTGCGCGGCGCTGCCGGAAAACCTCGCCGAGAGCGAGCTGTTCGGTTACGCACCGGGTGCCTTTACCGGCGCCCAACGCGGTGGCAAACCGGGCCTGATGGAACTGGCCAACCAGGGCACGGTGTTCCTGGATGAAATCGGCGAAATGTCGCCGTACCTGCAGGCCAAACTGCTGCGTTTTCTCAATGACGGCAGCTTCCGCCGGGTCGGCGGCGACCGTGAGGTGAAGGTCAACGTGCGCATCCTCAGCGCCACCCACCGCGACTTGGAAAAAATGGTCAGCGAAGGCACCTTCCGCGAAGACCTGTTTTACCGCCTCAATGTGCTCAACGTGGAAGTGCCGCCCCTGCGCGCGCGCGGCCAGGACATCCTGCTGCTGGCGCGCTACTTCATGCAGCAGGCCTGCGCGCAGATCCAGCGCCCGGTGTGCCGCCTGGCGCCAGGCACCTACCCGGCGCTGCTGGGCAACCGCTGGCCGGGCAACGTACGCCAATTGCAGAACGTGATCTTTCGTGCCGCAGCCATTTGCGAAAGCAGCCTGGTGGACATCGGCGACCTGGACATCGCCGGCACCTCGGTGGCGCGCCAGAGCGACGTGGAAATCGACAGCCTGGAACAGGCCGTGGAAGACTTCGAGCGCGATCTGCTGGAAAAGCTCTACACCAGCTACCCCTCAACCCGCCAACTGGCCAGCCGTCTGCACACCTCGCACACGGCCATTGCTCATCGATTGCGCAAATACGGTATTCCCAACAAGCCCTGAACAGGTCCATGGGATCAGACTATGGAACACAGACAATGTGGGAGGGGGCTTGCCCCCGATGGCGGCGGGTCAGTCACAGGTTAGTTGGCTGATCGGTAGTCATCGGGGGCAAGCCCCCTCCCACATTGAATGCACTGCCAAGGTTTGGTCTGAGAACGACATCCACTGTACTGAAAGCGCTACAGCGTAACGATATCGCTACAACCCTGCTTTTTGCGCGCCATGCAAGGCTTTGATCCACATAGGCTTTTTTTCAGCAGCCTATCCGTATCGAAATCGCTACACCTCAGGCACCCCTCATACCGTCAATTTTTTATAACCCATTGATTTGTATGATCTAAATAACATTGGCCGCGATTTTGCTAAGCAACTGCCACTGTTCCCATTCCGTCCACCAGACGAATTCTGGCCCTGAGGAGTTTGCATGAGCGAGTTGCGTTTTACTGAAGATCACGAATGGCTGCGCGCCGAAGCCGACGGCAGCGTCACCGTGGGCATCACCGCTTTCGCACAGAACGCACTGGGTGATGTGGTTTACGTGCAACTGCCAGAGCTGCAGGCCTATACCAAGGGCGACGAAGCCTCCACCGTGGAATCGGTCAAAGCCGCCAGCGGCGTGTACATGCCGTTGGACGGTGAGGTGCTGGAAGTGAACGACAAGCTCAGCGAAAGCCCGGAGCTGGTCAACGAAGACCCGATGGGCGATGGCTGGTTCTTCCGCTTTAAGCCGGCCGATGCAAATGCAGTGACTACGCTGTTGGATCAGGACGCGTACGACCGCCTGATCAAAGCCAACGCCGAAGCCTGAGGAGCACGCCATGACCGTTAATCTCACCACCGCCAACGAATTCATCGCCCGCCATATCGGCCCGCGCCAGGCAGACGAGCAACACATGCTCGCCAGCCTGGGCTTTGACTCCCTGGAAGCCCTCAGCGCCAGCGTGATCCCGGAAAGCATCAAGGGCACCAGCGTGCTCGGCCTGGAAGACGGCCTGAGCGAAGCCGAGGCGCTGGCGCGAATCAAAGCCATCGCCAGCCAGAACCAACTGTTCAAGACCTACATCGGCCAGGGCTACTACAACTGCCACACGCCGGCGCCGATTCTGCGCAACCTCCTGGAAAACCCGGCCTGGTACACCGCCTACACCCCTTACCAGCCGGAGATTTCCCAAGGCCGCCTGGAAGCGCTGTTGAACTTCCAGACCCTGATCAGCGACCTCACCGGCCTGCCGATCGCCAACGCATCCCTGCTCGACGAAGCCACCGCCGCCGCCGAGGCCATGACCTTCTGCAAACGCCTGAGCAAGAACAAAGGCAGCAATGCCTTCTTCGCCTCGATCCACAGCCACCCGCAGACCCTCGACGTGTTGCGCACCCGTGCCGAGCCATTGGGCATCGATGTGGTGGTGGGCGATGAGCGCGAACTGAGTGACTTCAGCCCATTCTTCGGCGCCCTGCTGCAATACCCGGCCAGCAATGGCGATGTGTTCGACTACCGCGAACTCACCGAGCGCTTCCATGCCGCCAACGCCCTGGTGGCCGTGGCCGCCGACTTGCTGGCCCTGACCCTGTTGACCCCACCGGGTGAATTCGGCGCCGACGTGGCCATCGGCAGCGCACAACGCTTCGGCGTGCCGCTGGGCTTCGGTGGCCCGCATGCGGCCTATTTCTCCACCAAGGATGCGTTCAAGCGCGATATGCCAGGCCGTCTGGTGGGCGTGTCCGTTGACCGTTTCGGCAAGCCGGCCCTGCGTTTGGCCATGCAGACCCGCGAGCAGCACATCCGCCGCGAGAAAGCCACGTCCAACATCTGCACCGCTCAAGTGCTGCTGGCCAACATCGCCAGCATGTACGCGGTGTACCACGGCCCCAAAGGCCTGACGCAGATCGCCCAACGCATTCACCAGTTGACCGCCATCCTCGCCAAGGGCCTGAGCGCGCTGGGCGTGAAGGTCGAGCAAACGCAGTTCTTCGATACCCTGACCCTCAACACCGGCGCCGCCACCGCTGCCCTGCACGACAAGGCCCGCGCCCAGCGCATCAACCTGCGCGTGGTCGACGCTGAGCGGGTTGGTCTGTCGGTCGATGAAACCACTACCCAGGCCGATATCCAGGCCCTGTGGGCGATCTTCGCCGACGGCAAGGCCCTGCCCGCTTTCGACGCCCAAGCCGACAGCTGCCTGCCGGCGGCGCTGCTGCGTCAATCGCCGATCCTCAGCCACCCAGTGTTCAACCGTTACCACTCCGAAACCGAGCTGATGCGCTACCTGCGCAAACTGGCCGACAAGGACCTGGCGCTGGACCGCACCATGATTCCGTTGGGCTCGTGCACCATGAAGCTCAACGCCGCCAGCGAAATGATCCCGGTGACCTGGGCCGAGTTCGGCGCCCTGCACCCGTTCGCCCCAACCGAACAAAGCGCCGGTTACCAGCAACTGACCGCCGACCTGGAAGCCATGCTCTGCGCGGCCACCGGTTATGACGCCATCTCCTTGCAACCGAACGCTGGTTCCCAAGGCGAATACGCCGGCCTGCTGGCGATCCGTGCTTACCACCAGAGCCGTGGCGAAGCCCGTCGCGATATCTGCCTGATCCCCTCGTCCGCCCACGGCACCAACCCAGCCACCGCCAACATGGCCGGCATGCGCGTGGTCGTCACCGCCTGCGACGCCCGTGGCAACGTGGACATCGAAGACCTGCGCGCCAAAGCGATCGAGCACCGCGAGCACCTGGCCGCGCTGATGATCACCTACCCGTCCACCCACGGCGTGTTCGAAGAAGGCATCCGCGAAATCTGCGGGATCATCCGCGACAACGGCGGCCAGGTGTACATCGACGGCGCCAACATGAACGCCATGGTGGGCCTGTGCGCACCGGGCAAGTTCGGCGGCGACGTGTCCCACCTGAACCTGCACAAGACCTTCTGCATCCCCCACGGCGGTGGCGGCCCAGGTGTTGGCCCGATTGGCGTCAAATCGCACCTCACGCCTTTCCTGCCGGGCCATGCGGCCATGGAGCGCAAGGAAGGCGCGGTGTGCGCGGCGCCATTCGGCAGCGCGAGCATCCTGCCGATCACTTGGATGTACATCAGCATGATGGGCGGCGCGGGCCTCAAGCGCGCGTCACAACTGGCGATCCTGAACGCCAACTACATTTCCCGTCGCCTCGAAGAGCACTACCCCGTGCTGTACACCGGCAGCAACGGCCTGGTGGCACACGAGTGCATCCTGGACCTGCGCCCGCTCAAGGACAGCAGCGGTATCAGCGTGGATGACGTGGCCAAGCGTCTGATCGACTTCGGCTTCCATGCCCCGACCATGTCGTTCCCGGTGGCGGGTACCCTGATGATCGAACCGACCGAAAGCGAATCCAAGGAAGAACTGGATCGCTTCTGCGACGCGATGATTGCCATCCGCGAAGAAATCCGCGCGGTGGAAAACGGCACCCTGGATAAAGACGACAACCCACTGAAAAACGCCCCGCACACCGCCGCCGAACTGGTGGGTGAATGGAGCCATCCGTACAGCCGTGAACAGGCGGTGTACCCGGTTGCATCGTTGATCGAAAGCAAGTACTGGCCGCCGGTGGGCCGGGTCGACAACGTGTTTGGCGATCGCAACCTGGTGTGTGCGTGCCCGTCGATCGAGCTTTATGCCTAAAGCAGTTGGAAGCGGCAAGCTACGAGCTGCAAGTTAAAAGCCGAATGGCTCTTTCTTGCCGCTTGTGGCTTGCCGCTTGCCGCTGCTCCTATAACAAGAAACCGGAGAACCACTCATGTCTTTAAGCGTGTTCGACCTGTTCAAGATTGGCATCGGCCCCTCCAGTTCCCATACCGTCGGCCCGATGCGCGCCGCCGCTCGATTCGTCGAGGGGCTCAAGCGTGACGCGCTGTTGAGCGCCACCACTCACGTCAAGGTGGAACTCTATGGCTCCCTCGGCGCCACCGGCAAAGGCCACGGCAGCGACAAAGCCGTGCTGCTGGGCCTGGAAGGCGAACACCCGGACACCGTGAACACCGAAACCGTGGCCACGCGCCTGGCGCAGATGCGCAGCGCCGGTCGCTTGAACCTGCTCGGCGAACACAGCATTGCGTTCAACGAGAAAGAACACCTGGCGATGATCCGCAAGCCCCTCGCCTATCATCCCAATGGCATGATCTTCCGCGCCTTCGACGCCGCCGGCCTGCAGATCCGCAGCCGCGAGTACTACTCAGTCGGCGGTGGCTTCGTGGTGGATGAAGGTGCCGCCGGCGCTGACCGGATTGTCGAAGACGCCACGCCCCTGACCTTTCCATTCAAGAGCGCCAAGGACCTGCTTGGGCATTGTGCGACGTACGGATTGTCCATCAGCCAAGTGATGCTGACCAACGAAAGCGCATGGCGTCCAGAGGCGGAAACCCGGGCCGGCCTGCTGAAAATCTGGCAGGTCATGCAGGACTGTGTCGACGCGGGCTGTCGCAACGAAGGCATTTTGCCCGGTGGTTTGAAGGTCAAGCGCCGCGCCGCGGCCCTGCATCGTCAACTGTGCAAAAACCCGGAATCGGCGTTGCGCGATCCCTTGTCGGTGCTTGATTGGGTCAACCTGTACGCCCTGGCGGTCAACGAAGAAAACGCCAACGGCGGGCGCGTGGTCACAGCGCCCACCAACGGTGCGGCCGGGATCATTCCGGCGGTGCTGCATTACTACATGCGCTTTATCCCAGGAGCGAACGAAGACGGCGTGGTGCGTTTTCTGCTCACCGCCGCCGCCATCGGCATTCTTTACAAGGAAAATGCGTCGATCTCCGGCGCCGAGGTGGGCTGTCAAGGTGAGGTCGGCGTGGCTTGCTCCATGGCCGCCGGCGCACTGTGTGAGGTGCTGGGCGGCAGCGTTTCGCAAGTGGAAAACGCCGCCGAGATCGGCATGGAGCACAACCTGGGCCTGACCTGCGACCCCATTGGTGGCCTGGTGCAAGTACCTTGCATCGAGCGCAACGCAATGGGCTCGGTGAAGGCGATCAACGCTGTGCGCATGGCCTTGCGCGGTGATGGGCAGCACTTCGTGTCCCTCGATAAGGTCATCCGCACCATGCGCCAGACCGGCGCCGATATGAAAAGCAAATACAAGGAAACCGCCCGTGGCGGTTTGGCGGTCAATATTATCGAGTGCTGACGCCTAAAGGCGCGCCAGCACGTTTTTTCAGGAGCTGAACATGTCCACCGAAACCCTATTGAAAACCCCGCTGCATGCCCTGCATATCGAGCTGGGCGCACGCATGGTGCCCTTCGCCGGGTACGACATGCCGGTGCAATACCCGCTCGGTGTCATGAAGGAGCATCAGCACACCCGTGATCAGGCCGGGTTGTTCGATGTGTCCCATATGGGTCAGATCCGTTTGAGTGGCGCCAATGCCGCCAAAGCCCTGGAAACCTTGGTGCCGGTCGATATCATCGACCTGCCGGTGGGCATGCAGCGCTACGCGATGTTCACCAACGATCAGGGCGGCATCCTCGATGACCTGATGGTGGCCAATCTAGGTAACGATGAGCTGTTCCTGGTGGTCAATGCGGCCTGCAAGGATCAGGACCTGGCCCACCTGCGCCAACACATCGGTGATCAGTGCACCATCGAGCCGCTGTTCGAAGCGCGCGCCCTGTTGGCGCTGCAAGGCCCGGCAGCGGTGAAGGTGCTGGCGCGCCTGGCGCCGGAAGTGACCAAGATGACCTTTATGCAGTTCGCCGCCGTGCGCCTGCTGGGTGTGGATTGCTATGTCAGCCGCTCCGGCTACACCGGCGAGGACGGCTTTGAAATTTCCGTGCCCGCGGCCAGCGCTGAAAGCCTGGCCCGCAGCCTGCTGGCCGAAACCGAAGTACAACCGATCGGTCTGGGCGCCCGCGATTCCCTGCGTCTGGAAGCCGGCCTGTGCCTGTACGGTCATGACATGAATACGGACACCACGCCTATCGAGGCCAGCCTGCTATGGGCCATTTCCAAGGCACGCCGCGCCGACGGTGCCCGCGCCGGTGGTTTCCCGGGAGCGGACCGGATCTTCACCCAGCAACAGACTGGCGTGAGCCGCAAGCGCGTGGGCTTGCTGCCCCAGGAACGCACGCCAGTACGTGAAGGCGCTGAGATCGTCGACGCACACGGCAGCGTGATTGGCAGCGTCTGCAGCGGCGGCTTCGGCCCAAGCCTGGGCGGCCCACTGGCCATGGGTTACCTCGACAGCGCCTTTACCGCTCTGGATACAGAAGTCTCTGCGTTGGTGCGTGGGAAAAAGGTGCCACTTCGTGTAAGTAAAATGCCATTTGTGCCACAGCGTTACTACCGTGGCTGATTGACTGTTCCTATAAGTAACGCGGTCGCGCCAAGGCGCACTAAACTGTAACGCGACCGCCATAAAACAGTGCATTTGCGATAGTTAATATGACTGGCGGCTGCCTATATCAAGTGATTAGGACTATCGAATAAGTCAGTTCCATTATATTCAACAAAGTGTCATCAGCCCGCGCAATGCGGGGCGTCCGGCAGGGCTTGTTTTTATCGTATTAGTTGGCGTAGAGTTTGCCCACTGTGTTTGCATGGGTCGCTTGGAACCTGGACCTGGGCAGTAGCTGAAGTAGTTTTGCTACAACCCGTTCGACGTCTCTTACTTTCCTGCAACCCAGCCCAGTACTCTTTCGCGTGAAAGGGGCTGTCATTAATTTTTTAGCGTCAAGGAAATAAGAAAATGGCTGAACGTCAGAGCGGTACCGTCAAGTGGTTTAACGACGAGAAAGGGTTTGGTTTTATCACTCCAGAAAGCGGTCCGGATCTGTTCGTGCATTTCCGCGCTATTCAGGGCAACGGCTTCAAGAGCCTGAAAGAAGGCCAGAAAGTGACCTTCGTTGCGGTGCAAGGCCAAAAAGGCATGCAGGCTGACGAAGTTCAAGCAGAAGGCTGATTCCTCTGCGACAAAAAGCCCCTGATATGACATCAGGGGCTTTTTTATGGGCGCAATTCCGTAAAATGGCCTTTTCCTTCCGAGAGCCCTGCCATGTCCAAACCCCTGCTGAGCCCCCAAGGCGAATTTCCCGCCGTTGGCCTGGGCCGTCGTTTGGCAGCGATGTTCTATGACTTCCTGTTGTGCACCGCCCTGATGATCGTCACCGCGTTTATCTACAAACTGATCTGGATCGCGTTCGTGGGCGAAGCCAGGATGCGCACGTTGACCGAATCGGGCGCCTTGGATGGCGACCCACTGCTGTCGACGATTCTGTTGTTTGTACTGTTTGGGTTCTTCGCCAAGTTCTGGACCCATTCCGGTCAGACCCTGGGCATGCAGGTGTGGGGCGTACGCGTGCAGAACGCCGACGGCTCGCGGATCAGCCTGTGGCAAGCGTTGCTGCGCTTTGTGGTGTCAATTGCGTCGTGGTTGTGCGTGGGGCTCGGGTTTCTCTGGTCGCTGTTCGACAAGCAGAAACGCAGCTGGCATGACATCTACTCGGATACGCAGTTGGTGCGGATTCCGAAGCAGAAAAAATAACCCCGTGCCTGGTACAGATCAACAGGTGGGAGGGGCGTACCCTCCCACGTTTTTTACCGCGCTCGACTACGCGTTACCGGCCAGCTTCAGGCGCGCAGCCTGAGTAAAATCCAGCATGCGCTTGAGCGGTCTCACAGCCTGTGGGATCACCGACGGTTCGACGAAGATCTCGTTGCTGCCCTCACGCAGGCACTGCAGCGTGCGCTCCAGCGTATTCATGGCCATCCACGGGCAGTGTGCGCAACTGCGACATGCCGCACCGTTGCCGGCCGTAGGCGCTTCTACGAAGACCTTGTCCGGGCATAGCTGCTGCATCTTGTAGAAGATCCCGCGGTCGGTCGCCACGATGAAAGTCTTGTTCGGCAAACGCTGCGCGGCGGCAATCAGTTGACTGGTGGAGCCCACCGCATCGGCCAGCTCGATCACCGACGTGGGAGACTCCGGGTGCACCAGGATGGCTGCATCCGGGTACAGCGCCTTCATATCTTCCAGCTGCTTGGACTTGAACTCCTCATGGACGATGCAGGCACCGTCCCACAGCAGCATGTCGGCGCCGGTCTGGCGCTGGATGTAGGTGCCCAGGTGTTTATCCGGGCCCCAGATGATGGTTTCGCCGTTGTCCATCAGACTCTCGACAATTTCCAGCGCACAGCTGGACGTCACCACCCAATCAGCCCGCGCCTTCACCGCAGCCGAGGTATTGGCGTACACCACCACGGTACGCTCGGGATGCTGATCGCAAAACGCCGAAAACTCATCTACCGGGCAGCCCAGGTCCAAAGAGCAGGTCGCTTCAAGCGTAGGCATGAGAATGCGTTTTTCAGGTGTAAGGATCTTGGCCGTCTCCCCCATGAAACGCACGCCGGCAACCAGCACGGTCTTGGCCGGGTGCGCGGCGCCGAAGCGAGCCATTTCCAGGGAGTCGGAGACACAGCCACCGGTCTCTTCGGCAAGGGCCTGAATCACCGGATCGCAGTAGAAGTGGGCAACCAGTACCGCGTCTTGAGCTTTGAGCTCAGCGGCGATGGCGGTACGCAGGCTCGCCTCTTCTTCGGCGCTCAGAGCCTTAGGCTGCTTGGCGTCGAGATGGGCTTGAACCAGTAAGCGTTCGGAAATGTGCGTCATGTTCGCAAGACCTGCAGGCGCAGAAGCGCGAAAGTCGAGTGTACCACCGGCTCTGGAGCCCTTCGGGCACCGCCGGACGAAGTGATTGTGTTCATCAAGCACGGGTGAAACTGAAGCTGGGCAAGGCTACAGAATATCGAATGGATTCAAAAGCCTAATCTGGTATTCGCGGGGGTGCCTGTCGGGTAAAAAATGGGAACCTCCGAGATCATCGCTGTAGAACTGCCCGAGGCGTCTTTTCAAACCTTTCCGACTCCGTCCGCCCCCCAAATCGCAGGCAAAAAAAAACCCGGAAATCCTCACTTACGTGGGCCTTCCGGATTTTCTAAACCGCTAAAAATGGTGGGTCGTGTGGGATTCGAACCTACGACCAATTGGTTAAAAGCCAACTGCTCTACCAACTGAGCTAACGACCCGCTGTGTGGTGGCGCGTATAATACTGATTTCTAAGGACTATTCAACACTTTATTTAAAATAAATCAGAAAAAACACCTTATCGCCGTGATTCAGGCTATTTGCAAGCCCCATACAACCCACCAAGGCCGAGTCCGAGAAGCTGAATTTCAACGACCCGGCTCGTCGTTCCACAGGTATTTATGCAGTTGCAGCTGCAAGCGCACCGGCAGATTGTCTGCCACTATCCAGTCGGCCAGGTCGCGGGCATTCAGGTCATGGTGGCTTGGGGAGAACAGCACCTCACCTGCGCGCCGCTCAAGACCATACTGAATCAGCTTTGATACTGCCCAATCGTAGTCATCACGAGAACAAATCACGAACTTGACCTGATCGTTGACGCTCAGCAGATCCATATTCTCGTAGCGGTTGCGATGCGCCTCTTTTGAATCCGGAGTCTTGAGGTCGACCACGCGGCTCACGCGAGGATCGACCGCAGAGATGTCCAGGGCGCCGCTGGTTTCCAGAGACACTTCATAACCTGCGTCACACAGCTGCTTGAGCAACGGGATGGCATTGGGCTGTGCCAGGGGCTCACCGCCCGTCACGCAGACGTAACGGGGCTTGAAACCTGCCACCTGCTCCAGGATATCGTCGAGGGTACGCACGGTGCCGCCACTGAAGGCGTAAGCGCTGTCACAGTACTGGCAACGCAGAGGGCAACCTGTCAGCCGTACAAATACAGTAGGCAGGCCTGCGGTTCGCGTTTCACCCTGTAAAGAGTAAAAAACTTCGGTAATACGTAATGTGTCTTGCATAGTCGCCACGGGCGTAACAGCTAAACAGGCTGTCCGCCTCCGTCAGGCACTTCCAGGAACCCCGCCAACGCGTAGACCCCAAGAAGCGTGTTTCATAAAAGGGCGTGGATTCTAACGAAAAAACCCGCGCCAGGCGCGGGTTTCTTCTAAACGGGCCGCTTCGCTTACAAGCGTTGCAGGTCGCGTTGAGCCAACTGGGCAGCGGACGTCCCCGGATATTGGGCCACTACTTGCTGCAGAATGCCTTTGACCTTGTCGGTATGACCCAGGCGGCGCTCTACGTCAGCCAGCTTATACAGCGAGTCCGGCACCTTGGCGTGCTTGGGGTACAGCTGACTGACCTTGGCAAATGCCTGGCCGGCACCTTGCAAATCACCCTTGGCGAGGTTGACTTCGCCAAGCCAGTATTGAGCGTTGCCCGCATACTGGCTGTTGGGGTATTTGCGCAGAAATGCGGTAAAAGCCTGGCTGGCTTTATCGAAGTCCTTGGCTTTGATCAGGTCGAAGGCAGCATCGTAATAGAGCTTTTCCTTCGCTGGGTCACCCGGTTCGCTGCTGGCGGCGGGGGCTTGGCTAGCGGCCGCCCCGGCTGCTGCACCACCGGCAGCAGCGCTTGGCGCGCCACCGGCAGAAGAATTATCAGGAGTAGCGGCAGGTGTAACGCCGGCTCCTATACGTCGATCAAGATCCTGGTATCGCTCCAGGCCTTCTTGCTTGAGCTGGTTCACTTGATTCTGCAGAACTTCAATCGCGCCTTGTTGCTGCGCAAGTT
>Ga0308172_1000837_pt1 | contig 28583 bp, 27 predicted proteins | sample PhyGR2_FD_202134 | JGI IMG/M metagenome (GOLD analysis project Ga0308172, IMG submission 202134) | Phyllosphere microbial communities from UC Gill Tract Community Farm, Albany, California, United States - DLSLSG.R2 | ecosystem: Host-associated > Plants > Phyllosphere > Unclassified | place: USA... | reverse complement strand
CAGATGGACAACCGCGCGCAGCTGTACAAGGACATTCCGTCCGGCCCGTTCTACGGCTTCAACCGCCCGGGCGCGAAAGTCTCGCAGGGCCTGATCGACGCCTGGTGGGCGCAGGGCATGCAGGGTGGCCACAAGAACACCTACGACTCCATTGCCGCGTTCTCGGCCACTGACTTCCGCGCCGACCTGAAGAAGTTCGACGTGCCGACCCTGGTCATCCACGGTGATGACGACCAGATCGTGCCGATCGACATCTCCGGCCGCCAGTCGGCGAAGCTCATCAAGGGCGCAAAGCTGATCGTGTACGCAGGTGCACCGCACGGCCTGACCGACACCCACAAGGACAAGGTCAACCAGGACCTGCTGACCTTCCTGCAGGAAAAGTGAGTGACGGGGCCCCGGCGTGTGCCGGGGCCCTGTTCCGGATGTCATCCGGCCTGGATGCGCAGCGCCTCGATGACCAGCGCGAAGGCAGGGGAGTGCTGTTTCCTGCTCGGGTAGTACAGGTGGTAGCCGGAGAAGGGCGGGCACCAGTCCTGCAACGTGCGGACCAGCCGCCCTTCCTGCAGATGCGGCGCGAACTCCTCTTCGGGCAGGAAGGCGATGCCGAGGCCTTGCAATGCTGCCAGCACGATGTGCGGCGAACTGTTGAAGGTCGCCTGTCCATCCACCCGCACATTCACCTGCCGGCCGCGTCGCTCGAATTCCCAGACGTACAGGCCGCCGGTGGTGGGAAAGCGCATGTTGATGCAGTTGTGCGCGGTCAGATCGGCCGGAACCTTCGGTGCCGGGTGCCGGCTGAAGTAGTCCGGTGTTGCCACGGCGGCCATCCGCAGCCGGGGGCCGATCGGCAGCGCGACCATGTCGCCGTCGATGCTTTCGCCCAGGCGAACCCCGGCATCGAAGCGGTCGGCGACGATGTCGCGCAGGCCATAGTTCACGTCAAACTCGATGTTCACGTCGGGGTAGTGCTGCATCACAGGCAACAACCGCGGCAGCAGCACGGTTCGCAGTACGTGATCGCCGCAGGTCAGGCGCACCGTACCCGCAGGCTTCTCGCGCAGTTCGGTCAATGCATCAAGCTCGGCCTCGATTTCATCAAAGCGATTTCCGATCGCTTCCAGCAGGCGCTCGCCAGCGGGCGTGGCTGAGACGCTGCGCGTGGTACGGGTCAGCAGCCGGATCTGCAGCCGCTCTTCCAGCGCCTTGATGGCCTGGCTCAGCGCCGACTGGGAGACGCCCAGCACGGCGCCCGCGCGGGTGAAACTGCCTTCCCGGGCGACCGTGACGAAGGCAAGGAGATCGTTGAGGTTGCGTCTGGCCATGGGGCGAAGTGTGGCACGGCAGATTGATTAGCAGAGCTAATAGACCCTAAAAGGTTCAATTGGCTAATCAAGCCAATAGGGGCTCGGCACAATGGCCGCCACCTCCCACCCCAGGATGCATCGGCCATGTCCCTGACCGTCAAAGCCTACGGCGCCCATGCGGGCGACCGCCCCCTTGAAGCCATCGACATCACCCGCCGCGCGCCCGGCGCGGATGACGTGCAGATCGCCATTGCCTACTGCGGCATCTGCCATTCAGACCTGCACCAGGCCCGCGCGGAATGGGCCGGCACCCTGTTTCCCTGCGTGCCCGGGCACGAGATCGTCGGCCGCGTAGTCGCCGTGGGCGCCCAGGTGCAGGGCTTCAACGCCGGCGACCTGGTGGGTGTCGGCTGCATCGTCGACAGCTGCCGTCATTGCCAGGACTGCGGCGATGGCCTGGAAAACTACTGCGACGGCATGGTGGGTACCTACAACGGCCCCACCAGCGATGCGCCGGGCCATACCCTCGGCGGCTACTCCGAGCAGATCGTCGTGCACCAGCGCTACGTGCTGCACGTCCGCCACCCGGAAGACCAGCTGGCCGCCGTCGCGCCCCTGCTGTGCGCCGGCATCACCACCTGGTCGCCGCTGAAGCACTGGAACGCCGGCCCGGGCAGCAAGGTCGGCATCGTCGGCATCGGCGGCCTGGGCCACATGGGCGTGAAGCTGGCCCATGCGCTGGGCGCACACGTGGTGGCATTCACCACCTCGGAAAGCAAGCGCGAAGCGGCTCTGGCGCTGGGTGCCAATGAAGTGGTCGTGTCCCGTTCGGCGGACGAAATGGCCGCGCATGCGAAATCGTTCGATCTGATCATCAACACCGTGGCGGCCCCGCACGATCTCGACGCCTACCTGGTCCTGCTCAAGCGCGATGGCGGCATGGTGCTGGTCGGTGCACCGGCAACGCCGCATCCGTCGCCGGCGGTATTCAACCTCATCATGAAGCGCCGCACGCTGGCCGGGTCGATGATCGGCGGCATCGCCGAAACACAGGAAATGCTCGACTTCTGCGCCGCGCACAGCGTGGTGGCCGACATCGAGCTGATCCGCGCCGATGAAATCAACGACGCCTACGAACGCATGCTCAAGGGCGATGTGAAGTATCGCTTCGTGATGGACACCGCCACGCTTTCGGCCTGAAGAGACCCCCGACCATGAAGCACTTCCTCTTCCTTGCCGGCCTGCTGGCCGGTTCGATGACGGCGTCCGCGCAGGACCTCTCCCGCGGAGCCGACAATTTCTACCGCAGCGAGCGCATCACCTCGCAGAAGGTGACGTTCCACAACCAGTACCAGATGAAGGTGGCCGGCAACCTGTTCCTGCCCAAGGACCGCACACCCGGCACGAAGTACCCGGCCATCGTGGTCGGGCACCCGATGGGGGCGGTGAAGGAGCAGAGTTCCAATCTCTATGCGCAGAAACTGGCCGAGCAGGGTTTCGTCACCCTGGCCATCGATCTTTCCTTCTGGGGCGAGAGTGAAGGAACGCCTGGCCACATGGTCGCACCGGAGATCTACGCCGACGACATCAGTGCCGCCGTGGATTTCCTGGCGACCCAGTCGATCGTCGATGGCAGCCGCATCGGCGCGCTCGGCATCTGCGGCAGCGGCAGCTTCATGATCAGCGCGGCGAAGATTGATCCGCGCATCAAGGCTATCGCCACCGTCAGCATGTACGACATGGGGGCAGCCATGCGCAACGGCCTCAATGCCTCGCAGAGCCTTGCCCAACGCCAGGCGATGATCCAGTCCGCCATCGAGCAGCGCCAGGCGGAATTCAATGGTGCCGCACCACGCTATGTGCCGGGCACGGTCACCGAACTCAGCGCGGACACGCCCGAAGTACAGCGCGAGTTCTTCGATTTCTACCGTACCCCGCGCGGCGCCTACACCCCATCCGGGCAGCAGGCGGACCAGACCACCATGCCGCTGTTCAGCAGCCTGGTGAAGTTCCTCAACTTCTATCCGTTCAACGACATCGAGACCATCGCGCCGCGCCCGATGCTGTTCATCAGTGGCGACCACGCCCATTCGCGCGAGTTCAGTGAAGATGCCTATCGCCGCGCCGGCCAGCCGAAGGAACTGTACTGGGTGAAAGGGGCGGGGCATGTGGATCTCTACGATCGCACCCAGCTGATTCCCTTCAGCCGGCTGGCGGCGTTCTTCCAGAAGGGACTGGCGGCGCCGTGATGACCGACGACCAGAACGCACCGGCGCGCGCACATTGGGGCGGCGTCTTCGCCATGACCCTGTGCGTGTTTGCGCTGATCGCCTCGGAGTTCATGCCGGTCAGCCTGCTTACCCCGCTCGCTGCCGACCTGCAGGTGAGCGAGGGATTGGCGGGCTACGGCATCGCCATCTCCGGTGCGTTTGCCGTGCTCACCAGCCTGTCCATTGCGCGCCTGGCAGGGCGGCTGGACAGGCGAACGGTCCTGTTGCTGCTCACCGCGCTGATGGCGGTGTCCGGCGTGGTCGTGGCCACCGCGCACAGCTACGCGGTGTACATGGCCGGGCGCGCGCTCATCGGTGTGGTCGTCGGCGGCTTCTGGTCACTGTCGGCGGCGACCGCCATGCGCTTGGTTCCCCCCACACAGGTCTCACGTGCCCTGGCCATCTTCAATGGCGGCAATGCGCTGGCCACGGTGGTCGCGGCGCCGCTGGGCAGCTATCTCGGTGGGATCATCGGTTGGCGCGGTGCGTTCCTGTGCCTGCTTCCGGTCGCGGTGCTGGCGTTCGCCTGGCAGTGGGCCAGCCTGCCACGCATGCCTGCGCGCGCCACCGCCGCGCCAGGCAACGTGCTGGCCCTGCTGCGACGGCGGCCGGTGCGATGGGGCATGGCTGCCTGCGGTGCCTTCTTCATGGGCCAGTTCGCACTGTTCACCTATGTCCGCCCGTTCCTCGAAAGCGTGACACACGCGGGTGCCACCGCGCTTTCCATGGTGCTGCTGGCTATCGGGTTTTCCGGCTTCATCGGCACCGTACTGGTCGGCCGCGCACTCGCGCACGGGCTGTACCGCACGCTGGTGGGCATCCCGATGCTGATGGCAGCCATCGCCCTGCTGCTGGTGCCGTTCGGCACCCAGCTCTGGCCGGTCGCGGCGCTGCTCTCGGTGTGGGGCCTGCTCGCCACCGCCGCCCCCGTGGGCTGGTGGAGCTGGCTGGCGGACACCTTCAAGGACGACGCCGAGGCCGGCGGCGGCCTGATGGTGGCGGTCGTGCAGTGCTCCATCGCCGTGGGCTCCACTCTGGGCGGCGCACTGTACGACCACGGTGGCCACGGCAGCACCTTCGCCGCCAGTGCAGGCGTACTAGGCGTGGCCGCCTTCCTGGCCTGGCGCACCGCAGCGGGCCAACGCCCGCTGTCACCCGTGTAATCCGCAGCCAATCCGAACCCACCTGGACACATCAGCCCGAATCCTCCACGCAGGAGCCAACACCATGAACACTTCCTTCCTCATGCTCGCCCTTGGCGCCACCGCGCTGCCTACCGCGACTGCTGCCGCAGCCGACGCGGGCCAGCAGACCATCGCCCGCGCTGGCGAGCAGGCATCGCAGCCCGGGCCGGAGGCGTACTTCACCGGCCGCGTGCGGATCGACCCGGTCTGGCCGGCCGAGGGCGGCATTCCAGCCTCCGGCGGCCTGGTCACCTTCGAACCGGGCGCGCGCTCGGCCTGGCACACCCATCCGGCCGGTCAGCGCCTGCTGGTCACCAGTGGAGTGGGGCTGGTGCAGGAATGGGGCAAGCCAGTCCAGGTCATCCGCCCGGGCGATGTGGTCTGGTGCCCACCGGGCGTAAAGCACTGGCACGGCGCCGCCCCCGAGACTGCCATGACCCACCTTGCCGTGACCGGGACGATCGATGGTCGCAACGTGGAGTGGATGGAGAAGGTGGACGATGCGCAGTACCACGCCCGCTAGAACGAGGTCGTGGCTGCTGCTGGCCACACTCATCCTGGCGGGACTGCCAGCCACGAACGCACTGGAGCCATTGCCCATGAACACTTCCCCCCGTAACGAAATGCCGCCCCTCGCGTCGCTGAGCCAACGGCAGCAGGCGCTGGTTCCGATTGCGGCGTTCGCGGCCTCAGGCAACCTCGAGCGCCTGAAGCCAGCGCTGGAAGCAGGACTGGATGCGGGCCTCAGCATCAGCGACGTGCGCGAGGTCCTGCTGCAGCTCTACGCCTATGCCGGCTTTCCGCGCAGCCTCAACGCGCTGGGCCAGTTGATGGAGGTCGTGCAAACGCGCGCGGCCCGGGGCCTGCATGACGACCCCGGGCGCCAACCCAGCACACCTGCTCCGCAGGGCGAGGCCTTGTTGAAAATCGGCACGGACAACCAGACGGTGCTCGCTGGCGCTCCGGTGGCGGGTCCACTGTTTGATTTCGCACCCGTGGCCAACACGTACCTGCGCACCCATCTTTTCGGCGACATCTTCGAGCGCGACAACCTGGATTGGCAGAGCCGTGAACTGGCCACGCTCAGCATGTTGTCCATGATCGAGGGGGCGGATGCACAGGTAATCGCCCACATCGGGATGAGCATGAACATCGGCGTAGGGAAGGACGCGCTGGCCGAGCTGGCGGATACCCTGGAGACCTGCGTGGATGCCGTTCCGGCGCAGCGGGTCCGACAGGCACTGCAGCGGAAAACCCAGCCATAGCCCCGACGTCGCAGGCCATGAGACCGCCCTCCGTATCCTCTGGGCCATGCTTACGCCCTCCGCACATCAAGACGTCAATCGCGCACGCATCGTCTCCGGCTGGGTGCAGACCGGTGAGCGCTGGGCGCTGTGGTGGAACGCACGCGAAATCGCCGCGGTCGCCCCGGACGGGCGGCCGGGCGTTCGTCTCTGGATGAAGGGGCAGAAAATGTGGCAGACCAAGGACGTGCGTGCTGCCAGCATCCGCCAGGGCAGACGATTTGCCGAGCGCTGGTGCGCAGCACGTCTCTACCCGGAACTGCGGCTGCGCGATGCCGTGGCGCGACTGGTCAATGCAACACCGCCTCCCCAGGCAGCGCCACCACCGCCGCCGCTGCCACCCATCGAACGACAGCAGGTGCGTCGCCTGGCCGACGCGGGCGGCCGCGATATTGCACGCATCAAGGAAGCGCTGGATGCGCGCCGCCAGCCGCAGGTGCACTGAGCACGCGCAGCAGCGCGGAACCCATGGCTGACCACGGGTTCCGCCAGCAGCCGTTACTTCGGCATCAGCACGCTGTCCACCACATGCACCACGCCGTTGGACTGCATCACATCGGCAGTCGTCACCGACGCCTTGCCGCCCTTGGCATCAATCACCCAGACCTTGCCGTCCTGCAGCTTCACCGTCAGCGGCTCACCCTGCACGGTCTTCAGGGTACTGGTGCCACCGTGGCTGCGGGCGGCCGCCGTCAGCTGGGTGGAGGTGTAGGTGCCTGAAACCACGTGGTAGGTCAGCAGCTTGCTCAGCTTGGCCTTGTTTTCAGGCTTCAGCAGGGTGTCCACCGTACCGGCGGGCAGCTTCTCGAAGGCCTGGTTGGTGGGCGCGAATACCGTGAACGGGCCCTTGCCGCTCAACGTGTCCACCAGGCCGGCCGCCTTTACCGCGGCCACCAGGGTGCTGAGGTCCTTGGCCGTCGAGGCATTTTCCACGATGGTCTTGTTGGCATACATCGGCACGCCGCCCACCATGGGGTTGTCGGCGGCAAACGCTGCGGGTGCGGCACAAGCAACCGCGATGCCCGCGGCAATGGCAAGACGCTGGATCTGGCTACGCATGTTCGTGTCCTCGCTGGACGAGGCCCTTCGGCCTCTGGATGAATGCAGGAATGCCTGCGGATAACGCGCCCTTGGGAGCCATGCCGGCGCGTTGTGCCTATCTCTACGAGTGATGCAGGGCACTTGGATGCGCCCGATTGCAACCAACTTTTGAATGGTTCAACGACGTTGACGAGGCGTGACGAAGGGCAGGTGCCGTAGACCCGGCGCGCCAGAAAAACGACACTATTTGGCCCACGCGCGGGCTTTGCTACCCTTCGTCCGGGGCGCGGCCACGCGCGTCCCGGACGCCAAGAGGACGCTTCGGCCGATGCCCAACAGAGCAGCACGGAAATGGCAGGGTCTGCCGAAATTCCAGGAGGCACCGCGCCGCAGGAAGATCGGCACCATCCTGTTGCTGGCAGGCATCTCCTCGATCTTGTTGGGCCTGGCCTGGACGGCGTGCTACCTCTACGTCGACCGCGCCGAGCTGGCCGCGCCCTTTCTCGGGGTGATGGCAGTGGGCGTGCTGGCCGTTGTCCGCAGCCGCCGCGCCGATGGCGCGTCTTTGCTGATTGTTGCCCATGGCGTTTTCCTGTCGGTGGTGGCTGTCGCGATCATCGACGCTCCCATCGCCTGGGTACCGCGTTCGGGGCACCTGTTCCTGCTACCGCTGGCCGCTGGTGCCGCCTTTACCTTTGATGCGCGCGAACGCTACGGATCACTGGTCTTCCCGCTGGCCTGCCTGGCCACGTTCGCAGCGTTTGCCATCGGCGCACTGGATTTCCTCGCGCCCGGCACGTCGCCGCCCATCGAAGTACGCGTGTGGGGCGCCCGTTCCAATACGGTCATCTCGATGACCCTGCTGGCCGCGATCTTTGCGATCTACCGCAAGGACATCGGCAACCGCCTGCGCTTGGAGCGCGAGCTCGGCCGTGCGGTGCGCAATGGTGAGATCGAAGTGCACTACCAGCCGCAGGTACACGGCAATGGTGTAGTCACCGGGGTGGAAGCGCTGGCGCGCTGGCGACGGCCCTCCGGCGATCTGCTGCCGCCGGGCGCGTTCATCGCGCAGGCGGAGGAGAGCGGCGCCATCCGGGACATCGGCCTGGAAGTACTGCGGCAGGCGTGCGAAACACTCAACCAGTGGTCCAGCACAGCGCATGCACGCCACCTGCGCGTGGCGGTCAACATCAGCCCGGTGCAGGTGCTCGACGATGCGTTCGTGCCCTCGGTGGCTGCAGTCATCGCCCAGGCCGAGGTCGATCCGGCGCTGATCGAACTGGAACTGACCGAATCCGCGCTGTCGCACGATGCTGGCATGGTGATCGAGAAGATGAAGGCGCTCGAGTCCCTGGGGCTGACCTGGGCGCTGGATGATTTCGGCACCGGCTACTCTTCGCTGGCAACCCTGCGCACGCTGCCGGTGCGCAAGCTGAAGATCGACCGGCAGTTTGTCGTCGAAGCCGTGAGCCAGGAGAACGCGCAGCGCCTGCTCGGCAAGATCCTGGAAATTTCGCAGGTGATGGGCATGAGCGCCCTGGCCGAGGGCGTGGAAACAACGGCGCAGTGGGAGCTGCTGGTGGGCCTGGGCTGCGACCACTTCCAGGGCTATCTGTTCGCCCCGCCGATGCCGAAGGACGCATTGGAGCAGTGGCTCGACGCGCGGGTAGCGTCGAGCTTGCTCGACTGATCAGCTGGTAGAGCCGAGCCCGTGCTCGGCTGCATTTGGCGGAGAGCAGCCGAGCGTTGGCTCGGCTCTACACCTGGGCGCTGGACGACTTCGGCACCCGCTTTTCCGGGCCCAGCCGCCGCATGCCGCAAGGTGGGCCGCCACGGTGGCTGCTTTCGCAGGCCCGCCAGACTGACCATACTGGTGCCCATGAATCCGTTCCGCCGCATCCAGGCCTCTCTGGCCAGCCACCTGCGCAGCGAGGCCTGGCGTCGCCGCGCCGCGCTGTGGATCGGCGCCGTGGCCGTCGCGTTGGTCGCCATCCTGTTCGCCAAGGCCAGCGACGCAGCGTTCGGCCTGTTCCAGCGCGCCATCAACCACTCGCCGTGGTGGGCGCTGCTGCTCACGCCGGGTATCTTCGCCTTGCTCGCCTGGCTGACCAGCGGCGCCCTGCGCCCGACCCGGGGCAGCGGCATTCCCCAGGTCATCGCCGCACTGGAAAAGCCCGATGAAACCTTCCGCCAGGTCAATCTCTCGCCCGGGGTTTCTGCCGGCAAACTCCTGTTGACTTCGCTCTCGCTGCTCGGTGGCGCATCAGTCGGCCGCGAGGGCCCCACCGTCCACGTCGGCGCCAGCCTGATGTACCTGTTCGGGCGCTGGTTCGGCTTCAAGGATCCCAAAGAGCTGTCGCACTTCCTGCTGGCAGGCGGTGCAGCCGGTATCGCGGCGGCGTTCAACACGCCCCTGGCCGGCATCGTGTTCGCCATTGAGGAGTTGAGCGGGCGCTTCGAGCATCGGTTCTCGGGCACGCTGTTGACCGCGGTCATCGTGGGCGGCGTGGTCTCACTGGGCCTGCTTGGCAACTACACCTACTTCGGCCACGTGACCGCGCGCATGCCGCTCGGCCAGGCCTGGTTGGCCATCCTGATGTGCGGGGTGGTAGCCGGCCTGCTGGGCGGGGTATTCGCACGCATGGTGCTGGCCAGTGTTGCCGGCCGGCCGCGCTGGTTGGGCACGCTGCGGCAACGGCACCCGGTGCTGCTCGCCGCAGGGTGCGGCCTGGTGGTGGTCGGCCTGGCCGCCGCATTCGGGGATGGGGCGTACGGCACCGGTTATGAGCAGGCACGCAGCCTGGTGCAGGGCCACGCCGAGGTCGGGCACGAGTTCGGCGTGATGAAACTGCTCGCCAACCTGGCCTCGTACATTGCGGGCATTCCCGGCGGCCTGTTCTCGCCGGCACTGGCCGTGGGCGCTGGCATCGGCCACAACCTGGCCGCATTGATGCCCGCCGTCGACCCGCGCGCCTTCGTGCTGCTGGGCATGTGCGCCTACCTCACCGGGGTGACCCAGGCGCCGCTGACATCGGCGGTGATCTCGCTTGAGCTGACCGACAGCGGCGACCTGCTGCTGCCCATCCTGGCTACGGTGTTGATCGCCCGCGCGGTGTCCGGGCTGGTCTGCCCGGTGCCGATCTATCGCGGCTTGGCCGAGCAGCTGCTTGTGAAATGAAGCCCCGCCTGAGCGGGGCTCCATGGGCTTACTTCACATTCCACTTGTGGGCGGCGGCGGGCTTCTGCTTGTAGATGTCGCCGCTGAAGTCCACGTGCAGTTCCATCCACTCACTGCCCTCCTGGCGGGCCAGCACTTCAAAGTGCTTTGGATGGCGCTGCGGGTCACCCCAGGCTTCCCACCCGGCTTGGCGAACGGCATCAAGCGCCGCTGCCGGATCTGCGTCAGCATGCTTGCCCAGCCGGTGTGCAGGCCCGTGGTGGGGCTTCTTGTGCTCGATCTCCACACGCTTTCCACCCTTGCGGGTGATGCGCAGCACCTTGATTTCCGAAGGGCGCTGCTCGCCTTCCAGTGTCACCGCCATACCCCGTGCGAGGGCGAACGCTTCGGCGCCCTTGGGCCCGAGATCGGCCAGGTAGGGCTGGCCATCGGCCAGCAGAGTGAAGCGGTGCGCGAACACGTGTTCGATGACACCGGATAGAGCAATCTTCTCGTGGTGCGGCATGTATTTCTCCTGAGAGCGCCCATGCTCGGGCGCAGGTATCAGGTGGGTGCGACATGCAGGCAGCGCAATGCGGGGCGGGGGAGGGCGTTCAGCGACCGCTTGTTTGGCAAGGGTGGGTCGGGGGCTGGAGTAATGGGTATTCGGCTCATCCGGTGAGCCGATAGAGCCCGCTATTCGGCTCATCATCTGGAGCACCGGGTTGCGCCGTTTGTTCAATCGGCCCAGCCGGCAGTTCGCGACACTGGAGCCCCACACGATTCCGTCTTTCCCCATGACCGTACCCGAACGTGACTCCAGCCCACGGCTGACCGACGCCCGGCGATGCATCATCGGAGGTGAACGCGAAGGGCGGTCTTCGCCGTTCCAGCCGCAGCCCGGCACGATCATCTTCGCATCGCTGTGTTCACTGGCTGCGGTCCTGAGCGATGAGAACCGCCAATTGCTACGTCTGCTGCACCAGCGTGAGCCGCAATCCTTGACCGAGCTTTCCGAACTGAGCGGGCGGAAGGTACCAAGCCTCTCACGCACGCTGAAGATGATGGAGAGCTACGGCTTGGTCGAGCTGCGACGTAAGGGCATAGCCGTGGTCCCGTCCGCGCTGGCCACACGGTTCACGGTGGTACTTGAATGACGCAGCTCAGGCGGTCGCGTTTGCGGGTACAGTCAGCAGCTCTACGCGGCACCCATAGCCCCAAGCGAGCACCATGAAACGACTGGCCGCCCTGCTGCTTCTTCCAGCGCTTCTGGTTTCCAGCGCGATCAGTGCCGCCCCCGCCGCAGCGCAGGGCGTGCATGCAGAGCGACTCGACGCGTTTCTCAGCCAGATGGAAGACCGCAACGCGGGCATCGGCAGCGTGTCCATCTTCAGGAATGGCGAAGAGGTCTACGCTCGCCGCTTCGGCCAGAAGCAGCTGGCCGGCGTCAGCTACAACGCGGATACGAAGTACCAGATCGCCTCCGTCACCAAGATGGTCACGGCCATCCTCGCCTTCAAACTGATTGAAGAGGGGCGCCTCAGCCTGGACGACTCGCTGTCCACGTGGTTCCCGGACATGCCGTCCGCCCAGGCGATCACGGTCGGCAATCTGCTTGGCCACACCAGCGGCCTGGGCAACTTCGCCATCAAGGATGGCGCTGTGTGGGTGGTGGACAAGGTCAGCGAACCGGCGATCCTGGATGAAATCAGGGCGCAGGGCGTCTCGTTCGCGCCGGGTCAGGGCACGGCTTACTCCAACTCGGCCTACCTGCTGTTGAGGATGATCCTGGAGAAGGTATCCGGCCGCCGCTATGCCGAAATGGTGGCCCAGGACATTGCGGCACCGCCGGCCCTCAGGAACTTCGTTTCAGCCGGCGTTCCGCAGCCCGACACGTTCCTCTCCTACACGTATGCGGGGAAATGGACCCCGATCAAGGACATCGACTACGCCAATGTCGTCGGGGTCGGCGACATCGCCGGCACGCCGCACGACCTGAACCTGCTCATCACCGGCCTTTTCCAGCAGCGGATCCTGCGCAGCACGTCCCTGCAGCAGATGATCCCAGCGGCGGGCGCAGGCTGGGGCAGGGGACTGGCAGCGTTTCCCTATGGCCAACGCCGCTTCCTTGGTCATGGCGGGGATGTGCTGGGCTCGCACTCGCGCGTCATCTACAACCCGCAGGATGGTACGGCCATTGCCTATTCCACCAATGGCGAGCGCATCCCGACCAACGACGTTCTAGCAACGCTGGTGGGCATCGTGTACGGCGAGGACGTCACGTTTCCCACGGTACCGAACCCATGACACCCCACATCGCGACCGCCGCTGACTGGAAGACCGAGCCGCTGCCGGCCCGTCACATAACCCTGCCGCTGGACTTCAGCCTCGATGCCGCTGAAGCCGCGTGCGTGCAGCGCGGGCTCATCCCCCTGGAAATGGAAGACAAGTGGTTCCTCTATTACGCAGGCGGGACGCTTCATCTGCACCGCAGCTGGACCGGCTTCTGCATTGCAGAGGTGCACTTCGTCGCCGATGGGGAAGGCCTGCGCGCCATCAGCGCCGAGGTCAATCGAGACCCCGCGCAGTACACGGCCAGCGATGATGCTGCAGATGCTGCGCTCATCGAGCGCATGGTGCGTGGACTGCAGGCCTCACAGCGGTACCTGGCGGAGCGGCAGGCATGGCTCAGCAGGCCGAGCCAGCCGCAATGAACACAGCAACCGAATCGCAATGACGTAGCGCCGCCACGCATCAGTCGGGCAGGGAAGACCGCTCTGTCATCCCCGAACTCTGCGGCAGCATCCGTTCCGCGATCTCCAACAATGCCCGCAGCCGATCCATATGGCGCAGATCCTGGTGGTAGCCCACCCAGACATCACGCCCGGGCGGTTGCCCGAATGCGTCGATGCGATGCAGCCCGTCCACCTGCTCACCCAACGGACGCGGCAGGACGGCAACGCCCACGCCGCGCGCGCACATCTGCGCCTGGACGCTGCGACTGGTGCTGCTGAAGGCCGGCTTCGACTCCGGGAAGGTCTCGATCAGCCAGGTCACGTCGGGAAAGTGGGCCTGCGCCGCGTTCATCAGGATGAGCTTGGCCGAGCGCGGATCATCCGTTACAGCGCGTACCGTCGCCTCCGATCCATACAGACCGTAAGGCATGGCCATCAGGCGGCGCTGCACGATATCCGGCTCGCTGAAGGGAACGATGCGGAACGCTACATCCGCCTCGCGCCGCGACAGATCGAGCAGGCGGTAGCTGGCAATGATTTCCGGTACCACCCCTGGGTGCTGCCGCCCGAGCTCGGCCAGACTGGGTGCCAGCACGTGGGCGGCAAACCAGTCCGCCGAGGAAATCCGCAGGATGCCTTCCAATCGATCCTGGCTGCCCGCCAGCCGTCGTTCCATGGCGAGTGCGGATGCCTCCATCGATTCTGCCAGCGACAACACTGCATCGCCGGCATCGGTCAGCACCAGGCCGTCCTTCGTTCTGCGGAACAGCGGCTGCTCGGCCTCGTCCTCCAAGGCCTTCACCCGTCGCCCCACCGTGGGATGGCTCACGCCAAGGCTGCGGGCGGCTTCCCCGAGGGAGCGGCCGCGGACCACCGCCAGAAAAACGCGGATGTCACTCCATTCCACGGCCAGGCCCACTCGTTCAAAATTGAACATGAACTATGCAGCAGTGTCAGTGCCCAAACAATCCTGCAAGGCCCACCATGCACTCCCCGCCCCACACCGGGGCAGCCAGAACCGGAATTGCACGCAATGGGCACACTGAGTGGAAAAGTCGCGCTGGTCACCGGCGCCTCAAAGGGCATCGGCGCAGGCATTGCCCGCCGCCTCGCCAGCGATGGCGCACGCGTCGTGGTCAACTACGCCTCCGCTGAAGATGCGGCCACGGCACTTGTCGCGGAGATCGAGGCCAACGGCGGAACGGCAGTGGCGGTACGCGCCGACGTCCGCAGCAAGACCGACGTGGACGCGCTGGTCGCGGCGGCCCTGGACCACTTCGGCAGGCTGGACATCGTGGTCAACAACGCCGGCATGTACCAGTTTGCGAAAATCGAGGGCACCACCGAGGAACTGTATCGCCAACAGTTCGACCTCAACGTCCTGGGCACGCTGCTGGTCACCGGCGCCGCCGCGCCGCTGCTTGGCGAAGGCAGCAGCATCGTCAATGTCAGCTCCTTCGTCACCCGCGTACTGCCTGCCGAGAGCGCCATCTACACCGGCACCAAGGGCGCCATCGACGCGATCACCGGCGTGCTGTCCCGTGAACTGGGCCCACGCGGCATCCGCGTCAACTCGGTCAACCCCGGCCTGATCGAGACCGAAGGTACCCACGCCAATGGCGTCATGGGCTCGGACTTCCAGGCCTGGAATGAGCAGCAGACACCGCTGGGCCGCATCGGCCAAGCGGCCGACATCGCCTCGATCGTGGCTTTCCTCGTCTCTGCGGATGCGGGCTGGGTGACCGGCGAGAACATGCTCGGCTCGGGCGGCATGCGCTGAGACGCGCTTGCACCCCAATGAATGCTCCAGGAGAGGACGATGAAACCCGATCAGAACCCAGGCGGGCATGATGCGCGCCGCTGGCCGGCACTGGCGGTGCTGCTGACCGGCACGCTGTTGCCCCCCCTGGACTTCTTCATCGTGAACGTCGCGCTGCCCGCCATCCGCAGCGATCTGCAGGCATCGGCAGACGTCACCCAGCTGGTCGTGTCGGTCTATGCCATGGCCTACGCGGTAACGCTCATCCTCGGCGGGCGCCTGGGCGACATCCATGGGCGGCGGCGCGCCTTTGTCGGCGGCATGCTGGGGTTTGGCCTGGCATCGGCCATCTGCGGGCTGGCAGGTTCTCCCGGCACGCTGGTGGCCGGCAGGCTGCTGCAGGGCATTTCTGCCGCCGTCATGGCACCGCAGTCCCTGGCGTCCATCCATGCGCTGTTTCCACCGGCCGAGAAAGGGCGAGCGTTGGGCCTGTATGGGGCCACCTTCGGCATCGCCGCGGTGGGCGGGCAGTTGCTGGGAGGTTGGCTGGTCTCGGTGAACGTGCTGAGCCTGGGCTGGCGCAGCGTCTTCCTCATCAACCTGCCCGTCATTGCGCTTGCGCTTCCCGCTGCCTTGCTGCTGGTTCGTGAGACACGGGCAGCGCAGGCGAGGGCGATGGACTACCGGGGTGCCGCGCTGCTGGCAGCGGGTGCGCTTGCGCTGGTGGTGCCGCTCATTGAAGGTCGCGAGCGTGGCTGGCCCTGGTGGAGCCTGGCACTGATGGTGGCGAGCCCCGCGCTGCTCATCGCCTTCTGGCGCTACCAGAGGCATCTGGAGGACTCGGGCCGGTCACCCCTGGTGCCGCCCTCGGCGCTCACGCTTTCCTCGGGCCTGCCCCGCGGCCTTCTGGCCGCCGTGTGCTTCTACGCCCTGGCCGCCTTCTTCCTGGTCTTTGCCGTGTATCAGCAGGCAGGCCTGCAGCACGATGCACTTGCCGCAGGGCTGGCCATCCTGCCGCTGGGCGTTGGCCAACTGCTTGGCCCAAGCTGCGGGCTGTACCTGTCGCGTTGGCTGGGCGCACGCGTTGCAGCCTTCGGCATGGGCCTGGAAGCACTTGCACTCCTTTCCGCTGCTGGCCTCGCTGCAGCCGGCAAACCCGGCGCACTGGCTGTGCCGCTGCTGGTGCTCGGCATCGGGCAGGGCATTGCCTTGCCCGCGCTGGTACGCCTCAACGTCGACCGGGTGGAGCCGCGCAGGGCAGGGCTCGCCGCCGGCATGGTCACCGCAGCCATGCAGATGGGTGCTGCGCTTTCGGTCGCACTGGTGGGCGGGGTGTTCTTTGCGCTTGCGCCGGATGGGGCAGGGGCCAAGCAGGTCAGCACGGCCTTCGTGGTGGCGTGCGTGATGATTGCCATCGCGATGGCCGCCGCCGCGCTTCTGAGCGCCCCACGCCCGGCGCTGGCATCAAACGCGCTTGAATGAGTGCCGCAGCGCCGTCGCGTTGTGCCTTGCCAAAACGCCCTCTTCATCGCAGCAATGCCACAATGTTGCGCTTTCCCCGCAGAACAGGGAGGCGTGCGACGCCCTCGTGAGACCCATTTCCTTTGTTGTTGCCACGGTATTGGCAGGCATCACGCTGCAGGCCAGCGCATCAGAGCGCGGCCAGAATGCAGCACCTTATTTCGAGCCCGGCGGCGCCGTGCGCTTCAACTACGGCTGGCTGGACTACGCGCCCACCAGCCGCCTGCAGCTGGAACTGCTGCGTGCAGACCTCGATGCCGGAGCAGGCCCCTTTTCATTCTCTGCGCAGTACCGCTGGTACGACGGCTTCCACGCCGTGCATCACGCCTATGCAGGCTGGCAGTTCACTGACCAGACCCAGCTGAAGGCCGGCATCCAGCAGGTGCCGTTCGGGCTGCTGCCTACGGTCTCGCAGAGCTTCTGGTTCGGGTCAGGCTATTACCTGGGCATCGAGGATGACTACGACCCCGGCCTGGTGCTGGTGCACACCGATGGCGACACCACCTGGCATGTCGGCTGGTTCTCCGGCGACGAATACGGCTCCGGCGCCCGCTATGACCGCTACTCGTTCGACGTGGCGCAGACCGACGCGCTGCCATACCGAGAGCGGCAGCGGCTGCATGCACGGGTAGAGCAGGCCCATGCCTGGGCGGGCGGCGAGCTGCTGCTGGGCGCATCGGCCTTCGCGGGCAAGGTGCAGAACACGCAGACGCGCCGCCATCACGGTCACCAGGGCGCCGCCGTGCATGCACAGTGGAAGCGCGATGGCTGGACGACGCAGCTGCAGTGGGCGCGTTATCGCTATGACATTCCTGGCGAGCGCATCGCCATGTCCGCCTTCCAGGCGCCGTTCGAAATTGCAGCGCAGGCCGATGTGCCGAGTGCCAACATCGCCTATTCGTTTGCGCGAAAGGGCAGGCTGGATGACCTGACCTGCTACAACAACCTCAGCATGACGCGCCCGGTGGGGCATGGCGCCGGCACCCGCAACTCATGGCAGAACGTCACCGGCTGCAGCCTGCAGAAGGGCATCATGACTACGTACGTCGACTGGATTGCTGGCCGCAACATGTGGTTTGCCGGTGGCGATGGCATCGGCATCAACGATGGTGGCCCCTCGCAGTGGCACTCCCGGTTGAACGTCAACATCGGCTTCTACTTCTGAGGCGCGCCGGGGCTCCACCTCTGGGCGCTCTGCTTACCTGGCAGGCGCCTCATCGTCAGACGCATCGGTCGGGTCGTGCGCCGCTGCAGCGTGCGTATGCTCCTTCTGCAGCTGCGCCCGCACCTTCCTGGCCAGGCCCGCATCCACTGCAGACGCCGTGTTGCCAAACTCCTGGCGGATGAAGGTCGCAAGCTGGGCGATTTCCTCATCGCTCAGGCGCTCGGCAAAGCCCGGCATGCCCAGATTGGAGGGGCGCTTGTCGGTCGAGGGCAACGCGCTGCCGTGCAGCAGCAGGCGCACCACCGAGGTCGGGTCGTCCGCCAGTACGGTCGGGTTGCCCGCAATGGCCGGGAACACGTCCTTGTAGCCGTGGGCATCGGTACGGTGGCAGGCCGCGCAGTTGTCCACGAACAGCTCGGCACCGCGGCTGTCGTTGATTCCAGCCTGCAGCTTGCGCGCGGTGGCATCGCTGGCAGCAAACGAAGAGGGGTCATGGCCGCTGCCCGGCAACTGCTTCAGGTACACGGCCATGGCCCGCAGATCTTCCTCGGTCAGCTTCTGCGTGCTGTGTACCACCACGTCGGCCATCGGCGTACCCACCACCGTGCTGTGCGCGTTGCGGCCGGTCTGCAGCGTGTCCACGATGTCCTGCTCGCTCCAGCGGCCCAGGCCATCGGCCGGGTTGCCACGCAGGTTCACCGCATTCCAGCCATCGATGATCTGTCCACCACTGAGGTATGCAGCGCCGGATTCGTCCAGTGCCTTTTCCTGCAGTGCAAACCCGCGCGGCGTGTGGCAGCTGCCGCAATGGCCAAGGCCCTGCACCAGGTAGGCGCCCCGTGCCAGCTGCGCATCGCCGTAGCGGCTGGCATCGAAGGCCAACGCATCGGCCTGCGGGGCGAAGGTCTTGCGCCAGATGGCCAACGGCCAGCGCATGGACAGCGGCCAGGTGATCTCCACCGGCTTGTTGGCTTCCTTCACCGGGGCGATATCGCCGTGCAGGAAGTAGGCATGCAGCGCCCGCACATCCTCATCGGTGATGCGCGCATACGAGGGGTAGGGCATGGCCGGGTACAAGGTGCGGCCATCGGGTGCGATGCCATGCCGCACCGCGCGATCAAAGTCATCCAGCGAATAGCCACCAATGCCGGTGTCCTTGTCCGGGGTGATGTTGGTGCTGTAGATGTTGCCCAGCGGCGAGGCCACCGGCAGCCCGCCGGCAAACGGCTTTCCACCCGGCCGCGTGTGGCAGGCAGTGCAGTCGCCCGCTGCCGCCAGGTAGCGACCGCGCTCGATCAGGGCCGCATCCGGCGCAGGGCCTTCGGCCAGTACACGGGTTCTGGTCGGCACGAACGCGTAGGCGAGGGCTGCCAGCAGCACGACCAGGCCCAGCGCCATCATCCAGAGGAACAGCTTCTTCATCGTCGCGTCCTCAGGCCTGCACCAACGGGCCCGGGTCGGGCAGATACTTCTCGCGGATGGCCGTGGCCGCCCAGTACGCCAGCCCACCCACCAGGCCGGTGGGGTTGTAGCCGTTGTTCTGCGGGAAGGCGTTGGCGCCAATCACGAAAACGTTGGAGACATCCCAGCTCTGCAGGTAGCGGTTGAGCGCGGAGGTCTTCGGGTCCGCGCCCATGACCGCGCCGCCACAGGTGTGCGTACTCTGGTACTTGGTGATGTTGTAGCGCTCGCCGTCCTTCTTGGCATCGCCGCTCATCGAAAGCGGGTCCAGCACTTTGCTCATCTGCATGGCCTTGTCCACGAAGAACTGCGAGGCCTTGATCTCGTTCGGATGCCAATCGAAGGTCATGCGCAGCAGCGGCCGGCCGAACGCATCCTTGTAGGTGGGGTCCAGGCTCAGGTAGTGCTGCCGGTAGGACATGCACGCGCCCTGCACCTCGTAATAGAAGTTGTGGCGGAAGTTGTCCGCCGCCGCCTTCTTCCACTTCGCGCCCCAAGCGGGCGTACCGCTGGGGACATTGATGCCACGCACCGGACCCGCACCAGGCTGCCGCGCCCACACCAGCCCGCCGCCCACAAAGCCCGCCTTGGCGTTGTCCAGCTGGTTGCCGTTGAGGTCGTCCATGGTGGTGCCCGCACCGCCAATGCCGATGAAACCGTTGGCCTGCACCGTCTCGTCAAAGAACAGCACCACCCGGTTGAGGTTCTGGTAGGAGTAATTGCGGCCCACCGTGCCGGTGTTGCTTTCCGGGTCGTAGGGCTGGCCGATGCCAGACAGCAACATCAGGTGCACGTTGTAGAGCTGGAAAGCGCACAGCAGCACCATATCGGCCGGCTGTTCCACCTCGCGGCCCTGCGCATCCAGATAGGTCACGCCCGTGGCCTTGCTGCGGCTGCCATCCAGGTTCACCTTCAGCACCTGCGAATGGGTGCGCAGCTCGAACTTCGGGCGCTGGCGCAGCACCGGCAGGATGCAGGCATTCGGGCTGGCCTTGGAGTAGTTCAGGCAGCCGTAATCACTGCAGAAACCGCAGGCGTTGCACGGCCCCAGCTGGCAGCCATACGGGTTCACGTATGGGCCTGAAGCGTTGGAGGCCGGGATGGGGTAGGGGTGCCAGCCCATTTCCTTGGCCGCCTTGTAGAACAGCTCTCCGCCGAGGTAGTTGGGGTTGGGGCCCAGCGGGTATTCGGCCGAGCGCGAGCCCTCGAACGGGTTGCCACCCTGCTGCACCACACCGTTGATGACACCGGCCTTGCCGGAGGTGCCGCACACCAGCTCGAACATGTGCAGGTGCGGCTCCAGCTCGGCGTAGGTCACCGGAAAATCCTGGATGGTCATGTCGGCCGGTATGAAGGCCTTTCCATAACGCTCTTCCACATTGCTGCGCAGCTTCATGTCTTCCGGCAGCGGCCGGAAATGCGCGCCCGACCAGTGGCTGCCCGCACCGCCCACACCGGTACCCGGCTTGAACGAGCCCATCTGCCGGTAGGGCACAGCCGTATCGGAGGTCTTGTGGCGGATGGTCACCGTTTCCTGCGAGAGGCTCTGCAGGTAACGCCGGTGTACCGAACCTTGCAGCTCATCCACCACGTTGGGGTAGGCGAAATCAGGCTGGGTGTCGCGGTCACCGCCGCGCTCCAGCGCCACCACATGCAGGCCCGCATCGGTCAGTTCCTTGGCCAGGATCGCGCCCGTCCAGCCCATGCCGACGATGACCGCGTCGACTTTCGGTTTCACAAGTGCCATCTGCTTCAGCCTCTCCGTCCAGCCAGATCCACGGGCGGCAAGGGGTAGGCCTTGTCCCGTACACCAATCCAATCCAGGTAATCGGCGCGCATGCCGGGGTAGCCGATCATCTTCCACGCCCCCATATCCTTGTTCGCACCGTACTTGGGATCGGCGAAGTAGCCGTTCTTCACCTCACCCAGCAGGTTGGAGAAGAACAACTTGCTGGAAATGCCTTCCAGCTCGAGCTTGCCGCCCTCGGCCGCCTTCAGCAGCGCTTCCTGCTCGGCGTGGTCCAGCTGCGCAAAAGTCTTGCCTTGGTGCTGCTGGCGGCATTGCGCATCAAATGCAGCAATGCCCACGCGCAGGATGTCGCGCAGCGCCAGCTTGCCCTGGTAGCCAAACTCGCTGGGCGCTTCCAGGAAGGGGCCCTGCATGTACCAGATATCCCCAGCGGCGTAGGGTGTCTGCATGTGGCGGTCGAGGAACTCGGGCACGCCCGATTCCACCGCGCCTGGCCCCACCTCATCCGAGGGAATCAGCCGGTCGCAGGCCGCCACCACGAAGGCCCACTCTGCCGTCGTGAAGAACTGCGGCGCATACGGCGTGCCCGCATCGGCGCGGGGCGCGGCCTGGCCGGGGGCATCACCCGGGGCGCAGCCCGGCAGCGCTGCGGCAACGGGGATAAGGGTGAGGCCCTGGAAAAAGCGGCGGCGCGTGAGCGCCGGCAGGGTCTTGTCGGGATCATCTTTCATTGTCTGGCTACCTGCAGGGTGGCTGTTGTGAAGCATCGCGCGCGTGCTGTCGCGACCGCGTGCGCATTCACGATCAACCCATTGTGTGGATGCAGCACACTTTCCGTAATGGCAATATAGGAAAGGAACTATTGCCCCAACGGAAAGAAGTGCCGTGATTGATGACCTCCACGAGCTGCGCACCTTCGAGCGCATCGTCCATGGCGGCAGCCTGTCTGCCGCTGCGCGCGACCTGGGGGTGTCCCTGGCGGTGGTCAGCAAGCGGCTGACCTCGCTGGAGCGCAGGCTGAAAGTCCGCCTTCTCAACCGTAGTACGCGGCGCGCCTCACTCACCGATGAGGGGCAGTTGTTTCGCGTGCACTGCCAGAATGTGCTGGATGCCGTGGAGGCCGCAGAAGCTGCCCTGGAGCAGCGCCAGGATGTGGTGGCCGGCGTGCTGCGGTTGACCGCGCCCAACGGGTTTGGCCGCCGCCACGTGGTGCCGGCGGTGCGCAGCTTCCAGAAGGCCCATCCGGGTGTGCGGGTACACCTCTCACTGCGCGATGAAGTGGTGGACCTGGTGGGGGAGGGCATCGAACTGGCCCTGCGCTACGGCACGCTGGACGATTCGCGCCTGGTGGCGCGGCAACTGGCCCCCAACCGGCGGGTGCTGTGCGCGTCGCCCGAGTATCTGCAGCGGCGGGGCGTGCCGGGCCGCATTGCTGATCTGCAGGGCCACGACTGCATCGCCAGCGGCAACCCGCCGGTCAGCCATTGGCGCTTTCTGCAAGAGAGCCGGACCATTGCTGTACCGGTCAACGCCACCACCCTGTGCGATGACGGCGAGGTAGCGCAGTTGATGGCCGTGCAGGGCGCCGGCATTGCGCGGAAATCCATCTGGGATGTGGCAGAGGATCTGCAGGCCGGCCGGCTGGTGGAGGTGCTGCCCGACCACGCACTGGCCACCTCGCCGCTGAGTGCCGTGCATGGCCCCGGCAAGCAGTTGGCACCCCGGGTACGCGTGTTCCTCGACCACCTGCAGCGCCACCTGCAGAGCACCATCGCCTGGCGCTACGCAACCGACCCGAACACCTCACCCGATTAATCCCCCAGCGCCGACGAACCGTAGAGTCGAGCTTGCTCGACTGCTTTTCTCCAGCAGGCCAATACCCACATGCTGGCATTGGCTTGGCCCGTAATGTATACGGTGGCAGGAGCAGAATCCCTCAAGAAGGCCACGGATAGCCATGAGTCGATTTACTCCCCTGAGCGCAGCCGCCGCCTTGGCAGTGGCGCTCGCTGCACCGCTGGCAACCAGGTCAGGCGAACCTTCGGCGGGCTGGAAAGCGGTCAGTATTGAAGACCTCAAGAAGCAGGACGAATGGCGACGAACGTCGCCCACCGCGTTCGCCAAAGTAAGCCTCGACATGAATGGCGACGGCTTGAAGGACGAGGCGGCGCTGGTCGTTGACCGCGCCAGGCACCACTCAGGGCTGAAAGTCTGCTTTGGCAGAAAGGATCCAAGCGCGCCGTCCAACTGCCACATTCTTGTCGATGACGATCTGGAAGACTCCTATGACGACATGGGGCTGGTGGTGCGCGCGCCCGGCTGTCACGACTACAACACCGTGAACGACCTTGTAGATGCCAGCGGAAAGGTCTGCAGTCGCACACAGGCACTCAACTACTTCCGCGAGGGGAGCAGCACTTCGTTCTTCCTCTACGACCAGAAGACAGGGCGCTTCAATCGCTACTGGGATTCCGACTGAGCAGCATCGAGCTTGCTCGACTGTCGTTCGCCTACAACCGCTTGCTCATGAAAACCCTCGCGTGCCCACGTGGGTAATCCTGCAACCGGCCAAAGCACACATACCCGTGCCGTGCGTAAAACCCCTCGGCCTGCCAATCGAACGTATCCAGCCGCGCACCATGCGCACCCAGCGCACACGCCCGGCGTTCGCATGCCGTCAGCAAAGCAGCTCCAACACCGCTCGATCTCTCGCCGGGCTCCACCCACAGCACCTGGATTTCCAGCCAGCCCAATGCCACCTCGGCAAGAATGCCGCCCAGCAGAGCACCGTCGCGATCCCGCACCACCAAGCGGATGTGAGTCTCCGCAGCGTCACCCATGAAGGGCTGATTGAACGCCTGCAGCGATGCGCACAGTCGCTCAACCTCTGCCGGGGCAGCCTGCGCAAGCGCATAACCACGCTTTCCAACACCGCCGGCATCCATGCAACATCCTTCGCTGTTGATCTTCCTTACCCGTAAGCTACAACCCGGCACGGGCCGGACGCCAGCCCGTAAAGGCTAAGATGGCTTGGTAAGAGCTGCTTACCGGGACGGGAACGAGACACGCAATGGATATGCAGATGAGCAACGATGCCCCGCAGGCAGAGCAGGCAGAGCAGGCAACGAAGGACGCCCTTACGTTTCACTGGCTCTACGCGCGCGTGCAGGGGCTGGTGGACCACAGCATTTACCCCAAGGCAGGGCCGGTCGAGCGCTGGTCCTTACGGATTGGCGCTGCCGCAGGCTTGATCGGGCTGGTCACGGGGTTTCTGCTCGATCGCTGGGTACCGGTCAGCATCCTTCTGCCAGCCACGCTAATCTGCCTGGTGATTGAACTGGGAGGGTTCGCCGTCCACGGCGTGCTGTCGGGAAAGAGGCAATACCAGCAGTATCTGCAGCCCAGGCTATCCCACGCCCGGGAGATGGACAGCGAGTATCTGCAATGGGAATCCGTCCTTGCAGACATTCGCCGCTTCCCCCGCATCCAGCGTGAGCAGCGCCTACGTTATGTGAGCACCCTCAAGACGAGCATGATTGACCGCATGGGCCTGCTGTATGGCGGCGTACAGCGGTTGGGGCCATTCCCTCTGCTGGTTGCCCTCTACGTGCAATACCGAAGCTGGGAGAAGAACGGTTGGGCGGGCGTCTTCGATGTGGGCTTTGCAGGCGGCATCCTTATCTTCGTCATGGTCCTCCTATATGCGATGGCTTGGCTGCTGATAGGCCAGCGCATCCGTCTGGAAACCTACATCAGCCTGCTCGAAGCCTCCCTGCAGGTACCCGAAACCGACCCGCAGACCCCGTAGAGTCGAGCTTGCTCGACTGCTCCTCCAACCGGGCCTACGCGAGCGCAGGCCCGGCCAATCGAATACCCCGGTCAGGTCGCGGGCCGCACCCGTTCCTGGATGAAGACCGTCAGGGCGAGGCAGGCCATCGCCAGGCCTTCCATCACCCGGTCGCCCACGTATTGGTCTGGATCGCCGTTTTGGCGAGCGCGCTCGGCCGCCAGCAGGATTTCCTGGATGACGCGCTGGCCCGCCAATGCGCAATCCGCATCGGCAAGGGCGATCCTGCGCCAGGGCAGGGGATGGCGCTCAGGCCAGGGCTGGCCATCGGACGCACCACCGGCGCCGATGCTGTGGAGGAGGGCGACAAGGCTGTTGGGATCCTGCGCCGGCTCTGAAGCGGGGGCTTCCGGAGTGGGCTTTGGGGCAGGGGAGTAGGACTTGGTCATGGCATAGCTCCTTGCGTGCAGACAGAAGCCGCCACCGATAAAGGTGGCGGACGATGCGTGGCTCGAAATCCGGTCTACGCTGATACCGGCAGGCACAAGGCCTCCACGCACCGCCCGCCATAGCCGGCCGACGGATTGCCAGCCGGCACCACGCAGGGTGATGCCGGCTGGCAAGCGCTTACTTCAGCGTAAAACCGAGGATTTCGAGGCCTCGGCCACCCTTTTTCGGTGGCCCGGCTAGGATTACGCCCGGTTGTGCGCTGTGGCTAGGGCTTGGGGTCAAATCCGCCAATCACCCTGACGCTTTTGGCATTGTCGCATGGGAAAGGATCGCAGCGAACGCCTTGCGTGGCTTGGCCTGGACCGCGCTCTGCTGTCAGACGATTCATCCAGTATGAGATAAGAAGCCGGGCCCTCAGATCGGGCTTAATGCGACATCCTGCCAGCTGAGTCAACGGACGGATGGTCAGCTACGTCCCGCTCTAGGGAGGCAACCAGGCCAAGCCGTACTGCCAATTAGGAAGATTTATCCTGGGTATGCGAGCGCGATCCCGTATCCGTCGTTCTTCGAAAAAATTAAAACACGCTAGCCACACAGGAAGGGGTTGAATACGACTGGAAACTAGCCAAAAATTGTGGACACAAACAATCGCGAACATGGATAGTCTATGTGCTACGAATGCGAGGGGAAGGAGAGAAAATCGATCGTTACGGCCGATGAGTTGGATATATTCCTGGGGCGAGTGACAGGAAAATCTTGGAAGGAAGTTGAGTTCGACGAGGCAGCAGAGTGCTTAAGAAGACGTCTCGGTGAACATTTGGAGGGGGGTGGTCAACCAGGAGGCGCTCCAAACCCAAAGCCCCGTCCCATCTGATTACGTGTCGTTCGCCGTTGTCTTAGGCTAGGTCCTTGAGCGTATTCGTATAGACCAGCTCACCCAGTTGGCGGCTCCAGCCAGCTTGGTTCTGGCTCAAGATCCAGCGGGCGCGTACCTTAAGGTTCTTCAGGTCAGATGCCGGCACATGCTGGGATATAGCGTTCCCCAGGCCAACGTAGGCGCGACGATGGCGCACACCCGACTCGGCAAGCAATCGTGCTGCGTTGGTCGGAGCACCGAAGACCGACATCTGGTGGTGGGAGTCTCCTCTCGGTATCTTTGTTAGCAACGACACATCCGCAAGGAACGGGCTATGCCGCGTCGGCAAACCATTTCGTACAACACTGGCCTCGGGGCTACCGGGAAGCTGAAGGCAATTAGTGCCAGTTACTACCTGGCCACGACTCAGGACGTGATGCAGTTCTATTCCTTCGATGAACCAGCAGAGCAGGGTAGCGAAGGCGAGTGGGAGCTCATTGATCATTTGGATCGTACACGTCTACTCGGCGCCGGCGATAAGGCGACGGCCAAGACCTGGGCGAAGCGTCTAGGCCTCAGGTCTTGGACTTATGTCCGTGTCTGACCTGCTAGGCGGGCTACCTGAGTCGCAGAATGGGCCAGACTATCTGGCCAAGCGCTTTGCGATCCTGACGGGCCTGCACACTTGCTATAAGTGCAATCAAGCAACAAGGGTCAGCGCCATTGGACTTGCTGGATACGATGAGCATGACAGTGAAGATGACATGACGATACCCGTCGATGACGGCATTCTGCTGACACAAGTCACGGCACTAAACAAGGGAGCCGCCAGCGCGTTAGCGGCACATTCGCCGTGGCTGCAGTTGGGGCATTCCCACACTGCTGGCGCTTCCTATCTGGCCAACCACTGCGAGCACTGCGACGCCCTGATCGGGGCATGGTTCATCAGCAAGCCGGGTGAGGCTTTCTTCCCGATATCGGACGAAGAGGCCGCGCAGCTGATAGTTACCTGGATAGAACTGCCCATCGAATTGGAGGACTTAGGCGGAACTCAGGCGGCCTGGGTGGATCGAGTTCTGGGTTGCGATCCGCCATTCAAAGCACGGCCGGGCAAAGGGAGCTAGCTGGCGCTGACGGAAGATCTGCTGTGACAGCTACGTAGGAAAGGCGAATGAGCCCTGTAAGACCGAGCACATGATTCCGCATCCTTGGTACATATCCCAGGCGTTGCGCTCGCGAATGCCCGGCACCGCAGGCATTTCTTCTCGAAAAGGAATGGGACCCGTTGCGCCTCGCGCGTCCACCCAGGTGTTGCGTCCGCACCCGGCGAGTACGCAACACCCATTTCCGCCTTTTCCCTCGTCCATGTTGCGATCGTTGCGCTGAGGGCATCCCTGGAATGGGGCAATTACTCGCCATGAATTGCTGGATTCGACCGGCACTTTCGGCCGAGCTGGCCCGCCTATCGACGGCCAAGCTTCGTCTCTGATGCCAGTTCAGCGCGAATTCGCGCCAAACGACATCGCGAAGCTTCCCTGAGATAGATCCGTCAACAGCCTCCGCGTAGAGGTCATCATCGCGAGTCGAAATGGGCAAGCTTTCTAATCGGAGCGAAGCCTTGGCTTCAACGAGCGCCCGTTGGCGCTGAGCCTTGCTGGCCATGGATGCCGCCATTATTTAGCTCAATTGTAGCTAAATTTACCTGGACAGCCTGCGGCTAGGCTGCTCCACCGTGCAGCCTTTGCCCACTGCAAACCGCCTACCGGCGTTCAACGGCGATGGCGGGAAGTTCTGGCCCTAGGCTGTCATTGAACAGTCACACAGCCGGCCAACCGGCCGGGCCGGAACCAAGGATCAACAAAGGAAAGTGTCGGGTCGTGTTCATGACTCAATGACTCCGTGCGTCGGCAGGAAAGTAGCGCTTGCCCAGCCGCAGGGCGACATGGACCAACAGGATTAACACCGGCACCTCCACTAGCGGACCGATGACTGCAGCGAAGGCGACCGGCGAAGCCAGACCGAAGGCAGCGATGGCGACGGCAATGGCCAGCTCGAAGTTGTTGCCCGCCGCAGTGAAGGCGATCGCGGTCGTGCGCGGATAGTCCTTGGCAATGAACCTGCCCATGAAGAAGCTCAGCACGAACTGAATGATGAAGTAGAGCGTCAGCGGGATTGCGATGCGCACTGCATCCATCGGGATGCGCAGTACATCGCCTCCCTTCAGGCTGAACATCGCCACGATCGTAAACAGCAGCGCCCCAAGGGTGATCGGACTGATCGCCGGCAGGAACCTCTCCTCATACCAACGCACGCCCTTGCGCGCCTTGAGCCAGCGACTGGTGAGGAACCCGGCGAGGAAGGGGATGCCCAGATAGATCAGTACGGCCTCAGCAATGGTCCAGAAGCTGACGTCGATCACACTGCCCTGCAAGCCAAACATCGGCGGCAGCCACGACAGGAAGAACCAAGCATACACACTGAACAGCGCGATCTGGAAGATCGAGTTGAAGGCCACCAAGCCCGCCACATACTGCCCATCGCCACGGGCGAGCTGGTTCCAGACCAGCACCATGGCGATGCAGCGTGCCAGGCCGATCAGGATCAGGCCGGTCATGTACTCGGGGTAATCGCGCAGGAACAGCACCGCCAGACCGAACATCAGGAACGGGCCGATGATCCAGTTCTGCAGCAGAGAGAGCATCAGGACACGCTTGTCGGCGAATACCTTGGGCAGATCTTCGTACTTCACCTTCGCCAGTGGCGGATACATCATCAGGATCAGGCCAATGGCGATCGGGATGTTGGTCGAACCAATCGACAGGCTGTGGAGCGCGTT
>Ga0308172_1000829_pt1 | contig 28961 bp, 30 predicted proteins | sample PhyGR2_FD_202134 | JGI IMG/M metagenome (GOLD analysis project Ga0308172, IMG submission 202134) | Phyllosphere microbial communities from UC Gill Tract Community Farm, Albany, California, United States - DLSLSG.R2 | ecosystem: Host-associated > Plants > Phyllosphere > Unclassified | place: USA... | reverse complement strand
TCCGGATGACGGCAGGCCAGCGTCTGGAACTCTTTGATGGCACTAATCTGACTTTTGCAGCAGAGATCACGCATGTTGATAAAAAGCGTGTAAAAGTATCGGTCACAGAGAGCCAGCCGGACGATCGCGAGTCTCCCCTGCATCTGCATTTAGGTCAGGTGATGTCGCGCGGTGAAAAAATGGAATTCACTATCCAGAAATCAATTGAACTGGGCGTGAACGTCATTACACCCTTGTTTTCCGAGCGCTGTGGCGTAAAGCTTGATGCTGAGCGTCTGGCGAAGAAGATCCAGCAGTGGCAGAAAATTGCGATTGCCGCCTGCGAGCAGTGTGGCCGCAATCGCGTGCCGGAAATTCGTGAGGCGATGACGCTGGAAGCCTGGTGTGCGGAAGCGGACAGCGGTCTGAAGCTCAACCTGCATCCGCGTGCCAGCCAGAGTATCAACACGCTGCCACAGCCTGTGGAGCGGGTCCGGCTGCTGATTGGCCCGGAAGGCGGCCTGTCAGCGGACGAGATTGCGATGACGGCGCAGCACGATTTTACGGACATCCTGCTTGGCCCACGGGTTCTGCGAACCGAAACCACCGCGCTGACCGCCATTACGGCACTTCAGGTGAGGTTTGGCGACCTGGGTTAAGCGATACTTTCGGCGGTGAGAGAGCAGGCATAGTGTCCTGACTGTTCGGCCCACTGCAGACCGAACCGAACGAGGCGATCAACGCCTTACCGAGGAGATAATAATGATTAAGCTTGGCATCGTGATGGACCCTATTTCGTCCATCAATATTAAAAAAGACTCCAGCTTCGCCATGTTGCTGGAAGCACAGCGCCGTGGTTACGAAATTCACTACATGGAGATGCACGATCTCTCGATGCGCGGTGGCGTCGCCTCTGCCCGCACCCGCCTGCTGAGCGTTGAGCAGAATGCGGATAACTGGTATCAGTTCGGCAGCGAGCAGGAGATCCCGCTGGCTGACCTGAATGTGATCCTGATGCGTAAAGATCCCCCATTCGACACCGAGTTCATCTATGCGACCTACATTCTGGAACGCGCAGAAGAGCTGGGAACACTGATCGTGAACAAACCGCAGAGCCTGCGTGACTGTAACGAAAAGCTCTACACCGCCTGGTTTGCGGAGTTCACGCCTGAGACTCTGGTGACCCGCCGCAAAGAGCAGCTGCGCGCGTTCTGGCAGGAGCACGGCGACATCATCATGAAACCGCTGGATGGCATGGGCGGCGCCTCTATCTTCCGCGTGAAGCAGGACGATCCTAACTTTGGCGTCATTACAGAAACCCTGACCGAGCATGAAAGCCGCTTCTGCATGGCGCAGAACTATATCCCGGCGATCAAAGAGGGTGACAAGCGTGTGCTGGTCGTGGATGGCGAGCCGGTCCCTTACTGCCTGGCGCGTATCCCGCAGGGCGGTGAAACGCGTGGCAATCTCGCCGCCGGTGGGCGCGGTGAAGCCCGCCCACTGAGCGAAAGCGACTGGGAAATTGCGCGCCGTGTTGGCCCGACGCTGAAAGCAAAAGGACTGATTTTTGTCGGTCTCGACATCATCGGTGATAAACTGACTGAAGTTAACGTGACCAGCCCGACCTGCATTCGTGAAATTGAGGCTGCGTTCCCGATCTCCATCACCGGCATGTTGATGGATGCCATTGAGAAACGCCTGGGCTGAGCAAGACGCCGGGGCGAGGCTCCGTGATCAACCCAATACCGGTGCGGCCGTCGCGTGCCGGTTATTTTTTTGGTACATCGTGTGAGAATGAATTTACAACATCACTTTTTGATTGCCATGCCTTCATTGCAGGACCCTTTCTTCAAGCGTTCCGTGGTCTATCTCTGCGAACATAACGAAGAAGGTGCAATGGGACTGATCATCAATAAACCCATGGAAAACCTGACGGTTGAAGGCATTCTGAAGAAGCTCAAGATCTCTGCTGACGATCGCGACCCGGCCATCAGGCTGGATAAGCCGGTCTTTACCGGTGGTCCGCTGGCTGAAGATCGCGGCTTTATTCTGCACTCAGCGCAACGGACTTTTACCTCCAGCATTCGTGTCTCCGACAACACCGTCATCACCACATCCCGTGACGTACTGGAGTCGATTGGCACCGCCTCTCAGCCCACAAATGTGCTGGTGGCGCTGGGGTACTGCGCCTGGGAAAAAGATCAGCTGGAGAATGAGCTGATGGAAAATGCCTGGCTCACGACCCCAGCCAACAGCAATATCCTGTTCCAGACGCCTATCGCAGAGCGCTGGCGCGAAGCGGCGCGCAGCATCGGCGTCGATATTCACAACATGGCCAGCGACGCCGGACACGCCTGATGTCAACGCAAACACTGTTAGGATTCGACTTCGGCACCAAAAGCATTGGTGTCGCCGTCGGTCAGCAACTCACCGGCAGCGCCCGTCCCCTGGCGGCGCTGAAAGCGCAGGATGGTACGCCAGACTGGCTGCTCATTGAAAAGCTGCTGAAAGAGTGGCAGCCCGATTTCGTGGTGGTGGGTTTACCCCTCAATATGGATGGCACCGAACAGCCCTTAACGGCCAGGGCGCGAAAATTTGCCAATCGCCTGCACGGTCGGTTTGGCATCCGGGTCGAGCTACAGGATGAGCGCCTCAGCACCGTCGAAGCGCGTGCGGGTCTCTTCGAACGTGGCGGTTATCGTGCGCTCAGTAAAGGGTCGGTGGATTCACAGTCGGCCGCCATCATTTTGCAGGACTGGTTCGAGAACCATTACTGACCTGACGCAATCAGTCCGGCAGCCTCACGCGCCAGCCTGCTCTGCTCAAAGGTTTGCATACCGGCCTGTGCGCCGGTCTGCAACAGAGCAGGGATCTGGTGCATCTTGCCCTCCCGAATCAGATGAGTGATGCCCGGTGTCGCAACCAGGATCTCGAACAGCCCGATGCGCGATCCGGCAACGGAAGGCACCAGCCGCTGCGCAATGACCGCTTTCAGGCTGCCCGCCAGCTGCGTTCGCACCAGTGGTTTCTCCTCCGCCGGAAAGACATCGACCAGCCTGTCCACCGCCTGCGCCGCGCCGCGGGTGTGCAGCGTTGCCAGCACCAGATGTCCCGTTTCCGCCGCCGTCAGCGCCTGACGGATGGTGTCGCTGTCACGCAGCTCGCCCAGCAGAATCACGTCGGGATCTTCCCGCAGCGCCGCTCGGATGCCCAGTGAGAAAGAGGCGCAGTGCAGGCCGATTTCACGCTGCTGTATCAGCGACTGCTGGCTGTGGTGGATAAATTCAATGGGATCTTCCAGCGTAATGATATGGCGAGCATGCTGGCGATTCAGCGCATCCACCAGCGCCGCCAGCGTGGTGGATTTGCCGCTTCCTGTCGCCCCGGTGACCAGAATCAATCCATCCTGCTGCTCCAGCAGCGTCGGCACCACGGCGGGAAGCTGCAGGCTCTCCAGCGTGGGGCAGACCGCAAAGATAAGGCGCAGCGCCAGCGACAGGCCGTTACGCTGCATAAACAGACTGGCGCGCAGACGCTGACCGTCGGCGAGGCTCAGGGCGAAATCGATCTGCCCGTCACGCGCCAGCTGCTGGCGCTGGGGTTCACTGAGCCAGCGGGCCTTAAACTCCGTCATCCAGGCGGCAGAGAGCGGGCCCTGCTGCGGAATCGCCTCCAGCCTCCCCTGCCGCCGCCAGTAGGGCAAATGTCCGCTGCAAAGGTGCAGATCGGCCGCATTATGCTTTACACTAAGCGCCACCATTTCATCCAGATTCATAATGTCTCCTGACTATGACCTCAATCCAGCACAACCTACAGCAAGTCCGGCAGCGCATTGCGGCCGCTGCCGCGCGTTGCGGCCGCGCACCAGAAGAAATTACCCTGCTTGCCGTCAGTAAAACCAAACCTGCGAGCGCGGTCGAAGAAGCCTTTACCGCGGGTCAGATCGCCTTTGGCGAAAATTACGTGCAGGAAGGGGTTGAAAAGGTTCAGGCGCTGGCCGCACATCCGGAACTGGAGTGGCACTTCATCGGTCCGTTGCAGTCCAATAAGAGCCGACTGGTGGCGGAAAATTTTGCCTGGTGCCACACCCTTGACCGTCTGCGCATTGCCCAGCGGCTCAACGATCAGCGTCCCGCCTCACTGCCACCGCTGAATGTGTTAATTCAGGTAAATATCAGTGACGAGACGAGTAAATCTGGCATCATGCTGGAGGCCGTTTCCGGGCTGGCAGAGGCGATAGCGGCCCTGCCGCAGCTGCGACTGCGGGGATTAATGGCGATTCCGGCGGCGGAGAGTGACTACACGAAGCAGCTGGCAGTGTGTCAGCAGATGGCGGAAGCATTCCGTCAGCTGCAGCAGCACTATCCGCATATTGATACGCTTTCGCTGGGAATGAGCGATGACATGGAGGCGGCCATCGCCGCAGGCAGTACGATGGTGCGCATCGGCACCGCCATTTTTGGCGCACGCGATTATGCGCACAACTCACAACAATAACAGAGGAACTTCATGTTAACACTGACGTTTTTAGTAAAAACGCTGATCGATCTTTACGTCATGGTGCTGCTGCTGCGCATCTGGATGCAGTGGTCACGCTGCGATTTTTATAATCCCTTGGCGCAGTTCGTCGTCAAAGTCACGCAGCCGATCGTTAAGCCGCTGCGCCGCATCATTCCGGCACTGGGGCCGATTGATACCGCCTCGCTGCTGCTGGCCTTTGTGCTGACCACGCTGAAATACCCGATTTTACTGCTGATTCAGGTGGGCGTGTTCTCGGTTGATCCGACCAACCTGCTGGTCGGCCTGCTGTCGCTGATTAAATCGGCCGGTTATCTGGTCTTCTGGGTGATCATCATTCGCTCACTGATGAGCTGGATCAGCCAGGGTCGCGGCCCGGTCGACTACCTGCTGGTGCAACTGACCGAACCGATGATGGCCCCGATTCGCCGTATTCTGCCCGCCATGGGCGGCATCGATTTCTCCGCGATGATCGTCATCCTGGTGCTGTATGCCCTGAACTTTCTCGGCATGGACCTGTTCCCGGGTCTCTGGTACCTGCTGTAAATGAATCAAACTGGAACTGTTATGCAAAAAGTTGTGCTCGCCACCGGCAATCCCGGCAAAGTGCGTGAACTGGCGGAGCTGCTCTCCGCCTTTGGTCTGGATATCGTCGCTCAGAGTGACCTGGGGGTTGAGTCGGCGGAAGAGACCGGCCTGACCTTTATCGAGAATGCCATTCTCAAAGCGCGTCACGCGGCGCAGATCACCGGACTGCCGGCGATTGCCGACGACTCCGGCCTGGCCGTGGATGCGCTGGGTGGCGCACCGGGTATCTATTCGGCGCGTTACGCCGGAGAAGATGCCAGCGATCAGCAGAATCTGGAGAAGCTGCTGCAGGCGCTGGAAAACGTGCCGGACGGTCAGCGTCAGGCGCAGTTCCACTGCGTGCTGGTCTATCTGCGTCATGCGGACGATCCTACGCCGCTGGTGTTCCACGGCAGCTGGGCGGGGGAAATTACCCGTTCCGCTGCGGGTGCCGGTGGCTTTGGATATGACCCCATTTTCTCTGTTCCGGCGCTGGGTAAAACGGCCGCTGAACTGAGCAAAGCGGAAAAAGGTGCCGTTTCTCACCGGGGTAAAGCATTGACGCTGCTGCTGGAAGCGATGCGTAATGCCTAATCTGCCGCCGTTAAGTCTCTATATCCATATTCCGTGGTGCGTTCAGAAGTGTCCCTACTGCGATTTTAACTCCCATGCGCTGAAGGATGAGGTGCCGCACGTTGAATACGTGCAGCACCTGCTGCGCGATCTGGAGATCGATCTACCGCTGATTCATGGCCGCGAAGTGCGCACCATCTTCATTGGTGGCGGCACCCCCAGCCTGCTGAGCAGCAGCGCGATGCAGATGCTGATGGATGGGGTGCGGGCGTGTCTGACGCTGGCTCCCGATGCGGAGGTGACCATGGAGGCCAACCCGGGCACCGTGGAAGCCGATCGCTTCAGCGCCTATCAGCGCGCCGGCATTAACCGTATTTCGATTGGCGTTCAGAGTTTCAGTCCGCAGAAGCTGCAGCGCCTTGGCCGCATTCACGGGCCTGACGAGGCGACCCGTGCCGCCCTGCTGGCACAGTCGCTGTCGCTGCGCAGCTTCAACCTTGACCTGATGCACGGCCTGCCGGACCAGTCGCTGGAAGAGGCGCTCGACGATTTACGTCAGGCGATTGCGCTCAATCCGCCGCACCTCTCCTGGTATCAGCTGACCATCGAACCCAACACACTGTTTGGTTCCCGTCCGCCGGTGCTGCCGGATGATGATGCGCTGTGGGACATTTTCGAACAGGGCGATCAGCTGCTGCGGGAGGCCGGTTATCAGCAGTATGAAACCTCCGCCTACGCGAAGCCGGGTTATCGCTGTGAGCACAACCTTAACTACTGGCGTTTCGGCGACTATCTGGGGATCGGCTGTGGCGCACACGGCAAGCTGACGCAACCGGATGGCCGCATTATCCGCACGGTGAAAACCCGTCATCCGCGTGGATTCATGCAGGGAAATTACCGCGAGAAGCAGTATGAGGTGGCCGACAGCGACAAGCCGTTTGAATATTTCATGAACCGCTTTCGCCTGCTGGAAGCGGCACCGTGCGACGAGTTCAGCCGCTACACCGGTCTGTCAGAGCAGGCGATCCGTCCGCAGATGGATGCCGCGGTCGCCGCGGGTTATGTGACGGAAACGGCGGATCAGTGGCAGATTACAGAGAAAGGAAAACTGTTTCTTAATTCGCTGCTGGAGCTGTTTCTGGCGGAAGAGTAACAAAGGCGCCTCAGCCCGGCAGGCTGAGGCGTGACACTATTTTTTCAGGGCGCCCGTAAGTTGCTTACGCTGATCTTCCAGCGAAATGACGCGATTACAGACCTCGTGACCGAAGTTCTGGAAATCCTGCTCCTGCTTACTCCACTCAGCCTGAATCGACTGCTGCAGACCGCCAAGATTTCCCATAATCGCCTGCAGCGGATTGCTGCCGCCGCTGCCCTGCTTACTGCCCATCTCATTCAGGCTATCCTGCATCACGCCGCCCAGCGTCGACTGAACCAGCCGCTCCCCTTCCGCACGCACCTTATCGATCGCCTGATGGTGGAACGTCAGCCCGTCGTCACGGTGCTCAATGATGCGGTTCATCTGCTGTTTCAGCTGGCCATTCAGCGTGCTCAGGCGATTGCGGACGTTGCTGTCGGTGCCCAGTTTCTCGACGATCACCCGATCCAGTGCCGCACGCCCTTTCTCCAGACGTGAGGTCGCCCCGCTGTCGATCCACGGCAGATCGCGACGCAGCGCGTTCTGGTAATCGATCGCTTTCTGGCGTTCCGCTGTGCTCAGCGACACCTTCTGCCCGTTGAACTGCACGTCGCCCTGCGGCGAGATCTCAAGATTGCCATTGGCACCGACTACCTGCACGCTCTGCGGCTTAATCACCACATCGTCCTGCGGCTTAACGCTGCATTCATAGGCTGCCTGAGCCTGGGTCGCTGCTGCCAGCAGCACAGCAAGAAGCGCTTTACGCATCATATCTACTCCCTAACATCTGGTGCGGAACCGTTCAGCGATCGGGCCTCAGCCCGACGCACTGTTTCATAAAACCGGGGCCGGCGGCCTGGCGTTCTGCCCGCATCCGGGATAGCTGACCGGCCTGACCTTTAGTCCCACCAGACGTCGAAGAGTTCCGTCATCTGCACATCCTGCAGCTTGTGATCTTCCAGCCATTTGCGGACCAGAGCGCGATGCTCATCGGTGCATTTGCCGGTTTTCTGCAGGCAGACCAGACCTTCCCACACCAGGTAACCGCTGCCATCAAAAGCCAGACCGTTAGGATCGATCGCTTCGTTGATGAACTGGTTGAGCGTCTCATCAATTTCACTTTCGCTGGTGCCTTCCGGGAAGCGCCAGGCAACCGAAAAACCGAGTTCCTGAAACTCATCAATGTGCAGTTTTTTGCGTAAACGGCGGCTGCGTTGTGTGGCCATTATTTCACCCTCTCAAACATTAAATCCCATACGCCGTGGCCTAAACGCTGCCCGCGCTGCTCAAACTTGGTCAGTGGACGCGTCTCAGGACGCGGCACATAATTCTGTTGTTCTGACTGGTTGCGGTAACCATCAATGCTGTTCATCACTTCCAGCATATGCTCCGCGTAGGCTTCCCAGTCGGTCGCCATGTGGAAAACGCCGCCCAGCTTCAGTTTACGCATCACCAGCTCGGCGAAAGGCACCTGGACGATACGGCGTTTGTTATGACGCGCTTTGTGCCACGGATCGGGGAAAAAGAGCTGGACCATGCGCAGCGAGTTATCCGGGATCATCTTCTCCAGCACTTCCACCGCGTCATGACACATCACCCGCAGGTTCTGTACATCCGCCTCTTTCGCGGCGGCCAGACAGGCTCCCACGCCTGGCGCATGCACTTCAATACCCAGGAAGTTCTGATGCGGCGTATTCTGCGCCATGGTGACCAGCGACGCGCCCATACCAAAGCCAATCTCGAGCGTCACCGGTGCCTCGCGGCCAAACAGCGCGACTAAATCGACCGGCTCCGGCTGGTATTCCACCCCCATGACCGGCCACAGGGTGTCCAGCGCCTGCTGCTGGCCTTTGGTTAAGCGACCCTGACGGCGCACAAAGCTGCGGATCCGGCGCAATGGCCGCCCGTTCTCATCAAATTCTGGGGTGATGACGTCATTAATCATGTAAAAGCCTGCTGGTTAGCCTGTTCCGGGAAACGGGCATTATGCAAAGTTCATAAGCAGAAGCAAGCCTTTGCAATCTTCCGGTTTACACCCAGGTGCGCATGTGCTGGAATTCCTGCCTGAGTGTAGAGTAAACACGGAAATTTTCCTTCTTATGATGCAAGCGCCGCAGTTCGCGCAACAGGTGCTGGACTGGTATCAGCGCTTTGGCCGCAAAACCCTGCCCTGGCAGCTGGAGAAAACGCCTTACAAGGTGTGGCTGTCTGAAGTGATGTTACAGCAGACCCAGGTTGCCACGGTTATTCCCTACTTCGAACGCTTTATGGCGCGCTTCCCCACGGTCAGCGATCTGGCGGCGGCACCGCTGGATGAGGTTCTGCATCTCTGGACCGGCCTCGGCTACTACGCCCGTGCGCGTAACCTGCACAAGGCGGCACAACAGATCGTCGATGTTCATCAGGGCGAGTTCCCTGTGAATTTCGATGATGTCTCTGCTCTGCCCGGCGTGGGCCGCTCGACGGCGGGAGCGATCCTGTCGCTGTCACTGGGACAGCACTTCCCGATTCTGGATGGCAACGTCAAGCGCGTGCTGGCCCGCTGTTATGCCGTCAGCGGCTGGCCGGGCAAAAAAGAGGTCGAGAAGCGGCTCTGGCAGATCAGTGAAGCGGTCACCCCCGCTGAGGGCGTCAGCCAGTTTAACCAGGCAATGATGGATCTGGGCGCGCTGGTCTGCACCCGCTCGAAACCGAAGTGTGAAATCTGCCCGCTTAACAGCGGCTGTGAAGCCTATGCCAGCAGCAGCTGGGCAAGCTATCCCGGTAAGAAGCCTAAACAGGTGCTGCCGGAGCGCAGCGGCTGGTTTCTGATGATTCAGGATGGCGATGATGTCTGGCTGGAGCAGCGTCCCCCCGTGGGTTTATGGGGAGGGCTGTTCTGCTTCCCGCAATTCACCACCGAAGCGGCGCTGAACGACTGGCTGGCGGCACGCGGCATCCACGCCAGACCGCAGCAGATGACGGCCTTTCGTCACACCTTCAGCCATTTCCATCTCGATATTGTGCCCATGTGGCTGGCATGGCCTCTTGTCGGGGCGGCGATGGATGAAGCAGGCGGTCTCTGGTATAACTTAGCGCTGCCACCATCTGTGGGATTAGCAGCACCCGTTGAGCGCCTGCTGCACGAGCTGCGCCATCCCCGACAACTGGCTTTGGACAGTTGTGAGATTAATGAGGAAGAAGAATGAGCCGTACCATCTTTTGTACGTTTTTACAGCGCGACGCGGAAGGACAGGATTTTCAGCTCTATCCGGGCGATTTGGGTAAGCGCATTTACAACGAGATTTCGAAAGAAGCCTGGCAGAAGTGGATGGCGAAGCAGACCATGTTGATCAACGAGAAAAAGCTCAACATGATGAATCCTGAGGATCGTAAAGTTCTGGAGAAGGAGATGGTCAACTTCCTGTTCGAAGGCAAAGACGTTCACATCGAAGGCTATACACCGCCAGAAGCGTAAATTTTCGGGCCTCATCGCTGGGGCCGGTTATCCAGGTCAGGCTTGCATTCCCAATGAATAAAAAATTAATCGCCCTGCTGGTGATAGCACCACTTTTGGTTTCCTGTTCCGGGTCGAAAAAACAGCAGTTCCACGAAGAGTGGGTAAAAGACACTAACGGCTTTGATATTCTGATGGGGCAGTTTGCTCACAATATTGAGAATATCTGGGGTATCAATGAGGTCCTGATCGCCGGACCCAAAGATTACGTCAAATACAGCGACAACTATTACACCCGCAGCCACATCAACTTTGAAAGCGGTAAGCTGACTATCGAGACGATTTCGGGCACCGATCCCATGGCCAGCCTGCGTCAGGCGATCGTGACCACCCTGCTGATTGGCGACGATCCGGGGAATGTCGATCTCTACTCCGATGCCAACGATATCGTGATCAGTAAAGAGCCACTGCTCTATGGTCAGGTGCTGGATAACACCGGGCAGCCGATCCGCTGGCAGGGCCGCGCTGAAGCCTTTGCTGACTATCTGATCCAGCACAAACTGCAGCGCCGCACGTCGGGGCTGCATGTGATTTACACCATTTCGATTCCGATGGTGCCGAACCACCTGGATAAGCGTGCCCACAAATACCTGCCGATGGTGCGCAAAGCCGCCGAACAGTATGGTGTGGATGCGTCACTGATTCTGGCGATTATGCAGACCGAGTCGAGCTTTAACCCCTACGCCGTGAGCCACTCCGATGCACTGGGCCTGATGCAGGTGGTGCAGCACACCGCCGGTGTTGACGTGTTCCGCATGAAAGGGAAATGGGGCAAGCCGAGCCGCAGCTATCTGCTGGACCCGGAGAACAATATCGATGCGGGAACCGCCTATCTGTCGCTGTTGCAGCGCAGCTATCTGGGCGGCATTCAGGATCCGCTGTCGCGCCGTTATGCGGTGATCACCGCCTACAACGGGGGTGCAGGCAGCGTTCTGCGCGTCTTCTCCAGCGATAAAGATCGGGCCTTCGCGATGATTAACGACCTGCCGCCGAACAGGGTCTATCAGATCCTGACCAGTCAGCATCCGTCGGCGGAGTCACGGCGTTATCTGTATAAAGTGAGTACCGCACAGCGGAGTTATCGCGGGTTCTGACTGGAGCCGCTGAAGCGGGAGTGTTTACTGCGCGAAGCGGCGCTGAGAGGGTTTCGTTCGCCGGGTGAGTCCGGCAGTTTCAGCTTCGCCTCTGCAGGCGACCGACAAGGGGGCGCCAGTCGCCGCGCCCCCCTGACCCCCGGCTCCGGCCTGCCTCACCGCCGCTCCGCGGTCCCTTCGCTTCTTCCGGATTTCTCACGGACCGGCAGGACGCGCCATCCCTGGCGCGAACCCGCCTCTTCGCGACATCCCTGTCGCTCGTCCTGAAATCCCTCATCCGCTCAGCGGCTCAGACGGCCTCCCTCCCCGCTGTTAACTTTTCTATTTATCTGGCTTTCTTATCGCGGTAAGAATTGCGGTTAGTTTCCATCACTGGCTTAGTCTTGAGGCCAACAGACGACGCTCCATTCAGGAGAAACGAAGATATTAAAGGCGGGGGTGTGGGAGAGGCATCCGGCGCGCTGAGGAGCAACCGGAGGCCAGGATGAGCCGACAGGACGTCGGCGAGAGGACGGCACGAGCCAGGGATGGCGAGTCCGGACGGTCCGTCGGCCGCAGGGCGTGACGAAGGCACCCCGCTACGCGGGGCGCGGGGGCTGCCGGACGCCGGGATTGTTAAGGGGCGGGCGTCCGCCCCTTGACGCGTCCGCCTGCACGGGCAGGCTGAAACTCCCTCACGCCTGGCGGGCGAAACCCTCTCAGAGCCACCCCACCGCCTGGCAGGCGACCCCCTCTCAATGCCAGCCAGCTGCTAATCCAGCCCCTTCGCGCAGCGAAACTACCCCCTCACCATCATATTGGCCACCAGATACTTACGTCCCTGCTCATCCTCTTCGGTGTAAACGCCCTGCAGCTCTGGTGAGAAGCCTGGCAGCAGGTTCAGCCCCGCTTCCAGGGCCAGGAAGTAGCGCTGCACCGCGCCGCCCCAGATCTCTCCCGGCACCACGCAGAGCACACCCGGCGGATAAGGCAGCGCGCCCTCGGCGGCAATTCGCCCTGCGGCCTCGGCTATCGGCACCAGCTCGACCTCACCGCGAATATACGCCTGATGGGCATCCTGCGGATTCACCCTGACCGGCGGGAACTCCGCAGCGCGGAACATCAGACGCTGCAGATCCTTCACGTTGTGACTGACGTAAAGATCGTGCATCTCCTGACAGAGGCGGCGAAGGGTGTAACCGGCATAGCGTTGCGCGTTTTTGCGGTAGATCGTCGGCAGCACTTCGGCCAGCGGCGCATCATCCCTGACGTGCTGCTCGAACTGCGCCAGCATCGCCACCAGATTCGCCATCTTCTCCGGGCTCTCTGCTGGCGTCAGCAGGAACAGGATCGAGTTGAGGTCGCACTTCTCCGGCACAATGCCGTTTTCGCGCAGATAGTTCGCCAGAATCGTCGCCGGGATCCCGAAATCACTGTACTCCCCGCTGGCGGCATCGATCCCCGGCGTGGTCAGCAGCAGCTTGCAGGGATCGACCCGATACTGATCGCGCGCATAACCGGCAAAACCGTGCCACTTTTCCTGTGGTTCGAAGCTGAAGTAGCGCAGATCGCGGGCGATCGTCTCCGTCGGCGCATCCTGCCAGCGCTGCCCGGCCACGCGCTCCGGCACAAACGGCAGGATCATTTCGCAACGCTCCAGGATCGCTTTACGCGCATCGATACCCAGCGTGACGCACTCATCCCACAGGCGACGCCCCGCCTCGCCCTGATGCATCCGGGCATTGATATCCAGCGCGGCAAACAGCGGATAAAACGGACTGGTTGAAGCGTGCAGCATAAAGGCGTTATTCAGACGCTTGTGCGGGCAGAAGCGGCGCTGTCCGCGAATGTGATTGTCTTTTTTGTGGATCTGCGAGGTCTGTGAAAAACCCGCCAGCTGCTTATGCACCGACTGTGTGACAAAAATGCCGGGATCGTTCTCGTTCAGTTCTAACGTCAGCGGCGAACAGCCTTCCATCAGCGGGATAAACTGCTCATAGCCGAGCCATGCGGAATCAAACAGGATGTAATCACACAGATGACCGATGCGATCCACCACCTGACGCGCGTTGTAGACCGTGCCGTCGTAGGTGCCCAGCTGGATGATCGCCAGACGGAAAGGCCGCGCCTCTTCTGCGCGCTGGGGCGCAACCGCCGCGATCTGCTCGCGCAGATAGGCCTCATCAAAGCAGTGCGCATCAATGCCGCCAATAAAGCCGAAAGGATTACGTGCCGCCTCCAGATAAACCGGCGTGGCCCCCGCCTGAATCAGCGCACCATGATGGTTTGATTTATGGTTATTGCGGTCAAACAGCACCAGATCGCCCCGGGTCAGCAGCGCATTAGTCACCACTTTATTGGCGCTTGAAGTGCCGTTGAGCACAAAGTAGGTTTTGTCGGCGTTAAACACCTTTGCCGCATACTTTTGGGCATCTTTAGCCGATCCTTCGAGGATCAGCAGATCGCCCAGTTTGACATCGGCATTGCACATATCCGAGCGGAAAACATTTTCGCCATAGAAGTCATAGAACTGTTTACCCGCCGGATGCTTTTTAAAGAACGCGCCGCCCTGATGACCCGGACAGGCAAAGGTGCTGTTCTGCATATCGACATAGCGGGAGAGCGTCTCAAAAAAGGGCGGCAGCAGCGCCGCTTCATAAGCCTGCGCGGCCGCTTCCAGCGCAATCCACGCTTGCGGATCGCCATTCAGCTCCCCGCTGACGCCAGGCAGATGCATCACCTCCTCTTCAAAGGCGTTGGCGACAAACACCGGCAGGTCAAACCCGGTATGGCGCAGCAGTGTCAGTATGCCGCTGCGGGTATCCGCCAGCGAGACGACAACCGCCGCGACATCGGTAAAGTCGGTGTTATCCAGCGTCACCACGTCGCGCGCGGTGTTCAGAGTCAGACTGGGCGCCACAGCGGCGCTGGCAGCAATTTTCAATGGAGTCATAAAGCGTCCCTAACGGCAGGGAGGAGGTGCCCGTGGCACAATCATGGGGACAGCGCCCCGGCGAAGAATGTCAGTGAAAACCATCAGAAGGCATTGTGCAGCCGTTGAAGAGCAGATAACCGGCCGCTGCCAGGCTGCCCTCACCGCATGGGGAACCGCAGCGTGTTCAGGAAAGAGGAAAAACCGGTGCGCGCCGGAAAGAGCGAACGGTAATCCGGGCAGGTGCGCGGTGAACCGGACATGGCGACGTCCTCTGTGATGTATAAACAGGGCCAAAAAGTGGCGGTCATGATGTCATCTTTTTTTATGTGAACAACCCGAGCCAGGCAATTATCCGGCAGGCTACAAAAAATGTAACACCCTGTTTTTAATGCATAATTTATAGATAAAAATTAAAAACCCGACTAATTATATGAAATATATGCAGATTTATGCAGAGTGCGAACAGCGGCTGACGATGCGCGTTAGCGGGATTCACTGCCCCCTGGCCTGACCCTTGCCCTACCGCATTGCCTCTGACGGGCGTACACTCATCCTCACTGTCACACTCCTGGAGGATGCATGTTCAAGGCACTGATCATTGAAAATGACGAGCAGGGTTACCGCTCACTGCTTAAAGATCTCCCCGAATCGCAACTGCCCGATCACGATGTCACGCTCGACGTCAGCTACTCATCCCTGAACTACAAAGATGCCCTGGCTATCTGCAATAAAGGCCCGATTGTGCGCCAGTTCCCGATGGTGCCGGGTATCGACTTTGTGGGCCGGGTCACCGCCAGCCGCCATCCCGACTGGAAAGAGGGAGATATAGCCCTGCTGACAGGCTGGGGTGTGGGCGAAAAACAGTGGGGCGGCCTGGCACAGAAAGCCAGCGTCAGCGGCGACTGGCTGGTGCGCGTTCCCGCCTCTCTCACTCCGCTGCAGACGATGGCAATGGGCACGGCGGGACTCACCGCGATGCTCTGTGTGATGGCGCTGGAGAAACAGGGCATCACGCCTGACCACGGGCCGGTGCTGGTGACGGGTGCCAGCGGCGGCGTCGGCAGCTACAGCGTCAGCCTGCTGGCGCGGCTGGGATATGAGGTTATCGCCTCCAGCGGACGCGCCAGCGACCATGCGTACCTGATCGACACCCTGGGAGCGGCCTCAGTCATCGATCGCGATGAGCTGTCGCAGCCAGGCAAACCGCTGGCAAAAGAGCGCTGGGCTGCCGCGATAGACAGTGTGGGCAGCCACACCCTGGCGAACGTGCTGGCCGCCACCCGGCGGGACGGCGCGGTAGCTGCCTGCGGTATGGCGCAGGGTCTCGACCTGCCTGCCAGTGTCGCCCCCTTTATTCTGCGCGGCGTCACGCTTGCCGGTGTGGACAGCGTGCTCTGCCCGACATCACTTCGCCAGCAGGCGTGGCAGCGGCTGGGTGAGCTGCTGGATGGCGAACGGCTCAGCCGGCTGAGCCGGGTCATCCCGCTGAGTGAGGCGAGACAGGGCGCGCAGGATTTGCTGGACGGAAAAGTGCAGGGCCGGCTGATTGTCGACTGCCGCTGACGGCTTCTGAAGGCGCGCTTCGCGCCTTCAGAGCGTGCTTTGCTGCAACCGTCTGATAAGCCCCTCCAGCGCGAACTGCGTGCCCTGCTCCATCACCGATTTTGGATCGCCACTGAACTGGTGGCGCTCCGCCTCATCCCGGCCGTCGGGCAGGACCCAGCCAAACCAGATGGTGCCTGCCGGGGTTCCATCTTCACCGCCATCCGGCCCGGCATAGCCGGTAATCGACAAGCCCACCGGCTCACCCGAGCGTGCGCAGGCCCCCTGTACCATCTCCCGCGCCGTCTGTTCGCTCACCGCCGTGTGCTGTTTCAGCGTGGCGGGATGCACGCCCAGCAGACGGATTTTGGCGTTATCACTGTAGGTCACGAATCCGCTGGTGTAGAAGTCACCGCTGCTTTCCACCGCCGCCAGCGTCATGCTGATGAGCCCGGCGGTACAGGATTCGGCGGTCGCAAGATGCAGTCCGGAAGAGAGTAAAAGTGTGCCCAGTTGTTCAGCCGTTTGCGCTAGTGATTTTGCCATTATGGTTTCCTTAATCGTCAGTCCGGAACTCCAGGTATAGCGCAAAATCCGTGAACAAATAGACGCAAGGCAATGTTTTTAAAGCGAAACGGTCTAAATCCGCAGTTGAATATGCGGCTGTCCACTGGCGGCATGGGAAACCACCTGCAGATCGGCCTGATACCAGCGCGTCAGCGTCGCTTCCGTCATGACAGCCTGTGGCGTACCCTGTGCCACCAGCCTGCCCGCATGCAACAGCAGGATACGATCGGCCCATAATGACGCCTGGTTCAGGTCATGCAGTACGGTACAGATGCTGAGATCGCCGTTGCGCGTCAGCTGGCGCAGTAAACGCAGCGTCTGCTGCTGCCAGAAGAGATCCAGTGCTGATGTCGGCTCATCCAGAAACAGCCAGCCACGTGGTGCTCCATCCTGCCAGAGCTGCGCCAGTACCCGCGCCAGCTGAACCCGCTGCTGTTCACCGCCGGAGAGCTGACGATAATCGCGCTGCGCCAGCGCATCGCAGCCGGTCAGCCGCATCACTTCCGCGACGATGTGTGCGGTCTGCGCGTCCGGCCAGGGCGCACGGCCCATCGCCACAACCGACTGGGCCGACTGTGCAAAGGTCAGAGGGTTGTGCTGTCGCATCACTGCCCGGCGTCGCGCCAGCTGCTCACGCGGCCACGCCGCCAGCGGCCGGTCAGCCAGCCAGCACTCACCCCGATCGGGCGGCAGAAATCCGGTCAGCATCCGCAACAGCGTCGATTTTCCCGCTCCGTTGGGGCCGATGAGCGCAACCAGTTCCCCGCCTGACAGGGTGACATCGAGCCGATCAATGACGGTTCTGTCACCGATAGCCAGTGAGACGCCTCTGGCCTGTAATCTCTCACTCATTCCAGCCCCCGCTGCTGACGCAGGATCAGCCAGAGAAACCACGGGCCACCCAGTAAACTGGTCAGCAGACCTACCGGCATCTCAGCCGGAATCACCAGGGTGCGCGCCAGGGTGTCGGCCAGCAGCAGCAGAATCGCGCCCGCCAGCGCTGAACCGGGCAGTAACCCGCGATGATCGCTGCCGAGACAGAAACGCATAACGTGCGGCACCACCAGGCCAACAAAACCGATCACGCCACTGACTGAGACCGCTGTGCCGACCAGCAATGCGCTGAGGATCAGCAGCTGATGCTGAGTGCGCTTCACATCCACCCCCATGTAATGGGCATCCTCTTCGCCCGCCTGCAGCAGATTGAGATGCCGTGCCCGACGTTGTAACAGCAGCAGGGTGGGTGCAATCAGCACCAGGCAGGCCAGCAGAGCGGGCCATTGCGCCTGACTCAGGCTGCCCATACCCCACAACGACAGCTGCCGCAGCTGCTGGTCATTGCTCAGCCACGACAGCACGCCCACCGCCGCGCCGCACAGCGCATTGATCGCAATGCCCACCAGTAGAAGCCTCGAAAGGTTGCCACGTGCCAGCCGGCTGAAACTGAAGATCAGCAGCGTAACCAGCAGGCTGCCGGTAAAGGCAGCGATCATCGGCAGCCATAGCGCCACTGCTGACGGCAACGCCAGCGGGATGACCACCGCGATCGCCACCGCCAGTCCGGCTCCGCTGCTGATACCCAGCAGGCCCGGATCGGCCAGCGGATTACGGAAAACGCCCTGCATCACGGCACCGGAAACCGCCAGCGCCATACCGGTCACCACCGCCAGCAACACACGCGGCAGGCGGATATTCAGCCAGATCTGCCAGCTGAGATCGCTGAACGGTGCCTGCCACAATCTGCGCAGCGAAAGCGACATCGCGCCGAGATTAGCCGCCAGCACCATCGCCACCAGCAGCACAATCAGCATCAGCGCCAGTCCACGCAGCGCATTGCCGTTAATCATGATGCAGCGATTCCGCAGCCTGACGCAGTTTCACAATCGCCCCAGGCGTATCAATGCCAAATCCCAGTAGCGCCATGGTATCGACCACCAGCAGCCGGTGATGCTGTCCGGCGGGCGTCAACGCCAGGCCCGGTAACTGCCACAATCGCGCCTCGCCGCCGAGGGTTTTCAGCCCCTCCTCCCCCATCACAACCAGATCCGGCGCAGCGGCGACAACGCCCTCCTGCGACAGCGCCTGATAGTGTGGCACTGAGCCCATGGCGTTCTCCAGCCCGGCACTGCGGATAGCACCATCGGCCGCGGTCTGATTACCCGCCGCCATCGACTTCATGCCGCTGTTAGCCATGATAAAGAGAACCCTGACTGGCAGCGGTTGCTGGGGCAGCTGGTCAATCTGCTGCTTTATCTGCTGCGCCAGGGCCTCAGCTTCGCGTTGATGCTGCAGCGCCTGGCCGACGGTAATGATTTTCTGCGGAATCGCCGCCAGGCTGTTGTCACCGCTGACTGTGACGACGCTGACGCCCGCACGGGCAATCTGTTGCAGCACCAGCGACGGTTTCGCCAGCTCGCTGGCAATCACCAGCGTCGGCTTCAGCGCCAGAATGCCCTCGGCGTTGAGCTGGCGCATATACCCCACATCAGGCAGACGGGCGGCCTGCGCCGGCCGCAGACTGGTGCTGTCACGCGCAACCAGCTGTGACTGTGCGCCCAGCGCGTAGACGATGCGGGTGACATCTCCACCTATAGAGACCACCCGCTCTGCCGCCAGGGAGGGTAGCGCTATCAGCAGCCATAACAGCATCACCTTTTTCATGCCGCCGCTCCGGGTGTGCGAAGCGCAGTGACCTGCTCGCGCCAGCACGCCTGCTCCGGCGTGCCTTCGTTGCGCTGTCCGTAGAGCTGGGCAATCTGGGTGCCATCGGCCGCAAACAGCTCCAGGCTGGTCACATAACCCTCGCCGGTGGGTTTACGGGTGACCCAGCTTTCGCTGATCTGATCTGCCATCAGATGCAGCGTGAACTGCGGGTTGAAGATGTTGAGCCAGTTATCCAGAGGCTGCACTTTCTCCACCTTTCCGGTGAAAATCTGTGTACAGCCCCGATTACCGACGAAAATCATAATCTCGTTGCCCGCCTGCTGTGCCATCTGCAACAGCCGTGCCAGCGCATCGTTGCCGGTCTGCCAGGCAAGATCCTCGTTCACCGCGCGGAACGCCTCTGGTCGTGACACCTGATGACGTTTCAGCAGCGCGAAAAACTGATGAACATCGGTCATGGCACGCCATTCACGATCGATGGCTGCGGCATCAACCGCATCCGTCAGCGTCGCAGCCGCCACCGGCGCGATCCGGAGGGGGGAGGCGGCGTTGTCGGTAAAGCGGGCGACGAGCGCCTGCCAGGCGCTCATCCGGGTGTTTGCGGTCGCAAAGATCTTCAGAACGGCCTCGCCATGGCGATCAAAGATCTGGATGCTGTGACGGATACCCAGCGCGCTCGCCTCCTGCAGGGCGAACGCGCTGGACCACTGCCCGACGAAGAGACGAAGGTCGAGCGCACGTGGATTCAGCACGATGCCGCCGTGCGCGCCGATCTGCACGTTACGATATTCGCCCAGATGTTCATGAACCGCGTACGCGTTACGGGTGAGGCTTCTGGTTTCGCCCACCGCGCCGAGGGCGTTCAGCAGCGCCGGGAAATCGGGTTGCAGCGCCACTGCATCCACGCCGATGCGCGCCTGACACAGCTCCGCTTCGCTGATGCCAATGAGCGCGGCAAGATCGCGGGCATATTTTTTCGGTTGTTCACCCTTCAGGGCGAGATAGTGCTGATAATGTGGATTCATGCTTCAGGCTCTCAAGACAATGCCCTGCATAACACAGGGCGGCAATGGTCAGAAATCAACGTTTACGCCCAGCTGGAAGGTGCGGCCAGGCATCACGGCCAGCGCCTGATCGTTTCGTTCCTGCTGGGTGGCGCTGGTCAGCTCCCGGCTGCTGAGGTAATCCCGGTATTTGCGATCGGTCAGGTTATAAAGTCCGCCACTCAGCCTGACGCGGGGGGTCGCACGCCAGTAAGCGGTCATATCCACCATGCCATAACCCGGCACCCGCATGTATTCCGTGCTGGCGTCGGTCAGACTGCTGCCGTTGTTCGCGAAGCTGTTGCGGTTGGTGGCGCTCGCTTGCTTACCTTTCACAAAGGTGGCCGTAACGGCGGCGCCGTAGCCTCGCGCCTCATCATCCCATGCAAGTCCGACAATCGCTTTCATCGGCGCTACGCTCTCCAGATCGATGTAGCGGTCGCCGAGGTAATCCGACTTTGCCGCGCCCTGGGTGTAGCCAAACGCCAGATTGGCGCTCAGCCCGTCGATCTGGCTGAACCAGCGGCCAAAACTGACTTTACTGCTGATTTCAGCGCCATAGATGTAGGCTTTATCGCGGTTCTCCGCCTGATAAGTGGTGTAGATATTGTCCGGAACATTTGCGAACTTGCCTGGATTCGCCGCCCGGCTGTAGCGGGTGAAGGCAATAAAGTTTTTATAGTCGTTATAAAACGCGGCGGCGTTAAGCGTGATCCCGTCAGCGACCTGACCTTTCACGCCCCACTCATAGTTGTTGCTGGTTTCTGTTTTCAGATCGGTATTGCCAATCAGCGCATACTGTGCCCTTCCGGCATAGCTGGACCCCAGGTTCCAGGAGCCATAAAGCTGGGAGTCATTCGGAAACTGTGCACCACGGGTGTATTGCAGATAGGTCATGAACGCCGGGGTCAGATCGTACTGGAAGGCGATTGACGGTAAGACCTGGGTGTCACGATTTGGGGAACCATAGAGCGCCGAGACTTCGCTGGCGTCGAGCACGCGGCTGTTTGTTGTCAGGGTCGCCAGATCGCGCGGACGGGTATTCTGGTAGGCCACCCGCACGCCCGGCACGACCGCCGCCCGGTGTCCGTCAGCATCAAAGCTGATGCTATCCTGCAGATATCCCCCCAGGGTATAGCTGCGGCTGTTGGCCTGTGGCTGCATAATCGCCGTAAAAACGTCCGGCGTCGGTGACTGACGGAAAGGCCGTTCGGTCTCCGTCAGGCGCGCATTCAGCCCGGCGCTCAGTTCATGCCGTCCGATACTTTTGATTGCGCGACTGTCAAAACCGTAGCTGTCGGTGTTGTAGTCGGAGTAAACCGTCTGCCTGCCGCTGCTCCCTGCTGGCATCCGGGTATTGTCATGTGCCTGGGTTTGCTGCCAGTAAATGCGGGTGGTGAGGCTGTCGATCAGATCGTTATAGGGCGTATATTCATCCGCCAGACTGATACCCCAGCGGCGCGTGTCACTCTGCTGCTGCGCCTCTCCCAGGACAGTATTGCCTGAGGAGCTCCAGCTGTCGTAATGGCTGTGATGGGTTTTGTGGTAGTAGTCCAGCGTTGCCGTGAGCTTGTGAGCATCATTGGGCTGCCAGATGCCGGAGGTCATCAGGGCATCGGAGTGCCAGTTAGCCGGATAAGCATCAAGGATGTCACTGTTATTACGGGTCTGCTGTCCGTCACGACGACTGTAAACAAAAATCCCACGCAGCTCGTCATCACCGGCGGCGGCAGTTATACCGTTGTGCCAGCTGCGGCTGGAGGAGTCGTAGTCGCTCTGATAGCCGAAATAGGTCGGCTTGCCGGGATGCAGATAATCGTCCGGGGATTTATTACGGAACGAGACGTTGCCGCCAATCGAGCTGTTGGGCTGATCCACGGCGGTCGCCCCCTTCTCAATGTCGATACGGCCAAACATGTAGGGGTCGATGTAATCACGGCCAATGCCAAAGCTGTCGAGGCCCGCGCGTCCCACATAGCTGCGCCCGGTGGCCTGAGGCAACGGCATGCCATCCACATCCAGGCCGACGCGATTACTCTCCAGGCCCCGGATGTTATAGCCGGTGTATCCCGCCCGGTCGAAGCCGCTTTTACCGGCCGAGGAGCCGCCGGAGGTGCCGGTCGCACTGATCAACGGCTCATAGCGCATGATCGAACCAAAGTCGCTGGCCCCGCGCTGCTGCAAATCGCTGGCTGAAAGCGTGGTCGTGCTGCCCGCTTTTTTTCTGACTTCCGGCGCGGTCACGGTCATCACCGGTTCAGCACCGTGACTGGCGCTGCCGGAACGGGTCAGCCTGTCCGATTCACTGTCGGCGGCACTGGCGCAGGAGGTATGGATGAGCGTGGCGAGCACCGCCAGTTTAAACAGACGCGGTTGCGTCAATCCCTGAAAACGTGGTGACATAGGCGCGAATTACCTGATTAATTGTTAGTATTCGCTCACTTGCTTGCTGTCATCATAAAAGCGGCGCACTACTCAAGCCGTAAGGAAGTGGAACATTATGCGGGTCTGGTTATTATCGACCAGGAATTTAATGCAATTGCGAATCATTATCAATATTATTTACAATTTTTGTTACACCACAGCGCACCGATTGTTAACCGAATGCACTGGCATTTATCAATACGTAAGGAAGAGAGTTATGGCGCAAAAACCTGTGGTAGTTATTCACTACTGTATGCAATGCAACTGGCTGATGCGGTCAGCGTGGATGGCACAGGAACTTCTGCATACCTTTGCTGAGGATCTGGCGGAGGTGACGCTGAAACCCGGTACCGGGGGTGTGTTTGAGATCATGCTGGATGAGCATCTGCTGTGGGAACGTAAGCGGGATGGCGGCTTTCCTGATGCGACCACGCTGAAACAGCGGGTGCGCGACATCTGTTTCCCGGATCGCACGCTGGGTCACATCGACAAAAACAAAACGGAGATCAGCTAAGCTACCCGGCTCAGCTGTGAGTGATTTTCTCTGCCGCGTCGTGCAGGGCCGCAATCAGCGTCTGCAACGCGGCATCAGAGATATCTTCCTGCGCCAGCCGCTGGTTCAGGGCGACTTTCAGTCCGTAAATCGCCTGCTCGACGGCGGGAATGCTGCGATTGTTGACCAGAATCGCCAGCGTGGAGAGACGCGTGATCAGGCGGGAGACCGTTTCGCGGTTATCTGCCAGCAGCGCCTCACCGGCCGCCGTCAGGCGATACGCTTTGCGCGCGGCCTGAGCATCCAGTACCTCAATCGCCTCCATCTCCTCCAGCAGCGTCAGGTTGGGATAGATGATCCCCGGGCTGGGGGCGTACTCCCCTTTTGACAGCTCCTCAACCGACTTAATCAGTTCATAACCGTGCGCCGCATGCTGCGACAGAAAATGCAGCATCAGCAGACGAATCTCGCTCGCTTCCAGCATTTTTTCACGGCGTTTTCGCCGCCCGCCACAACCGCCTGTGCGGGCACTCGGGTCGTCAGCGGAAAAGGGCGTCGGATGCTGTTTCATAGTCTGGCCTGCGAAAAAGGAGCCTGATGGTAGTCTGCCGCCAGGCAAAACTCAATTGTCAGCGCCGGCTACTTCTGGTGCCAGTAGGCCACCGCCCGCACGAAGTCACTGTTGATGCCGCGCTGCATCGTGAAGTAGTCGCAGAGCGCTTTCACGAACTCCCCTTCACCGGTCAGCCAGATAAAGTAATCCTCCGCCGGGAATGTTATCTGATCCAGCCGGGCAATCAGCTGGCTGAGCTGCGCGGTCTGCATCTGACCGCTGCCGAGCCAGTTCAGCGTCACGCCGGTGGTCTCCGGCAGATAGTCACGCCCCGTTGCCTCATCGGTAAAGACGTAGAGATGCAGGGCCTGCGCCCTGGCGTCGCGCTGACGACGTGAAAAGGCAGGCAGCCCGGTTTCGTCGCAGACATAGAGCTGGAAGGCGTAATCGGTCGGCACCACCAGCGAACCGCGTGGCCCGCCGATCACTAACCGGTCGCCCTGCTTCGCCTGGGTTGCCCAGTCACTGGCGACACCCTGCTGATGAATATAGAAGTCGAGCGTCAGTGACGACTCGCCATCCCATTCCAGCGGCGTGTAGTCGCGTGCCGGTGGACGCTCGCCCTCGGGCCAGACAATCCCTCCATCGGTGATCTGCGGCAGCGCCAGTTCGGCCCCTTCTGCTGTCGGGAAGAAAACCTTGATATGGTCATCGAAGCCAGGTGAGGTAAAGCCCGCCAGATCGCTGCCACTGAAGCGGATGCGCCAGAAGTGCCCGGCAATCTGAGTTTTACTTTCGACCTGAATATGACGGAAACGCAGTTCGTTTCGGACGCGCTGCGGCATGCGCGGGTGAGCTGATGCTGGCAAAATCTCTCTCCTGGAACGGGACAGATACCCGTGGTTCAAAGGGGTTAACGCTGATTAGTTAATAAAAATCATTCTCATCTGAAGCCAGAAGATAAGCGATGATATATCTTGAGCACAATGACGAAAAATGCGATCCGACGGTTTAAGATATATTTTATGACGACACGATGAGCGCAGACTCCGGGTTTAACAGAGAGCGGGAGGCGTTAATAAGAAGAAAGGTCATCCTCAGAGCAAGCTTCGCCGGACGCGCAGCAGAGGCGGCATGCAAACGAAGCATCAGATGTGGCAGCGGGAAATCAGAGAAGAGCGGGTGTGAACAGAAAGGGGTCAGGCTGTCCGGCTCCTGATGAGCCGGGCAAGGTCTGCGCATTCACAGTTACAGGGTATCGCCGAATCCGGAGAGGCCATGATTACTGCTGTTCTGTTCCGGCAGCTCACCATCACCCAGAATTTCATGACCGGCGCTCTGAGAATGCGGGTGCAGTCCGGCTGGCGGTGAGAAAGGTTCAGCCTGTTGTGCCATTGCCATAACGGGCAATGCCAGAATCAGTGAGATCATTAAGCGTCGCATAGGTGTCTTCGTTTGTGGTTCTGGCCGTGAACGGCCTGAAATGCAGATGATTATTCCAGCCCTGCTACAGATGCACGATGATTAAGGTACGGCAGGGTTTCGGGGGAGAATTTTACGCCAGAACGGCGAGTTATTTTATAAAATCGTGCGGTTTGTCACGGTTCACCGCACGAAAGATGCATCCGGCACGACGCTGGCAATGAGCCCTGCTCCACTGACTACGCCCGGGTGACCGGAATGGAAAAAACGCCGCTCAGCCAGTCGGGCTGACATTGCGTAAAATCGAGACTCAGCAGATCTTTGCCCTGACGGCGTGACACGCCCAGTCCGGGCAGATGCTGATAGTAGATATCTTCAATAAAGCGCGTCAGCTGCTCCGGCCTGCCGCTCCAGCGGATGCGCGCATAGAGGCCCCGCTCTTCGCGCCAGCTGACGGTATGCTCGCCCAGCAGCGCCGCATGCTGCGGCTCCAGCGCCTGAAACAGGCTGATATTCTGCTGGTCAGCAGAGCTATAGCCAGGGCCGTACTGAAAGCCTAACCACCCCTGCTTCACATGACTGCCCGCCAGCGCCACCAGCTGCCGCGCCTGGTCGGCTACCCGGTGTTCGCGGTCGGCGATGTAATTACCAAACTGACACTCCCACTCCAGCGTCTCTCCGCGGAGAGGCAGTTCTTCCTCGCGCTCCACCAGTGTCGCAGGCTCATCCAGCGAACGCGCCAGTATACGGCCATGAAAGTTTTTAACCGGCAGATGAGGAACACGGCGAAACGCGCCGGGCGTCAGCGAGAAGTGCCCTTTGAATACGCGGGTGAAGTTTTGCTGGTTATCAAAGCCGAAGCGAACGGCGATATCAATGAGCGTCATGCGCGTCAGCCGCAGTGCCATGGCGGCCATTGTCAGACGCCGTTTGCGGGTATAGGCCGCCAGCGTCTGTCCGGTCATCTCCTTGAACATGCGCTGCATGTGCCATTTGGAGTAGCCCGATTTCAGGGTGATCTGATCGATATTGAGGTCGTCGGTAAGATTGGCTTCTATCCACTCGACTAAGTCGTGAATGTGCTGTTTTTTGATGGCCTGGCTGAGCATGATGGCGATTTACGACGCGGGTTAAGACTGAAATTTTCGTTACAAAAGAATAACAAAAATCACGAATCGGTGTAAGGAAAGAGTAAGGCGAACACGCCTGTGCGGGGCGATTTCGCATTAATTGCTTAGGTTACTAACTAAAAAAGGCTGGCTCGCGCCAGCCTCCTGATGATTGAAAAAATCTGCGCCGCACTGAGCCTGCGCGTTAGCAGCACCCACTGCCGTTACCAGAACAATTAATGGCTGCGCATCCCCGCCGCTGTCATCATCATCCGGAACAGAGAGGCAACAACACCCAGCGCCAGTACGCTGGCGGCATAGATAAACACCAGCCACATTACGCGCTTCCACCATGGCGCTTTCGCGTCATTGCCAGCTTTCGTTTCGTTGTGGTTTTTCATGCTGCTGAGACTTTTCATATCAATGATATCCTGCGTCTGCTTTGATTTTTCCACGGAACACGTAGTAGCTCCAGAAGGTGTAGCCCAGGATCATCGGGATGATCAGCAGGCTACCTACCAGCATAAAGGCCTGACTTTGCGGTGGTGCCGCAGCGGCCCAGATGGTCACTGACGGTGGAATAATATTTGGCCAGATGCTGATGCCCAGCCCGGAGAAGCCCAGGAAGATCAGCGCCAGCGTCAGCAGGAACGGGGAATAGTGCGCTTCACGTTTGATGGCGCGCATAATGCCCCACGAGCAGAGCAGCACCAGCACCGGAACCGGCAGGAACAGGAAGAGGTTTGGCTTACTGAACCAGCGATTCGCGATGTCGCCATGAGCAAACGGCGTCCACAGGCTGACAATCCCGATAACCACTAACAGTGCAATGACCAGCGGTGTCGCCAGCGCGGACATTTTGCGGTGCAGCTCATTTTCAGTCTTCATGATGAGCCAGGTACAGCCCAGTAGCGCATAGGCCACCACCAGACCGACACCGCAGAACAGCGGGAACGGTGCCAGCCAGTCCATCGCGGAACCGGCAAAACGGCGTCCCTCAACCGGAATGCCATCCAGCAACGCCCCTACGGCCACCCCCTGACTGAAGGTAGCGATGATCGAACCGGCAATGAATGACTTGTCCCAGAAGGCGCGATGGCCTTCAACCGCCTTGAAGCGGAATTCAAAGGCGACGCCACGGAAAATCAGACCAATCAGCATGGCGGTCAGCGGGATGGTCAGCGCATCGGCAATCACCGAGTAGGCCAGCGGGAACGCGCCGTAGAGGCCTGCCCCGCCCAGTACCAGCCAGGTTTCATTACCATCCCAGACCGGCGCGACGGTATTCACCATCATGTCACGCTCACCGGCATCTTTATTGAACGGGAAGAGCAGACCGATACCCAGGTCAAAGCCATCCATCACGATATACATCAGGGTTGCGAAGACGATAATCACAAACCAGATAATAGAAAAATCGATCATCTTAGTGGTCTCCATCCTTAAAGGTGGCAGCCGAAAGCGGACGCGCCGGCGTTTTCTTCTGACCGGGTCCACCCTCTTCGGTGATATGACCTTCGCCAGTAACCGGTCCCTGCTTAATCAGACGCATCATGTAGTGGTAGCCCACCCCGAACACCGAGCTGTAGACCAGAATAAAGGCCAGCAGACTGATGCTCATGTGAATGTCACCATGCGCCGACACCGCATCGATGGTGCGCTGCACGCCATAAACCACCCACGGCTGACGACCAATTTCGGTGGTGAACCAGCCAGCCAGAATCGCAATCAGACCCGATGGCCCCATCAGCAGCGCAAACCACAGGAAAGGACGCGACTCATAGAGACGTCCTTTGAAACGCAGCCAGAGGCTGACCACGCCCAGCGTAATCATCAGCAGGCCCAGCGCCACCATCACGCGGAAGGACCAGAAGATCACGGTTGAGTTGGGACGGTCCTCTTTCGGGAACGACTTCAGCGCCGGAACCTGCTTGTCCAGGCTGTGCGTCAGGATCAGGCTGCCGAGGTACGGCACTTCCAGCGCATACTTCGTGCGCTCCTGCTCCATATCGGGAATACCGAACAGGATAAGCGGTGTGGCTTCACCCGGCGGGTTTTCCCAGTGCCCTTCAATCGCTGCAATTTTGGCAGGCTGATGTTCCAGCGTGTTCAGGCCGTGCGCATCACCGATCATCGCCTGAATCGGCGCGACAATCAGTGCCATCCACAGCGCCATTGAGAACATACGGCGGATAGCCGGATTGTTGTTGCCCTTCAGCAGATGCCAGGCCGCCGACGATCCCACGAAAAACGCGCTCGCTAGGAAGGCCGCCACCGACATATGGAACAGCCGGTAAGGGAAAGAGGGGTTAAAAACGATTTTGAACCAGTCCTGCGGAATCACAATGCCATTCTGAATAATGTAGCCCTGCGGCGTGTGCATCCAGCTGTTAGAGGCAAGGATCCAGAAGGTCGAAATCAGTGTTCCAAGGGCAACCATACAGGTGGCAAAGAAGTGGAGACCCGGCCCCACGCGATTCCAGCCAAACAGCATCACGCCCAGGAAGCCCGCTTCCAGGAAGAACGCCGTCAGCACCTCATAGGTCAGCAGCGGGCCGGTGATACTCCCGGCAAAAGCCGAGAAGCCACTCCAGTTAGTCCCGAACTGATACGCCATGACCAGCCCTGAGACCACACCCATACCGAAGTTAACGGCAAAGATTTTGGACCAGAAATGGTAGAGATCGCGATAAGACTGATCGCGGGTTTTGAGCCACATACCTTCGAGTACGGCCAGGAAACTGGCGAGACCGATGGTGATGGCGGGAAAGATAATATGGAAGGACACAGTAAATGCGAACTGAATCCTGGCCAGATGAAAGGCATCTAATCCGAACATTGCTTACCTCTTTGCCACATAGAACACCA
>Ga0308172_1000827_pt1 | contig 28997 bp, 27 predicted proteins | sample PhyGR2_FD_202134 | JGI IMG/M metagenome (GOLD analysis project Ga0308172, IMG submission 202134) | Phyllosphere microbial communities from UC Gill Tract Community Farm, Albany, California, United States - DLSLSG.R2 | ecosystem: Host-associated > Plants > Phyllosphere > Unclassified | place: USA... | reverse complement strand
GACGCTTGGGAAGTCGTGACCTTCGAAGATGCCAGCACCGCACCGATCTCTTACATGCGTCCCGTTGCGGCGGTGTAAGTAACAACTCTCTTTCTTTAGTTTTTAAAGGCTGCCTTCGGGTGGCCTTTTTTTCGTCTTGTAAAAACCTGGGTGGTTATTCAGAAAGGATACGTTCCATTCAGCGTTATAGAATTTTCTGGCAAAGATTTTACATTTTTCCTGAGTCGGAATTTGAGAGTTCCTAGTGTAGTGTTTCCTCCGAAGCTTGGCATGGATGCTCTGATAATGATGTTGGCCAGTTTCGGAGTTATGACTATGTTTTCTATTTTCAAGGCTGTTGGTATCGATATTGTTGTCGGTAGTTACTCGGCTTTATTGGCGCAGTGGGTTGTACGCTATGAATTTCGTGCTTTGGTTGGAGTTTGCAGAGTATGAAAAAAAATGACGCTGTGTTAAAGCTGTTCGGTGATCAGATTGGTCTGCCTGATCTTAAGTTTGATGAGTGCCAGATGTGCCAACTGAAGATAGAAGGCATGAAGTTGGCGATTTATGATAATCGGGCTCAAGGCTGTATCAGCCTGGTTTGCGAATTTCCCCATGTTGCGATAGATGGCTTGGAAATGGACAGCTGGTACCGCTTGCTATTTGAACGTCAGATGGGCTTCTTGCACGAACATATCCCTGTGGTCGGATTCAATAGTGCTTCCACAGCGCTGTTGGCAATGAGCCATATTGTCGATGGTGATGTGTCGCCCAAACGACTTAGCGAGAAGTTGAATGCCCTTATCGATTGGGTTTTGGAAAGTTCATATATGTTTGACACACGCACTCTGAATTCAGCTCGGGTTATACCTGCCCCGGCCCATCATCAATTCCTTCGTCTCGGTGGTGCTCACTATGCCTAGTATCAGCCAGATCCAGACCCCTGGTTTGATTGATTATGCTAAACACGCCGGAAATGAAGGCGTTTTGCAGGGTAATCATATAGAACGTGTGTTTGCGAAAGCAGACGTGGGAATCGGTAACGGTATCGCTAAACCTTATTCATCAAGCGGCCGGCCTACCATGAATGAAGATGTAGCCGCTCGCCAGATAACCAAAGGAATACGCCAATTTATCAGCGGGAAGTCCCACGAGCGGATGATAAAAAATGGAACGCTATGGAACACCGCTCCTGTCTCTTCGGAAAAAACTTATGTCGATGGTCTTTCTAAGGCTAACCTGCGCAATCTTCGAAATGAGTTGGGTGCACTAACTCCGGATGAGAAGCAATTTTTGAATAACTATTTCGAAAGTTCATTATATGCGACGCATAGTACTGGAGCTCCGGTAAAACGCGACGATGGCAGCGTCGGCTTGTTTTCACGTCAAAAATTGATTGATCGTAATATCATTTTTAATACGGAGAACTCTCCCCAAGAAGATATTAAGATTCTCGGCAATGACGACTTTGTATTTTTTGCCTTGGAAGCGGGTGGCGAGCCAAAAAAACCAAGCAGTCGTTTTGGCGGAACTACCTTTCGTTTTGACTTTGAAAGCCCGGCGTTCAAGGATGCTGCGTGGGTGAGTTTGGTAGAAATGAGGTTTGCGCAAACACCGTATCTTGAACGGCATATAGAACCGCTGACGCAAGGCGAATTTAAGGATATTTCCAGGCGAAAGCTGGAACCTTTCCAGACCGTATTTTCCGGGGACGACATGAAAGCGGGAATCGGACTGTCGATTATCAAGGATCTGCGCAAGTTACCGCCGGAATCAAGTAAACGTCTGCTGGCGGGCACAGGGGAAGAACATATGAATAAGTTGATTAACGGCTTGTATCGTCCTGAGATAAAAGTTGCGAGGCACTTTTTCTCGGATAGCTACATGGAGGCGGCCGTCAAAAAAGATGATAAGACAGGTAAATTGTAAGTGAGTCAGCCAATACTCTACAGACGTCGATAAAGCTTCCTGCGCTCACTGCGCGCGATCGTCTCAATGGCGGGTTGCATCGACTATACGATTACGTCCGCCATGCTTGGCCTCATACAACGCCTGGTCTGCACTAAGCAGCAGTGCTTCCAGGGATTGGCGGTTGCGTTTGTCCCAGGTGCTCATGCCGATGCTCACGGTGATCGGCCGCTCGCTACCCGCCACCCGTGGCAAGTGTTCGACGCTGCTGCGGATATGCTCGGCGATGACCATGGCGCCTGCGGCATCGGTATGGGGCAGCACCACCGCGAATTCCTCGCCGCCATAGCGCGCCGCGAGGTCGGCGGGGCGGCGTATGTTGCCGGCGATCACTTGGGCCACGGTGCGCAGAGCCTCGTCGCCGCCGCTATGGCCGTGGCGGTCGTTGAATGCCTTGAAGTGATCCACGTCGATCATCAGCAGGGTCAGTGGCTCGGTCGAGCGTTGGGCACGATCCCATTCCTGGCGCAGGCGCTCGTCGAGGATGCGACGGTTGGCCAGGCCGGTCAGGGCATCCGTGGCTGCCAGTTCTGACAGCACCCGTTCGGCGCGATAGCGACGTCGCAGCTCGCGACGCAGCATCCAGGCCAGCCACAACAACCCGACGCACAGAATGCCGGTCGCGCCGCTGGTCAGCAGTGCGGCGCGTTTCCAGGGGGCGAACACATCCTCGCGAGACAGCGCCACCACTACGATCAGTGGCAGTGTGCCCACGGTAGTGAAGGTGTACAGCCGGTCCTTGCCGGTGATGGTCGAGGTCGCCTGGAAGCTGCCATTGCCTTCGCGCAACATGCGCTTGAAGTTCGGTCGCTCGCTCAAATCCTTGTTAATCATGTCGCTTTCGAGCAGCGGCTGTTGGGCCAGCAGGATGCCGTGGGTATTGAGCAGGTTGACGCTGCTACCGTTGCCGATGGCCAGGGTGCTGAACAATTGATCGAAATACGCCAGGCGCATGGTCGCCACTGCAACGCCGGCGAACTCGCCATTGGGCCCCGATACGCGCCGACTGAATGCTATGCGCCACACTTGGTCGCAGTCGCAACGGGTCTGGAAGGCCCGGCTGATATACAAACCGGCCTGCGGGTCCTTCAGATGCACCTGGAAATAATCGCGATCAGCGAAATTGCGCGGGGTGGGCCGCAGGGTCGAGGAATCCGCGATCACGGTGCCATTGGCATCCAGCATCAGCACCTCGCCTTTAAAGGGCGCGGCGGTGGATAAATCGAATTGCACCAGGTGTTGGATAGTGGCGTCGACCTTGGTCAGGTCCTCGCGCTGCCTGGCGGCTATCAGCCCCTTGAGGGCCAGGTCGTACAGCTCGACGTTGCGCAGCACATCGGCGTTGATCAGCTGGGCGATATTGGTGGACGAGCGCTTGGCAGCCTGTAGCGTGCTGGTGTGTTCGCGGATCAATAACGCCGCGACGATAATGACGATCAGGACGACGGTGAGGCCGCTGCCCAGAAGGAGCAACAATTGCGGGTGTGCGGAAGGGTGGCGAGCACGGCGTGGACTCATCGGGCAGAACTTCAGCGGTGTGGATGCTGGCAGTTTAGTTCTACCCGATGAAAATTGGATACTCGGCTAATAAAGAAAGATCGGCGCCTCAGAACACATCAATCGGATAATCGACGATCACCCGGTATTCATCCACATCGCGGTCCACTGCCGAGTAGCCGTTGCTGCCACGGTGGGTCGCCCATTGCAGGCGCACGGCCAGATCCTTGACCTGGCCGCCTTGCACCACATACTTCAAATCGATATCCCGCTCCCAGTGCTTGGCGCCCTTACCGTCGGCGCTGTACCAGGCGCTGTAGCCACGGCTTTGCGGGTCGACCTGGGTCAAGTCGGTCTTGCCGCTGATGTAGGACACCGCCGTGGTCAGGCCGGGCATACCGAGGCCGACAAAATCATAGGCGTACTTGAGCTTCCACGAGCGTTCATTCGGGCCGTTGAAGTCCGAGTATTGCTGGGAGTTATCCAGGTACACGCTGTCGCCCTGGGTGATGTAGTCAAACGGCGTATTGCCGTTAACCCGCTGGTAGGCGGCGGTCACGCTATGGTTGCCCACGCCTACGCTGAAATGCAGGCTCCAGGTGTTGTTGTCGATATCCCCCAGCAGGGATTGGCTGGTGTCCTGCGTATGGTAATAGTGCAGGCCCGGGTTGAGGCTGACCAGGTCGTTGAGGGCGTAGGTGTAGTCCAGGTCGTAGTAGTACTGGTGCCAGACGTCCTTGAGCTCGGACGCATAGAGATTGCTGGTCACCCCCGGCACACCGCTGAACGACACGCCGGCCCAATCCAGGTGTTGACTGCTGCGGTTATCGGGCAAGGCGCCGTAGCTGGCGCCGATGCGCCGATGGCCGCTCTGGTTGTAGAGCTTGGTGAAGCTGGCTTGGCCGCCCTCGAACAGCCAGCCGTCCAGGCTATGGTTGCTCAGGCTGACGCCACGAAAAGTCTGCGGCAGCATGCGGGTCATGCCACCGGCAATCACCGGGTTGTTGAGGAACAGGTCACCGGCTTTGAGTTCGGTGTCGAAGGCACGCATTTTCAGGGTGCCGCCGGCCGTGGAAAACGAACCGGGGGCCTTGCCGCTGTCGCTGCCATAGGGAAGGATGCTGGAACCATCGGTGCCGCCACCGCCGTCGAGCTTGAGGCCCAGCATGGCATGAGCGTCCAGGCCGAAACCGACGGTGCCCTGGGTATAGCCCGATTCGAAGGTGCCGATAAAACCCTGGCCCCATTCCTTGCTGTCGTCGGTGTGGATGTCGCGACGGTCGCGGTTCATATAGTAATTACGGGTGTCGATTCTAAGGTGTGAACCTTCGACGAAACCGTCGGTGGGGAGGCTGTCTGCTGCGTGGGCGAGGGGGATAATCGTTGCTGCAATCGCGAGGAATAACGGGGTGAACGTCAGTGAGTTCTTCACCGGTAAAGCTCCTTTGGGTCACTCGTAAACGGCCGGTGTCGTGGGGGATGCCCGGCCTTTTTGACGGCAAAAAAAAGCCGCTGAAGGTCAGCGGCTTTAAGACAGATTCCCAGCGTAGAGCCCTGGAAATAAGTCGAGGGAAATTCGGGTAAGCGGGTCAGCTGTCTTTGCCGTCGCGCTCATCGATGCGTCAAATTAACGCAGGCGAGCACTGCGAAACAGAGTGTAACAAGATAATAACTGTTGCCCAAACCGCAACAGTCACGCACTTAGAGCGGTAGGGTGATACCGAAAGTATTGCCACGGGTGTCGCTGCGCACAAACACATCCCCGCCGTGCATCAGCGCAATCGCTTTGACGATGGCCAGCCCCAACCCATGATTCGCCCCGCTGTTACGCCGCGAGGCGTCGACCCGATAGAAGCGCTCGAACAGCCGTGGCAGGTGTTCACTGGCGATTGTTTCGCCCGGGTTGGTCACGGCGATTGCCACCTGCTGCGCCTGCACCTCGATAGCTACGTCGATCACCTGACCTGGCGCGGTGTGTTGCACGGCGTTACTCAACAAGTTGATCAGTGCACGGCGCAGGTGGGCTTTTTCGATCTGTACCTGGGCGTCGCCGTGGACCCGCACTTGCACCTGGGCGTCTTCGAGGATGAAGTCCAAGTAATCGAGGGTGGTTGCCACCTCGTCGGCCAGTGAGCTTTCAATCAGTTTGGTGGCCTTGGTGCCCTGATCGGCGCTGGCCAGGAACAACATGTCATTGACGATCGAGCGCAGGCGTTCCAGCTCTTCCAGGTTCGATTGCAACACCTCCAGATAATGCTCGGCCGAGCGCCCGCGTGTGAGGGCCACCTGGGTCTGGCCGATCAGGTTGGTCAGCGGCGAGCGCAGTTCGTGGGCCACGTCGGCATTGAACGATTCCAGGCGCGAATACGCCTGCTCCACGCGGTCGAGGGTGGCATTGAACGAGTTGACGAACTGATTGAGTTCCGGCGGCAACGGCGATAACTGCAGGCGGCCGGAGAGTTTGGGCGGTGCCAGTTTCTGCGCTTCTTCCGAGAGTTTGCCCAACGGCTTGAGGCCAATGCGCGAGACCCAGAACCCCAGCAACGCCGCCAGCAACACGCCCACCAGCGCCAGGCTGACCAACGCCACCAGCAACTGATGCTGGGTGGCGCGGAAGTTTTCGGTGTCGACGGCGATCATAAAGCGCAGCGGCGGGCGCTGGTCCTTGGCCGGGAACTGGCTGACCAGCACTTTAAGCGGGTAGCGGTGGCCGGGCAGATGCAGGTCGCGCTTACCGGTGGGGCCGGCGGCGAAGGCGCGGATCTGCGCGTCGGGATTGCCGTATTCGTAGGCCGGGTCGTTGCTGACTACCCAGAAGTGAATGCGCTTGTCTTCTTCGCTCAGCAGCTTGAGTTTGTTGGTGATCTTGGCCCAGTGGTCCGGCGTGCCGAAGCGGTTCACCGAAGATTCGAGCACGCTGTAGCGCGCGTCCAATTCGGCCCCCGGCAACAGGCCCAGGCCGCGATCCACTTGTTGGTACAGCGCACCGCCGATCAACAGGAAAATCAGCGCCGCCACCAGGGTGAACATGCCGCTCAGGCGCAGCGCAATGGAATTAGCCGGCACTGCGGTTCTCCAGCACATAGCCCATGCCACGGATGGTGTGCAGCAGTTTGTGTTCGAACGGGCCGTCGAGCTTGGCGCGCAGGCGCTTGATCGCCACTTCGACCACGTTGGCATCGCTGTCGAAATTGATGTCCCAGACCATCTCCGCGATGGCGGTCTTGGACAGGATCTCGCCCTGGCGGCGCGCCAATACACTGAGCAGCGAGAACTCTTTGGCGGTGAGGTCCAGGCGCACGCCGTTGCGACTGGCCTTGCGGCTGATCAGGTCGATCCACAGGTCGGCGACCGTCACCTGCACCGGCTCATGCCCGCCGCTGCGGCGCGTCAAGGCTTGCAGGCGCGCCACCAGTTCGAGAAACGAAAACGGTTTGCCCAAGTAATCGTCGGCGCCTTCGCGCAGGCCACGGATGCGGTCTTCCACGCGCTCGCGGGCGGTGAGCATGATCACTGGCGTCTGCTTGCGAGCACGCAAGGCGCGCAACACACCAAAGCCATCGAGGCCGGGCAGCATCACGTCGAGCACGATCACTGCGTAGTCATTCTCCAGGGCCAGGTGCAAGCCCTCGACGCCGTCGCGCGCGACATCCACGGTGTAGCCTTGCTCCGTCAGACCGCGATGCAGGTAGTCCGCGGTTTTCTCTTCATCTTCGATAATCAGGACGCGCATGACCCCGCCTCATTCTGTGGTCGCCAGCGCGGGCGCTGGTGTGGGCCGATGGAAAATTTTTTCGAGGTACAAGTATATGACCGGCGTGGTGAACAGGGTCAGCGCCTGGCTCACCAGCAGCCCGCCGACCACCGCGATACCCAGCGGTTGGCGCAGCTCCGCACCTGGCCCGGCGCCGAGCATCAGCGGCACCGCGCCAAGCAGGGCGGCCAGGGTGGTCATGATGATCGGCCGGAACCGCGTGACGCAGGCTTCATAAATCGCTTCCTGGGGCGCCAGCCCGCGCACGCGCTGAGCCTCCAGGGCAAAGTCGATCATCAGGATGCCGTTCTTTTTCACAATGCCGATCAGCAGCACCAGGCCGATCAGCGCCATGATCGAAAAGTCCTGGCCCATCAAGGTCAGCATGATCAGCGCGCCGAGGCCCGCCGAAGGCAGGGTCGAGATGATCGTCAGCGGATGCACGAAGCTTTCGTACAGCACCCCCAGGATGATGTACACCGCCACCAGCGCCGCGAGGATCAGCCATGGCTGGCTGGCCAATGAACTTTGGAACGCCTGGGCCGCGCCCTGGAAGGTGCCGATGAGGGTGCTGGGCATGCCGATCTCGGCCTTGGCCTGGTCGAGCATGATCACCGCATCCCCCAGCGCCACACCGGGTGCCAGGTTGAAGGACAGGTTGGCGGCCGGGAACATACCGTCATGGCTGATGGACAACGGCCCCACGGTCGGTGGGTCGACCTTGGCCAAGGCCGATAGCGGCACCATCTCGTTGGTCAGCGGCGAGCGCAGGTAAAAGTAGTTCAGGCTCTCGGCCTTGCCGCGTTGTTGGCGGTCCAGCTCCAGCACCACTTGGTATTGGTTGATCTCCGTCTGGAATTCGTTGATCTGGCGCTGGCCGAAGGCGTCATACAGCGCTTGATCCACATCGGTGGCGGTCAGACCGAACCGCGCGGCGGCCTGCCGATCGATGCTGATGTGGGTGATGCTGCCGCCCAGTTGCAGGTCATTGGACAGATCGCGAAAGGCCGGGTTGGCGCGCAGTTTTTCGGTGAGGCGCTGGGTCCAGGTGTTGAGCGTCGGGCCGTCGTTGCTCTTGAGCACATATTGATATTGGGCGCGGCTGGGGCCGGAGCTGAGGTTGATGTCCTGGCCGGCGCGCAGGTACAGCACGATGCCCGGAACCTTGGCCAGTTTCGCGCGGACGCGGTCGATAAACTGGCTGGCCGATACATCGCGCGACCCGCGATCTTTCAAGGCGATCCAGAAGCGGCCGTTGGCGATGGTCTGGTTGCTGCCGGTCACCCCAACCGCATGGGAGAACGCTTGCACCGCCGGGTCGTCCTTGATGATCTCGGCCAGCGCTTTGTGCTTGGCGACCATGTCCGGGAACGACACATCGGCCGCCGCCTCGCTGGTGCCGAGCACGAAACCGGTGTCCTGCACCGGAAAGAACCCTTTGGGAATAAACACGTAGCCGACCACGGCCAACGCGAGAGTCACCCCGAAGATCGCCAGCATGCTGCGCTGATGGGCCAGTGCACGCCGCAAGTTACGCGCATAGCCGGCCAGCAGGCGCTCGCTGAAACCGGGTTTGGCATGGGTGTGATGGCTGGGCGCGCGCATGAATAACGCGGCCAGGGTCGGTGCCAGGGTCAGGGACACCACCACCGAAATCAGGATGGTCGAGGTGGCGGTCAGCGCGAACTCCTTGAACAGGCGTCCGACCACGCCGCCCATGAACAGCAGCGGGATAAACGCCGCCACCAGCGAAAAGCTGATGGACACCACTGTAAAGCCGATCTCGCCGGCACCCTTGATCGCCGCCGCGCGTTGATCGAGGCCGGCCTCCAGGTGGCGGTGGATGTTCTCCACCACCACGATGGCATCGTCCACCACAAAGCCCACGGCGATCACGATGGCCACCAGGGTCAGGTTGTTCAGGCTGAAGCCCATCAGGTACATCAGCGCAAAACTGGCGATCAACGACACGCCGAGCACGCTGGACACAATCAGCGTGGCCGACAGTTGGCGCAGGAACAACGCCATCACCGCCACCACCAGCAGGACCGCGATCAGCAAGGTCACTTCCACCTCATGCAGCGAGGCGCGGATGGTCTTGGTGCGGTCGCTCAGCACACTGACCTGCACCGACGCTGGCAGCATGGCTTGCAGGCGCGGCAACTGCGCCTGGATGCGGTCCACGGTCTCGACGATATTCGCGCCGGGCTGGCGTGAGATCACCAGGTTTACCCCGGGTGTGTCCCCGGACCAGGCCTGCACGTAGGCGTTTTCCGAACCATTGATGACCTTGGCGATATCGCGCAATTGCACCGGCGCGCCGTCCTTGTAGGACACGATCAACCGTGCGTAGTCCTCGGGATGAAACAACTGATCGTTGGTCGACAGGGTCGATACGCTGTTATCGCCGTAGATCGCGCCCTTGGCCAGGTTCAGGCTCGACTGCTGGATGGCCAGGCGGATATCGGCGAGGGTCAGGCCGATGGCCGCGAGTTTGTCGGGGGAGGCTTGCACGCGGATCGCCGGACGTTGCTGACCGGTGATGTTGATTTGCCCGACGCCGTCGATCTGGCTGATCTGTCGGGCCAGCAGGGTTTCCACGTAGTCGCTCAGTTCGGTGCTGGGCATGCTGTCGGAGCTGACGCTGAGGATCAGCACCGGGCTGTCCGCCGGGTTGACCTTCTTCCAGGTCGGCAAACTCGGCATATCGCTGGGCAGCTTGCCGGACGCGGTGTTGATCGCGGCCTGCACTTCCTGGGCGGCAGTGTCGATGCTTTTGTCGAGGGTGAATTGCAGAGTCAGCAGGGTGGAGCCTAAGGCGCTGCTGGAGGTCATCTGGGTCACGCCGGGGATCGCGCTGAATTGCACTTCCAACGGCGTGGCCACGGACGAGGCCATGGTGTCGGGGCTGGCGCCGGGCAACTGGGCGCTGACCTGAATTGTCGGAAATTCCGCCTCCGGCAGTGGCGCGATAGCCAGGCGCGGGAAGGCAATCAGCCCGAGCAGTACCAGGGCGAAGGTCAGCAGCAAGGTGGCGACCGGATGGTCGACACACCAGGCCGACGGAGAGCGGCTGCCGTTCATGGCTGCACCGTGGCGTCGACGGTCTGGATCACCTGGGGCGGCTCTTTGAGCACCTCGACCCGGGCGCCTGCCTTGAGCCGCGACTGACCATCGCTGACCAGCACATCCCCGGCCTGCACACCCTCGATCAGGCTGAGGTCGCTGTTCTGATAGGTGACCTGCACCGGCACCACCTCGACCTTGTCACCGTTGACCCGGTACACAAAGTGCGAATCCAGGCCGCGCTGCACCACGGTCGGCGGCACTACCAGGGCATTTTTGTCGAGGGCGGTCTGGATTTTGATGGTCACCAGTTGCCCCGGCCACAGGCGCTGGGCGGGGTTACTGAACTCGGCCTTGGCGCGCAGGGTGCCGGTGGTGGAGTTGATCTGGTTGTCGATCAGGCTCAGGTGGCCACGGCCCAGTAAATCGCCAGTCTGGCCGTCGGTGTCGGCGCCCAGATAGGCGTCGACACTGGCTTTTTCCGGCGCGGCGATCAGGCCTTGCAGGGTCGGCAGCATCTGCTGCGGCAGGGAAAATTCCACGGCGATCGGGTCGATCTGCGTCACGGAAAACAGCCCCTGGGCATCGCTGCTGCGCAAGAAGTTGCCTTCATCCACCGTGCGAATACCGACTCGGCCACTGACCGGCGAACGAATCTGCGTGTAGGAAAGCTGCACTTGAGCCGAATCAATCGCCGCCTGGTTGCCCTGGGCGGTGGCCTTGAGCTGGTTGACCAGGGCTTGCTGCTGGTCATAGGTCTGCTTGGACACGCCGTCATCGACACTCAACGCCTTGTAGCGCTTGAGGTTGACCAGCGCCACCTGCAACTGCGCCTGGCTCTCGCCCAACTGCGCCCTGGCCTGATCGAGGCTGGCGCGAATCGAGCGGTCATCCAGGGTAGCCAACAGGTCACCGGCCTTGACCCACTGGCCTTCCTTGACCAGCAATCGGGTGAGAATACCGTCCACCTGCGGGCGCACTACCACACTGTGCAGCGACAACACCGTGCCGATGCCGCTGACAAACCGAGGCACATCCTGCTGCGTCACGTTCACAACCCGAACCGGGATCGCGCTGGGCGCCGCCAGCCGGGGCTTGGCCGGGCGGGTCACGGCCCAGAGGGCAATCGCGGATACCACGAGGACAACCGCGATCAGGGCGGTTTTTCGCTGAATGTGCATGGGCTGAGGCGCCGGGACAGAGGAGTGAAAGGGTTGGCCGTCTTTATAGCCCGCCAACCCGGTCAGCAAGGTGACTGCTAACTGACAGCGCTGTCAGCAAACGCCGACCATTCGTACAGGCGGTGGTTAAAGATCCGAGGCGGGCAGGTATACTGCGCGCCAGCGAAGCCCGCAAGCCGGCTTCGCTTCATTTTTTGCATGCTCCGGAGCTTCCATGAATTCCCCGACACAATCCCCAGTTGAAGCGGCCGACCTCGCCGATCCGGCCAGCGCCGAAGGCGTTGAAAAGGCCGAGATCCCGGCGTTCAAGTTTCCCTTCAAGCCGGGTGAGCTCGCCGGAGCGAAGAACGCCGCGCAGCCTTGGTACAAGAACGGCGCCAAGAACGGCCACACCAAAACCCCGGGCATGGCCCCTCCGGGCACTCGGCGCTCCATGGGTAAACGCTGAGAATAAAGTCGGTCGGTTAGTTATGGCGTTTGCCTACAAATACTGCTGATATTTCTGCTTGTAGGATGACATCCGTTTCCAGAAAGCTTGCCAGCTTCTGCCATGCCCCCAGGGTTACCGCGCAGGGATGGTGAAGTTGGTCTTTTCGGAAAAGGATGTTTCCCGTGGCTTTGATACACCTGTGTGTAGCGCTTGCCCTGTTGCTGTCGGTGGATGCCGTGGCGGCCGCTGAGCAACCGCGTGACGAAATCCGTTTCGCCGTTGCCGCACAATTCCCTCCGTTCCAGAGTCGCAACCCGCAAGGGCAACTGATCGGCTTGAACATCGAGTTGGGCAATGCCTTGTGCGTGCAATTGAATGTGCGCTGCACCTGGGTCGACCAAGTGCAGGTCGAAGACTTCCGTGCGTTGGATGCCCGCCACTTTGACGCAATCATGGGCATTGCCCCCACTTCCAAACGGCGACGTTGGGCGAACTTCACCGATCTTCTCTATCCCTTTACCACCCGCCTGGTGGCGCGCAAAGCCTCCGGCTTGCAGCCCTCTGCCCGCTCGCTCAAGGGCAAGCGTGTCGGCGTGCTGCTGGGCAGTAACCGTGAAGCCTTCGCCCGCTCGAAATGGGCGCCCAAAGGTGTGATCGTCAAAAGCTTCTGGCTCAATGACGAACTGGTCCGCAGCCTGGTGGCGGGGGATATCGATGCCACCTTGCAAGGCACCGTGGAAATTCGCGAGGCTTTACTCGATACCCCCGAGGGCCAGGCTTTTGACTTTCTGGGCCCTCCCGTTTCCGCCGAGTTGCTGGGCGATGGCGTGGCGATTGCGGTGCGCAAGCCGGATACCGCGTTGCGCCAAGCACTCAACCGCGCCCTTGAGCAGCTTATGCACAACGGCGAGTATCAGCGCATCGTTCAACCCTACCGCCTCGATGCCCCGCCCATCGGGCATGACGGATAGTATGTGAGCAGCCGAGGGGCGCAGCGACTTACGCCGCCCGCAACGGGATAAATGCGTAGTTGGCCGGCACCTCGGTCGCAATCTGCGCCCCGGCATCCAGCACCTGCTCGGCGATGTCCAGCCCGGACACATGAAACACCCACTCACTGGCCACTTTTGGTTGCTGCGCCGCGTGCTCAATCGCCTGGGCAAACGCGCCCATGTCCGGCAAGTAAGCCGTAAACCCATCGCCCTTGAGCGCGGTGGTGCGAATGCCCAGCAGTGCACACACCGCTTCCTTGGTCTGCACGTCGTCGCGGTCGGCCTGACGGGAGCGCTCAATCAACTGCGCCAATTCCCGGTCCACCAATTGACCCCCGACGATCAGTGCCGGGCCCTGTTCCCAGGATTCTGGCGGGCAGTCCTTGGCGGCAGGGTTCAACGGGATATGCGGGTTGATCTCCATCGGGTAGATGCGACACACCAGTGGGCGCCGTTCATAGATGCGGCATAGGTTGTCTTCGTCAAGATTCCGACAGGGGCCGGCGTTGTAGGCGGCAAACGTGATGGCCACAAATGCTTCGGCAGTGCCGCTGGGAACCACCACCGACCGCCGTTCGGCATGCTCGCGTTGATGGGCGGGCAGGCCCAGGCCGTTGCCGAGAAAACCTTCCACCAGAACGATGACGTTACCGCCGTCGGCCGCCCACATACGGGCTTCGTCAAGGGTCAGCGGGACATGGTGGTCAGAGCAGCACTTGCCGCAACCGACGCAGGAAAAATGGGTATTCATGGCGGATCTGCTACCAGGCTAGGTCAGAGGGCACGCGGCAACGGTGACGGGTTTTTACCTCTGTTCGCCGTTGTGCGTCTCTGGAAGCAAGTTATGCGCCAGTCACTCGCGGTCAACCACGCCGCGCAGCACAAAGCTCATGCCCGCGCTTTCATACAGCCGCCGGGCGCGCAGGTTGCTTTCCAGTACTTTGAGGTCCACGTAGGGTTCGCCGCGCTGCTTGAACACCTGGAACGCGTGCAGCAACAACGCCCGCCCCAGCCCCTGGCCCTGAGCGCAGGGATGCACGCAGAGGTTCTTGATAAACGCGCTGGTCCAGCATTGCGCCACGCCGAGAATGCCCGACGGATTGCTGGCCACCAGACACAGGGTGGGGTCGAACTCCGCATCGGTGGTGAACTGAGCCTGCCAGGTGGGTAGGTCGGGCACGCGCCCGCCGCCTTGGTCCTGGGTCATGCGCAGGACCGCATGAATCGCCGGCGCCAGTTCTTCTCGGTAATGATCCAGCTGCGTACCGGCCGGCCACTGCGGGGCGGGCAGGCTGCCGCCGAGCGGGCGGCGTAGCAGTTGGAAATACTCAACCATCGATCAGCGGCCTTGTTGCGCCACGGTCTGGGCGGCCACCACCAGGCACTTGGTCAGTTCTGGGGAGGAAAACTTGGTCAGCACCGCGTTGGCCCCGGCCAGGCGTGCTTTTTCGCTGTTCATGGCGCTGTCCAAGGAGGTGTGCAGCAGCACATAGAGGTGCTGGAAATCCGGGGTTTCGCGCAGAGTGCGGGTCAGGGCGTAACCGTCCATTTCGGACATCTCGATGTCCGATACCACCACGTTGATCTCTTCGCCGGTGCCTTGCAGTTCAAGCAGTACGTCGATGGCTTCCTTGGCACTGCGCGCGGTGTGGCAGGTCAGGCCGAGGTTGCGCAGGGTGTGCACCGACTGCTGCAACGCCACTTGGCTGTCATCCACCACCAGAATCCGCGCATGGCCGAGCACTTCGGCTTCTTCCATGGTCAGGTCGGTGGGTGCGGTTTCAATCGGTGCGGGGGCTATGCCGTGGATCACTTTTTCGATGTCGAGCACCTGCACCAGGCCGCCTTCCACCTGGGTCACCCCGGTGATAAACGCGCGGTTGCCGCCGGAGCCGTAGGGCGGCGGGCGGATATCGGTGGTCAGGCAGTGCACGATCTTGCTCACCGCCTGCACATGCAGGCCCTGCTTGGAACGGCTCACATCGGTGACGATCAGGCAGCCACCGTTCGGATCTTCCAGCGGCATCTCGCCGAGGGCGCGGCTCAGGTCGATCACCGACAGTGAGGAGCCGCGCAGGGTGGCGATGCCTTTGACGTGAGGGTGGGACTCCGGCAGTTTGGTCAGCGGCGGGCAAGGGATGATTTCGCTGACTTTCAGCAGGTTGATGGCCATCAGCTTGCCGCTGCGCAAGGTAAAGAGCAGAAGCGAGAGTGAGTCTGCGCGGGCTTTGGAGGTAGGCATAAAAACCTTCTGTGAATCAGGGAGGACGATCTATGGAAGGTTATCGACCTCCGCGGCCCAGGCTTTAGCCCTTCCACACTTGCGGGTTCACCAGGTCCTGGGGCCTGTGCCCGAGCAGGGCGCTGCGCAGGTTGTCCAGGGCGCGGTTGGCCATGGCTTCGCGGGTTTCGGTGGTGGCCGAGCCGATGTGCGGCAGGGTCACGGCATTGCTCAGTTGGAACAGCGGCGACTCGGCCAAAGGTTCCTGTTCGTAGACGTCCAGCCCCGCGCCGCGAATGATGTGGTTCTGCAAGGCATGGATCAGCGCCGGCTCGTCCACCACCGGGCCGCGGGAAATATTCACGAGGATGGCGCTGGGCTTCATCAGCCCCAGCTCGCGGGTGCTGATCAGGTGACGGGTCTTGTCGCTCAACGGCACCACCAGGCAGACGAAATCCGCTTCGGCCAGCAACTGGTCGAGACTGCGAAACTGCGCGCCCAGTTCTTGTTCCAGCGCCGGTTTGCGGCTGTTGCCGCTATACAGGATCGGCATGTTGAAACCCAGACGCCCGCGCCGCGCGACTGCCGCGCCGATATTGCCCATGCCGACGATGCCCAGGGTCTTGCCATGCACATCGCAGCCGAACAACGGTGCGCCGACGCTGGCCTTCCATTGCCCGGCCTTGGTCCAGGCGTCCAGCTCGGCCACGCGTCGCGCACTGCTCATCAGCAGGGCGAAAGCCAGGTCGGCGGTGCTTTCGGTCAGTACGTCGGGGGTGTTGGTGAGCATGATTCCACGCTCGGTGAGGTACGGCACATCGTAATTGTCGTAGCCCACCGACACGCTCGATACCACCTCCAGCTTGGCCGCGCCTTCGAGCTGCGCGCGGCTCAGCTTGCGGCCCACGCCGATCAGGCCGTGGGCGTGGGGCAGGGCTTCAGCGAATTGCGCATTGATATCCCCCAGCTTGGGGTTGGGCGCGATGACTTCGAAATCCTGTTGCAGGCGTTCGATCATCGGCGCGGTGATGCGGCTGAAGGCGAGGACAGTCTTTTTCATGGCAGGCGGGGCTCATCGACTACGAAAGAATGCCAAGCACGCTAACATTCCTGCCGGCGGTTGTCAGGACACCGCCGAACCAATCTGAGCACAGGCCCCAATGGGTTGTTTGTTGGCGATCAATTAGCCAACCGCACCCCACCCAAGCTGCCGCTTAATTCATACGCCACCAATTCGGCCTGATGAGCCGCCAGAATCTCCGGCAGCGAGCCGCGCAGGTATTCCACCCAGGTCTTGATCTTCGCATCCAGGTATTGGCGTGATGGGTAGATGGCGTACAGGTTCAGCTCTTGGGAGCGGTAGTTGGGCATGACCCGCACCAGGGTGCCGTTACGCAGGCCTTCGATGGCGGCATACACCGGCAGCAGGCCGACGCCCATGCCGCTGGTGATGGCGGTTTTCATCGCGTCGGCCGAGTTCACCAGGAACGGCGAGGTGTTGATCGCCACGCTTTCCTGGCCTTCGGGGCCATTGAACGTCCATTTGTCCAGCTGGATCACCGGACTGACCAGGCGCAGGCACGCGTGGTTGAGCAAGTCCTGGGGGCGCTGTGCGCAACCTTTGGTCTTGACGTAGTCCGGCGAAGCGCAGGCGATGCTGTAGGTAATGCCCAGGCGCTGGGATACGAAACCCGAATCCGGCAATTCACTGGCCAGCACGATGGACACGTCGTAGCCCTCGTCGAGCAGGTCCGGCACGCGGTTGGCCAGGGTCAGGTCGAAGGTAACGTCCGGGTGCGTGCGACGGTAGCGGGCAATGGCATCGATCACGAAATGCTGGCCGATGCCGGTCATGGTGTGCACTTTGAGTTGCCCAGCGGGACGGGCGTGGGCGTCGCTGGCCTCGGCTTCGGCTTCCTCGACATAGGCCAGGATCTGTTCACAGCGCAGCAGGTAGCGTTTACCCGCCTCGGTGAGGGCAATGCGACGGGTGGTGCGGTTGAGCAAGCGGGTTTGCAGATGGGCCTCAAGGTTGGAGACCGCGCGCGAGACGTTGGCCGTGGTGGTGTCCAGTTGGGCGGCGGCGGCGGTGAAGCTGCCCGCTTCGGCCACGCAACTGAAGGCGCGCATGTTTTGCAAAGTGTCCATGGGGGGTTCTCAAGGGCGATGGCAAATTGTGACATGAAGTTGCCAGCAGGTGTGTATCCACTGGGCACGACCTAAGTCGAGGAAAACGCCCGCCAGCGCTCATTGCAATGTCCAGGCCTCGCTGACTTTCGCCACATAATGCGGCATGTAGGCCAGCAGCATCTGGTCCAGTGCCTGTCGCGTCCGCGCACGACTTTCCGGTGTCGGCGCCGCAAGCGCGTCGGCGGCCTGCTGTGTCAACGTTTCAACCGCCTGATCGAGTGCCGGGCCGATGCGCCTGAGCGCGTCCAGCTCAGCGTTCAGGACGCTGCCCGGCGATTGTCGGCCCATGGCGTCGAGCAACTTCGACAGGTCTTCGCTGTGTGCCTGTATATAAAGGTCCCAGCCGGGCCTGTCCTCGGGGTTGGCCAGGTAGCGGCGGGCGGTCGGTAGCAGGTGGTCCAGCGAATCGGTGCCCCATTGCTCCTTGTGCAGCGATTGCCGGGTGCGCAAGGACTGCAACTGGACACCGGTGTAGTGGCTGAGCGGTTCCGGCAAGGCCAGGTCGCGATGCTTGTCGCGGGTATGACGGGTCAGAAGCACCACCGGTTGCCCATGCTTGATCTTGACCAATACATGGATGGACGGTTGTCGGGCGGGGTCGAGCAGCGAAGCGCTGATGGAGCGGATCAGTTCATCCCAGTCAAAGGTCTGCTTACCCAGGGCTGCGAGTACTTCGCGCAGTGCCGCGGCCACCCCTTTTTTGCACTTGAGCGGGGCGATATCAATCGCCAGGTAGTCGCCACTCAGATGTGGATCGTCGGATGTTCGGTGGCTGACCTCAAGGGTCACGCCTTTACCACCCTCGGCTTGGGATGAGACCGAGGCGCTTACCGACCCGCTCAGTATTTGGCTAGGGGCCTTTATTTGATAGACGCACAACGCCTGCGGACGCAGAAGGGCGCGGTGCTGCTGGATCAGGTCGCGTATGTCGGCGTTTACCACTGGATCGACAGGTCCCAGGCTCTGAAGCAGTACGTAGCGCTCCAGCAGCGAGTGGGCCTGTTGAGTACGCAGGTCAATCACGGCGTTTGCGCGCGATGAGTTGAGCTGTTGAACAAAGTGTCGGCTGCTGGATGCCACATTCGCATTCAGATCCTCCAGCAGCTTGAACAGCGTGTCCGACGATGATTGCCGGGCGGCCAGTTGCTGCCGGGCTAGCCCCGGCGCGGTGTCGTACAGGCCTAGGATATCGAGCGTCTTGGATTGGACAGTGCGTTGCAATGTGAGCGCCATCGAAGTGTTGACCTTCAGGAAGCTGAAGACATCCAGCGCCAGTTTGCTGTCTGCAGTCATTTTAAAACCGCGTTCGGTCATGAGCGGCTGGTCGGTGTGTTGCAGGCAGGGCAATTCAACGTCGCCCAGGCCATTGCCGGCCAGTGCCTCCCGGGTGTAAGGCTGGCTCTGTGCGCTGTAGTCCCGATGCCTTTGCAAATGAAAACGGTCACTCAAAATGGCCGGAAGATTCCGTACCGTCCGGGCGATATTTTCACTTAGGGATGTACGCACGGAGTGGCTGCGGGCGTCGGCATAGTGCCCAAGGCTTGGGTATTCCCGTGAAGATAAATAGCCAATTCCCAGTTGATGACCTGACGTGGCCGCCGTCACGTTCGCCAGTGTCGAGTTCAGCTTGCCCAGTAGGGCAACCACGCGGGTGCTCCTGATGCGCTGGTCGTCGGTAATTTCCACCAGGGAGTCGGCTGACAGGTAAGGTCCTGCACTTAACTGCCGCGTGGATTCCAGCGCGAATTCGTAGCCAAGGTGGCGATGGTTGATGCGTTTGCCACCGGCATCGATATAACCCAGCGCTGACAACACGCCTTGGGTCAGATGCGCGTGCCTGGCATCGCTGGCAGCGGCGCGGAACTGCCACTTGAGCGCGCGGCACAAACGATAGTCGGCTTCGATGTCCGGAGCATCGGCGCTGCGGTGGCGCTTGAGCAGGTGCTCGGCCTTTTTGAAAAAAACATAGCAGTCGGGTAGTTCTTCAGCTGTCAGCTCCAGCCTGGCCGGACTGTTGGACAGTGTGCGGTGAAGCGCTTCGATCGCCTGTTTATCACGCGGGTCGCCGGCCAGGTTCACCACTTTTTCCAGCACCGTGTCGAGGATCCAGCGCACATCGCGTTGCAAAGGCAACATGCCTGGGGTCAGCGGTTCGGGATGGATATGCAGTTGCCTGCGCAAGCCTCTGGCACAGGCGTCGGCGGGTGTCAGATGGGCGGCAGTGGGGGCAATGACGCTCAAGGGAGGAAGCATGGGCGGCTCCGCAAGGTTGACTATCGCCCATTCTGTAAGGTTCTGCGCACCGAACTATGTAGGGCAAGCGCCAGGATTATCGCCTGAACGGTAACAAAGATTCACAGGAATGCCTGCTTATCGACATCCCCCGCGCGCCCTAGAATTGCGTCACCTCTCCCGCTTCACCCATCTCAGGAATTCGCTTGCCGTGCCGCGTCGCATCAGCAGAGAGCTGAAGACTCTCAGTGTTTGGGCTTTATCGTTAGCAATCAGCGGCTGCATCGGAACCGGAGGAATCGCCCCACAAGGCCAGGCCCTCGACGCCAATCAACTGGCCACCGACGAGGCGATCCAGCACGCCGCGCAAGACGCCCATTGGCCCACCGTGCAGTGGTGGCAAGCCTACGGCGACCCGCAACTGGATCACTGGGTCGACCTCGCTACCCAGCACAGCCCAAGCCTGGCCATGGCGGCGGCGCGAGTGCGTGAGGCGCGGGCCATGGCCGGGTTGGCCGAGTCGGCCGAAGCGCTGCAGGTCAACAGCGATACCACCCTCAAACGTCACAATTGGCCCAAGGATCAGTTCTACGGCCCTGGCGAGCTGAGCGGTGCCAACACCTGGGACAACAATACGTCCCTGGGCTTGAGCTACGCCCTGGACCTGTGGGGTCGCGAAAGCAACGCCACCGAGCGCGCGGTGGACCTGGCGCATATGAGCGCCGCCGAAGCGCGTCAGGCCCAGCTCGAACTGCAAAACAACGTGGTGCGCGCCTATATCCAACTGTCGTTGCACTACGCCAATCGCGATATCGTCGCCGCCACATTGGCCCAGCAACAGCAGATCCTCGACCTGGCCAACAAACGCCTCGACGCCGGGATTGGCACGCATTTGGACGTGAGCCAGGCCGAATCGCCGTTGCCGGAAACCCATCGGCAACTGGATGCGCTGGACGAAGCCATCGCCCTGAGCCGTAACCAATTGGCGGCGCTGGCGGGCATGGGGCCGGGGCAGGGCGCGCAGTTGCGGCGGCCGAGCCTGTCCCTGGCCGCGCCGCTCAAGTTGCCGTCGAGTGTCCCCGCGCAACTGCTTGGCCAACGCCCGGATGTGGTTGCCAGTCGCTGGCAAGTGGCAGCGCAGGCGCGGGGCATCGATGTGGCCCATGCAGGTTTCTACCCCAACGTCGATCTGGTCGGCAGCCTCGGTTATATGGCCACCGGCGGCGGCATGCTGGAATTTTTGGCTGGCAAAAAATTCAACTACAGCGTCGGCCCGGCCATCACGCTGCCGATCTTCGACGGCGGCCGCCTGCGCGCGCAACTGGGCGAAGCCAGCGCCGGCTATGACATCGCGGTGGCACGCTACAACCAGACCCTGGTCAATGCGCTTAAGGGCATCAGCGACCAGTTGATCCGTCGCGAGTCCATGGACAAGCAGCAGACCTTCGCCGCGCAATCGGTGGCCTCGGCGCAGAAAACCTACGACATCGCAATGATCGCCTATCAGCGCGGCCTCACTGACTACCTCAACGTGCTCAACGCCCAGACCCTGCTGTTTCGCCAGCAACAGATCGAGCAGCAAGTGCAGGCCGCACGCCTGAGCGCCCATGCCGAACTGGTGACCGCCCTGGGCGGCGGCCTCGGTGCCGGCGACGACGTGCCGGCACCCGCCAAGACCGTTCCGAGCAAGACCCCGGCGGCGCTGGCCGCGTTCGATCACTGAGTAGGTTGCGATGACTCCCTTGCCTGCACCGCTGCGCTGGCTGCGTTCCCTTGAGTGGCGCCGTGGTTTCTTCGATTGGGCACGCAGCGACGGCGTGACCTGGGTATACATCTTCAAAGTGCTGATCGCGGCGTTCCTTACGCTATGGCTGGCCATGCGTCTGGAGTTGCCGCAACCGCGCACCGCGATGATCACGGTATTTATCGTGATGCAGCCGCAGAGCGGCCAAGTGTTCGCCAAGAGTTTTTACCGCTTCCTCGGCACCCTGGCGGGGTCGGCGGTGATGGTCTTGTTGATCGCCCTGTTTGCGCAGAACACCGAGTTGTTTCTCGGTGCGCTGGCGATCTGGGTTGGCATTTGCACCGCTGGCGCCACGCGCAACCGCAACTTTCGCGCCTATGGGTTTGTGTTGGCCGGGTATACCGCCGCGATGGTCGGCCTGCCGGCCCTGGCGCATCCGGACGGCGCCTTTATGGCGGCAGTCTGGCGTGTGCTGGAGATCTCTTTGGGGATCATCTGCTCGACCCTGGTCAGTGCCGCGATCCTGCCGCAGACCTCCAGCGCCGCCATGCGCAACGCGCTCTACCAACGCTTTGGCGTGTTCGCGCTGTTCGTCACCGATGGCCTGCGCGGGCGCAGCCAGCGCGACGGCTTCGAGGCCAGCAACGTGCGCTTTATCGCCGAGGCCGTGGGCTTGGAGGGGCTGCGCAGTATCACGGTGTTCGAAGACCCGCACATGCGTCGGCGCAACGGTCGCCTCAGTCGCCTCAACAGCGAATTCATGAGTATCACCACCCGCTTCAACGCTTTGCACCAGTTACTTGAACGCCTGCGCACCGATGCCGCCGACCATGTGGTGGCCGCGATCAAACCGGGCCTGCAAGACCTCGCCGAAGTGCTCGACGGTTTCTCCGGCCGCGCCCTCACCAGCCCCGATGCTGCGCGGCTGGTCAACCAACTCAGCGCCTACAAGGACAGCTTGCCGGCCACGGTGCGCAGCCTGCGGGCGCGCTTTCAGGAGGGCAACCCCAGCGACGCCGAACAGCTGGATTTTCACACCGCCTATGAGTTGCTGTACCGCTTTGTCGACGACCTGCACAACTACGCGCAAACTCACGCCTCCCTGGCCGAGCACAGCCATGCGCGGGAAGACTGGGACGAACCCTACACACCGAAAACCAACTGGCTGGCCTGCGCCGCTTCGGGGATTCGTGCGTCGTTCATCCTGATCGTGCTGGGCAGCTACTGGGTGGCCACCGCCTGGCCCAGCGGCGCAACGATGACGATGATCGCAGCGGCCACCGTCGGCCTGTCCGCCGCCACGCCCAATCCCAAGCGCATGGCGTTCCAGATGGCCTGCGGTACCTTGATCGGTGCCCTGGTGGGCTTCGTCGAAATGTTCTTCGTGTTCCCCTGGATCGATGGCTTCCCGTTGCTGTGCGTGATGCTCGCACCGGTGATCATCCTGGGCGCATTCCTTGCCTCACGCCCGCAATACGCCGGTGTCGGCGTGGGCCTGCTGATCTTTTTCAGCACCGGCTCGGTGCCGGACAACCTCACGGTCTACAACCCCTACACCTTTATCAACGACTACATCGCCATGATCATCGGCATGCTGGTGTGTGCGGCGGCAGGGGCGATCATCCTGCCGCCCAACAGCCGCTGGTTGTGGCGCCGCCTGGAACAGGACCTGCGCGAACAGGTGGTGTATGCCATCAGCGGCAAGCTCAAGGGCCTGGCCTCCAGCTTCGAGAGCCGTACCCGCGACCTGTTGCACCAGGCTTATGGCCTCGCCGTCGGCCAGCCGCAAGTGCAGCGCAACTTGCTGCGCTGGATGTTTGTGGTGCTGGAGGTCGGCCACGCGATCATCGAGTTGCGCAAGGAACAGGCGATCCTGCCGGTGCACCCGGCGTACGCCGAATCCCAGCCGTGGCGCCAGGCGATCCGCGTGATGGGGCGCTCGCTGGTGCGGCTGTTTCTGCAACCCAGCGCGAGCAACCTGGAGCGCGGGCTGGTCGCGGTCGACCATGCGATCAGCCGCGTGCAGGCCACCGACGAACCCTTCGCCCCGCACTTCGATACCTCGGCCCTGCGCCGGGTGAAAAGCTACCTGCACTTTATCCGTACCTCGTTGCTGGACCCGCAATCACCCCTGGCGGCCCTCAAAGGAGCCCCGCATGCCCCGTGAAATCGCGTTCCACGGCATTTATATGCCGACCATGACCCTGATGTTCCTGATTGCCGCAGTGCTGGCCTGGGGCCTGGATCGCTTCCTGGCCGGCTTCGACCTGTACCGGTTTTTCTGGCATCCGGCGTTGCTGCGCCTGAGCCTGTTCGTTTGCCTGTTCGGCGCCCTGGCGCTGAGCGTCTACCGTTGAGAATGCACTGATGAAAAAGTTTTTCAGCCTGCTTGCCACCTTGCTGGTACTGGCCCTGGCGATCTGGATTGGCCACACATTGTGGGTGCACTACATGCAAACCCCGTGGACCCGCGATGGTCGCGTGCGCGCCGACATCATCAATGTCGCCGCCGACGTTACCGGTGAAGTGGTCGACGTGCCGGTGCGCGACAACCAGTTGGTAAAAAAGGGCGACCTGCTGATGCAGATCGACCCGGAGCACTACCGCATCGCGGTCAAACAGGCCCAGGCGCTGGTCGCCTCGCGCAAAGCTACCTGGGAAATGCGCAAGGTCAACGCCCACCGCCGCGCCGATCTGGACGCCCTGGTCATCTCCAAGGAAAACCGCGACGACGCCAGCAACATCGCCGACTCGGCCCTGGCCGATTACCAACATGCGCAGGCCCAGCTGGAAGCAGCCGAACTCAACCTGAAACGCACACAGGTCGTGGCGGCCGTGGACGGCTACGTCACTAACCTCAACGTCCATCGCGGCGACTACGCCCGCATCGGCGAGCCCAAGATGGCCGTGGTGGATATGCACTCGTTCTGGGTCTACGGCTTCTTCGAAGAAACCAAGTTGCCCCATGTGAAAGTCGGTGACAAAGCCGATATGCAACTGATGAGCGGCGAGACGTTAAAGGGCCATGTGGAAAGCATCTCCCGCGGCATCTACGACCGCGACAACCCCGAAAGCCGTGAACTGATCGCTGATGTAAACCCGACCTTCAACTGGGTGCGATTGGCCCAGCGCGTGCCAGTGCGGATTCATATCGATGAAGTGCCGCAAGGCGTGCTGTTGGCGGCGGGGATCACCTGCACCGTGATCGTCGACCAAACGCAGAATTGAGATGTGGGGGCAGATCAGGCACTGCTTCAGGTTTTTGCGTGGGCTCTTATTTTTCGTCGACGTTTGACCCGCAGCATGCTGACGTAGCGGCGATGGTTTCTTGTGTTAAGGATCAGCAGGCAGAACAGCGATTGAAACAATGGAAATAGCGCAAACAAGGTAACGGGGTGGTTACCTAAGTATTCCGCTGCAAGCAAAGCGTTCAAAATTGCAACACTCACAAGTGCGGGGGGGCCTGAGCGAAACCCCCTCATTACCAAGGCTAAACCAATACACATAGTCATCACGAGTATGACGCTTGCCGCTACCGCGTATGCGCTGGGGAGATAGTGGATTCGGGTGTAGTAAGACAGACTATGTGACAGATTGCCCGCGCTACTGACCAAGTTCATCGAAACCGCGGTCCCTACAGTGAAAGCAAAGCGCTTGGTGTAGATGCGAACTGTACCGGGGCGCTGCGAGGGCTCGACTTTAGTGATCATAGCTCTCGAACTCCTCATAAATTGCGATGATGATGTGGTTGATATTTCCAGATAGGCTGCTGCCAGTCACGGCAAGAATGGCGCCCAGCTGATCGCCAAGTTGAAGGAGAATGTCCTGGCGTAGTTGGGGATTGCTAAAGCGTTTGGGAAGTTTTCCGGCCAGCTGTTTTAGTCGGATTATTTCGCGGGGATGACGGGGGTTTTGCAGGCGTAGTATTTCGTTGGTCAGTTTTGCGCGATCCTGGCGGCTCATGTGTCTCAAAATATCAGTCAGGTTGCGACCCGTCGCATGTTTGATAGTCATGACAGTTCTAACTGTGACAAAGCTAGTGCTTCCTGCGCCAACCAATGAAATGCCGTCTAAGGCCAAACTCATTGTCTGATACCAATTCAAGCTGTCGTAATAGTCGTTTTCTGCCGGGTTGGTGAGTTCTTTGTAGGTTCGCCAAAGACCGTTGATACATTGCACGCCACTAGCAGCAGCCGTGTAAGCAATGTAAGTGACTGCAAGACTTGAACCCGCGCTAAGGGGAGCCGCCGCGACGCCTGCCTTGGCGACGTAGATTCCAAGTGCAGCACCGCCGCATGATAGAGCCATTCCCGATGCTTCTTTCCACAGCTGCGACTCACGCGACGAGCTTGCCGCGAGTTGCGCATACTCATCGGCAGACATCGCCGGCCCTGCCACTTCCCGCACGATCACTCGCTTGGGCCTGATACTGCACAGCGGCACAAATTCGCGCAGCACCGTCACCTGATAGTCGCTGCCAATATGCACCACCCCAGCCCCGACGATGGCTGGGATGGCGTCGATGGTTCGATAAAGCTCAGGCAGGTCCAGCAGGCTGGTCAATCGCTGGCGAGTCGTGGTGTGTGCATCCGGCACACCGCTTCGTATGAAGTTGCTAGGCATCCTTTCACCTGTAAGGAGACAGAGGTGAAAGAGCCTGTGGATAGTTTCCTGGTAATGATGTCAGGCAGTTCGCTGTTTTATGTAGGAACTGGCCGGGTAGTTATTTCACTGCGCGACATAAGTCTCATGCAAATGCCGCCACAACAGCGCACCACTGGCCTGTTTCTCGAACACCACGGTGGCGCGGCGGTCGGTCTGGGTGCCGCTGTCGTCCACTTGATGTTCGCGATAGGTCACCGTGGCGCCGCGCGCGTGGCGGTCAATCCCGGTCATTTCGCTCAAGGTGATTTTCAAGCCAGGGCGCATGCCGCCCAGGCGGGTGAACAGCGCCTTGACGCCGGCCGCATTCACCCGTGCGCCGGTGGCGGGGGCGATCATACTGAAATCCGGAGAGAAGCGCGCAAGCAGGTTTTCCAAGGTTGCGTCGGGCGCAACGCCGGCAAACCATTGTTCGATCTCGACGTGGGTCTGGATTACTTCTTCGAAAAAGTCGCTGTAGTCGATCATTTACATACTCCCATTCAAACCAAAGCGTTTTTTCAACACGGTTTCCAATAATCCTTTGGGCAACCACGCCGCCAGCAGCGGCAACGCCCGGCTGCCATTGCCCGAGCGCAACAGGCGCGGCGGTTGCAATTGTTGCACCGCCTTGAGCACATCGGCCGCGAACACGGTTGCGGGTGTCGGTTTGTCCTGGGACGCCTGGCTGCGCGCACGAATGCCATCGCGCAAAGGCCACCAGGGCGATTGTTCGTTGATCAGCAGTTCGGCTTGGGCGCCGGCGTTTTTGGCGAAGTGGGTGTCGATGGCGCCGGGTTGGACCTCCATGACGCGCACGCCAAAGGGCGCCAGTTCCATGCGCAGGGCATCGCTCAACGCATGTACGGCGGCCTTGGATGCGCAGTAAGCACCGGCGAACGGCGTGACCAGCACGCCGGAGACGCTGCCGATATTCACCACCAGGCCCTTGCGTTTGCGCAAGGCCGGGAACAGCGCCTGGGTCACGCCGACAATGGAAAATACGTTGGTTTCGAACTGGCGCTGCATGGCCTCGGTGCCGCCGTCGAGCAGCGGGCCCATGGCGCCGTAGCCGGCATTATTGATTAGCACGTCCAGCTCGCCCAAGTGTGCGGCCAGGGCTTTCAGCGCGGTGGCATCGTTGACGTCCAACTGCACGGCGTGAAAGCCGGCCTGGTTGAGGGCAATCACGTCATCCTTGCGGCGGGCGCTGGCCAGCACGTCATAGCCGGCGGCTTTGAACGCCTCGGCCAGGGCGCGGCCGATACCGCTGGAGCAACCGGTGATCAATACGTTGGGCATGGAGAGTCCTTTATCAGTCCGCGAAGCTGCCTTGCAGATGCTCGGCACGAAATTCCAGGGTTTGCGCGCGGTAACCGGGGCGTAGCGGTGGGGTGGGCAGGCAATCGTCCCAAGTGGCGCCGGCCTGCAACTCGCCGGGGCCGCGATAGCGCGGGGCGGCGTAGACGTTGTCGGCCAGGTTCACGGTGTCGCCCGGTGCGTAGGCCGCGACGCGCCAGCGCAGTTCGGTGAGTGGCACGTCGTTGCCGTTGTTCAGGGTCAGCTTCAGTGGCCGATCGGCTGGGCAGTCCTGCGGCGCGTAGGTGATGCGCAGTTCCAGGCGCGCCAATTGTGAGGCTTCGCGGTTGTCCAGCCACACCACCCAAACGGCCACGCAACCCAGGCCCGCCAAGGCCGCGAGGGACACCGGCAGCGCTTTGGCCGGGTAGCGCAGCAGCAGGATCAGCCAGGTGATGATCAGAAGAACGCCGAAGAACATGGAGACCACCTCGAATTTGGAACCAGCATCCTAACTTAAGCGTAGGAGGGATGGGGCAGCTCCAGACACAAGAAGGCGTATCTCAGGAGACCTTCATACGGCTACAGAGCGGTGACGATCAACGCAGATCACTTCACGCGACGGTGTGGGAACCGGTTTGAATAAACTTCCACACAGTTTGTGCAAGGACGCCTGGCGGTCAAAAACGGAACCCAACGTTACCCTTCTAAAAGGTGAAGTACTTATGAAGATTTCAGACGCTGTTGCGAGCCTTTCCACCCCTCTCAGCGTATCCACACCCGCAGCGGCTTCCAGCCAGTCACGGGACGTTGCTCAACCGGATGCCAGCGCCCTTGAGTCGCGCTCCGGACCTCGTATGCAGAACTTGGGGCTTACAAGTTTGCGACAAACCGTTCTTCAAGGCCTCGGCGATACGATCCGTTCGCACGTATTGCCATCTTTGGTGCTTCACAGCAACGACAGTTCTAGAGACAAAGCCTTTGGAGCAGCCTTGACGTTCGCTGGTGGTATGGCGAAGGTGGCTGGCAAGAAGATGGCAGGCTCGGGTGGCCTTTCCTCGAAAGTGGCGGGTTCGGCGCTGATGTGGGGCGGCAAGGCGGCGGAGAAAATCGGCAAGGACACGTATAAAAATGCTGAGCCCAAGGATCATGGCAATTACAACGCGTTTGCCCCGCGTAACTGGGCTCGTTAACCACAGGCCCGATACCCCGCAAGGGAGTGTCTGGCTGTTTTGACGGTCATTGAACAAAAAAGCCCCCACCCAACCCACTGCGGATAGGGGACGCAATGGGTTGGGCGAGGGCTTCTTGTACGACTGTTTTACTGCGCGATAGTTTTCACCGACACGCCACGTTCGATCGGCGTCGAGCGGCCGTAGATGTCTTCGAAGCGTTCGATGTCGTCTTCGCCCAGGTAGCTGCCCGATTGCACTTCGATGATCTCCAACGGGATCTTGCCTGGGTTGCGCAGGCGATGCACCGAAGCGATCGGGATGTAGGTGGACTGGTTTTCGGTGAGCAGGAACACGTTCTCGTCACAGGTCACTTCGGCGGTGCCGCTGACCACGATCCAGTGTTCGGCGCGGTGGTGGTGCATTTGCAGCGACAGGCACGCGCCCGGCTTGACCGAGATGTGCTTGACCTGGAAGCGGCCGCCCATGTCCACCGAATCGTAGGAGCCCCACGGACGATACACTTCGCAGTGGTTCTGGGTTTCGCTGCGGCCCTGTTCGTTGAGGGTGTTGACCATCTGCTTGACGCCCTGGACCTTGTCCTTGTGGGCAATCATCATCGCGTCCT
>Ga0308172_1000826_pt1 | contig 29019 bp, 26 predicted proteins | sample PhyGR2_FD_202134 | JGI IMG/M metagenome (GOLD analysis project Ga0308172, IMG submission 202134) | Phyllosphere microbial communities from UC Gill Tract Community Farm, Albany, California, United States - DLSLSG.R2 | ecosystem: Host-associated > Plants > Phyllosphere > Unclassified | place: USA... | reverse complement strand
GTAAATTCGATCTGTATGTCACTGTTAAAGGTGGCGGTATTTCTGGTCAGGCTGGTGCGATCCGTCACGGTATCACCCGCGCTCTGATGGAATACGACGAATCACTGCGTGGCGAACTGCGTAAAGCTGGCTTCGTTACTCGTGATGCTCGTCAGGTTGAACGTAAGAAAGTCGGCCTGCGTAAAGCACGTCGTCGTCCTCAGTTCTCCAAGCGTTAATTGTTTGCAGCTCCGGCTGCGACAATTGGCTCAAAAAACCCGCTTCGGCGGGTTTTTTATTTTCTGCCCAGCCAAAACTCCCCGCAAAAACCGTAACGTCGCGCTCAATTTACCTGCAAAGATTCATTCCACGCCCACAAGCATCCTAAAATCTGGTAAACTCTGTGTCACTTTGCGCCCGCAGGCCGGTGCGTTATGCGCCTCCTCACTGTCGGGGCGTCAGTATCTGTGACGCGGCTAACCAGGTTGCGTGCGAGTTCGATTAGCTGGTGAATCGCCTGTGGTTGGCTATTCGCAGTATCTTTTTGTGAACAAACTTGGAGGTTTTCATGGCTGTCGCTGCCAACAAACGTTCGGTAATGACGCTGTTTTCTGGTCCTACTGACATTTTCAGCCATCAGGTACGTATCGTTCTGGCGGAGAAGGGTGTCAGCGTAGAGATCGAGCAGGTCGAAATGGATAACCTGCCGCAGGATCTGATTGACCTCAATCCGTATCGCACGGTACCGACACTGGTAGATCGTGAGCTGACGCTGTATGAATCCCGCATCATCATGGAATATTTAGATGAGCGCTTCCCGCATCCGCCACTGATGCCGGTTTATCCGGTTGCCCGTGGTGACAGCCGCCTGATGATGCACCGCATCGAACAGGACTGGTACAGCCTGATGAGGAAGGTTGAGAACAGCAGCGGTCAGGAAGCCGAAGCCGCACGCAAACAGCTGCGTGAAGAGCTGCTGGCGATCGCGCCGCTGTTTGGCCGTACGCCTTACTTCATGAGCGAAGAGTTCAGCCTGGTGGATTGCTACCTGGCACCGCTGTTATGGCGTCTGCCTTCAATGGGCATCGATTTGATCGGCTCTGGTTCAAAAGAGCTGAAAGGTTACATGAACCGCGTATTTGAGCGTGACTCTTTCCTCGCTTCGTTAACTGAAGCTGAACGTGAAATGCGCCTGCAAGCACGGGCTTAACGTATGGAAATGTCGCAACTTACTGCACGTCGTCCCTATCTGCTGCGCGCCTTCTATGACTGGTTGCTCGACAACCAGCTGACGCCGCATCTGGTGGTCGACATCAATCAGCCAGGTGTACAGGTGCCGCTGGAGTATGCGCGTGATGGTCAGATTGTCCTGAACATTGCGCCACGTGCTGTCGGTAACCTCGATCTGGCGAATGACCAGGTGTCGTTTAACGCCCGCTTCGGGGGTGTTCCTCGTCAGGTTAACGTGCCGATGGCGGCAATTCTGGCAATCTATGCCCGGGAAAACGGTGCCGGAACGATGTTTGAACCGGAACCGGCTTACGAGCTGGATATTCAGGAGGCGTCAGAAGGTCAGGAAGAGACCATGATGTCCGTGATTGATGGTGATCGTCCCGACGATGCCAGCGATGATGAGACACCGCCTGATGACGATCCCCCGCCGCGGGGCGGACGACCTTCACTGCGCGTCGTGAAATAGCCGCAGCATCCTTAAAAGCAGATACCCGCCTCTCCGGCGGGTATTTTTTTGCCTGTCAGCCATAAAAAAATCCGGCTGCCTGCGCAAACCGGATTTTTCATCACACCTTCGCGATCAATAGACGTCGCGCAGGTAACGCTTCTCTTTCTTCAGCTGGTCAACATAGTCCGCTGCGCGCTCGCTGGAGAGGCCGCCGAACTGGCGAACCACTTCATACAGCGCATTGTCCACATCCTTCGCCATGCGTGATGCATCGCCACAGACATAGAAGTAAGCGCCTTCCTGCAGCCAGGCATAGAGTTCTGCACCCTGCTCAAGCATCCGGCTCTGCACGTAGATCTTTTTCTCCTGATCGCGTGAGAACGCCAGGTCAAGCCGCGTCAGTAAACCGTTATCCCGCCAGGCGAGCAGTTCATCCTGATAGATAAAGTCATGTTCCTGATGCTGATCGCCGAAGAACAGCCAGTTTTTGCCCTGCGCGCCGGTTGCCTGGCGCTCCTGCAGGAAAGCCCGGAAGGGCGCGATGCCGGTACCAGGTCCCACCATGATCAGCGGAGCGCTGTTATTGGCAGGTACGCGGAACGCTTTGTTCGGCGAAATAAAGATGGCTGGCTTCTCGCCACGACGTACGCGCTCAGCCAGGTAGGTAGAGCAGACGCCACCGCGGTTACGGCCGCCGCTGTGATAACGCACCGAGGCAACGGTCAGGTGTACCTGATTCGGATGGGCTTTAGAACTGGATGAAATTGAGTAAGCGCGATGCTGCAGCGGACGCAGCAAGGCAACAAACTCAGGCACCGCCAGCGTGCGCGTCAGGTCAAGCTGCAGCAGGTCAAGAGTATCTTTGCCCCACAGCCAGACACCCAGCGCATCTTTGTCATCGTGCTGTAACACATGACGCAGCTCCTGGTTGGTGGTGTTCTGCCCCACCCATTCGATGAGCTTGCGCGACGGTTCAGAGATCTCAAACTGGTAGGTCAGCAGGTCGCCGAGGCTGCGATCAAAGCCGGGCACAGGCGTCTCGTAGTCGGCATTAAGCTGGGTCAGCAGCAGGCTGACCAGCGATGGCTCGTTGACCGGAATAACGCCGAGTGCATCACCCGCTTCATACTTCAGGCCGCTGTCGGTCAGGTCAAACTCAAAATGACGGATATCTTTGGCAGAGTGCTCGCCAGACAGACGCTTGTTGGTGATCAGCGCCGCGGCGTAAGGGTTCGATTTGTTGCTGCCCGGAATGACCGGTGCTTCAGGCGCGCTTTCCAGCACGGTGCCGCTGCTGCCGGCGCTGGCCGCAAACTGCGGCATTGAGCTGTTCAGCCACTCGCTGGAAGGCTCTTCATAGTCGATATCGCAGTCGATGCGATCCACCACGCGTTTTGCTCCCAGCTGCTCAAGGCGCATATCGATGAACTTGCCCGCCTGACAGAAGCCGTCATAGCCGGTATCACCGATTGCCAGCACGGCAAAATGCATCTGCTCCAGGCGCGGTGCGGTACTGGCAGAGATCGCATCCCAGAAGAGCTGCGCGTTATCCGGCATCTCGCCTTCGCCGTAGGTTGAGGTGACGATCAGCACATGGCGCATGGTGGCAAAGACGTCGAGGTCGACATCGCCCAGCGCCTGAACCACCGGCACCAGCCCTTTAGCACGTGCCGATTTCGCAGCGGTCTGCGCCAGCGCTTCGGCATTGCCGGTCTGTGAGCCGTAGAGAATGTGCAGTTGCGTGGTCGCGGCTGCGCCTGTGCCCGCAGCGGGTTGCTGCTTGTCTTCTAATACCAGCAGACGGGAGTGAAGACCCGCGAGAAAGCCAGCCAGCCAGTATTTCTGATCGCCATTAAAAGGTGCATCTTCTGGAATATAAGGAATTTTCATGGGTACTTTTACTCAATCCCGTTCTTCCCCGTCATCAGTAACGCTGGCCGGTTTAAGCGGTTCCGCTTTCCCGCGCCGCGGTGTGCGGCAGGGGAGAGCGGTTCTGCATCTGTCCGGTACAACGACGACTCCGGGCAATGATCAATGAATAACATTCAGTTCAGCCTGAACAGTATGACTGTCAGGAGAGTTTGCCCACCGCCGCGGCGATTTCAGGCAATGCCGCACGTGCAAACAGCTCTTCAAAATCAGGCAGATGGCCCAGCACTTCCCGGTTACAGGCATCCTGATACATGATCCAGCCATAGGTGGCCAGGCTGTCCATGGAGCGGATGTTACGCTGCGTCAGCGCCGCTTTGTAATCTGACATGCGTTTGGAACCAATCAGACTGGCCAGTTCGTCATCGTTATACGCTTCGATGGCGGAACGGGCATGGCGTTGCAGTTTGCTGATCAGCGAAAAGTCTTCCGTCATCAGCAGATTACGCACGGCTTTTTCTACCGCCGGATCTTCAACCGGTGTCCCTTTCGGTAATTTACTCAGGGCCAGCTGCTGCGCAAAGCTCAGAACGGTGTAGTTGTTAAGCAGAACAAACATCTCCAGCGTGTCGGTCGCGCCGTAGGCCGGTACCGCACCGTCAGCAATGGTCTTGCCCTGACGCCATGCCGCTTTGAACTTCGCAACCTGATGGCCGGCCAGCGCGGTCGACAGCTCTTCGAGCAGATCTTTACGGCTTCTGGCTTTCAGGATCTCACCGCCATCCTGATAGAGCAGCAGCGAGCGCGGCATCACATACACAAAGTGGTGACACTCCGTTTCCCAGTTCTCCAGCAGCCAGGCAGCACGCGGTGAGTTTGTAGCCTCCAGATGCCAGTTCAGCATGGTCAGCACGGCCTGCTTATGCACCTGTGCCATCTCATCCTGATCGGCTATCGAGCCGAAGCGCACGGAATCACCGGCTGCATGGCTGGCAAGCGTTCCATACGGGTCATACTGATAGGCGAAGCCGCCGCTCATGCCGTTACCAAAGCCTTTACCGAAGGTGCCCAGGTTGAGGATGGCCCCATTGGTCATATATTCGCAGCAGAAATCCCCTACGCCTTCGACCACGGCCGTGGCACCGGAGTTACGCACCGCGAAGCGGTCACCGGCCTGGCCCTGCACGAACAGGCGTCCGCCGGTCGCGCCAAACAGCGCAAAGTTACCGATCAGCACGTTACCGTCGCCATCCTGCGCGCCGCCGCCCGGCGACATGACAAACAGCTCACCGCCACACTGTCCCTTGCCGACGCCGTCGTTACAGGTGCCGTAGTGGGTCAGCTGCATGCCATCGTTGCAGAAGGCGCCAAATGACTGACCAGCTGAACCGGTGGTTGAAATTTTTACGGTCGCAGGTGCCAGGTAATGGCGACCGCGGTCGTCGCGCAGTACCGCAGGCATCGCCTGCAGTTGCGCCGCACTCAGCTGATGGTTCAGCATGCGTTCAATGTCGATCGCCAGCTGGCCTCCCACACTTTTGTTGCGGTTGTTCAGCACGATGCCGTTGCCCAGTGCGACCTCGGTTTTGCCCTGATCGACCAGCGCTGATTTCAGCTGCTCAACCCAGCCATCATCCAGCTCAAAATCTTTCTCCAGATAGACCGGCTTCTCGATCTTCAGCTCCGGCACCACGGTAAGCATGGCACGTAAGTCGAGCTTGCCTACTTCCAGCGGGTGATCCATCAGGTGCAGCAGGTCAGCCCGGCCGCGCGCTTCACGCAGGGAACGCAGGCCAATGCGCGCCAGAATCTCACGCACTTCATGAGCAACGTTGAGGAAATACTGCGCTAGCTGACGTGGGTCGCCATCAAAGGCTTCGGCATTGGTCGTCAGACCCGCCGGGCATTTGACGTTACAGTTCTTCGCCATTACGCACTTCAGCATCATCAGCGCAGTGGTACCGAATTCGAAGCTGTCGCCGCCCAGCAGCGCGGATTTCACCACGTCGCTGCCGGTCTGCTGCGCGCCTGAGCAACGCAGCTGCACTTTGTCACGCAGGCCGTTGGCGCAGAGCGCCTGATGAACTTCAGCGATGCCGATTTCCGCCACGCGTCCGGTGTATTTCAGGCTGGTCACCGACGCAGCGCCGGTACCGCCAGTGTTACCCGCTACGTTAATGACGTCTGCGCCCGCTTTGGCCACGCCGACCGCAATGGTGCCGATCCCTTCTGAGGAGACCAGTTTGACGATCACGCGCACCCGCGCGGCTTTACAGTCGTGGATCAGCTGCGCCAGATCTTCGATGGAGTAGGTGTCGTGATGCGGCGGCGGCGAGACCAGCTCGACGCCTGGCGTACCGCCACGCGCTGCCGCAATCTCAACCGTGACTTTCGCCGCCGGTAACTGGCCGCCTTCGCCAGGTTTCGCACCCTGACCAATTTTGATTTCCAGCTCTTCCAGCATCGGGTCCGCCAGATAGGCAGCCCAGACGCCAAAACGACCCGATGCCAGCTGCTTGATGCGTGAGGCACGGATTGTACCGTGACGGGAGTAGTGCTCGCCGCCTTCACCGCAGTTACTCATGCCACCGACCATGTTGGTGCCGTGCGCCACCGCTTCATGCGCGGGGGCGACCAGCGCACCGTGACTCATCGCGCCGGAGGCAAAGGTGCGGGTGATTTCGCACGCCGGCTGCACGTCGCTCAGTGGCAGGGAGGGCAGGGTGGTGAAAATACGTGACAGGTAGTCTGCCGCTTTACCGTAAGCGGTTATTTTCAGACCGCCGGTCATCACCTCGCTGCTCTCGATATCGTCGCCGAAGCGGAACTTCAGGGCGTTAGCGAGATTCTGCAGGCGCTCGTTCTCTGGCTTCAGGCCGTCGATCGCATCGGTCAGACGCAGCATAAAGTGATTCAGGCTGCCATCCACCGCTTCACACACCAGGCCACGAATGGCAAAGCCGTTGTTGGTCAGTGAGTAGCGTCCCAGTTTGCGGCGGAACTCCGCTTCGCTGTCGATATGGGTCAGATCGGCCGGGAATGTCAGGATGTCACGCAGGGCCGCCGGGCGACGCTTACGCTCCTCATACATCAGGCTGGAGAACTGACGATAGTCGGCCGTGATCGCAAAGTTGTTGATCACCTCATCCGGAATACGCTCGAAGCTGCTGTCTTTAAAGGTTTCAGGCTTAATACCAAACGCGTTATCCAGTTTTGCCAGCGTCATCAGACGGATAAAGTTATCCTCTTCGCGCGCTTTATCAGCAAAGCGAATCGGCTCTTCGGTCATATCGATAAAGGTGCGTACGGCAATTGTGCCGTAGGAGTGACCGGCACCTTCTGCGCGCTCTTTAAACAGACCCAGCAACGGTACGTCCGATTCGCCCTGAATCTTCAGCGCACTCTGGTGCCAGTCAACGGCCATCTGCGCGATAGCCGCGAAGCCTGCGCCACCGACCGGCGTTTTGATATTCGGGAAGTACTTTTTCAGCACCGGGTCATCGGTGTTGAGGAAGTTAGGCTCAAAGAACTCGCCGCTGCTGTAGCTTTCTACGGTACAGAGGCCCACTTTGCCCATGGTTTTCATCAGGGCTTTTTCCGCGGCTTTGGCATAACGCTTAAAGGCTTTATTGCCTTCTTCACCCTCGCCAAATTTCTCCTCTGCGCGCATCTGTACGCCCAGTGGATAGATCGCTGATGCGCCGAAGCCCAGCGTCGCGGCAATGTGGTGCGAGGAGATGCTCTGGCCGCTTTCCACCACCAGTGACACATCAAGACGCAAGCCTTCCTGCACCAGACGCTGGTTGATGGCGGAAACCACCAGCAGCATCGGGATCGCGGCGTGTTTCGAGGAGATGTGGCGGTCGGTCAGAACGGCGATGCCGCCCTGCGTCCGGGCAAAATCCACCACCTGCTGCGCCAGGTCATCAATCGCTTTTTCCAGGGCGTTCGCGTTGGCGGTGGTGCTCAGCAGATCTTTGCCGATCACCGGCTCATAGAGCATCTCGAAGCGGGCGTAGGGGGCAACGGTCTGCTCACGCAAACGCAGCATATCGAGATGGCTGAGAATCGGTGTGGGCACCACAATCTGACGGCCTTTACTGCGGCCCAGGTGCGGTTTCGCCCCCAGCGCTACACGCAGCGTCATGCCATCCACTTCGCGGATAGAGTCCAGCGGCGGGTTGGTCACCTGAGCAAAGCGCTGAGAGAAGTAGTGCGCCATGCCGCCTTCGTGATCGGATAAGCCATTGATGGCGTTGCCGTAACCCATTGCGGAGATCTTCTCTGCGCCGGTGTTAAGCATCGGGTCCATCATGAACTTGAAGCTTTCCTGGTTGTAGTAGTAGGCGACAAAGCGCTGATAGGTTTTCAGATCGCCGCGATAGCGCAGCGGTGAACCCTGTTGCTCAGCCGGGATCTCCGGCAGATCGTCCAGGCCGACGCGCGCTTCACGCAGCAGGGTGGAGTAATCTTTCTCTGCGGCCAGTTTTTCCAGCGCCTGTAGCGTGGTGTAACTGCGTTTTTCACGGTGATCGAAGTAGAGCATACCGCCCGCTTCGATACGGCCACGACGCAGGACGCTTTCAGGAGGAAAGGCGATCTGGCCCGCTTCGGACATCGCACCGATATAGTCTGCGGTTTCGACCGAGCGCAGCGGGCGCAGGCCCAGACGGTCAAGGCGTGCGCCAATGACTTCGCCATTGCCAAAGATTAAGGCGGCAGGGCCGTCGTTCTTCTCTTCATACAGAGAGAAATATTCCAGCATGTCACGCACCTCGGTTGACAGCGAGCTGTCGTTTTCCCAGGCGGGCGGCATCATGGAAACCACGGCGGTGATCAGATCGAGATTATCTTCCATCAGACGGCTGTGGATACTCTGATCCAGACGCGAGCTGTCGGACTGCCCTTTAGGCCGCACGATCTTCTTGCCGCGCGCCAGTGCCAGTGCCGATTCGGCGATGCGGTTTTTACGATCCGTGTTCAGCTCGCCGTTGTGCGCCATCAGGCGGAACGGCTGCGCCATAGTGGTATGTGGATCGGTGTTGGTCGAGAAACGGGTATGGAAAAAGAGCCCGCGTACCTGATGATCGGGATCGGTCAGATCTTTGAAGTAAGGAATCACTTCATTGGAGTTCAGGCGCGCTTTAAATACCTGCGTGCGCGACGACAGCGACAGCGGATAGAGACCGCCAAATTCGCTTTCGGTAAAGGCGCGTGCTTCGATAGTTAACAGGGCGCGGTAGATACGTTGTTCGAATTCGTTCTGGTCGGCTACGTCCTCAGGCGCAGTGAAGATCCACTGCAGAATCGGTAACTGAAACTGGATGGCAGCCGGACGCGTCACGCTGCTGTCGAGCGGCATGTCGCGCTTCATGATCACCGACAGGCCGAAACTGCTGAGGGTCTCATCCACCAGACGTTCGGCATTCGCGCGCAGCTCAGCATCCTTCGGCATAAAGAAGTTGCCGACGCCAAAGCGACCCGCTTCCAGTGGCTGTCCGGTAATCTTGCGGAAAAAATGCAGCGAAAGGTCAACGTTGACGCCTGCGCCATCGCCGACACCTTCTGCTGACATGCCGCCGCGGTGCGGCACTGTGCACAGGGCGCTGTGCGCCATCTGCAGAATCTCATGGGTCTGCTCGCCGTCCTTACGCGTAATGAAACCTACACCACAGCTGTCACTGCCTGCTGTCGGATCATACAAGCCATAGGATTGAGGTTTTTTAGTGGACATTGAGGGTCTCCTTAAACTGCTTTGACATTACCTGCACTGTTTCAGGGTCTGGGCGCAACTGAGGCGCAGCTTCATTTTCATCGCTTTGCTCTGTCGAGCGCGCATCATAGCCCTGAGCATTTCTCTCCAGACATCTGTAAAACGTCCTTTATTGAGCTGCTCTCTGATTTCCGGTCTCTTAAAGGAGATGACTTAAACCACGCGGGAGTCTTCTTGTTGCATAGATATGCCGAGACAATGGCCCGTCAGGAAAGCTTTCAGCGGATTCCCAACTTATCGGGAAAGCGTAATCAGGTCAAATAGGGCGGCCAGGCGGGCTTATCAGGCGTTTTTCTCATATAAATATATGAAAATAATGATTTTTATAGTTTAAAATGTCTCACTCTGCCACCTGGTGATCGGCCGATAAATGTGAACTGACTCACTGTAGTGCAGGCGTCATATCTCTGCACCATGCTGGTGACAGGGTGTTATACAGCATTAAATGCTGTCCGGCACCCCTGATACATAGCATGTATCTGTTTTTCTTATGTCGGCATATTTGAATGAAACAGCGGTTGGTTATAAGAAAAATTAATCAGGCAGCGAATGCTTAAAACAGCATTAAAGTTGAATGAGTATTCATATAAAGGAGAGAGCCTGCGCAACAGGACGCTGCCAGGATATTGAAAAAAGGCCGTCGGGTGAAATCTGTGATTCACAGGCGGCCTTACAGATTATTCATTTGGCACAATCAGTCAAGGGATTTAACCGGTTTGTCCCAAACGTCGCCGAACGGCAGGGCGGGTGCACCATAAAAGCGCATTCAGTCCTTCATCTTCGCGTGACGTGCTGCGACGTCAGCAGGCTAACTGCGCTATCATGAGGCTGTTTCTTTTCCAGGGAGTCGTTATGAAACAGATTCGTCTGCTGGCGCAGTACTACGTCGATTTAATGGTCAAACTTGGCCTGGTGAGGTTCTCGCTGCTGCTGGCGTCTGCGCTGGTAGTGCTGGCGATGATTGTCCAGATGGCGGTCACGATGGTCTTGCGGGGGCATGTCGAGAGCATTGATTTGGTGCGTTCGGTCTTCTTTGGCCTGCTGATTACGCCCTGGGCCGTCTATTTTCTGTCGGTGGTGGTCGATCAGCTTGAGGAGTCGCGACAGCGGCTGGCAAGGCTGGTGGATAAGCTGGAAGAGATGCGCACCCGCGATCTGGAACTCAATCAGCAGATGAAGGAAACCATTACCCAGCTGAATCAGGAGATCAGCGATCGTAAAAAAGCGGAGCTGGCGCGCGAACAGGTGATGGACAAGCTGCGCGAAGAGGTCACCCGCCGCGAACAGGCTCAGATTGAGCTGGAGCAGCAATCTTCCTTCCTGCGCTCCTTCCTGGATGCGTCACCTGACCTGGTGTTCTATCGCAATATCGACAAGCAGTTCTCCGGCTGCAACCGTGCCATGGAGCTGCTGACCGGCAAAAGCGAAAAGCAGCTGATTGGCCTGACGCCGCGCGATATCTACGATGATGAAGCCGCGACTAAAGTGCTGGAAACGGACGAAAAAGTGTTTCGCCATAACGTCTCCCTGACCTATGAGCAGTGGCTGCAATATCCCGACGGGCGCAAAGCCTGTTTTGAGATCCGCAAGGTGCCTTATTACGATCGTGTCGGCAAACGCAGCGGGCTGATGGGCTTTGGCCGCGATATAACCGAGCGTAAGCGCTATCAGGACGCGTTAGAGAACGCCAGCCGGGAAAAGACCACCTTTATCTCCACCATCAGCCACGAGCTTCGTACGCCGCTTAATGGCATTGTCGGCCTGAGCCGCATCCTGCTGGATACCGATCTGAACCAGGAGCAGCTGAAATACCTGAAAACCATTCACGTCTCGGCCATTACGCTGGGCAACATCTTCAACGATGTGATTGAGGTGGACAAAATCGAGCGTCGTAAAGTTCAGCTGGATAATCAGCCGCTCGACTTCACCGGTTTTCTCGCCGATTTGGAGAATCTCTCCGGCCTGCTGGCGCAGCCTAAAGGGCTGAAGTTTGTACTCGCGCCGCAACTGCCGCTGCCTCACATGATCTCCACCGACGGAACGCGTCTGCGTCAGATTCTCTGGAACCTGATCGGTAACGCCGTGAAGTTCACCCAGCAGGGCGAGATCCGGGTGCGCGTCATGTATGAGCAGGATGAAACATTGCGCTTTGAGGTGCAGGACTCCGGCATGGGCATCCGGCAGGAGGAGCAGGACAAGATCTTTGCGATGTACTATCAGGTTAAAGATCAGCATGGCGGTAAACCGGCGACCGGAACCGGCATCGGGCTGGCGGTTTCACGTCGGCTGGCCCAGGCGATGGGGGGAGACATCCGCGTACAGAGTGCGCCCGGCCAGGGCTCATGCTTCACCGTCGAAATTAAAGCACCGCGCATCGCAGAAGAGGTGACGGACGAAAACGTGGACGACAGCCTGCCTCTGCCTGCGCTGCATGTGCTGCTGGTTGAGGATATTGAGCTGAACGTGATTGTGGCGCGCTCCGTTCTGGAGAAGCTGGGATGCAGCGTGGAGGTCGCCATGACCGGCAGCGAGGCCCTGGCGATGTTTGACCCGCTGGAGTTCGATCTGGTGCTGCTGGATATTCAGCTGCCCGATATGACCGGGCTGGATGTCTCCCGCGCGATTCGCCAGCAGTATCAGGGCGCGCATCTGCCTCCGCTGGTGGCGCTTACGGCCAACGTGTTGAAAGATAAAAAAGAGTATTTCGACGCCGGGATGGATGATGTGCTCAGTAAACCGCTGGCCGTGCCGGCCCTGACCGCAATGATAAAAAAATACTGGGACTATCAGGCTGAAACGGACGATGAAACGCCTGCCGTCAGCGATGACAAAACCCGGATGCTGCTGGATGTCGCGATGCTCGAACAGTATATCGAGCTGGTGGGTCCGGGGCTGATTACCCAGAGCCTGACGATGTTTGAGAAGATGATGCCGGACTACCTTGCGGTGCTGGAATCGAATCTGATGGCGCGCGATCAAAAAGGGATTGCGGAAGAGGGGCACAAAATCAAAGGCGCGGCCGGGTCCGTCGGACTGCAGCGTTTACAGATGCTGGCGAAACAGATCCAGAGTCCGGAGCTGCCGGCGTGGTGGGACAATGTGGTTGAATGGATTGAAGAGCTGAAACATGAGTGGCGACACGATGTGCAGGTTCTGCGCGACTGGGTTGCCAGACAGGAGAAGTGAAACGGCAGAAAAAAATGACCCCAGCCGAGGCCGGGGTGCGCGAATACTGCGCCAACACCAGGGAAACTATTGCGGCCGCTATGATTTGAATAATTAATGCAGCCGCAGGGTATTGGTTAACACTGTCATCACCTTAGCAAATTCATCTTCTCATGTGACAAGATTCATTAAAATGTGTGATGTTGAGCAGCGTTTAAACACAGAAAACATTAATTTGGCAACACAGTCAAGCAAGGAATTAATTTCCGCGTTGCATTGCTGCTATTTTAATCAGATTTGCCCTTTTTCGTGTACTTTTAACGCGGCTGCGCGGTGTCCAGGATACTGCACAGCGTAAAAGCGAAACGACAGGAGCATTTGTGCTGACAGCCAGCGTAACGCGCTGATATTGCAAGCCGGCAGCCTGAAATGAACCGAATCATCCAAAACGATTCGGAATGGCAGAAATGTATCTTAGACTTTGGGCTTTTCTGCGTCTGCCGGGCAGCGGGACAGAGATCGAAAACCGGGCCATCTTTGACAGGATTTACGCTAGTTTCTGCTGTTTATTTAGACGTTATAAGAATAGTTCTGGTTAAGAGTTGAGCCATTACGACAACAGAAAAAAATAACAGTTAAGGGTGATGAATGATTTAAATCGGTGTTTATTACCCCTTATTAAGTGTTTATCTGGAAAGATGCTAAGCAGTGGCAATGAATGGAACCGATTCCTTTTCCCGGAAGTCATTGAACTATTTCGATCTGTTGCCGCATGTTGATGCAAAATAGGTGCATGAAGTCTGGAAACGCGCCGTTCGTTTTCACCAAAAATCGCAAAGTGGCGATTTTTCTGGCAGTGATTACATCAGTAATTGATTAACGTCTGAAACAGGTATGGGAAGATTGCATGAACAAGCATAAAGGAAGCGCCGGTCAGCGTATCAGACGGATAGCCGGCCGTCTCCTGCTGGTCTGGCTGGGCGTGTGGCTGGCCGGCATTTTACTCTTTTCGTTTTTACCAGTGCCCTTCTCCGCAGTGATGGTGGAGCGACAGGTGGGGGCGTGGTTACGCGGTGATTTCAGTTATGTGGCGCATTCAGACTGGGTCGGACATGATGAGATTTCGCCGTGGATGGGGCTGGCCGTAATCGCTTCTGAAGATCAAAAGTTTCCCACGCACTGGGGCTTTGATGTGGCGGCGATTGAATCGGTGCTGGATAACAGCGACAGCCGGATGCGCGGGGCGTCGACGCTGTCACAACAGACCGCGAAGAATCTCTTTCTCTGGGATGGTCGCAGCTGGATCCGTAAAGGGCTGGAAGCGGGTCTGACGGTGGGTATTGAGACGATCTGGACGAAGCGGCGTATTCTGACCGTCTATCTCAATATCGCGGAGTTCGGGCCGGGCATCTTTGGTGTGGAGGCCGCATCACAGCACTACTTCCACAAGCCAGCCAGCCGGCTTACTGCGGCAGATGCCGCTTTGCTTGCGGCGGTGTTGCCGAATCCGATTCGTTACCGTGCCGCCGCGCCTTCAGGGTATGTCAGATCACGGCAGCAGTGGATACTGCGGCAGATGCGTCAGCTTGGCGGAGAGGGCTTTTTACAGCGTAATCAGCTTAACTGACCTTACTCTTCATCAAAGCCCGCTTCAAACAACTCAATGACCGCAGCCAGCGCCGGAACCTCTTCCGGTCCGCTGGCTTCAATCTCAATGTGTCCCCCTTTTGCCGAGTCGAGCATCAGCAGGGCGATAACGCTGCTGGCTTCCGCTTCGGTGCCTGCCTCGTTGCGCAGTAACACTTCGGCATCAAAGCTCTGCACCAGCTCAAACAACTTCATCGCCGGGCGGGCGTGCATGCCCAGCTTATTTTTGATTTCTACAGTTTGTCTGACGGTCATGATTTGCGCTTTTCCAGCGTGCGATGGCGTGACTGCACATTCTTACCGCGGGAGCGGAAATAGTCCGCCAGCTGCTCGGCGATATAGACTGAGCGGTGTTTACCGCCGGTGCAGCCAATCGCCACGGTAAGATAGCTACGGTTGTTGGTCTCCAGCATCGGCAGCCAGAGTTCAAGATAGCTGCGCGTCTGATAGATAAAATTATGCACTTCCGTGTGGCGGTCGAGGAAGGCCGCCACCGGACGATCAAGGCCGGTCATCGGGCGCAGTTTCGGGTCCCAGTGGGGATTGGGCAGAAAGCGCACGTCAAACACGTAATCCGCGTCGATAGGGATGCCATGTTTGAAACCAAAGGATTCGAAGACCATGGTCAGCTCACGCTCACGCTTGCCCAGCAGGCGGGTGCGCAGCATCTCGGCCAGCTCATGCACCGACATCTCTGACGTATCAATGATCAGATCGGCGCGCGAACGCAGCGGCTCCAGCAGATCGCTCTCTTCATCAATGGCGCTCTCCAGCGACAGATTTTTGCTGGAGAGGGGGTGCAGACGACGTGTATCGCTGTAGCGGCGAATCAGGGTGTTGCGGTCGGCGTCGAGAAACAGCAGCTGAGGTGAAAAGGAGTCGGGCAGATTATTCAGTGCGGTTTCAAAAATCTCGGGGGACTCGGGCATATTACGCACGTCGATGCTGACCGCCGCCGAAATATTCCGCTCTGCCAGTGAGTTCGCTAACTCCGGCAGCAGCACCACCGGCAGATTGTCAACACAGTAAAACCCCATATCTTCCAGCGCACGGAGTGCCACTGACTTCCCCGAGCCTGAACGACCGCTAACGATCATCAGCACCATGACCTTCTCTCCCGTTTTAAAACCGGCACCCGGCCGGTAAAGACGCGTTACAGCTCTGTCTGGTTTTCCGTAATAATGGCATAAAGCTCTTCATCACTCTGCGCAGCGCGCAGCCGGCGGCAGACCGTTTTATCAGCCAGACGCTTTGCCACCAGTGACAGGGTGTGCAGGTGTGTTTTGCACTGGTCAGCCGGAACCAGTAGGGCAAACAGCAGATCGACCGGCTGGTTATCGACGGCATCAAACGCAATCGGCTGTTCGAGGCTGATAAAGACCCCGACTGCGCGCAGCGTATCCTCTTCCAGCTTGCCGTGCGGGATCGCTATCCCGTTGCCGATACCGGTACTGCCCATACGCTCACGCGTCAGGATCGCTTCGAAAAGCGTCTGGTGCGGCAGGTTGAGCTGCTTAGCGGCCAGTTCGCTGATGATTTCCAGCGCACGTTTTTTGCTCTGGCAGTGTACGCCACTGCGTGTGCAGTCAGGCGAAAGCACCGTGCTCAATTCCAGTGTAAGATCGTTGTTCATTATCGTTTCACTTGCGGGTTCACCAGGCCATTTACCGCCGGCATCTTCTGACGTGACGGAAAATGACGCCTGCCAGATGACAAAACGGGGCGGATTATCCGCCCCATCCTGTCGGCTCAGTGCGCCAGGCGCGCGTAGCCAGCATGAAGGTTAGTGTTTTTTCAGTTTATCTTTATGTTTAGTCAGCTGACGGGCGAGCTTGTCGATCAGCCCGTCAATCGCCGCGTACATATCTTCCGCTTCCGACGTGGCGTGCAGCTCGCCACCGTTAACGTGGAGTGTTGCGTCAGCCACTTGCATGACTTTCTCAACTTTCAGGACAATATAGACCTGATTGATGTGCTCAAAATAGTGTTCCAGTTTGGCAAATTTAGTACTGACGAATTCACGCAGTGGTGGCGTAATTTCAACGTGTTGCCCGGTCAGGTTCAGCTGCATAGGTCTTCCTTCTCATTTCTGTCAAACCAGCTGTTTACGCTGGTTCGATGGCGGGATGGATAAAGACTCACGATATTTTGCGACGGTACGCCGTGCCACCATGATCCCCTGATCGGACAACATGGAGGTCAGTTTACTGTCGCTCAAGGGTTTGGCTGGATTTTCCGCCGAAATTAATTTTTTCACCAGCGCACGAATCGCGGTAGAGGAGGCTTCGCCGCCCCCTTCCGTGTTGACGTGGCTGGAGAAAAAGTACTTCAGTTCAAAAATACCGCGCGGACTGTGCAGATACTTCTGCGTGGTCACGCGGGAGATAGTCGATTCGTGCATGTCAACGGCCTGAGCGATATCAGCCAGGACCATCGGGCGCATAAACTCCTCCCCCTGCTCGAAAAACGCCTGCTGCTGCTCAACGATACAGCGCGTTACTTTCAGCAGGGTATCATTGCGGCTTTCCAGACTTTTAATCAGCCAGCGTGCTTCCTGCAGGTTGCTGCGGATAAATTGCGTGTCGCTGTCGTTACGCGTGGTGCCGCCCATCGCCGCATAGTGCTGATTGATCTTCAGGCGGGGCAGGCTGTCGGCGTTAAGTTCAACCGTCCAGCGGCTGCCGACCTTGCGCACCAGCACATCGGGAATGACATATTCCGGTTCGCCGGTGTTGATCGACTGGCCGGGACGCGGGTCCAGCGACTGAATCAGCAGCATCGCCTCTTTCAGCACCTCTTCTTTGAGGCGCGTTACCCGCATCAGGCTACGGAAGTCGTGATTCGCCAGCAGGTCGAGATGCTCACTGACAATCAGACGCGCTTCGGTCAGCATGGGCGTGTCGGGTGCATATTGCGACAGCTGAACCAGCAGGCAGTCGCGCAGATCGCGCGCACCCACCCCAACCGGGTCAAAGCGCTGGATGCGTTTCAGCACCGCTTCAACTTCATCCACCTCCAGCTCGTCATTGCCGATACTGTCGAGGATCTCCTCAAGCGAAACGGTAAGATATCCGGTCTCATCGATAGCATCGACGATAGAGGTGGCAATCGCGCGATCGGTATCACTGAACGGCGTCAGGCCGACCTGCCACATCAGATAATCCTGCAGGGACTGCGTCGTCTCCCCCTGATAGACCGGTAGCTCATCATCCTGATAGTCCGTTCCGGTGCCGGAAGGTGTGCCAGCGGTGTAGATCTCATCCCAGGTGGCATCCAGCGGCAGTTCATCGGGCATCTCTTTTTGCTCAAGCGCTTCGCGGGTATCCAGCGCCTCCGCTTCTGCGGCGTCCCGGGAGTCGATCTCGTCGTGCGGATCCGTCTGCTCAAGCAGGGGATTACTTTCCAGCGCCAGCTGTAGCTCCTGCTGGAGTTCAAGCGTAGAGAGCTGCAGCAGACGAATCGCCTGCTGCAGTTGAGGAGTCATTGCCAGCTGTTGGCTGAACCTGAGTTGTAAGCCTTGCTTCATAGACAGGATGATAGTTCCCAGGTAAATAGCAGTCTTAACGACACCTTATCAGAGTCTGAACTCTTCACCCAAATAAACCCGCTTAACCTGCTCATCCGCAAGAATTTCATTGGGTGTACCGTGCGCGATCAGGTGGCCCTGGCTGACGATATAGGCCCGCTCACAGACCGCTAACGTTTCACGCACGTTATGGTCGGTAATCAGCACGCCGAGACCGCTGTCACGCAGATGCTCAATGATCTTCTTAATGTCGATAACGGAGATAGGGTCAACACCAGCAAAAGGCTCATCCAGCAGAATGAACTTAGGATTGGCAGCCAGCGCACGCGCGATCTCAACGCGGCGTCGTTCACCGCCGGAGAGGGCCTGGCCCATGCTGTCGCGCAGGTGCTCAATGTGGAACTCTTCCATCAGCTCGCGGGCGCGATCCTGGCGTTGCTCTTCGGTCAGATCGTCACGGATCTGCAGCACCGCCATCAGGTTATCGTAAACGCTGAGACGACGGAAAATTGACGCCTCCTGCGGCAGATAGCCGATACCACGACGCGCACGCGCATGCAGCGGCAGGATGCTGATATCTTCATCGTCAATCACGATACGGCCTGCGTCACGCGGCACGATGCCGACCACCATGTAGAACGTGGTGGTTTTACCGGCACCGTTCGGGCCCAGCAGGCCGACAATCTCGCCGGATTTCACCTGCAGACTGACATCTTCTACCACGCGACGGCCTTTATAGGCCTTCGCCAGGTTTTCTGCGATTAATGTGGCCATAGCTATCAGTTACTCTTCTTCTCGCTGTTGGACGACGCTTTATCCTGAAGTTGCGACGGCACCAGTACGGTGGTGACGCGCTTGTTCTGGCCCTGGCTGAAAGCCTGCATTTTCTGCTCTTTCACCAGGTAGGTGATGCGATCGCCTTTGATATTGCTGTCCTGCTGCTCAATAAACGCATTGCCGGTCAGTTCAACGAAATCGTTGGCCAGTTCGTAATGCAGTTTGGCGGCATGGCCCTGAACCGGTTTGCCGCTGTCCTGCATCTGATAGAAGGTGGCAGGATTACCGTAGGCGTCGACGATGGTTTTCTTGCTGTCACCGCCTGGCCGGGTCACCACGACTTTATCGGCCGTAATTTTGATGGTGCCCTGCGTCACAATGACGTTACCGGTAAAGGTCGCGACATTGCCCTGCAAATCCAGCGCCTGATTCTGCGAGTCAATATTAACGGGTTTGTCCGAGTCACCGGTCAGGGCCAGCGCCGGAACGCTGGTCGCCAGCAGCACGCTGGCCAGTAAAAGCTTCAGGCTATTTTTGTTCATTTTGAATTTCATAAGAGGTTTTGACCTTCTCGATTAACTCGGCGTTTTTTGTCCGTAAATTGCCGCGCATTTTCATGCCGGTGGAGTTAAAGCTGCGGCCATACAATGTCACCTGGTCATCCGAGGTAACGTCCTGGGTCACCAGATTGATCTGTGCGTTATCTGTTTTAATCCGCTGCAGCTGAGAATCCTGCGTCAGCGTGTTGAGCTCAACATGGCCATAAAGATAAAGCATACGATCTTTGGTGAGCTTTGCCTTATCCGCGCGTAACGTCCAGGTCGGGATTTTGTTCTCATCATAGGTGGTCATCACCGGATGCTCGAACCAGCTCAGTTCATCATCCGAGAAATAGGTCACTTTGTCTGAGACCAGCTTATAGGACAGCGCACCCTGCGGGTTGTAAACCACCGTGTGCGAATCCGCACTGGTGTAGGTCGGAGACTGACTGTCTGTCCCGACGGGCATCCCATCGTCATCCTTATTGGTAAGATTCCAGCCGATCAAAACCAGTGCAATCAAGGTCAGAATCAGCGTTATCCAACGCCTGCTTTTACTCATACTGATTGCCCTTTGGCATCCTCAAATTTGTTCTGCGCCATTAAGATCAGATCGCAGACTTCACGGACCGCACCGCGTCCACCGGCGATACGCGTAACATAGTCTGCGCGCGGCAACAGGATGGGATGTGCATCCGCCACCGCCACGCTGAATCCCACCTTCGCCATGACCGGCCAGTCGATCAGGTCATCGCCGATATAAGCGACCTGGTCGTCGGAAAGAGACAGTTTATCCAGAAGTTCGCGATAGGCCAAAAGCTTATCCGATTGTCCCTGATAAAGATGACGGATGCCGAGCGTTTTGCAGCGATCTTCCATCAGACGGGCATTGCGGCCGGTAATAATAGCTACTTCCACATCTGAGGTCAGCAGGCAGCGCACGCCATAGCCATCCCGCACGTTGAACGCTTTAAGCTCTTCACCGTTATTTCCCATGTAGATCACCCCGTCGGACATCACGCCGTCCACGTCGCAGATCAGCAGACGAATGCGACTGGCGCGCGCCATGACCTCAGCACTGACCGGGCCATAGCAGGTATCGATCGGGGGAGTTGCCTGTTGCATTTTCTCTTCCTGTTCAGACTACGCCAGCGCGCAGCATGTCATGCATATGTACCACACCGAGCAGATGGTCGTCATCGGCCACCAATATCGACGTAATGTTTTTGGTCTGCATCAGGTTCAGGGCGTCCACCGCCAGCATGTTCGGCCGGACGCGGATGCCTCCTGGCGTCATCACTTCCCCGATGGTGGCACGCTGAAAATCGATGCCCATATCAAAGATGCGGCGCAGGTCACCATCAGTAAAAATCCCCTCGATTTTCATCAGGTCGTCGACGATCACCGTCAGACCGAGATTTTTGCGGGTAATCTCCAGCAGCGCATCGCGCAGTGAGGCGTCACGCGTGACGTGCGGCAGCGCATCGCCACTGTGCATGATATCGGCCACATGCAGCAGCAGTTTGCGTCCCAGCGCACCGCCGGGGTGGGAGAGGGCAAAATCCTCTGCTGTAAATCCCCGCGCTTCCAGCAGCGAAACCGCCAGAGCATCCCCCATCACCAGCGTGGCGGTGGTGCTGCTGGTCGGTGCCAGGCCCAGCGGACAGGCTTCCTGAGGAACGTGGACGCAGAGATGCACGTCGGCAGCCCGTCCCATCGCGCTGTCAGGCCGTCCGGTCATGCAGATCAGCGTAATGTGCTGGCGCTTCAGCACTGGAATCAGGGCGAGAATTTCGTTCGACTCCCCGCTGTTAGAGATGGCGATGACCACATCATTTTTGCTCACCATGCCCAGATCGCCGTGGCTGGCTTCGCCCGGATGCACAAAAAAGGCGGGCGTGCCGGTGCTGGCAAAGGTCGCCGCCATTTTCTTGCCGACGTGACCTGACTTCCCCATGCCCATCACTACCACCTTACCCTGGCAGGCATAGATCAGAGCGCAGGCGCGGGCAAAGTCCTCATTGATATATTGATCGAGCTGTTCCAGCCCTTCACGCTCAATGCGCAGGACGATTTTCCCCACCTGCTGGAAGTCGAATGCTGTTGGTTGCTGATGTGACATAGTGAGTCTGTCCTTGTTAGCCGTCCATGAACGCTGGCTGCATCCACAGCAGCGTCACCCAGACGAAGAAACCACAGAGTAAAATCAGGCCTGCCGTCCGGCCAACACGGCGACGCCGTAACAGGCAGAGCAGGGCAAAGAGCGCACTCACGCCGAGCATCACCCAGTAGTCACGGGCGAAAGCGTGGTAGTCAATGCTGCCGGGGTGGATCAGCGCCGGCAGGCCAAGCACGATGGCAATATTATAAATGTTGGCGCCGACAAGGTTACCGATCGCGATATCATCTTCGCCTTTCAGTGCACCGGCGATGACCGTTGCCAGCTCAGGCAGGCTGGTGCCCACGGCGATCAGCGTCAGGCCCATCACCAGCTCACTGACGCCAAAGTAGTCGGCAAAGGCCGTGGCGTTGTCGATCACCATGCGTGTCGACATCGGCAGGATGATCAGCGCAACGGCGAGCCAGAGAAAGGCCACCGTGTTGCCGCTCTCTTCACGGGGCAGCTCGGCCAGCTGCTCGCGGGTCAGGGTGTCGTTGTTGTCCCGTTCGGCGTTGCGCGCGATGCGAATCACCACCAGAAGGTAAATCGCGGCAATCGCGATCAGGCCAATTCCATCCAGTCGACTAAGCTGATTGTCAAACAGCATAAAACCGCTGAGCAACGTGACCAGTAACATCAGCGGCAGTTCGCGGCGAATCAGATTAGAATGCACACTCAGTGGGTGCATAAGCGCAGCGGCACCCAGAATCAGTAAAATGTTCGTAATATTCGAGCCGAGGGCGGTGCCCACTGCGAGATCCATCTGGCCATGTTGCGCTGCCGAAAAGGAGAGGATCATTTCCGGCAGCGAGGTGCCGATGCTGACCACGGTCATGCCGATAATCAGCGGCGGAATGCCCAGAGAGCGGCATAATATTGAGGCGCTAAACACCAGACGATCGGCACCATAAGCCAGTAAAAGCAAACCGATAATCAACAGTGCAGAAGCTACGAACATGAAAAATCCTTGCGTAAAAACTCAGGCCGGCAATGCGTTCCCGGCCGGTTTAAAATTCTGTTTGGCGAGACAGGCGCTGATTTTGACCGTCTCAGGGGCAAAAGTAAATTTAATGACCATTTTCGCCAAATCTTAGCGGTAAGTTTCTGTAAAGCTATCGTGAATCAGGACCGAACAGGCTACCATCGTACCCCATGTTTACGCCCGATCCTTACAAGAGGTAATAATGACCCAGCAGCAAACGAATCTGGTTGAGGTTCGTGGCGTGAGTTTTTCGCGCGGAGATCGCACCATCTTTGATGACATCTCGCTGACCGTGCCGAAAGGCAAAGTGACCGCGATTATGGGGCCATCGGGGATCGGAAAAACCACGCTGCTACGCTTGATTGGGGGGCAACTTCAGCCAACCCGCGGCGAGATTTTTTTCCGTGGCGAAAACATTCCGTCATTATCCCGCGCCAGACTGTATGAAGCGCGTAAAAAGATGAGCATGCTGTTCCAGTCAGGTGCCCTGTTTACAGATTTAACGGTTTATGAAAACGTTGCGTGGCCGCTGCGTGAACATACGCGACTGCCTGAGCCGCTACTGCACAGCACGGTGCTGATGAAGCTGGAAGCGGTGGGCCTGCGGGGCGCGGCCCAGCTGAAGCCCGCAGAGCTGTCAGGCGGGATGGCGCGACGTGTGGCCCTGGCGCGTGCCATCGCTCTGGAGCCGGAACTCATCATGTTTGATGAGCCTTTCGTGGGGCAGGATCCGATTACCATGGGCGTGCTGGTCAAACTCATTGATGAACTGAACCATGCGCTGGGCCTGACCTGTATTGTGGTCTCGCACGACGTACCGGAAGTACTGAGCATTGCGGACTATGCCTATATTGTGGCCGGACAAAAAATTATCGCACACGGCACCACGCCGGAACTGCGAGAGAACAACGACCCGCGCGTGCGCCAGTTTATTGATGGCGATGCGGATGGTCCGGTTCCATTCCGTTTTCCTGCCGGCGATTATCTCGCTGATTTAACCGGCTCACGGAGTAATTAATCAGATGGTCTTGAAGGCGCTGGCGTCGTTTGGTCGTCAGGGAATTGAAACGTGCGCCAGTTTTGGACGCGCAGGATTAATGCTGTTTCACGCGCTGGTAGGAAAACCGGCGTTTCGCAGACACACGCCGCTACTGATCAAACAGCTCTACAGCGTTGGCGTGCTGTCGCTCCTGATTATTGTGGTATCGGGTCTCTTCATTGGCATGGTTCTCGGGCTGCAGGGCTATCTGGTGCTGACCACCTATGGTGCTGAAACCAGTCTGGGTATGCTGGTGGCCCTGTCGTTGCTGCGTGAGCTGGGACCGGTGGTGACCGCACTGCTGTTTGCCGGCCGGGCGGGCTCAGCGCTGACGGCGGAAATCGGCCTGATGAAAGCCACCGAGCAGCTCTCCAGTATGGAGATGATGGCGGTCGATCCGTTACGCCGGGTGGTCTCGCCTCGTTTCTGGGCGGGCTTTATCAGCATGCCGCTGCTGGCACTCATCTTTACGGCAGTCGGGATCGCGGGCGGTGCGCTGGTGGGTGTGAGCTGGAAGGGGATCGATCCTGGCTTCTTCTGGTCGGCGATGCAGAACGCGGTCGATTTCCGCACCGACGTGGTGAACTGCCTGATCAAAAGTGCCGTCTTTGCCGTGACGGTCACCTGGATTGCTCTTTTTAATGGCTATGACGCGATTCCCACTTCCGAAGGGATCAGTCGCGCGACAACGCGTACCGTCGTACACGCCTCTCTGGCGGTACTCGGGTTGGATTTTGTGCTGACAGCACTGATGTTTGGGAATTGATGCAATGCAAAGCAAAAAAAGCGAAATCTGGGTTGGCATTTTTATGATTATGGCGCTGATCGCCGCGCTGTTCCTCTGTCTGCGCGTTGCCGACCTGAAGTCGATGGGCACGGAGCCGACGTGGAAACTCTACGCGACCTTTGACAATATTGGCGGCCTCAAAGCCAGTTCGCCGGTTAAAATCGGCGGCGTGGTCATTGGCCGGGTGACGGATATCGAGCTTGAACCGAAGACCCTGCTGCCGCGCGTCACGATGGAGATCAGCGATCAGTACGCGAATAAAATTTCAGATACCAGTTCGCTGGCGATTCGCACCCAGGGTCTGCTGGGTGAGCAGTTCCTGGCGCTTAACCTGGGCTTTGACGATCCTGAGCTCGGTTCGGCGATGCTGAAAGATGGCGATACGCTGCGCGACACCAAATCGGCGATGGTGCTTGAAGATCTGATCGGTCAGTTCCTTTACAAGAGCGGCGACAACAAACAAAAAAATGAGGGCAAGGATGCGCAGGATGGCAGCAGTGCCGCGCCTGCGGAACCGGCTCAACCTTAAAGAAGAGGGCATACCATGTTTAAACGTTTACTGATGATTGCCATGCTGGTGGTTGCGGTCCCGCTGACGGCAACGGCAGCCGATCAGAGCAATCCCTACAAGCTGATGAACGAAGCGGCGCAAAAGACCTTCAGCCGTCTTAAAAATGAGCAGCCGAAAATCAAGCAGGACCCCAACTACCTGCGTCAGATTGTGCGTCAGGAACTGCTGCCTTACGTGCAGATTAAATATGCGGGCGCATTAGTGCTGGGTCGCTACTATCGTGACTCGACACCGGCCCAGCGCGAAGCTTACTTCAGCGCTTTTGGCGACTATCTGGCCCAGGCTTATGGTCAGGCACTGGCCCTCTATAACGGCCAGAGCTACCAGATCCAGCCTGAGCAGCCGCTGGGCGACGCCAAAATTGTGGCGATTCGCGTCACTATCATCGATCCTAATGGTCGTCCGCCGGTTCGCCTCGACTTTCAGTGGCGTAAAAACAGCCAGACTGGCAACTGGCAGGCTTATGACATGATTGCCGAAGGCGTCAGCATGATCACCACCAAACAGAATGAGTGGAGCGATCTGTTACGGACCAAAGGTATCGATGGACTGACGGCGCAGCTCAAATCCTCTGCGTCACAGCCAATCACGCTGGATAAACAACAATAATGCACGAATCGTTACGCTGGGAGCGGGAAGCCAGCACGCTATTACTGAAAGGCGAGCTGGATCGCGACACCCTGATGGGCCTCTGGCAGCAGCGTGAAACGCTGATTCGCGGCGTCGAGACGATCGACGTCGCGGCGCTGAACCGGGTTGACTCTTCCGGCCTCGCTCTGCTGGTGCACCTGCGGGAAATTGCACGGGCGCAGGGGAGCACCCCGCGCTTTGCCGGTATCAGCGACAAACTGCAGTCGCTGATTACGCTTTACAATCTGCAACAGATTATTGTTTCTGCGGATAAAAGCGCCTGATTTCCGCTTGTTATGCTAAGCCCCTGTTTTCAACAGGGGCTTTTGCGTATTTAAGAGTCAGCCGCTTTCCTCTACTATGTCAGCCTTATTATTATTAAGTGAAGTTAAGCACAATGGAAAACAGTGAAATTCAGGCCGTGCTGATGGCAGCGCTGCCTTTAGACGAAGTGCATGTGATGAGCAACGATGGCAGCCATTTTCAGGTGATCGCCGTAGGCGAACTGTTTGGTGAGCTGAGCCGCGTGAAAAAACAGCAGGCTGTCTACGCGCCGCTGATGGAATACATCGCGGATAATCGCATTCATGCTGTCTCTATCAAAACCTACACTCCCGCTGAATGGGCGCGCGACCGTAAACTCAACGGTTTCTGATCCCTCAGCGTGGTGCACTCGTGGTAAGCGAGTCCCATCTTTAGCTAGTTAATTGAGAGCCGTGTTAATGGACAAATTTCGTGTGCAAGGCCCCACCCGCTTAAGTGGTGAAGTAACCATTTCCGGGGCGAAGAACGCCGCGCTACCTATTCTGTTTGCTGCCCTGCTGGCTGAAGAGCCGGTAGAGATCCAGAATGTGCCAAAGCTGCGCGACATTGATACCACCATGAAGCTGCTGAGCCAGCTGGGTGCGAAGGTGGAGCGCAACGGTTCTGTGCATGTCGATGCCAGCGCGGTCGATGTATTTTGTGCGCCTTACGATCTGGTGAAAACCATGCGTGCCTCCATCTGGGCGCTGGGCCCGCTGGTGGCGCGTTTTGGTCAGGGACAGGTTTCGCTGCCGGGCGGCTGCGCGATTGGTGCGCGTCCGGTTGACCTGCATATCACCGGCCTGGAACAGCTGGGTGCCGAGATCAAGCTGGAAGAGGGCTACGTCAAGGCGTCTGTCAACGGCCGCCTGAAAGGCGCGCTGATTGTCATGGACAAGATCAGCGTCGGCGCAACCGTCACTATCATGAGTGCGGCAACCCTGGCGACCGGCACCACCGTGATTGAGAATGCGGCGCGGGAGCCGGAAATTGTCGATACCGCCAACTTCCTTAACACGCTGGGTGCTCGCATCAGCGGCGCAGGCACCGACAAGATCACCATCGAAGGCGTCGAGCGTCTGGGCGGCGGTGTTTACCGCGTTCTGCCGGACCGCATCGAAACCGGTACCTTCCTGGTGGCAGCCGCCATTTCAGGCGGCAAAGTGATGTGCCACAAGGCTCAGCCCGATACGATGGATGCGGTTCTCTCTAAGCTGCGTGACGCCGGTGCCGATATCGAAACCGGCGAAGACTGGATCAGTCTCGATATGCACGGCAAACGCCCTAAAGCGGTCAATGTGCGTACCGCGCCACATCCGGGTTTCCCGACCGATATGCAGGCGCAGTTCACCCTGCTGAATATGGTGGCGGAAGGCACAGGCGTGATTACCGAAACCATTTTCGAAAACCGTTTCATGCACATCCCGGAACTGATTCGTATGGGCGGCCATGCGGAGATCGAGAGCAACACGGCGATCTGTCACGGGGTGGAAACCCTGTCCGGTGCGCAGGTGATGGCGACCGATTTGCGTGCTTCTGCCAGCCTGGTTCTGGCTGGCTGTATCGCGGAAGGCACGACATTCGTCGATCGCATTTATCACATCGATCGTGGCTATGAGCATATCGAAGATAAGCTGAAAGCGATGGGTGCGAATATCGAGCGCGTCAGCGAAGAGTAATCTCAGGTATGCGCTGAAAGAACCAGCCCTTTGCGGGGCTGGTTTTTTTTCGCCTGCTGATCTCAGGGTGTGTCGGAAAGATCGTCGGGGATCCGGATACGTTTTTTGCGATCCAGCAGGCGGTGCGTATCAGGATCGTAGTAGCGGCTGGGCCAGATCTCGCTGGGATGCACCTCGATCGCCTCGGCGATAAGCCATTCGCCTTTGGGCCACGGGCGCGTCAGCGCATTCGCGAGCGTTGATGAGCTGAGACCGGCCGAGCGTGACAGTGCGGCCAGCGTCGTACCGCGCTTGTGCAGGGCTGCGATAATGTCAGCCGGATGCCAGTCTTCCATCCTTTTTTGCATAACTTGTTCTCCTTGTCCTTGTCTTTGTGTCGTCCACCGGGACGTTGGCTTACCTTTTTACTGTTATCTGGAAAGCAAGCGTTTTTATAGCAAATAATTTCCATTAATTTCCAGTAATATTTGGCGTCAGCGTCGGGTCTGTGTGATAGCCCGCAAAAGGCATGCAACAGCAATGAGCGAACAAAAAGAAGTGAGAGCGGAGGAGGAGAAACGGAGCCGGGGAGGCTCCGTAGGGGATCAGAAATCGCGCTGAACTGACATATGCGCCAGCGACTCCAGGGCACTGCGCCAGGGTGATTCAGGCAGAATGCGCAGAGCGGCAATGGCCTTGTCCGCTTCCTGTTCGGCGCGGGTGCGGGTCCACTCCAGCGAACCGCACTGGTTCATCGCTTCCAGTACCGGTTCCAGCAGATGGCGACCATTACCCTGCTCAATGGCTTCGCGGATCATCTTCGCCTGCTCAGGTGAGCCGTTCTGCATCGCATGAAGCAGCGGCAGCGTCGGTTTCCCTTCGCTCAGGTCGTCGCCGGTGTTTTTACCCAGCGTCTCACCGTCCGCACTGTAATCCAGCAAATCGTCGATTAACTGGAAAGCCGTGCCCAGATAGCGTCCATAATCCTGCAGCGCTTTCTCCTCTTCCGGCGTCGCGTCAGCCAGGATTGCAGAAGCCTGCGACGCGGCTTCAAACAGGCGCGCGGTCTTGCTGTAAATCACGCGCATGTAGCTCTCTTCGGTGATGTCAGGATCGTTCACGTTCATCAGCTGCAGGACTTCGCCCTCAGCTATCACGTTGACCGCTTCTGACATCAGCGCCAGGATACGCAGCGACCCCATGCTGGTCATCATCTGGAAGGCGCGGGTGTAAATAAAATCCCCGACCAGCACGCTTGCCGCATTGCCAAACGCCGCATTCGCGGTCGCTTTGCCACGACGCATATCGGATTCATCCACGACATCGTCATGCAGCAGCGTGGCGGTGTGGATAAATTCGATCAGCGCCGCATTGGTCACGTGCAGGTCGCCCTTGTAGCCCATGGCACGTGCGGAGAGCACGGCAATCATGGGACGGATACGCTTGCCCCCACCACTGATGATGTAATAGCCCAACTGGTTGATGAGCGAGACATCTGAATTCAGCTGGTCGAGGATGGTCTGGTTAACGGCAGCCATATCCTGTGCGGTTAATTCATTAATCTGTTCTAAGTTCATTCGTCTTTTCAGCTATGACTCGTTATCTCTGCCATGGTAAGTGGTTTACTCAGCCAGCGTTCAGGTAATCTGTTACTGATTGTACTTGAATTTTGTGCCTGAGAAACGGTTGCATTCAGCCTGTGTTTTTTTTCTGCAAGAGTGTGCAAAGTGCTCTTGTCTTCTTCTGGAGTTTTGCGTAGAATTCGCGCCCTATTGTGAATATTTAGCGCGCCGCCTGATGAACTAAAAGGCAAGCGCAGAAGCGGAGTTTTATATGTACGCGGTTTTCCAAAGTGGTGGTAAACAACACCGAGTAAGCGAAGGTCAGACCGTTCGCCTGGAAAAGCTGGACATCGCAACCGGTGAAACCATC
>Ga0308172_1000821_pt1 | contig 29331 bp, 30 predicted proteins | sample PhyGR2_FD_202134 | JGI IMG/M metagenome (GOLD analysis project Ga0308172, IMG submission 202134) | Phyllosphere microbial communities from UC Gill Tract Community Farm, Albany, California, United States - DLSLSG.R2 | ecosystem: Host-associated > Plants > Phyllosphere > Unclassified | place: USA... | reverse complement strand
GCGAGGTTCGACTCTTCCAGCAGGTCGATCAGCTTCTTGATTTTGCGGAGATCCATGGGGGCCTCTTGGCTCGTGGTGTCAGTGTGGTGGGAAGCGCGGTGCGCTCGGGTCAAAGCAATTCGTAGAAGTCGCGCAGTTGCCGCGTACGGTCGCGCGCCAGGGTGATCAGGCAGCGCATCTGCGCGCCGTTGCGCGCGGTGCCATCGGAGTTGAGGGCGTAGACCGCATTGCAGTCGTGGTCGCGCAGCTGCATCCAGGCACGTTGCGCCAACACCAGCTCCTGTTCGGCATTGCCGCAGTAGCTGCAGCTGCCGCCCTTGGCCGGCGTACGCAGCTGCTTGCGCGCCTGCGCATACACGGCATTGAGTTCGACGTCGGCGGCGGCGGCCACGTCGGAGGCGCAAAGGTCGCTCTCCATCGTGGTGACCGGATGCGCACAGTCGATGCCTTCGGCCTCACGGTCGGACGCCGCCGCGCCGGTACACAGGCCAGCCGACAGCACCACGCAGGCAAGGGCGCGCAGCAGCGTCATCAGGCGCGCGTGCCCTGCAGGCGGGTCAGGGCGGCATCCATCGCGTAGCGGTAGCTGTCGGCCCCAAAGCCGCAGATCACGCCCACCGCCTTGTCGCTGAAATAGCTGTGCTGGCGGAACGGCTCGCGCGCATGCGGGTTGGACAGGTGGATTTCGATGAACGGCACGTCCACCGCGGCCAGCGCATCGCGCAGGGCCACCGAGGTATGGGTGAACGCAGCCGGGTTGATCAGGATGAAGGCGGTGCCGTCTTCACGGGCGGCCTGCACGCGGTCCACCAGGTGGTGTTCGGCGTTGGACTGCAGGCTCTCCACGTCATGCCCGGCGGCGTTCGCCTGGGCCAGCAGGGTCTGGTCGATCTTCGCCAGCGTGGTGTGCCCATACACCCCCGGCTCGCGTGTGCCGAGCAGGTTGAGGTTGGGGCCATGCAGGACCAGCAGTTTCGCCATGGGTGCCACGAAGCGGGAAAGGGCGAAGTCTGGCGGAACCGGCTGATGGTGTCCAGTTCGGCGAAGTTACGGGTGTTTCAATCGGTTGTTTGAAATGCGGGCGTGTGCCTTGTGCTGACACGATGTGGGGAAGCTGCAGGGGGCTTGGCGGGCGGTTGGATGACCAAGCCTTCACGCGCGTACGCGCTCGCAGTCTCGGTCCGTCCAGATGTGGTGCACGCTTCTTACTTCGTCGGCGGTACGTGCTCGTACAGGACGGCGTCCAGCAGGGCCGTGCGGCGATCCCACGTTTTGGCCTCTATAGGATCGTTCGGGCGTACGGATTGATACCACGGCAACTGCCAGACGGCGTGGAGCAGCTGCATGTACTGCGTCGCGGTCTTTATCTTGGGTTGGGCCATCATCGTCGCCAGTTGAGGGCTGCTGCCCTTGTTGACGGAGACGAAGATGTCGGGGCGCTTCACGGTGAGCAGGCGTGTAGCTACACCCAGTTTGATGCCGCCCAGACCCATCAGGCCGTCCAGCACCTTCACGATCAGCGTCGGGGGAACCGGGCCCTTCAGTGGAATTGTGTCCAGATGCGCGCCGATCGACGCAGGTTGGTCGCGCATCCGCTCCTTGGCAAAGCGCGCCGCGGACATGCTGCCTATCAGGCCAGTGGAGTGTCCCGGCAGGCCCAACAGCAGGCTGCGCTCACTGGGCGTCATGTCGGCCACGTGGGGGCGTTGTTTGAATAACTCCGCGATCTGGTCCAGCTCACGGGTATAGGAGGGACCGTCCTGGAAAACCCGGATGGCGGGTGTGCGGTTTTCCTGGTTCTTCAGCAACTGGAGGTATTCGGGCCACGCGAGCGCCAAGCTGTGGGGCGTGGATACGTCGTACTTGATCTGCGGCAGCGATGGGGCAAGCGGACGTCTCTTCCAAGCACTGGTGTAGGTCTGCAGCCACGGCTCGTTGATGGTCAGTCCCGTTGACCAGTGCGCCTGCAGCGCTGACAGCAGCTCCTGGAACGGTTGATCAGACAGGTTGCCTTCCAGCAGAACGCTCAGTTCGGTGTTACTCCCAAACGCAGCGGCGGTGAAGTTGGCCGACCCCACGATGGCGCGCGCCTTCTGCCCCTTGGTGCCAAGGTACAGCTTGGGGTGGAAGGTGCCATTGCCGCTGCCTACTTTGAGCGTGCCCAATGCCTGCAGGGTCCGCAGTACCCACGGTTCGGTCTGCGCGAATTCTACGCCGATGATCGTTCGGCGGAGTTTGGCCAGCGGCAGCAGTTTCCAATGCGCTGCGGTGCCTTCGGCCGACGTGGCCCACGCACAGGAAAGCTGGATTTCGCTCGCCCACGACATCAATGCGGCCGCTGCATCGAAATGGGCTTCTGCGGTCTGCAGGATCGTGGTCTTCATGAGGCATCCGAGTGTTGGTCGATGACAGCCTCCGATCCGCGCGTTGCAACCTGGTGGGAGACATCCAATCTCTTCACCTTATGCAATAAGTCCATGCGGGGGGAAGCCCGCCAAAGTAACGGCCGTGCCCCGACCCGCACCACTCACCCGGTATGCGCGTCCGCTGGAAACCACCGCTTCCCGAGGCGCAACGCCACATGCACCAGCAGGATCAGCACCGGCACCTCCACCAGCGGCCCGATCACAGCGGCGAAGGCCACCGGCGAGGCCAGCCCGAAGGAGGCGATCGCCACGGCGATGGCCAGTTCGAAGTTGTTGCCGGCCGCGGTGAACGCGATGGCCGTGGTGCGTGGGTAGTCGCGGGCGATGAACCGGCCCATCAGGAAGCTGAGGATGAACTGGATCAGGAAGTACAGCGTCAGCGGGATGGCGATGCGCACCGCATCCATCGGAATGCGCAGCACCTCGCCCCCTTTCAGGCTGAACATCGCCGCGATGGTGAACAGCAGCGCGGCCAGCGTGATCGGGCTGATCCGCGGCAGGAACGTCTCTTCATACCAGCGGGCGCCCTTGCGCGCCTGCAACCAGCGCCGGGTGAGGAAGCCGGCCAGGAACGGAATGCCCAGGTAGATCAGCACCGCCTCGGCAATGGTCCAGAAGCTGACGTTGATGACGCTGCCCTGCAGCCCGAGCACCGAGGGCAGCCACGACAGGAAGAACCACGCATAGCCGCTGAACAGTGCGATCTGGAAGATCGAGTTGAACGCCACCAGCCCTGCCACGTACTGGCTGTCACCGCGGGCCAGCTGGTTCCATACCAGCACCATGGCGATGCAGCGTGCCAGGCCGATCAGGATCAGGCCGGTCATGTAGTCGGGATAGTCGCGCAGGAACAGCACGGCCAGGCCGAACATCAGCAGCGGCCCCACCACCCAGTTCTGCAGCAGCGAGAGAAGCAACACGCGCTTGTCGGCGAAGACCCGGGGCAGTTCCTCGTACTTCACCTTGGCCAGCGGCGGATACATCATCAGGATCAGGCCGATCGCGATGGGGACGTTGGTTGAACCGACCGACAGGCTGTCCAGCGCCGCTGGTACGCCGTCGAACATCGCGCCCAGCCCCACGCCCAGCGCCATGGCCAGGAAGATCCAGAGGGTGAGGTAGCGATCCAGAAAGGAAAGACGCGGGGGCTGAGGGGTCATGGCGCGTGCTCAGCAACCGGGCCGGTCACAGGCCGGATCATCGGCGCAGCAGTTTTCGGTGAGGTAGGCCACCAGTGCGTTCATGGCCTGGAACTCGGCCCGGTAGCAGATGGTGCGGCCACGCTGCTCGGCGTTGATCAGCCCGGCCGCGCTCAGCTCCTTCAGGTGGAAGGACAGCGTGGCGCCGGGCAGCGCCAGCGCCTGGGCGATGTCGCCGGCCAGCTTGCCGCCGCGGCCGGCCTGCACCAGCAGGCGGAAGATCGAGAGTCGGGTGGCGTGGCCCAGGGCAGCCAGCGCATGTGTTGCCGTCGTATGTTCCATGATTCTAGAATAATGGAACTATCCGCGATGGACAACCCCATGCACCCCCTCCCCAACGTAGTGCCCGGCGCTCTGGACCTTCCCTCGACTGCCAGGCTGGAGCAGGGCACGCCGCTGCATCACCGCCCACGCATTCTCATCCTGTACGGCTCGCTGCGCCCGCAATCGTTCAGCCGCAAGCTGGCGCTGGAAGCGCAGCGGCTGCTGGAACAGCTTGGGGCGGACACCCGGCTGTTCGATCCGCATGGCCTGCCGATGCTCGATGCCGAACCGGCCACGCATCCCAAGGTGCAGGAACTGCGCCAGGCATCGCTGTGGTCCGAAGGCCAGGTGTGGGTCAGCCCGGAGCGGCATGGCACGCTGACGGCGGTGTTCAAGAATCAGATCGACTGGCTGCCGCTGGAAGAAGGCAGCGTGCGCCCCACCCAGGGACGCACGCTGGCGGTGATGCAGGTCTGCGGTGGCTCGCAATCGTTCAACGTGGTCAACGCGCTGCGGGTGCTGGGCCGTTGGATGCGCATGGTGACCATCCCCAACCAGTCGTCCGTGCCCAAGGCGTGGCAGGAGTTCGATGACGCGGGGCGGATGAAGCCGTCGGCCTATTACGATCGCGTGGTGGACGTGATGGAGGAACTGGTCAAGTTCACCCTGCTGGTGCGCGGGCGCAGCGACTACCTGGTGGACCGCTACAGCGAACGCAAGGGCGCGGTGGAGGCGGTTGCGCTTGCGGCCGCTGCCGGCGTGGTGGACGCAGCCTTGAACCAGACGGAGGGCGCATGAACGCCGTCATTTACCACAACCCCAATTGCGGCACCTCGCGCAACACGCTGGCGATGCTTCGGCACGTGGGCATCGAACCGGAGGTCATCGACTACCTGGCCCACCCGCCCAGCCGCGCGCGCCTGGTTGAACTGATCGCAGCGGCGGGCCTGAGCGTTCGCGATGCCATCCGGCAGAAGGGCACGCCCTATGACCTGCTGGGGCTGGGCGACCCCGCACTCGGCGACGACGCACTGCTGGACGCGATGCTGGCCCACCCGATCCTGATCAACCGGCCGTTCGTGCAGACGGCGCTGGGCACCCGGCTGTGCCGTCCCTCCGAGGTCGTGCTGGAGATCCTGCCGCCGATGACGCGTTCTTTCACCAAGGAAGACGGCGAGGTGGTGCAAGCAGGGCAGGGGAGCTGACCGATCCCGATGCAGCAAACGCCCAAAGGGTTGCCATGACCATCGGGGGTTTCCACTGCGTGAGCGGTGGACCAGCATCGCGTCCAGGCAAGGCACCCGCCATTGCATGGAGGCAGCATGATCGGACGCATCAGCGGTATGTTCATTCTTGGGCTGTGCAGCGCCAGCGCGCTGGCCGCCGGGACGGGGTACCAGCCCCCCTTCCACCCCGATCAGCTGAAGGGCCCGCCGGCGGGCCGGCCCAACGAGGTGCTGGTGCTGGGCTCGCCGCACCTGTCGGGCATGCCGGACACCTTCGCACCGGCCCAGCTGGAACCGCTGCTCGAGCGTCTGGCCGCATGGAAGCCCGAGGCGATTGCGGTGGAGGCCGTGTCCGGCCTGCAGTGCGACTACATGCGCCGCAATCCCGCGCGCTATGCCGACAGCGTGAGCAGCTACTGCGTGGATACCGGGCCGGCGCAGGCCGCAACCGGCCTGGACGTACCGGCGGCCAACGCCGAGGCCGATCGCCTGCTGGCCCAGTGGCCCGCCACCCCCAGTGCGGCGCAGCGGCGACGGCTGGCAGCGGTATGGCTGGCCGCCGGTGAGCGCAATTCCGCGGTGGTGCAATGGCTGCGCCTGCCCGCCGAGCAACGCATTGCCTCCGACGGCCTGACCGAGGCGCTGGTGGCTTTCCTGGACAAACGCCTGCAGCGGCGCGACGAGTCCGTGTTGGTGGCCGCCACGCTCGCCGCCCGGCTGGGACTGGAGCGGGTGTGGGCGGTGGATGACCACACCGCCGATTCGCCCACCGCCAAGGAGGTGGAGAAGGCCGCGGCTGATGCGATCACGAAGGCATGGGACAACCCGTATTCGAAAGCCCGCGCCGCTGCGGACATTCCGCTGTACGCCAACGTGGCACAACCTGACGGCCTGCTGGCGATCTACCGCGCCTACAACGCACCGGAAGGCGCGATGCAGACCTACCGCAGCGATTTCGGCGCAGCGTTGGTGGAACCGTCGCCGCAGGCATTTGGTCGCAACTACGTGGGCTACTGGGAAACCCGCAACCTGCGCATGGTCGCCAACATCCGCGACGTGGTCGGGCAGACCCCCGGCACGCGCCTGCTGGCCATCGTCGGCGCGTCGCACAAGCCCTACTACGAGGCCTACCTCAACCTGATGCACGACGTGCAGCTGGTGGATGCCGAGGACGTGCTGCGCTGACGCCCGGATCGTCAACGCAGGCCGGATCTTGCCTGCCCCCGATCCTCCAGCGCCGCCGGAGTGGCTTATGATCCACCCACTTCAACTCCTGCACCGGCATCATGGACCGATCCCGTACGCACCTTGCCTGGCCACCGCGCGTGGTGGCCCTGCTCGCGCTGCTGCTGTGCTGCACCTCAGCTGCGCTGGCGCAGACCGCACGCAAGCCATCACCCTACGAGTACCGGCCAGGTAACGAGGCCGCTGCAACGCCCACCGAAGGGCCGGACTATCTGTCGCGCATCGACAACCGCGCGCAGTTCATGCAGCTCGCCCGCGTCTACAACGCCGGTACCGCGCTGGAGATGCCGCACCTGATCTTCGTGATCGACCGGCAGAACGCCGCGCGCATCTACTACATCAACACCCCGCGCATTGCGCTGCACGAGCAGTTCGTGCGCCGCCAGCGGCTGGTGCGCAGCCTGGACAAGGCCACGCTCAACGCGCAATACCGTGACCCCGAGCGGCGCTTCCTGTTCGGCACGCTCAGCTGGCAGCGCGATCTGCCAGGCTACACCTACGAGTTCTGGGAGGGCGACAAGCTCACCGCGCCCCTGCTGCGGCAGACCGACGCGGTGGTGCGCGCCTCCTTCCGCGAGCCGATCCGTTTCAAGACCAACTCCACCCAGCACGAGCAGCTGGCCACCAGCATGGGGCTGCCCTACATCAGCCAGGAGGCGCTGCTGCGTGAGCAGCGCTTCCTGCCGTTGAACACCGGCCGCGCCGAGGGGCGTCTGCGCATCGTGCGCTCGGAAGCACAGCTGCGCACGCTGTCGCCGGGCGACATCCCGGTGCTGGACGAGGTGCCCATCGCGCTGGCACCGGTGGCCGGCCTGGTCACCCAGCGTCCCTCCACCCTGCTGTCGCACGTGAACCTGCTGGCCAAGGGCTGGGGCATTCCCAACCTCTACCTGCGTGATGCCCAGGCGGCCCTGCGCCCGTACGACGGCCAGTGGGTCGCCCTGGAGGTCACCCACAACAACTACCAGGTCACCCGCCTGACGCGCCCGGCACGCACGCCGTCGGCCACGGCGGCGCGCCCCACGGTGCGCAACCTGCCACGCCCGGACCTGAGCGTGGTCGCGCTCAAGCCGCTGGCCGCGCTGCGCGCCCGTGACAGCGGCCATTGCGGGGTGAAGGCGGCCAACCTGGGCACGCTGAAAACCGCGCTGCCACCCGCCGCGCGCGTGCCCGACGGCTTCTGCATCCCGTTCGCCCACTACCAGGCGATGATGCAGCGGCTGCGCATACCCCAGCGCCTGCAGGAACTGCAACGTCGCCCCGGTTTCAGTACCGACGCGGCCGTCCGCCGTGACGCGTTGGCTGGGCTGCGTGCGGAGATCGCCAACGCCGCGCCCGATCCGGCCTTCGTGCGCAGCCTGGACAGCCAGTGGCGGAGCCAGTTGCAGGGCGGTGCGGTGTTCGTGCGCAGCTCGTCCAACTCCGAGGACCTGCCGGGCTTCAGCGGCGCCGGTTTGTACACCACCGTGCCCAATGTCACCCGCACCGACGACGTGGCCAAGGCCGTGCAGACGGTCTGGGCGTCGGTCTTCAACTTCGAGGCGTACGAGGCCCGTACGGCCGCCGGCCTGCGCCAGGACGCGGTGGCCATGGCGGTACTGGTGCAGCGTGCCGCGCCTTCGGACAGCTCCGGCGTGATGATCACGCGTGATCCCTTCGACGCCGCCCGCCGCCACATCACCTACATCTCGGCCAAACGCGGCCTGGGTATCCGCGTGGTGGAGGGCAAGCGCCAGGCCGAGCAGGTGATGTACTCCACCTGGTCCAAGGCGGTGCAGGTACTGAGCCGGTCGGCTGAAGATACCCAGCTGGTGGCCGACGCGGCCGGCGGTGTGCGCGAAGTGCCCATCACCGGCTCACGCCAGGTGCTCACCGATGCGCTCATCGCGCGGTTGGCCCGGGTGGGCGCCAGCACCAAGCAGGCGCTGGGTGGCGTGGACCAGGACATCGAGTGGGCCGTGGTGGGGGATGAGGTACTGATCCTGCAGTCGCGGCCGTACGTGGATGGCAGTGCGCGGTAGCGGATGCGCTGGCGTGCGCCGGTTGAACCCACCTATCAGAAGCGTTGTATGGTCATAAGAAGCATCCCGCTGATCGCCTTCTTCGTCGCGCTGGTTGTCTGTGCCCCGGCACGCGCCGAACGCACCGTGGCCGACGATGTGCACGCGATCGAGCACGTGATGGACGCGTTCCAGTCAGCGCTGATCCACAAGGACAAGGCGGCCTACATGGACCTGTTCTTCTCGGACAAGCCCGCCGACATCGGCTGGCAGTTCGTGTCGGAGGATGTTCGCCTGGCGACGATCCGCAAGACCAAGCCCGACGCGATCAAGGCGCGCCAGCTTCCCTCGAACACCTTTGTCGCCCTGATCGACGAGGTGGTGGCGACCACCGAGCCGCGTGCCGAGGAATTCTCCAACGTGAAGATCGACACGGACGGCGACGTTGCGTCGGTGTCGTTCGATTACCGTTTCCTTGCCAACGGCGCGACGACCAACTGGGGCAGGGAGATGTGGCAGCTGGTGCGAACCGAGCGCGGCTGGAAGATCTTCTCGGTGGTGTATTCGATCCATGACAGGTTGAGCAATGCGGGCGACAGATAATCCATTCTGTTTGCAGCGCCCGCATTGGCGCAGTTTAGGCCGGCCGTCTCAATCCCTCTTCAATGCGCAGGAATGCATGCATGAAGCCACGAACGGTCAGGGTTCCTGGTAGTCGCTTTCATCGTAGGTGCCCATCACCGTGCAGGTCAGCGATGAACTGCCTTCGCCCAGCATGAGCTCACCCATCGTTGTCGTGCGTCCACCATTGGCGGCGAGCTTTGCTGCCTTGCGCACAGCAGCGGCGCTGGCGTTGAACGCGGCGGTGTAGCTTTCGCCGAGGTCACCGTCCGGATCGATATAGATGGATACCTCGCGCACCGGCAAGCCGAACACGGCAAACGGAACCGGTGGGGTGATCGGCTTGAACTCGCCGGACGCACTGCGGGCAAGGGCCTTCCACGCGGCGCTGTCCGTGTCGGGTTGCGTCCTGCATTCCAGTGCGGCCTGGATCGCCGGTGCCACGGCACGCCATTGCGCCGCATCCAGTGCGTGAGCCGCCGGCGCGGCGAGCACGCCAACAAGCAGTGGTGCGATGTACTTCACGCGGGCACTGCGCACCTGCGTCATCCATTGACCAACGATCATTCCCTGTTACTCCGGTTGCGCCTCAGGGTGTCAACGGCGACGGACCACGATGGCCACTCCCTGGTAGGGGCAAGTTTACGATCTGTGCCTGCACGGGGCCACCCTTCGGCAGGTGCGTGCAGCCGCATCGGGATGCGGCCTCCCGGTGGCGGCTCCAGATCGTAGAATCGCGATTCCAACAGTGAAGGATCACGACATGAAGCACAGGGGCAGGGGACCGGGCAGGCTGTGCATCGCCCTCGCAGGACTGACGCTGCTGGCCGGGTGCACCGAACCGCCCATGGCCGAGCCCAATGTGCAGGCAACGGCAGGAAGACGCGCCCCCGATCCCGCCGTTGAGGGGGCGACGCGGGCCGAACCCGCCCCGGCGCCGACGCCGGCGCCCGCCGCGCAGCCCGCCGTCGCCACCAAGCCCTTCGCGTTCGAAGCGCCGGCCGAAGCGGACACCTCGCCGACCACCTGCCGCATCGATGGGTTCGTGATGCCGGCCAATGCCAAGGTCTATGCGGCGGGTGCCTATGCAGGCAAGCAGACCGACCTCCAGATCGACCAGAGCGGCCACCAGGCCACGACCATCCAGGTGGCGGTGCACGCACCTGACGCCCCGGTGGTGCTGCTGCTGGGCGCTTACGAACCCACGGTCTGGAGTGTGGGCTGGACGCGTGGCACGCGTATCGCTGCGGTGCTGCTGACCGGCTATCACCGCCAGCAGCTGACCGGCCTGCCCGCCGCGGTGCCGCTGCTGGTGAGCACCTACGACAATCGCGGTCCCTGCGGCTACGCCTACGTGGGCGGCGAAGGCTCAGTGAAGCTCAATCCCCTGGCGCGCGAAGTGTTCGGGCGCGCTGTGGATGTGGCCTATGAGGCGCGTGATGGCCGCGCGGTGGTCGGCAGGCTGCCGCCGGGCGCGCCATTGGTGACCGATGCCGCAGCGGCCCCGGTGCAGGACTTTCAGTTGAAGGGCGTAGCGCCAGCAGGCCAGGCCGGCATCGACGCGGCGCTGCGCACTGGCATCCTGCGCCCCGCAACAGCGGCCGACCTGCGCGCATGGGAGGCCGCGCGCCAGCAGAACACCGGCGCGCCGGACGTCCCGCGCATCGAGGGGGCCAGCGCAGCGCGCCAACAAAGCGTGCCGTACCGCAGCTACACGGTGCTCAAGGCGTTCGCCCTTCCCGCCGGCCTGTATGGCGCCCACTCGGCCACTTTCTTCGTCGCGCCCGGCGTGCCGGCACCTACCGGCAATCCCGGGCATTCGGATGTGCGCTTCATCGAGAACGGACGTTGCCTGGGGGTGACGTGCGGGATGCGGTAGGAGCACGCCATGGCAAGGACCTGTGAATCTTCCCTGCACCGCAAGCAGCTGCTCGCAAGCGATGTGGCGGCCTGTTACTACTGCTTCGCCGAATTTCCGCCTGGCGCCATTGCGGCGTGGTGCGACGGCGAGCAGCAGGATCAAACCGCGCTGTGTCCACAGTGCGGAGTGGACGCCGTTGTGGGGTTCACCGGCGCTGTGGATGTAACTTGGCTGCGGCACGCCCATGAGCAGGGCTTTGCATAGAGCGCCGCCGTGCGCCCACCCGACCGGTCAACCTGCGCCCCTCCCGCAACGGCATGGCCGCAGGCGCATTCTTGCACCGGCGGCTGCCGTCGCCATCCTTGACTACAGGAGCTGGATCCATGCGCGCGCTGGTACTTGCTTTGATCTTCCCTTGGCTGGCACTCACGGCAAGCCCGTTGGCCGCGCAAGTCACCCCGGCCGCCGAGACGCAGGCAGAGCTTCCCGATGTGCCGTTGCCGGCCGAACTCGATCGTGTGCTGCGCGACTACGAACGCGCATGGAATGCCGGTGACGCAGCCGGGCTTGCTGCGCTGTTTGCCGAAGACGGCGTGATACTGCAAAGCAACCAACCGCCCGTGCGCGGCCGCGCCGCCATCGAGGCGGCCTACGCGAGCCAGGGACCTGGCGGCTCGCTGCGCCTGCGTGCGCTCGCCTTCGCGGTTTCTGGCACCGTCGGCTACGTCATCGGCGGATACGGGTTCGGCGGCAGCCGACGCGATGCGGGAAAATTCACCCTTTCCCTGCAACGCGCGGCGGATGGACGGTGGATGATCTTTTCGGACATGGACAACACGAACGCCGCGCCGCAGGCGCGCAAGCCGATCGACGCGCCCCATCCCGCGGCAGTGCCTGCCGCACGATCCTGAGCGCGTGGTGAGGGGGCTTGATGCGGCCAACATCACGCCGTGGAAAGAATGTTGCAGCGACACCCAACGTGGGCAGGCATACCATTCTTTGAACCACCCAAGCGCAACGCGTATTCCCATCCCGCCAGCCCGAGAGCACGGCCATACACCGCAGAATAGGGGCATGGCCGCAGCGTGAGCGGCACGCGCTGCGCACGTGCGCAGCGGGCACTACACCCGCAACGCACGATCAACGGTGCAATGCCGCCTTTACTTCGGTACGCCGGTCCACGATTTGCTCATGATCTTCCACTGCCCGTCGGTCTTGAGCAGCACCACATAGTCCACCCCATCCCATCCGGGGTAGTCCAGGTTCACCCGCACGGCGGCCAGGTTCCGGGCCACATCCACGATCTGGTAGCTGCGTTTGCGCTGGGCCTCGTTGGCGGCCGGCTTGCCATCAAATCCCTCGGCGAACTGTTCCCCGGTGCGGGAGGCCAGTGCGGGCCCGCGCGCTTCCGAATAGCCGATCATCACGCCATCGCTTCGGAAGACCTGTTTGGCCAGCGTGTTGTCGGCGCTGCGGTAGGCGCGCATAAAGGTCTGCATGACCTGGTCCACGGCCTCACGGTCGCTGCTTTGTGCGGCGGCGGCGGTGGGAAGCAGCAGGAGCAGCGCGCCCGCAAATGCCAAGGGTCGGATCGAAGATGTCATGGGTGTTCCTTTGGTGTGGGTAGGCGAACAGGGCCAGGCGGCGCCCGGCGTTGGGTTGGGTACTGCGGTGAATCAGTTCGGTGCGGCGCGTTGCGGCAACCGGTGCGCAGGCGGGCCGAGCGCGGCCACCACGGCGCGGGCCACGGGCGCGGCGGAGGCGTAGTTCTGCCCGGTCACCAGCCGGCCATCGACCTGGATGTGCGGCGCCTCGCCGTCCACGGCATGGAACACGCCGCCGCGCGCGCGGACGGTCGTGCCGATCAGGAACGGGAACTGCTTGAAGTAGGCCGCGCCCTGCTGTTCGTGCTCTTCGGGAAACCCGCTGACACGCTTGCCCGCGATCAGGTAACCGCCGCTGGCCAGCCGCAGGTTCACGATGCCGGCCGTGCCATGGCACACCGCCGAGACCACGCCGCCGTTGCCCTCGTAAACCTGCAGGGCGATGCGTTGCAGGGCCGGGTGTTCGGGGACGCCGTACATGGCGTTGCTGCCCCCCACGTAATACACGGCGCGGTAGCGGGCCGCGTCCACCTGGGCCGGGGTGAAGGTGGTGCGCAGCGGGTCCATGATCCGCGCGTCGTGCAGTCGGGCGGCCACGTCCGGGCCGACGTAGTCATCGAGGATCGGCACGGCGCCGCCGTCGGGGGACACCATATCCACCGCGTAGCCGGCGGCATTGAACACGTCCCAGGCATGCACCACTTCGCCGAAGCTGATGCTGGCCGGCAGGGTGGAGGTGCCATGCACTTTGCTGCTGGCGATGATGAACAGGATGCGGTCCGGGCTGCCCGCTGCGGGCCGCGCGGGGGCAGCCGTGGCAGCCGCAGCAGGTGCGGCGTCGGTGCTGCAGGCGCCGCCCAGCCAGACGCTCAGCAGGAGCAGCAGGCAGGCGGCGAAGGTGCGGAACGTGTGCATGGCGCTGGCTCGTGGGAAGGAGCCTGCACCCTATCGGATGTCTTTCAGATCAATATGTTGCGGAACGTTTCAGGAGTGCTGAAATCGATTCTGGGAGTCGCTGCCGGTGGCGCGGAACGCCGCCGGGGTGATCCCCTCCCACTTCTTGAAGGCGCTGTGGAAGGTGGACATGGACTGGAAGCCGGCCTCCTCGGCCACCCGCTCCAACGGCTTGGGCGGTAGCTGCTGCAGGAGGGCTTTTGCCTCGACCACGCGCAGCTGCGCCAGGTACTGCTTGAAGGAGGTCTGGTTGTTGTCGTTGAGCAGCTGCGACAGCCGCGCCTGCGGCATGCCCATCCGCCGGGCCAGCCGGGGCAGGGTCAGCGCGGGGTCCAGGTGCAGGCGCTCGGTGGCCATCAACGTGGCCAGGGCCTGCAGTTGCGCGGCGGCCTCGGGGTCGGGAATGCGGCGGTCCTGGTAGGGCTCGATCGGCGCCTGGCCCGCGCGCAGGCGCAGCCAGGCCACGATGCTGGCCGCCAGGACGAAGGTGAACGACAACGCGCCCACGATGTAGGACGTGTAGCCGGCGGTGTAATACGCGATCCAGATGACCCAGATACCCGCCAGCGCGCCGAGCAGCATCGGCGCCGCCGGCGTGCCGCGCAGGCGGGTGCGATGGACGTACAGGTGCCCGCTGGCCAGCAGCAGGTAGCCCAACCATGCGTAGTTGATGGCCGGGGTGATGCCGTGGCGCCACAGGTCCACATGGGTGGAATAGGGCACCACCACGTTCAGTGCGATGGCCATCACCAGCAGCGCGCCCAGGTGCCAGCGGTCTGTGCGGGCGGGGCCGGAGGCGTCGCTCTGGGTGGAGCGGATCAGGAAGAACAGGCACGGCCCGATGAAGAAGCATGCCGTCAGGCCGAGCTGCAGCACCACCAGGGGGATGTCCGGCCAAAAATGGAAGGCCACCGATTTCCCGGTTCGCACGCCCACCATCAGGATCAGCAGCGCCAGCCAGCGCTGCGACGGCGCACCGTTGGCCCGCCACCACAGCACCGATGCCGCGACGATGCCGTTGAAGGCACCCAGCATGGCGAAAAAGAACAGGAAGTGTTGGCTGAGCATGGCCGGAGTATTGGGTAAAACGGCCCTTCGTCAAGCTGCCAGAAGTCCCGTGTGCGGCTGTGGCGGCACCGTCAACCTGGGCCTTCTATCCGTTCAGAACCAGCGACATGTCGGGATATCGGGCGCATAGGAAGTCAACGAACGCGCGTACCTTGGGCGCTGCCAGGCGCCTGGATGTGTGCAGTACCCATAGCGCGGGATCTGCGCCCGACACCACGCCCCACTGCACCAGATCGCCGCGGGCAAGATGATGCCAGGCAATGGACTCTGGCATGAGAGCGACGCCCGCGCCTGCCAGCGCGGCGTCGCGGATCATGAGGAAAGAGGACAGCCTGAGCCGGGGAATGGGCTCCAGAACCAAGCGCCCATTGTCCAGGTCCCAACGACCGGATTGGAAGGTCGAGGCGACGATCCCCGGCACCTGCCTCACCGCACCAGGGGCTGGTTGGGCAATACCGGGAGCGGCGACGACGACAAGCCGATCCTTGGCGAAGCAGCGTCCCACCAGGGTGCTGTCGGGGCTCGGATTGACCCGGATGACCACATCGAACTGCTCGTCGACCAGATCGACCATGCGGTCCTCAGCCACGACCTCGATCAACACCTCCGGGTACGCCGCGCAGAAGGCAGCGCTTATCTGCCCCATGGCCAGTTGAGAGAACAGCACGGGGGAGGCGACGCGCAGGCGCCCGCGCGGCAACGCCATGCCTTCGCGGGTGGCGATCATCGCCTCGGCGACCTCTCCCATGGGCGCCTCGATTCGGCTGGCAAGGAGCTGGCCGGCTTCAGTGAGCATCAGACCCCGCGCGCTGCGCTCGACCAGTCTTACGCCGAGGTGCTCTTCCAGATCCGAGATTCGCCGGGACAACGTCGCTTTCGGTTTGCCGCTTGCCCGGCTGGCCTTGCCGAGGCTTCCACTCGCGGCCACCAGCAGGAAGTCACCCAGATCATTCAGGTCCATGGTGTCTCACATCTGGAACGGCGGGTCTACATATTGTCGTCTTAGTTCTGGAGGTGCAACGGCCTATCGTCCCTCCATCGCATCCATCCCGGCGTCACGCCCTTGCACATCACGCATCGGACAGCACGGCTCCGGTCTGGCCATCGAACGCAATCGCACCCCCTCGCGCGCCGACAACGTCGTCGCGGATTTCCCGCACTGATTCCTGTTCCACTCCCTGAAGGAGATTCATATGAGCATTCTTGTCACCGGCGCCACCGGCACCCTCGGCTCTCTCATCACCCACGGCCTCGCCAGCGCAGGTGCCGACGTCACCGCTCTGGTCCGCACCCGCGGGAAAGTGGCGTTCCCCAACGGTGTCACCGAAGTCGTCGGCGATCTGACCGACGTGCCGTCGATCCGCGCTGCATTGGCGTCGGCACGCACACTGTTCCTGCTCAACGCGGTCACGCCGGACGAAGTGACCCAGGCGCTGATCGCGTTGAACCTTGCCCGCGAAGCCGGCATCGAACGCATCGTCTACCTGTCGGTCATCCATGCCGACAAGTTCACCAATGTGCCGCACTTCACCGGCAAGCACACGGTTGAACGCATGATCGAAAGCCTCGGCATTCCTGCCACCATTCTGCGTCCGGCCTACTTCATGCAGAACGAGTTCATGGTCCAGAAGACGATCCAGGACTATGGCGTCTATCCGATGCCGATCGGTGCCGCCGGCGTCGCCATGATCGATGCGCGCGACATCGCGGAGATTGCCGTGGCGGAGCTGCTGCGGCGCGACCGCGCCCCGTCTGCGCTGGGCACCGTTACGCTCGATCTGGTGGGGCCGCAGGCATTGACGGGCGCTTCGGTAGCGAAGGTGTGGAGCACGGCGTTGGGTCGGGAGGTGATCTATGCTGGCGATGACGTAGCAGCGTTCGAGGCACAGATGGCTGCATTCGGTCCGTCGTGGATGGCCTATGACATGCGCCTGATGATGGCGGGCATCCAGACGTTCGGGATGCAGGCAACCGAAGGCACGGTTACGCGTCTGGAGGCCATTCTTGGGCATCCGATGCGTACCTATGAGGACTTCGTTGGTGAGCTGACGACGAAGGGTTGACCGCCACATAGGTTGGGCAGGCCGCGGAGTTACCGGTAACTCCCCGCGGCCGCGTCGAGCGCGTTCAGCAGGTGGGCTTCTTCAAGCGGCTCCGGCGATTGGCCTGCGTCCATTTCCCACACCTGCAGCGGCGCGTTGCGTTCGGCGAACACGCGGACGATGTGGCGGATCTCACTGTCACGCTGCACATGGTCGTTGCCATACAGTTCGCAGGTGTAGAACGTGCCGCTGGCGCCCTGCGCCAGTTGGCCGCGCGCGTGCGCCAGCGAAAGCGCCAGCCGGCGGTGCAGGAAGGCCGCCAGGTGCAGGTCGGTGGTGGGCAGCAGGGAGGCGAGGGCGATCTTCATGCCGCCAGTATCACCGACCGGGTTGGTCAGCCTGCGCTGCTAAGATCGGCGTCCGATCGACTCACTGCCGAAGTCACCGCCCGTGCTCTACCACCTGCGTCTGAAAGGCAATGGCGCGCACATGATCGGCTCGTGCGACGAAGTGGACCCGGCCAGTGGCGTTCCCACGTGTGCCACCTGCGGCTACCGCACCGATCCGGACTTCACCAACCCCGGATTCCGGATGCGCAGGCGCCGCCTGGACATCTCCTGCTGCTACGACGGTGCGGTGGTTGTCAGCGACCGCTTCCGAACCCTGTATGCATCATTGGGTGGATCCAACCTCCGCTTCGTGGACCTGCCGAAGGCACCGGGCTTCCATCACCTCACGTGCATCACCCCGGTCGCGCTGGACTATGCCGCCATGGGCACGCAATGCCTGCGCTTGTGCACCGGCTGTGGCCGGCACCTGGATGTTGTGGGCTGCGGCACGCTCGTGCTCGCTCCCGGTGCGTTTCTGGCCGGCAATGAGCTGGCGTTTGCCGACCGGTATTTCGGCTCGCACAACGAGGCCATTCCGCTGCTGGTATGCGGCGAGATACTGGCGAAAACAATGGGAGCCGCGGGCCTGGCCGGCATAGATGCGTGCGAGCCAGTGGCGATGCAGCAGGGGTAGCAGCGATCTCTGTCGCACGCCTCGCCGCGAGCGTGGCCGCTTCTGTGCGCAGCACGCGTTGTTATCGCAGCCACGCCATGATGCTGATGCACGGCGTGCTGGTCACTCACGTACCACGGGTTCTCATGGAGACCGATGGAGTGAAGCTGAAGCGATGATGGTCGCTCTTCACGCTCCCTCTACGTCTTCCAATCGCAGCTGAAAGCCGGTCATGGCTCTGGCGAAAAGGCCGCTATAGTCCGGGTTCCCCAGACGAAGGAGGGAGTGCAATGTTCCTCACCAAGCGACAGATCAACACCGCCCGTACGCTCACCGTGGCCATCATCGCCACCGTCGGTCTCAGTGCCTGCGCCACCTATAAAGACGAATTTGCAACGATCAACTCACGCCTCGACCAGCTCGACGTGAAGGTTCAGGGCGCAGCCCAGAGTGCCGAATCGGCCAACCAGTCCGCACAGCAGGCCAACCAGCGTCTGGATCAGATTGAAGGCCGCGTCCAGCAGCTTGAAAAGGCGCCCCGCCGCACGCCGCGCGGTTAATTGGAATCGGGTTCCGGTGGCCGTTGCAGGCCACCGGCGTCCCGTGATCACACCGTCTTAACTGCAAGGAACCGTGCCATCCCTACGTATTCATCTCCTGCATTCCGGTCCGTCTGTGGCGCGCTGGTCATGGCGTTGGCGTTGGCCGGCACCGACGTAGCCCGCGCCGAAGAACCCGTTGCCCAGCCTGCCGCCGCCGTCGATGAACTGCCGCAAGGCCAGGAAGTCTCCGACACCGTGATCGAGCTTGCCGGCTGGGTGGTCGCAAGCAAGGACAGCCAAGGCTATCCCTTCGCGGTGCTGGACAAGGCCGCCGCCCAGATCCTGATATTCGGCGGCGACGGCAAGCTTCGCGGCGCGGCACCCGCGCTGTTTGGCTCGGCCATCGGCGATCATTCCGCACCGGGCGTTGCCGGTCTTGCGCTTCGCGCGATTCCGGGACGGGACCGGACCACACCGGCCGGTCGCTTCGTGGGCGGCTACGGCCCCTCCATCGATGCCGGGCGCGTGCTGTGGGTGGACTACGAGTCCGCCGTCTCCCTTCATCCCACCCCGCCTGGTACGCCGGCCGAGAAGCGTGCCGAACGCCTGGCCTCGGCGTCGCCGGACGACAACCGTGTCACGCACGGCTGCATCAATGTCTCGACCCCGTTCTATGAGCAGGTCGTGCGGACCACGTTCGAGCGCGGTGGCGTGTTCTACATCCTGCCCGACAAGGCGAGCATCGCCGAGACCTTCCCGGCGTTTGCGGAGAGCCGCGCGGCTGCACAGGACGGCGACGGAAAGCGCACGCGTTCCGCCCGCAAGTGAAGCACGCATCGCCGTGTTGCCCTGCGCCCGCTTGACGGTGTATTGAAGGGCGCACACGCAGCGCATTCCGCCCTGCCTGGCAGAGGAAGCGCCATGAAGCTTGTTGCGGCACAAATGCGCGCGCTTGCCGGTGATATCGACGGCAACATTCACCGGCACATCGCGGTCATTGAACGGGCCGCGTCCCACGGCGCGGCGCTGGTGGTGTTCCCCGAACTCTCGCTCACCGGCTACGAACCCCGCCTGGCGCAGCGGTTGGCGATGGCCCAGAACGATCCGCGCTTGGCGGTGTTCCAGGCACTGAGCGACCGCCACCAGATGCTGATCGCGGTCGGTGCACCCCACACGGGTCATGACGGCATCGAGATCGGCATGTTCGTGTTCCGCTGCCGGCAAGGGCCGGCGGTGTACGCCAAGCAGATGCTGCATGCCGACGAACGGCCGTACTTCCATCCGGGCGACAGGCCCATGGTCTTCCCGCTGCACGGTGCGGTGATCGCGCCCGCCATCTGCTACGAATCGCTGCAGGCGGTGCACGCGCAGGCCGCGGCAGCGCGTGGGGCAACGGTCTACTTGGCCAGCGTGGCCAAGGCCGCGCGTGGCGTAGAGACAGGCTACCGGCATTACCCCGCTATCGCGCGGCAGCACGGGATGACCGTGATGATGGCCAACGGGGTGGGCGCGGCCGATGATTTCGTCATGGCGGGTCGCTCCGCCGTCTGGCGCAATGACGGCCAATGCGTGTGCAGTGCCGATGCGGAGGGCGAGGCGCTGGTGGTGTATGACCTGGCCACGCAGGTGGGCGAGGTACTGCCGATGGACGACGCTGGGGCCCCGGGACCGTTGCGCTGACGCGCGCGATCCCGAGCGTTGCTGCGTGATCTTCAGGTTCTAACGCCACTCAGCCAGGCGCTGCAGCAGGTGCGTGCGCGCGGCGACGCCACGCCGTGGCTGCTGCTGACCACCTTGAGCTGCGTGTCCGGTACTCAGCCGCGCCGACCCACGCGCGCCACTGCGAGCGCTGCGGCCGACGCCAGCAGCAACAGCAACGCACTCACGCCGAACGTGGCCCGGTAGCCGGCGCCGTCGTACAGCAGGCCACCCACGGTGGAGCCCAGCGCGATGCACAGCTGCACCACCGCCACCATCAGGCCGCCACCGGCCTCGGCGTCGCGCGGCAGTGTGGCGGCCAGCCACGACCACCACCCCACCGGTGCCGCGGTGGCAACCAGCCCCCAGGCCGCCAGCAGCACGGCAGTCACCGGCAGCGAATGGCCGAACACGGTCAGGCCCAGCGCGATCACCGCCATCACGATCGGGAACAGGATCAGTACCGGGTACGGGCTGCCCTTGAGCAGGCGTCCCACCAGCAGCGTGCCGACCAGGCCGGCTACACCGATGGCCAGCAGGATGCTGGACAGCGCGGGCAGGGCGACGCCGGTGGTGCCTTCCAGGAAGGGCCGCACATAGGTGAACAGCGTGAACTGCCCCATGAAGAACAGACCCGCGGCAAGCATGCCCAATGCGGGCAACGGGCGGGTGAGCAGCCGCAGCGCGCCGGGGCGTGCCGTGGCCTGCGGGGCCGGCCGCATCGACGGCAGCGCAATCCACTGCCATGCCAGCGCGACCACCGCCACCGGCACGATGCAGAAAAATGCGCCGCGCCAGCCGATGATGCCGCCCAGGTAGCTGCCCAGCGGCGCGGCCACCACCGTGGCCAGCGCGTTGCCGCCGTTGAACAGCGCCAACGCCTTGGGCACCTCGTCCGTCGGCACCAGGCGGATGGCCACGGCCGCCGACATCGACCAGAACGCACCGATGACCACGCCGATCAGCGCCCGCCCGAGCATGTACATGGCGTAGTTGGCGGCCGTGGCCACCACCACGCCGGACACGCACATCAGCATCGTGAGCAGAAGCAGCAGCGCCTTGCGGTCCAGGCGGCCGGCCACGCGCGCGGTGAGCAGGCTGGTGACCACCGCGAAGGCGCCGGAAATGGCGATGCCGTAGCCCACCCAGCCTTCGCTCACCCCAAGCGTGGCGGCGATCGGCGAGAGCAGGCTGACCGGCATGAATTCCGAGGCGATCAGGGCGAACACGCACAGGCTCATGGCCAGTACGCCGCCCCAGTTGGCCGGATGAGGCACAGCGTCGTGGGCCGCGGTGGCAGGCAGGGAAGGGGAGGCAGGCGTGGACATGACGACTCGGTAGGGGCGAAAACAAGGTGCCGGCCCGCGATGGGCCGGCGTTTGTTGCGGGCTCAGCGGGCGCGCAGGTGGGTGGTGAAGAACGCGGTCAGCGCGTCGAATGGAATCAGCGCCACCCGGTCGTAGAGGTCCACATGCCCGGCGCCGGGAACCACCAGCAGCTGCTTGGGCGGGCCGGCCAAGCGGTAGGCCTCTTCGCTGAATTCACGCGAGTGGGCGGTCTCGCCGGTGATGAACAGCATCGGGCGCGGCGAGATGGTCTCGATGTCGGCGAACGGGTAGAAGTTGAGGAACTTCAGGTTGCTGGTCAGCGTGGGATGGGTGGTCAGCGCCGGCGAGGATCCGGCCGGGGTGTACTCGCCGCGCGGGGTGCGATAGAAGTCGTAGAACTCGCGTTCAACCGGCGAGGACGTTTCATCGATGCTGTGCACCGACCCGCTGGTGTACTGCACCGGCCCGCCGGCGAATTCCACATCGCGCTGGGCAATCGCGGCGGCAATGGCGGCCTTGCGTTGCGCCACGCTCACCGCGTGGCCAAGACCGTTGCGGTTGGCCGCGCCCATGTCGTACATGCTCACCGTGGCGATGGCCTGGATGCGCGGGTCGATCTTCGCCGCGCTGATGACAAAGCTGCCGCTGCCACAGATGCCGATGGCACCGATGCGGTCCTTGTCCACGAACGGCTGCGTGCGCAGGAAATCGACTGCCGCGCTGAAGTCCTCGGCGTAGATGTCCGGCGACACGGCGTTGCGCGGCTGTCCTTCGCTTTCGCCCCAGAACGACAGATCCAGCGAGAGGGTGACAAAGCCCTGCTCGGCCATGCGCGTGGCGTACAGGTTGGCGCTCTGCTCCTTCACCGCCCCCATCGGGTGGCCAACCACGATGGCCGCGTGCGGCACGCTGCGGTCCAGATCCTTGGGCACGAACAGGTTGCCGGCCACCTGCATCTGGTACTGGTTCTTGAAGGTGACCTTCTGCACGGTCACCCGGGGGCTGGAATAGAAGTTGTCTGCGCCGTGGCTCATATCGGCTCCTGAGGCAAAGAGGGGAAGGGTCAACAGCGCAATGAGCGCGAGCAACCTGGGCATGGGCGATCCATCGGTGAGTGGGCCAGCCCAGTGTGGTCGCGCGGGCACCATTTGATTAGCTAACCAATCGGGAATGACGCTGTTAGGTGCGCTAATCAATGAGGCGTGCCAGACTTGCCCCATGGCACGCCGCAATCTCAATGACCTTCTGGCCTTCGTCACCGTTGCCCGCGAAGGCAGCTTCACCCGTGCCGCCAGCGTGCTCGGGGTGACCCCGTCCGCGTTGAGCCAGGCCTTGAAGGCGCTGGAAGAACGGCTGGAGATCCGCCTGCTGACCCGCACCACGCGCAGCGTTTCGCCCACCCAGGCCGGCGAGCGCCTGCTGGCGGCCATTGGCAATCGCTTCGACGAGATCGAAGCGGAGCTGGACGCGCTGACCGCACTGCGCGACAAACCGGCCGGCACCGTGCGCCTGACCAGTGGCGACTTCCCGCTGCGCACGCTGCTGCTGCCGCGGTTGATGCCCCTGATGCACCGCTACCCGGACATCAACATCGAGTTCGATGTGAGCTACGGCCTGCGCGATATCGTGGCCGACCGCTTCGACGCGGGCATCCGGCTGGGCGAGAGCATCGACAAGGACATGGTGGCCGTGCCGATCGGCCCACCGCTGCGCATGGCGGCGGTGGCCTCACCGGCCTACTTCGCCAGCGTGCCGCCGCCGAAGGTGCCGGCGGACCTGACCGGGCACCGCTGCATCAACATGCGCTTCCCGACCCGTGGCGGGCTGTACGCGTGGGAGTTCGAGCGTCGGGGCCGTGCAGTGAACGTGCGCGTGGACGGCCAGCTGACCTTCAACACCTCGCCGCACATGGTGCTGGCCGCGCTGGACGGGCTGGGCATTGCCTTCCTGCCCGAGGACGAGTTTGCGCCGCACCTGGAAGATGGCCGGCTGGTGCGGGTGCTGGCGGACTGGTGCCCACCGTTCCCGGGCTATCACCTGTACTACCCCAGCCGCCGGCAGCATTCGCCGGCGTTCGCCCTGGTGGTGGAGGCATTGCGGCGCTGAAGCGGCCGGCCGTGCTGTTCAGTGCAACGGCGACAGTCCACGCGGCTCGGACATCGCCAGAAACCACGTCCGGCCTGGGCGTACTGCCGTGTCGACGCGTACGCGCACCGTGCCTGCGTTGAGCTGGATGTGGACGCAGGATGGCCGCATGTGAGCGCGTCAGTCACGGCGTCGGCAACATAGGTATGGGTGAACAACAGTCCCAGCGCGACTCAACCAGCGGATCCATCGCTTCGGAGCGTTGCGCAAGGCAATCCCCGGCATCCGGTGATCCTGTGCTGCTGGCCGGACGCTCCTCCGCGAGGTCACGCCAGCCTGTTACTGGCCGATCACGCGGCGGGTGGCGTGAGCGGGGCCGCCGGTCGCCGGGTTACGGCGAGCCGGCAGCCTCATCCTGCAGCGCCAGCCGGATGGATCCGGCCAGGTCACTGCGCGTGAACGGCTTGGGCAGGATCGCGATGTTCCTGCCGACCGTGCCGCTTGCATCGATGTCGCGCGGGTAGCCGGAGGTGAACAGCACATGCAGCGCCGGCTTGTGCTGCAAGGCGCGCTTGGCCAGTTCCCAGCCGGACATGCCGGGCATCACGATGTCCGAGAACAGCAGGTCCACGGTCACGTCGGTGCGTTCCAGCAGCCGCATGGCGGAGGCGCCGTCGTGCGCTTCCAGCACGCGATAGCCGAGCTGGCGCAGGGTCTCCACGGTGTAGGCGCGTACGTCGTCGTTGTCCTCGGCCACCAGCACCGTGGTGTCTTCCAGCACCTGGTACAGGCCTCGCCGCGGTTCTTCCGGCGGCCGGCTGCTGGGCAGCGGTGCGGACGAGCGCGGGAACAGCATGGTGATGGTGGTGCCGGCCCCCGGGGCCGAATCCAGCAGCACATGGCCCCCGGACTGCTTCACGAAGCCGTACACCATCGACAGGCCCAGACCCGTACCGCGGCCCACCTCCTTGGTGGTGAAGAAGGGCTCGAACACCCGTGCCACGGTCTCGGCAGACATGCCGTGGCCGCTGTCGCGCACGCGCACCATCGCATACTGGCCCGGTGGCACGTCCGGATTCTGCGCGCTGAAATCTTCGTCCAGGTGGGCGTTGTCCACCTCGATGGTGAGCCGACCCCCTTCGGGCATCGCGTCGCGGGCATTGACGGCCAGGTTGAGAACCGAGGCTTCCAGCTGGCTGGGATCGATCTCCACGCACCAGATGTCCGGGCTGTGCAGCATTTCCAGCTGCACCAGTTCGCCGAGCGAGCGCTTTAGCATGTCCTGCATGTCGCTGACCTGCGCGTTGAGGTCCACCGGCAGGTTGCGCAGCGGCTGACGGCGTGAGAAGGCGAGCAGGCGCTGGGTGACGTTGGCCGCACGCATCACGCCCTTGAGCGCGTTGTCCAGCGCACGCCCGGCGTTGCCGGCCCCGTCGCCGAGCCGGTCGATCAAGAGCTGGGCGTACTCCACGTTGCCGGCGATCACGGTCAGGATATTGTTGAAGTCATGCGCGATGCCACCGGTGAGCTGCCCGACCGCCTCGATCTTCTGGCTCTGGCGCAGGGCTTCCTCCGCCTGGCGGCGCGCGGTGGTCTCGACCGCTTCGGACACCACGGCGGTGACCTTGCCCTGGTGGTCCAGCAGCGGCCGGAAGGAGAACTCAAAAGCGCGCTTGCCGGTGGGCAGGCGCAGCTCCAGCTCGTGCCGCGACGCTGTCCCGGCCGCTGCATCCAGCACCGCCTGGCAGACGATCGCGGGCACGCCGTCGGTATCGGCGAACCATGCCGATTCGCAGTAGATCGCACCGTGCACATCCTGCTTGGTGGCCAGGATGGCGGCCAGCGAGGCAGAGTTGGTGTCGATGATCCGGCCATCCAGGGTCAGCAGGTTCTGGTGCTGGAAGCTGGATTCGAACAGCGCCTGCAGGCGGCTTTCGCTGCGATGCAGGGCCGAGGTGCGTTCCACCACCTGTCGCTCGAGCGACGCGTTGCTGGCCGTGAGCAGCGCCTGGGTGTGCTTGAGCTCGCTGATATCCCGGGCCATCGCGTAGTAGCCCATGACCGCCCCGTCCGGCCCCACCTCGGGCACGCAATCCACCTGCGCATGACGCGGCGTGGCGCCACCGCGCCTGGACAGGGTTTCAAAGCTGACCTTCCGGCCCTGCAGCACCTGGTCCAGGTGCACCTGCATCTTCTCGAAGGCCTCGTCGCCGACAATGTCGCGGGCGTGCATGCCCACCAGGCTTTGTGGCTCGCGGCCGTGCCACTCGAAATAGGCCAGGTTGGCGAAGCGGTAGCGGTGATCGCGGCCGAAATAGGCGATCAACGCCGGCAGCGAATCGGTGATCAGACGCATCCGCTGGTGGCTGTCGCGCAGTTCGGCTTCTACCTTCAGCAGCCGGCGGCGTTCCTCTGCCTCGCTGATGGCGCGCACGATGGCGTCGGGCAGCCGTTGCAGCCGCGACTTGACCACGTAGTCGCGCGCGCCACGCTTCAGGGCCTTGACGGCCAGCTCCTCGGTCAGCGTGCCGGAGACGAAGATGAAGGGAATGTCGGGCGCGATCTCGCAGGCCAGCGCCAAGGCGGCGTCGCCATCGAAGCCGGGCAGCACGTGGTCGGCCAGGATCACGTCGAAGCGGTCGCCCTGCAGTGCGGCCAGCATGCCCTGGTGCGACCAGGTGCGTTCGACGGTGAACGGCAGACCGGCGCGGCCGAGCTGGAGGGAGATCAGCTCGGCATCCAGCGCGTTGTCTTCCACCATCAGGATGCGGATCGGTGTACCCGATGAAGCGTCAGCCATCTTTTCTGCTCTTGGCACCGAACAGAGTTCCGTGCGGCGGTGGTTGATTGGTGATGCCCCAGAACATGCCCAGGCCCTGGATGGCCTCCAGGAACTCCTTGAAGTCCACCGGCTTGACCACGAACGCATTCACGCCCAGTTCGTAGCTGCGGATCAGGTCCTGTTCTTCGCGCGAGGAGGTCAGCATCACCACAGGCGTGCTGCTCAATGCGGCGTCGGTGCGGATTTCCTTGAGTACTTCCAGCCCATTGAGCTTGGGCAGTTTCAGGTCCAGCAGCACTACCACCGGGCCGCCATGCATGGCGCCGGCGTACCGGCCCTGGCAGCGCAGGTACTCAAGCGCTTCCACGCCGTCCCGGACATGGGTCACGTCGTTCAGCAGCTGGCAGCGTGCGAGGGCGGCCATGGTCAGCTCGGCGTCTTTCGGGTTGTCTTCCACGAGCAGAATCGGTCGCAGATCTCTCATAGGTTGTCTCCAGCAGCGAAGGGGATGGTAAAGAAGAAGGTGGCCCCGCTTCCCACCTCGCCTTCGGCCCAGGTGCGGCCGCCGTGGCGGGTGATGATGCGGTGTACGTTGGCCAGGCCGATACCGGTGCCTTCGTATTCGTCCGAATGGTGGAGGCGCTGGAACACGCCGAACAGCTTGTCCACGTAGCGCATGTCAAAGCCACAGCCGTTATCGCGCACGAAGAACACGTCCTCGCTGTCGGTGCGCTGATGGCCCACCTCGATGGCCGGATGCGGGGTGTCGCGGGTGAACTTGATGGCATTGGCCAGCAGGTTCTGCCAGACCAGCCGCAGCATGCCGGGGTCTGCCTGCACGCGCGGCAACGGCGGCACCTGCCACTGGATCGAGCGACCGGCGTACTCCATGTCCAGCTTGTGCCGGACATCTTCGACCAGAGCGGTCATGTCCATGGAAATCTGACCCATCGTGGACCTGCCCATCTGCGAGAAGCTGAGCAGGTCGTCCACCAGTGTTCCCGCAGATTGTGCAGACTCGACGATGGTGTCGAGAAATCTCTTTTCTGAATCGTTCAATCTTTCGCTGGCCGAGGCCCACAGCAGTTCGGAATAGCCCACGATGTGGCGGAACGGTGCACGCAGGTCGTGGCTGACCGAATAGGAGAAGGCTTCCAGCTCCTTGTTGCTACGCAGGAGCTGTTCGTTGATTGCGGCCAGTTCCTCGGCCTTGCGCAGCACGATGTCCACGATGGCCGCGCGCAGTTCCAGCGCGGCATCGCGATCGACCGCGCTCCACGGCAGCGACTGCCGGCGGACGGTTTCCTTCCAGCCTTCAAACGACATCCGCGGGGTAAGCATGCCGGTGGCCTCCTTGCGCGGATCGCCGCCCCAGCGCACGGTGCGCACCACCTCCGGGCGGAACCACAGCACGAAGCTGTCATGCACCTGCGAGATGGAAATGGCCAGCACGCCACTGGCCACCGCGGCAAAGGCCTCGGACGCCTGCCACAGTGACGGCAGGCGCTCGGTGCAGAACAGGTCGCCCTCGCGCTGCTGCGCGGCCAGCCATTGCACCAGCTGCATCACCTGCGCCAGGCTGGGGCACTGGCCGTGCAGGATGCACTCGCCGCGGTGCACGATCGCCGCCCCGGCTGACTCGGTCAGTGCCAGCAGACTGTCCTGGTCACGGCCCAGCGCGGCCATGAAATCCTGGTCACCGGCCATGCGGGCCAGCATGCGCACCTGGCTCGCGCGGCGCGCGATGCGCTGTTCCACGCCCAGCGCGCGCTCCTTCAAGGTGATCTGCAACGACAGAATCTGCCCGATGAACTCGCACGCGGTGCGCACGTGATAAGGCACCCGCCGTGGCTGCTGGCTATGGCAGGAAATCAGTCCCCACAGCTGGCCTTCGCGCAGCAGCGACACCGACATCGACGCACCGGTGCCCATGTTGCGCATGTACTGGAGGTGCACCGGCGAAACGCTGCGCAGCGACACCGGGCTCAGGTCGATGGGCGGCTCAGCGGCGTCGGCCGCGGCACGCACCAGCGGTACCGGCTGGTAGTCGTTGTTGGCGATCAGCCGGACGCGGTTCTGGCGGTACAGCTCGCGTGCCTGGGCCGGGATGTCCGATTCGGGGAAGCGAAGGTCCAGGTAACTGGGCAGCACCTCGTTGCGGTTCTCGGCCACTACTGCCCCGTTCCAGTCCTCATCGAACCGGTAGACCAGCACACGGTCCAGCCCGGTGAGCTGACGCACATGCGTGGCCGCGAGGTCGCACAGGTCGGTCAAGGTGGCGGCATGCTCGATAGCCTCCATGAATCGGCGGATCGCAGGGTACAGGTCCTCCAGCGAGCCCGGTTCGCCTGCCACCGGCTCCTCCAGCTCGACGATGACATCCTCGCCCACGCGATGCGCCACGACCTGGTGGACGCCGTGCGTGCCGATGGCATGGGCGCCCAGGAACTGCGTGGTCCCCGCTGCCAGCGCGGCCAGCAGCGGGCGACAGTGCGCCAGCGCTCCCCCCAGTACGGCGTCGATCGGCTGCCCAAGCGGATCGCCGTACGCGTCCAGCACGTCCGGGCGTGCCATCGCGCGCGCCTTGACCGCCAATGTACGGTGCTCCATCACAAGCACCATCCCATGAGGCTGGATTGCGCCTGGCGTGCGGATCGGCTCGCTGGCACACGTGCTCAGGTCCAAGGGGATGTCGCTGGAATTGTTTGATGACATGCTGTTGAGTCCACCCATTGCCTTGGTAACAGAACCGCTCCAGGCGCCCTGCGGGTCTCAACACCCGACAGCAGCACCTGCGCCAGTGCGGCGTGGAACAGCCCTATAGCTTGGCACAGGCGTGCACCCGGGCCGGTGATGATCCGGCGCACGGGGGCGGGGCCCTGCTGGACGCGGCCTCAGCCGAGTTCGGCGTCGAGGTGATGCGCGACGCGCGCGAACGCGGCCTCGGCGCCCTGCAACGCTGCGGCTTCCTGCTGGGGGTCCAGGATGATGGCGTCCAGTTCGGCGACGAACCGTCTCCATGCGGCGGCAACACCCTCCGGCGCCGGCGCCAGGTGGCGCGCGCCGAAGTCCGCGTGCAGACCGAGTTGGCTGGCCAGCTTCAACAGCACCGCGCCGCCAAGCGCCGAGCCCTCCATCACGTACAGCCATCCCAGTCCATGGGCCGGCGTGCCGATGTCAGGTGCGCAGGGAGCAGGGTCGGGGAGATGCGCGTCCAGGTCGGCCAGATCGCAGGCGACCCGGGAGAGCCGTTGCCCTCCCTGGATGCTTGGCAGTAGCTGCACCAGCGCGGGACACGCGTACAGGCCATGCGCGTCCGCGTGCAGACGATGCTGCACCCGCAGGAAACAAGCGTACGCAGCGCGGCTGCGGAAGATGTCCAGG
>Ga0308172_1000818_pt1 | contig 29426 bp, 6 predicted proteins | sample PhyGR2_FD_202134 | JGI IMG/M metagenome (GOLD analysis project Ga0308172, IMG submission 202134) | Phyllosphere microbial communities from UC Gill Tract Community Farm, Albany, California, United States - DLSLSG.R2 | ecosystem: Host-associated > Plants > Phyllosphere > Unclassified | place: USA... | reverse complement strand
GCGCGTGGCGGCGGCCCCCCAAATCACTGGCGGATTACGGGCACACCGAGCCCAAGCGAGGTGCCGAGTGGTGGGGCAAGAGCCTTTTGCTTACTTTTGGGCTCTTTTCAAAAGTGAGCCGCCGTCAGGGCGGAACCCTAAGTAGCCGTTACCGCATCAATGGATATGCACACAATCCAACTGTGTTGACTGCCAGGCCGCCATCGCAGGCAAGCCAGCTCCCACATTTGGATCCTGGGGCGCCAGGGAGATAGGCGCCGGCTGTCAGGCCGTCACGGGAGCAAGCTCCCACAGATCAGTCCCTTGCCAATGCCTCTATCGGGTCCAACCGCGCCGCATTCCGCGCCGGTACAAAACCAAACACAATGCCGATCAACGTCGAACAGGCAAACGCGGTAACGATCGAGCCCACCGAAAACACCATTTCCCACTCCTTCACAAACAACGAAAACAGGTAGCCGATGGCGTAGGACAGCGAGATCCCGATGATCCCGCCGATCAGGCACACCATCACCGCCTCCACCAGAAACTGCTGGCGAATATCCGATTGCCGCGCCCCCACCGCCATGCGAATCCCGATTTCACGGGTGCGCTCGGTGACCGACACCAGCATGATATTCATGACGCCAATACCGCCCACCAACAAAGAAATCACTGCGATCAACGACAGTAACAACGCCAGGGAGCGGCTGGTTTTCTGTACCGTCTGCATGATGCTGTCGAGGTTGTTGGTGAAGAAATCCTTGGTGCCGTGGCGTTGCAGCATGAGCTTATTGACGTTGTCTTCCACCACCTTGCTCGGCTGGCCGTCCTTGATGCGCACGGTGATGCTGTCCAGATGACGCTGGCCCAGCAGACGCCCCGCCGCGGTTTCATACGGCACCCACACGTTCAGGGCCTTGCTGGCGGCGAACATGTTCTTGTTGTCCGCCGTCACCCCGATCACCGTGCACGGCAGGTTGCCTATCAGGATCACCTGGCCCAGCGGGTCGATGTTGGGCCCGAACAGGCGCTGGCGGGTATTGTGGTCGATCACCACCACCTGGGCCTGGCGACGTGCATCGCTTTCGCTGAAGGCAATGCCAGCTTCAAGCTTGAGGCCCTTGACCTTGAAGTAGCGGTCACTGACACCATTGACCTGTGCATCCACGTCGATGTTGCCGAAGCGCAGCATCAGGTTGCGGCCCACCACCGGCGTGGCGCTGTCGACGTAATACAGCTGGTTCAGCGCGTCCACATCCGAGGGCATCAGCGTCTGGATCGCCGAGGCTCGACTGTCGCCAAAGCTGGTGCCGGAAAAGATATCGATGGTGTTGCTGCCAATCGCCTGGATGTCCTTGAGCACATAGCGCTTGGCGCCTTCGCCGATGGCCGAGATCGACACCACCGAGGTGATGCCGATGACAATCCCGAGCATGGTCAGCAAGGTGCGCATGCGGTGTGAGATCAGCGCCACCCACGCCATGTTGAACGCTTCCTTGAACAGCCCCAGGCTCGCGACCAGGCGCCGCGCCCCGCTGCGTCGGGGCTCGACCGGCGCCTCGGCGGGCAACTCCAGGCCGACGCTGTCGTTGGCCTTGTCACTGATGATCTCGCCATCACACACCTCGACAATGCGTTGGGCGTTCGCCGCGACCTTGGGGTCGTGGGTGACGATAATCACCGTGTGCCCCGCCGCGTGCAGCTCGGCGAGGATGCGCATCACCTCCTTGCCGCTGTGGGTGTCGAGGGCGCCGGTGGGTTCGTCGGCCAGGATCACTTCGCCGCCGTTCATCAAGGCCCGCGCAATACTTACCCGCTGCTGTTGCCCGCCGGACAGCTGGCTGGGCCGGTGGCTGGTGTGGCCCGACAGGCCCAGGCGTGCCAGCAATTCCCCGGCGCGGCTGTGGCGCTGGCTTTGCGGGGTGCCCGCGTAGATCGCCGGCATTTCCACGTTATGCAAAGCGCTCAGGTGCGCGAGCAAATGGTAACGCTGGAAGATAAACCCGAAGTAATCACGCCGCAGCTCCGCCAGTTGCTCATCGCCCAGGGAGCGGGTTTCGATGCCATTGATCTTGTAGCTGCCGGCGGTGGCGTAATCCAGGCCACCGAGGATGTTCATCAGGGTCGATTTACCCGAACCGGAGGCGCCGATGATCGCCAGCATTTCCCCGGCATGGATGCTCAGGTCGATGCCCTTGAGCGCGATGAATTCACGCTCGCCGGCCATGAAGCTGCGGGTGATGCCCTTGAGTTCCAACAGAGGCTGGCTCATGACTCAACTCCCCGCCACGGCAGGTGTAGCATCGCCGATCACCACGGTGTCGCCCTCGGCCAGGCCGTCCAGGATCTGCACCTTGACGTTGTTATTGATACCGGTCTTCACCGTGCGGGCCACCGCCTTGCCCTTGGCATCCAGCACCCGCACTTCGTAGCGGCCATCGGCATTGCGCACGCCCAGCGCCGCCACGGGCACCATCAGCGCGGCCTCGGCGGTGTCGAGCACGATGCGCACCTGGGCGGTCATGGCGATGCGCAGGCGGTGGTCGGGGTTGGGCACGTCGAACAACGCGTTGTAAAACACCGCGGTGTTTTGCTTCGGCGTGCCGGCGGTCTGGGTTTCCAGGAAGTTCTGCGGCGCCGGCTCAGTGCCGCGCAGCTTGGCGTAATAGCGCTTGTCCGCCTCGCCGAGAATGGTGAAGTACACCTGCTGGCCGGGGCTGATATGAATCACATCCGCTTCCGACACTTGGGCCTTGACGGTCATGGTGTCCAGGTCTGCGAGCTTGAGCAGCACGGGCGCCAACTGGCTGGCGATCACGGTCTGGCCTTCCTGGGTGACGATGCCCACCACATCACCGTCGATGGGCGCGTTGATGCGGGTGTAGGCCAGGTTGACCTTGGCGGTGTCGATCTGGATGTGTGCGCTTTTGATCTGCGCGTCCAGGGACAGCAGGTTGGCCTGCTGTACCTGGTAGGTCGATTCGGCGTCTTCAAAATCCTGGCGTGACACCGACTCGTCGGCCTGCAATCCCTTGTAGCGCTCATACACGGACTTGGCCTGCTTGAGTTGCGCGGCGGTCGCGCGGCGTTGGGCCTGGAGGTTTTCTTCATCGACCTGGGCTTTGCGCAGGGTGTTCTGCAGGATCAACGGGTCGATTTCGGCCAGCCATTGGCCCTTCTTTACCTTGTCGCCGACTTTGACTTTCAGCGACTTGAGCTGGCCGGAGACTTGAGCGCCGACGTCGACTTGTTTGACGCCTTCGAGCAGGCCGGTGGCCAATACCGCGTTTTCGATATCGCCGCGTTCGGCGGTGGCGGTGAGGTACTGGGGGGCGTCGGCGGGGGCGTTTACGGTGTAGATGGCCAGGCCGATTGCGACGGCCGCTATAGCCAGAATGCCGATTTTGCGGAATTTAGACGTTTGCATGGTTGGCTTCTTGATTGAGTACAAATGCGTGGCTAGGGCCCTTGGTGTGGGAGCTGGTTTGCCGGCGATGGCGGCCTGACAGCCGACCCCTGTCTACCTGACACCCCGCGATCAACCTGTGGGAGCGGGCTTGCTCGCGAAGGCGGCCTTCTGGTCGACCATTTAGTTGGGTTGGAATGAGTACATATCCATTGCTGCGGTAACGGCCACTTAGGGTTCCGCTCTGACAGCGGCTCACTTTTGAACAGCGCAAAAGTAAGCAAAACGCTCTTGCCCCACCACTCGGCACCTCGCCTAGGCTCGGTGTGCCCGTAATCCGCCAGTGATTTGGGGGGCCGCCTGAGATCAAGATCACAAGCAGATCAAGATCAAGAGCGGCTCGCTTCGCATCGTGGTTACCGGGGGCATGCCTGCCCCCACATATCTCACCGAGTTCACCTTCAAAAACCGGTCGGCTATAAGGCCGCCGCGCTCTGCTTTTGATCTGCAATCGCCCCGTTAAACCACGCTGGCCGAACGCAGGTTTTTCAGCGTGGGTAACCCGGCAGGACGCCGGGTTAGCCGCACTGGGCCATGGATGGCCCATTGCGGCGGCCCACGCTGCAAAACCTGCGTTCGGGCACACCGAGCCTAGGCGAGGTGCCGAGTGGTGGGGCGAAGGCCTTTTGGTTACTTTTGGGCCTTTCCAAAAGTGACCCGCTGTCAGAGCGGAACCATAGGTGGCCGTTACCGCAGGAACGGATATGTACACAGACAACCCCCTGTTGCCCCCACATCTGGATCGGTGCACACCTCTCAAGACACCACCTCCCCAACCCCAACAACTTCCAACCACCACCTGGCCAACCCCAAAACATTCGGCGCCTTGAGCAACGTAAAGTGATTCCCCCCGCCATACCAAACCTCCAACCCACCGCCCTGCCCTCGCCACCCCTCGATCATCACCCCCTGCTCACGCTGGTTCCCCGCCGAATCCAACGCCGGGTCCTGCGCCAACACCAGGCGCACCACCCCGTCATACCGCCCTTGCGGCTGATACACCGTGCGCAACGCCGCCGCGTAAGTGCGCGCCGGTCCATCCATCGCCTCCAGCGCCGCACGCGCCGGCAATAACCCCACACTCACCATCCCCCCATGCAACGCTTGTCGCTGCGCCACTTCATCGCGCCCGGCAAAGTCCACAGGATCAATCCCCAGTGACTTCCCAGCCGCCAACTGCATCGCCTCGATCAACCGCAACAACGCCGCCGTCGAGGTATATGCCTTGCCCGCACGCCCCGGCGCCTCGCTGTCGATCACCGTCAACGACCCCACCTCACGCCCCATTGCCTGCAAGCGCAGCGCCATTTCCAGTGCCACCCAGCCGCCGAACGAATGCCCCACCAGATGCACCGGCCCTTCGGGGCATTCCTGTTCCAGCGCCGCCAGGTAACACTGGGCCGCCGCTTCCACCTGGCTATGGGGCACCGCCTCGCCATCCAGCCCCCGCGGCTGCAAGCCATACAGCGGCCAGTCACGTCCCAGCGCTTCGCTCAAACCCACAAAGCCGGTGACGCTGTCTCCCGCGCCTGGTACGCAGAACACCGGCGCATAACCGGCGCGCCCGCTCTGGATACGCAGCAAGGGTGAGTGCGCCGCGCAGCTCGCCGGAGTACTCGCCGCCAGCGCTCGGCTCATGGCCTGGCCAAGGCTCTGGATATGCGGCGCCTGCATCATGCTCTGGTGATCCCCCGGCACCTGCACCTGGCGCAGTTGCCCAGGCGCCAGGGCGGTGTCCCAACCCAGCGCGGCACTGCGCCGCGACAGTTCGGTGGGCCGCTGCTCGGCGCTGAACAGGTGCACCGGTATCGGCAGCGGGAACAGGCTGTAGTGGGCCAGGGCATGCCCATGGCCGACTTCCCGTTGCAAAAAGCTCAGCAGGTCGGCGTCCGTCGCCGCTGCCATTTGCGCGTATAGCAAACCTTGATCGCGACAGCGTTGCAGCAGAGCCGCAAAGTCCAGCTGTCCAAGGCCTGCCTCCAGTTGTTCCAGGTTCGCCAGCTCATCCACACCTCCCTGTGCCTTCCAATAGGCCGTGCACTGCAACAACAAATGCCGCTTGAGGGCATCCGGCCCGCTCCAGCGTGACTTGCCCTGGTCGGTCATGCGCGGCACGTAGCTGTCGATCAAGCCGAGAAACGCCACGGCCTCATCCTGCCCCAGCAACTGCATGGCAACTTCATAGGCCAGCACACCCCCAAAGGACCACCCCGCCAGCCGGTAAGGACCGTGGGGCTGGATCTGGCGAATCAGCCCGACCATGCGCGCGGCCAGGCCTTCCATGCTGTCCAGATGCGCCTCGCCGAGCGCCAGGCCCGGCAGGCCATATATCGGGTAATCGCCAGGCAGGTGCTGGCCCAGCGCCGGGAAGTACACGTCCATGCCACTGAACTCGTGCACCAGGAATAACGGTGCCTGCGCCCCGCGGCTACGCACTGTGATCACTGCCGCCTCAGGCAGCACATCGTCACCGCGCAGGCGCAGCAGCGCCGCGACCGAGGCCACGCTGGCATGCTCGAACAGCTCGGCCAGCGACACCGGCAACCCGGCCTCGTCCAGCCGATTGACCAGGCGAATTGCCAACAAGGAATGCCCGCCCAGTTCGAAGAAACTGTCATGGCGCCCCACCTGCTCAAGCTTCAACACCTCGGCCCACAATTGGGCCAAGGTCTGCTCCAGTGCATCGACCGGTGCTTCAAATGTACCGCTGGCCGAAGCGTCCCACGTCGGTACCGGCAAGGCTTTGCGATCGACCTTGCCATTGGCCGTCAACGGCAGTTGCTCAAGGATCACAAAGGCCGACGGCACCATGTAGGCCGGCAAGTGCGCCTGCAGATAAGCCCGCACCGACTCGATGCCGACTGGCTCGCCCGCCCAGGTGAAATAGGCCACCAGGCGTTTGTCCCCCGGCACGTCCTCGCGGGCCAGCACCACCCCCTCGCGGATTCCGGAGAATGTCGCCAAGCGTGCTTCGATCTCACCCAGCTCAATGCGAAAGCCACGGATCTTCACTTGGTCGTCATTGCGCCCGATGCACTCCAGCAGTCCGTCTGCGGTCCAGCGTCCGAGGTCGCCGGTGCGGTACAGCAAGGCGCCTGGATTGAACGGGTTCTGCACGAACTTTTCCGCCGTCAACTCAGGGCGGTTCAGGTAGCCCTGGGCGACACCGTCGCCGCCGATGCAGATTTCGCCGGTCACCCCCAGGGGCAGCAGGTGCAACTGCGCATCCAGCACGTAGACCTGCGTGTTGGAAATGGGTCGCCCTACCGGCACGCTGTCGGCTTGAGTGGCAATGGCGCGCACTTCAAAAGTGGTGGCGTAGGTGGTGGTTTCGGTCGGCCCGTAGCAATGCACCAGGCGCAGCCCCGGAGCCAGCGCAAGCAGGTTGCGGAACGCCGCCGGGTCGGCACGCTCGCCGCCGCACAGCAAAATACGCAAGCCGGCCAGGGCCTGGGGAATCAGTTGCACATACTGGTTGAACAGCGCCGTGGTAACGAACAGCACCGTCGCGCCCTTGAGTGCCGCGCCGAACGCCAGCGGGTCGAGCAAGGTGGCGTGGTCGATCACCTGCACCTGACCGCCGTTGAGCAACGGCCCCCAGACGTCCATGGTGCTGGCATCGAAGGCCGGGTTCGAGGCGAAGGCCACGCAGTCATTGGGATTGAAATCGGCGTAGCCGTTGTTGAGCACCAGACGCGTGATGCCACGGTGAGGCACCAATACGCCTTTGGGCATGCCAGTGGAGCCGGAGGTGTACATGATGTACGCCACACTCTGCGAGGATTGCGGCAGGCCCGGGTTGTGGTCGGGGTGTGAGTCAAGGGCCAGGGTGTCCAGGTCCAGGCGCTGCGCCGCGCTCTCCACGCTGCAGTCGCTACCGGTCAACAGCCAGGCCGCGCCGCTGTCTTGCAGCATGAAGCCCTGGCGTTCGGCCGGCGCGCTGATGTCCAGCGGCACATAGGCGGCGGCGCATTTGAGAATCGCCAGTTGGCTGACCAGCAACGCCACCGAGCGTGGCAGCAGGATCGCCACGTTATCGCCGGGGCACACACCCAGGCCGAGCAGGTGATGGGCCAGGCGGTTGGCGCGGCGGTTGAGTTCGCCATAGCTTATCCGTTGTTCGCCGTGCAGCACCGCCACCGCGTCGGGGCGCGCCTGCGCCTGGGCTTCGAACACCTGCTGCACGCTGTGTTCACGGGGGAACACGCGGGCCGTAGCGTTGAAGCCCTCAAGCAATTGCTGACGTTCAGCCAGGGGCAGGATCGGCAAGCAACTGAGGGCGATGTCGCTGCGCTCTTCCAGTGCCTGCACCACCTGCACCAAGGCGTTATGCAGGTAGTCGCCCAAGCGTCGGGCCCCCTGCCCCATGGCCGTGAGGCTGAAACCTTCACCCAGGTCATCCACGCTCACCGACACGCCGTAGTGGGTGTGTTCCTCGGTCTTGAGCACCTCGATCCCCTGCCACGCCTCGGCCACGCCCCCGGCCTGGGGCGCACTGTGGCGGTAGTTGAACAGCACGCTGAACAACGGCGTGGCCATGGGTACGCCGCTGCAACGCTGGGCCAGCGCCAAAGGCGCGTGTTCATGGCTGAGCAGTTGGGTCAGGCGCCCATGGGTGGCACGCAGCGCATTCAGTACCGAGTGTTCACCCAGGTCGACTCGCAGCGGCAAGGTATTGATAAACACCCCCATGGCGCGCTCGGCACCTTCGCCGCCTTGAAGGCGACCGAGCATCACCGTGCCGAACACCACCTGTTCACGGGCGCAGACCGTGCCCAGCACATGGGCCCAGGCCAGGTGCATGAGGCTGGCGGCGCTGACTCCCGCTTGACGCGCCTGGTTGCGCAGGCGCCGACTCAACCCCAAGTCGAGACTCACCTTCACGCGCTCATCGGCACCCAGGTGCGGTACGTCGGTGGGTTCGTCGACCTCAGCGAGCATCTCGCGGAAAAACGGCTCGTGGTCCTCAGCGCCCAGACGAGTCTGGGCCACGTAGTTGCGGTACGGCACGGGCGCGGCCAAGGTGTCTTGCGTGCCCAACAGGAAGGCCTGCATTTCGTGTTGCAGGATGTCCAACGCGATGTGGTCCATCACCAGATGGTGGAACAGCAACGTCGCCACCACCCGTTGCGACTCCTCCGCGTACACCAGGCGCATCAAGGGTGCCTGGGCGAGGTCCAGGCGTGGCGGCACCGAGCCGTTTTCAACAGGTAATAAGGCGGTGCGCCATACCACCTGCACCGGCTCCTCCAGCCCGTCCCAGTGGAAGGATGAACGCAGGATGTCATGGCGCTCGATCACCGCCTGCAAGGCATGGGCAAAGGCGTCCAGGCGCAGGCGGCTGTCGAAAGCAAACTGCGCCTGCAGCACATAGGCATCGTCACCTTGCACGGCGCGATGCTGATACAGGATGCCGGCCTGCAAGGGTGCCAGCGGGTAAATATCCTGCACATTCGCCGCACCGCCGGGGATGCTGGCGACGATGCGCTCGATGGCAGCGGGGTCCAGGGTGATCAGCGCAAGCATGTCCGGCGTAATCCGGGTGCAGTCGGCCGCAATGCGATTGGCCGGCACCGCCACTTCACGCCCACCGCCCAAGGCCGCAGCCAGGGCGGACAAGGTCGGTTGGCCAAACAGCACTTTCACATCCGCCGACAAGCCCAGGCGGCGCATGCGCCCGATCAGGCTGACTGCCAGCAATGAGTGGCCACCCAATTCAAAGAAGTTGTCATGCCGACCCACGCGTTCCACGTTGAGCAATTCGGCCCACAGTGCCGCCAGGGTGATTTCTGTATCACCCACGGGCGCTTCATAGTCGCGCACGCTCGACGCGTCCAGGCCCGGCGCCGGCAGCGCCTTGCGGTCGAGCTTGCCGTTGGGGCTCAGCGGCAGCGCCTGAAGGTGCACAAAGCTCGTCGGCAGCATGAATTCCGGCAGGTGTTGCAGCAGGTGGGCGCGCAGGCTTTCGACGTCGCTCGGCACGCCGGTGTAATAGGCGATCAGGCGCTGCTCGCGGGCAATCACGGCAGCTTCCTGCACCGCTGGATGCTCGGTCAGGCGCGCCTGGATTTCCCCCAGTTCGATGCGCAGGCCACGAATCTTCACCTGGTCATCATTGCGCCCCAGGTACTCGAGAGTGCCGTCGGGCAAGTAGCGACCCACGTCACCGGTGCGGTACATACGCCCCGGGGTAAACGGGTCGTCGAGGAAGCGTTCGGCGGTCAGCTCGGGACGGTTGAGGTAACCCCGCGCCACCTGCACGCCGGCGATGAACAATTCACCGACCACCCCCAACGGCACCGGCTGCAACTGCTCGTCCAGTACATACAGGCGCGTATTGGCAATCGGCTTGCCGATGGGGGTGTTATCCGGCACCACAGCGCCTGCGCAGTCCCACGCGGTGACATCCACCGCCGCTTCGGTGGGGCCATACAGGTTGTACAAGCCAACCCCCGGCAATTGCTGTTTGAAGCGCCGTACCAGGCTGCCCGGCAGGGCTTCGCCACTGCACATCACCCGCACCAGCCCGGCGGCCTGGCTGACATCGCCGTGGGCCAGGAACACGTCGAGCATCGACGGCACAAAATGCAGCGTCGTGACCCCCTCGGCCTCGATCACCTGGCACAGGTAGTCAGGGTCTTTATGCCCACCAGGACGAGCCATGACCAGGCGTGCGCCGGTGAACAGCGGCCAGAAGAACTCCCACACCGACACGTCGAAGCTGAACGGGGTTTTCTGCAAGACCGTATCGCTGGCGGTCAACGCGTATTCGTCTTGCATCCACAGCAGGCGGTTGACCACCCCAGGGTGTTCGTTGATCACGCCCTTGGGCTGGCCGGTGGAACCGGAGGTGTAGATCACGTAGGCCGCCACGCTGGCCGCCTGCAGGTTATGGGTGGGCTGGTGCTGCCAGGTGGGCGAATCCAGGTTGACCACCGGCACCTCGCCCAGCAACCCAAGGGTGCTGGACTGGCCCAGCACTACCGTCGGCGCGCTGTCGTGGAGCATGTAGGCGATGCGTTCCAACGGGTAGGCCGGGTCCAGCGGCACATAGGCGGCGCCGGCCTTGAGGATCGCGTACAGGCCGATGACTATGTCCAGGCCACGCTCCACGCAGATCGCCACCCGCGCCTGGGGCTGCACACCCAGGGCTTGCAGGTGATGGGCCAGTTGGTTGGCGCGCGCGTTCAGTTCGGCATAGCTCAGTTGCTGCGCGCCCGCCTTCAGGGCAATGGCATGGGGTGTACGCAGTACCTGGGCTTCAAACAGGCCGTGCAGCGTCTGGTCGAGGTTGTACTCAACGGCGGTGGCGTTGAAATCCACCAGCAGTTGCCGACGCTCGCGCACATCCACCAGCGGCACCTGCGCCAGCACCGCCTGGTCGTTATCGACCATGGCCTGCAACACGCGGGTGAAATAGCCGACGTAACGCTGCATCGTCGATTCGTCAAACAGGGCCACGGCGTATTCCAGCGCACCGAGGATGCTGCCCTGCACTTCCCCCAGGTTCAACGACAGGTCGAACTTGGCGAAATGACTGTTCTCGACAATGCTCTCCAGGGCCAGGTCGCCCAGGGCCAGGGTCGGCGCGCTGCTGTCCTGCCAGCTCAGCAGGGTCTGGAACAGCGGGCTGTGGGCCAGGCTGCGCGGCGGCCGGGTGATTTCCACCACCTGCTCGAAGGGCAAGTCCTGATGGGCCTGGGCTTGCAGCGTCAGCGCCTTGACCCGCGCCAGCAACGCCTCGGTGCTCAGCTCGCCCGAGGTGTCGATACGCAGCGCCAGGGTGTTGACGAACAGACCAATCAGCCCTTCGACTTCGGTGCGCATACGGTTGGCCACCGGCGTGCCGATCACCAACTCGGGCTGCCCGGACAAGCGGGCCAACAGTGAAGCCCAGGCGCTCATCAAGGTCATGTACAAGGTGGTGCCATGGCGTTGGCTCAAGGCCTTGAGCCCGGCGGTGAGGCGTTCATCCAGGCGCACTTCGACACTGCTGCCAGCGTAGTCCTGCTGCGCCGGGCGCGGGCGGTCGGTGGGCAAGGTCAGCAACGCCGGCGCACCGGCCAACGCCTGTTGCCAGTAGCTGCTTTGGCGCTGCAGCACCTCGCCGCTCAGCCACAGGCGTTGCCACACGGCAAAGTCGGCGTACTGGATCGGCAAGGGCGGCAGCGGGTCGGCGTGGCCGTGGCTGAAAGCCTGGTACAGCGCCATCAGCTCGCGGGTCAGCACGCCCATGGACCAGCCGTCAGAGACGATATGGTGCAGGGTCAGCAACAGCACATGGTGATCATCGGCCATCACCACCAGGCGCCCGCGCAGCAACGGGCCGCGCTCAAGGTCGAACGGTGCCGAGGCTTCGCCGTGGATCAGCGCGTCCAGGGCCTGTTGCGGCTGCGGATGGCGACGCAGGTCCTGCACTTGCAGCGCCAACACCTCTTCGGCCGGCACGACCAGCACCTGGGCCTGTTCACCCTGTTGGGCGAAGCGGCTGCGCAGGGTTTCATGCCGCGCCACAATGCGCGCCAGGGCCCGTTGCAACGCTTGCACATGCAACTGCCCGCGCAACCGCAAACCGATGGGAATGTTGTAGGCGGTGTTGGCCCCTTCCATCAAGGCCAGGAACCACAGGCGTTGCTGAGCGAAGGATAGCGGCACGTCCTCATCACGGTTAGCCGGCAGGATATCCGGCAAGGTGCTGCGGCCGGCCTGGGCCAGCACCTCGGCGACCGCCGCCAGCTCGGCGTTGGCAAACAGGTCACCCAGCGCCAATTCGACGCCCAGCCGCTGGCGCACCTGGGACACCATGCGCATGGCCAGCAGCGAATGCCCTCCCAGCTCAAAGAAATGGTCATAGCGCCCCACGCGCTGCACCAGCAACACCTCGGCCCAGATCTGCGCCAGCACAGTTTCTATTTCGCCCAGGGGCGCGGCGTACTCGCGGGTAAAGACTGCGGCCATGTCCGGCGCCGGCAGGGCCTTGCGGTCGAGCTTGCCATTGGCCGTCAGTGGCAGTGCGTCGAGCTTCATGAACGCGACGGGCACCATGTAGTCCGGCAGATGCGCCACCAGGTGGGCGCGAATCTGGGCCACCGTCAGCGGGTCCAGTTGTGGGTTTTCGATGAAGTAGGCCACCAGCCGTTCTTCACTCACCACGGCCACTGCTTCGAGGATGCCGGGCAGTTGGTTGAGCTGGGTTTCGATTTCGCCCAGCTCGATGCGCACGCCACGGATTTTCACCTGGTCATCGTTGCGCCCCAGGTAATCGAGTGTGCCGTCCGGCAGCCAGCGCACCAGGTCGCCGGTGCGGTACATGCGTCCTTCGTTGAACGGGTCGCGCACGAAACGCTCGGCGGTGAGTTCCGGGCGGTTGAGGTAACCGCGTGCCACGCCCTTGCCGCCCACGTACAACTCCCCCGCCACTCCCAGCGGCACCGGGCGCTGGTGCGGGTCGAGCACGTAGACCTTGGCATTGGCCATGGGCTTGCCGATATGCAACGGCTGGCCCGCCTCGACCTTGCCGGAAGTGGCCACCACCGTGGCTTCGGTGGGCCCGTAGTTGTTGACCAGCTCAAAGCGCTGCGCCCGCCCGAACTGGCGCAGGCGGTCGCCACCGACCAGCAAGGTGCGCAAGGTCGGGTGCTCGATGTTCTGACTGAAGGCGTATTCCGCCACCGGCGTCGGCAGAAAGCTCACGTCCAGTGGCTGCGCGCACCACCAGGCCAGCAGTGCGTCGATATCTTCGCCGCCCTCATGGGCCGGAGGCAGGTGCAAGGTGGCGCCCACACACAGCGCCGGCCACACTTCCCAGGCCATCGCGTCAAAGCCGAAGCCGGCAACACTGGCGGTATGCCGCCCGGCGCGCAGGTCGAAGGCGCTGCAATGCCAGTCCACCAGGTTGGCGACGCTGTGGTGTTCCACCATCACCCCCTTGGGCAAGCCAGTGGAGCCGGAGGTGTAGATCACATAGGCGAGGTTCGTCGGGCCGACGGCGATTGTGGGGTTGCTCGCCGAATGGTGCTGCCAGGTGAAGCGGTCCAGGTTGATCACCGGCACTTCCAGCACCGGCAGGCGCGTCAGCAACGCATGCTGGGTGAGTACCGCCACTGGCGCGCTGTCACTGAGCAAATAGTGGAGACGCTCGGCCGGGTGGGACGGGTCCACCGGCACATAACCGGCGCCGGCCTTGAGAATCGCCAACAACCCGGCCAGGGTGTCGAGGCCGCGCCGCGCGACAATGGCCACGCGGTCGTCGGGCTTGACCCCCAGCGCCAGCAGATGATGCGCCAACAGGTTGGCTTGCTGGTTCAATTCAGCGTAAGTCAGTTGCCGGCCCTGATGCACAGCGGCAATCGCGTCCGGCGTGAGCCTAGCCTGGGCTTCGACGCGGCCATGCAGGGTGGTGCCTTGGGGGAAAACGGTCTGGGTGGTGTTGAACTGTTCCAGCAGCAAGCGCTGTTCGGCAGCGGGCACCACCGAGAGTTGATCAAGCGCGGTATGGGGGGCCTGCGCCAGTGCGCTCACCAGGTTTTCCAGCGCGGTGTGCAGGTAGGCGCAGACGCGCTGAGGGTCAACCAGGGTGCTGGCCAGCAAACTCAGGCCGAAGCCCTCACCCAGGTCGTCCACGCTCAGGGTCAGCGGGTAGTTGGTGCGCTCCTCGGCGCGCAGTGCGGTGATGCCGTGCCAGGCCGACACCGCCTCGGCACTGGCGGCGGGCGCGCTGTGGCGATAGTTGAGCAGCGCGCTGAACAGCGGCGTCGGCGCGAGCACGCCACTGCAACGCTGGGCCAGGGCCAACGCCGCGTGCTCATGGCGCAGCAAGGTGGTCAGGCGTGCGTGGGTGGCCTTGACTGCGGTGCGTACGTCCTGGGCGTCTACGTCCACGCGAAACGGCAAGGTATTGATGAAAATGCCCAGGGCGCGGTCGGTGTCATGGCTGCCCTGCATGCGCCCCATCAGTACGGTGCCGAACACCACCTGGGCTTTGCCGGCCAACACCCCCAGCACCTGGGCCCAACCCAGGTGAAACAGGCTGGCGGCGCTCACGCCCAGTTGGCGCGCCTGCCCGCGCAAGCGCTGGGCCAGTGCCGGCGCCAATGGCAGGCTGACTTCAGCGATACCCCGCGCATCACCTTGCACGTCCTGCAAACCGAACGGCAAGGTGGGCTCGCTGATATCGCCGAGCATCTGCCGGAAGAAACGTTCGTGCTCCTGCTCACTGATCCCCAACCGCGCCTGCGCCACATAGTTGCGAAACGGTACGGCCTGGCCCAGGGCCGCGCCGTGGCCCAACAGGCACGCCTGCATTTCGTGGCACACCACGTCCAGGGCGCTGTGGTCGAGCGCCATGTGATGGAACAACAGGGTGGCGACGATGCGCTGGTTGGCCGGGTCTTCAGCGCGCACCAGGCGCAGCAACGGCGCCTGGGTGACGTCGAGGCGATAGTGGCGGGCATCAAACAGGTCATGCAGTTGCGCGGCGATATCGCCATCGGCCGCGTCCAGCATCAAGGCTTGCACCGGCAGGCGTGCCTGGCGCCACACCACTTGCGAGGGTTGCGTCAGGCCATCCCAGACCACCCCGGTACGCAGGATGTCGTGACGGTCCATCACCCGTTGCAGCGCCTGGGCAAACGCATCGAAACGCGCAAGGTTGTCAAAGGCGAACTGCGACTGCATCACATAGGGGTCACCCTGCTCGGCACTGACATGGTGGAACAGGATGCCTTCCTGCAACGGCGCCAGCGGGTAGATGTCCTGGATATTCGCCACGCCGCCTTGCACCGTGGCGACAATGCGCTCGATCTCGTCCTGGCTCAGGGTCGACAGGGTCAGCATCTGGGGAGTGATACGCTCGGCGTTGGCCGGAATGCCATTGGCCGGTACCTGCACCTCACCGGCCTTGGTCGCGGTGTATTCACCGGCCTTGATCAGTTCGATCAGCGCCGGCTTGTGTTCACGCAAGGCGGCCAATATCGCCGGGTCGCTCAAGGCTTGCTTGTTGCCGTTCACCGACAACTGCTCGCCCTTGAGCGCCAGTTGCACATCCTTGGTTTTCAGGGTTGCCAGCAGCTCGAGGATGTTCACAGGACGATCTCCATTCGTTCGGTCATTGCGGCGTAGCCAGCCAGGGTCGGTTGTTCGAACAAGCCCCGCACATCGGCTTCCATGCCTTCCTGGCGCAGGCGCCCGATCAAGCTCACCGCCAGCAGCGAGTGCCCGCCCAGTTCAAAGAAGTTGTCGTGGCGCCCTACCCGCTCCACCTTGAGCAGCTCGGCCCAGAGTTGGGCCAGGAGGATCTCGGTGTCGCCTTCGGGCGCCGCGTACTCACGTACCTGCAACGCGTCCATACCCGGTGCAGGCAGGGCCTTGCGGTCGAGCTTGCCGTTGGGGCTCAGGGGCAAGGCGTCCAGGTGCATGAACAGCGCCGGCACCATAAAGTCAGGCAGGTGCTGCAACAGTTGGGCGCGCAGGCTTTCGATATCGGTGGGCGCGCCGGTGTAATACGCGACCAGGCGCTGGTCACGGGCGACGACCACGGCGTCCTTGACCGCCGGATGCTCGATCAGGCGCGCCTGGATTTCCCCCAGTTCGATGCGCAGGCCACGGATCTTCACCTGATCGTCGTTGCGCCCCAGGTACTCGAGCGTGCCGTCGGGCAAGTAGCGGCCCAGGTCACCGGTGCGGTACATGCGCCCGGGGGTGAACGGGTCGTCGAGGAAGCGCTCGGCGGTCAGCTCAGGGCGGTTCAGGTAACCCCGCGCCACTTGCACGCCGGCGATGAACAGCTCACCGACCACGCCCAACGGCACCGGCTGTAACTGCCCATCGAGTACATACAGGCGGGTGTTGGCAATCGGCTTGCCGATCGGGGTGTTGTCCGGCACCTCGGGCCGTGCGCAGTTCCAGGCCGTCACGTCCACCGCCGCTTCAGTGGGGCCATACAGGTTGTACAAACCAATCCCCGGCAACTGCTGCTTGAAACGCCGCACCAGGCTGCCCGGCAAGGCCTCGCCGCTGCACATCACCCGCACCAACCCCGCCGCCTGGCTGACATCGCCGTGGGCCAGGAATACATCGAGCATCGACGGCACAAAGTGCAAGGTGGTGATCTGCTCCGTCGCGATCACCTCGCACAGGTACACCGGGTCCTTGTGCCCTTCAGGGCGCGCCATCACCAGACGCGCGCCGGTGAACAGCGGCCAGAAGAACTCCCATACCGACACGTCGAAGCTGAACGGGGTTTTCTGCAACACCGCATCGTGGGCCTTGAGGCTATAGGCGTCCTGCATCCACAACAGGCGGTTGACCACCCCCGCATGTTCGTTGATCACGCCCTTGGGTTGGCCGGTGGAACCGGAGGTGTAGATCACATAGGCCGCGTGTTGGGCAAGGAGGCCCGGTACTTGCGGGTTGGTGGCGGGTTGGTGTTGCCAGGTGCTGTGGTCGAGGTCGACTACCGCCACGTCCCCCAGCAGGGTGCGGGTGGCGCTTTGGGCCAGCACCACCACCGGCGCGCTGTCGTGCAGCATGTAGGCGATGCGCTCTGGCGGGTAGGCCGGGTCCAGCGGCACGTAGGCACCGCCGGCCTTGAGGATGGCGAACAGGCCGATGACCATGTCCAGGCCGCGCTCGACGCAGATGCCCACCCGTGCATCCGGGCGCACACCGCTGTCACGCAGGTGATGGGCCAGGCGGTTGGCGCGTTCATTGAGTTGCTGGTAACTCAAGCTGTGCTCGCCGGCCTTCACCGCCACGGCCTGCGGGGTACGTACAACCTGGGCTTCAAACATCCCGTGCAGGGTCTGGTCGAGGTTGTAGTTCACCTCGGTGGCGTTGAACTGCACCAGCAGTTGTTGCCGCTCTTGCAGCCCCAGCACCGGCAGGCGGTTCAGCGCCTGGTGCGGCGCCTGCTCAAGAGCCTCGACCAGGCCGCTCAACGCGTTATGCATATAGCCGCACACCCGTTGCGCATCCACCTGGGCCAGGGCGGTGAATGCATAGCCGTCGCCCAGGTCGTCCACGTTCAAGGTCAGCGGGTAATTGGTGCGCCCGTCATTGACCAAGGTCTGCATGCCTTCCCATGCCAACTGCGCATCCGCCGAACGGGTGGCCGCGCCGCGATGGCGATAGTTGAGCATCGAGCTGAACAAGGGCGCCGGGGCCGCTACGCCACTGCAACGCTGGGCCAAGGCCAGAGAGGCGTGTTCATGGCCGAGCAATTCGGTCAGCCGCGCATGGGTGGCCCGCACGGCGGCGCGGGCGCCCTGGTCGTCGATATCCAGGCGCAGCGGCAAGGTGTTGATAAACACACCCAGGGCGCGGTCGGCGCCCTCGCCACCTTGCAAACGGCCTACCAGCACCGTTCCGAACACCACCGTGTGGCGCGCCGATACCGCGGCCAACACCTGCGCCCAGGCCAGATGGAACAGGCTGGCAGCACTGACCCCCAGCAGCCGTGCCTGGCTGCGCAGGCGGCGGTTGAGCTGGCTGTCCAGTTGCAGGCTATGTTCATCGATGGCATTGCCGTCGCCGCGCACGTCCTGCCAGCCGAACGGCAACGTCGGTTCGTCAACATCGCCCAACATCTGGCGGAAGAACTGTTCATGCTCCTGTTCGCTGACACCCAAACGGGCCTGGGCCACATAGTTGCGATACGGCATTGGCGCGGCGGTGAGCGCTGCGTGGCCCAGCAGGTGGCCCTGCATTTCGCGCAATACCACGTCGAAGGCGGTGTGGTCCAACACGATATGGTGATAGAGCAACACCGCCACCACGCGCTGGTTGGCCGGGTCCTGGGCGTACATCAGGCGGATCAGCGGCGCCTGGCTGATCTCCAGGCGATACCGCCGCGCATCAAACCGCTCGTGCAGGCCGGCGAGTACGTCACCTTCCAGTTGCAGTTCCTGTACGCACAACTGCGCCTGGCGCCACACCACTTGCAGCGGTTGCGCCAGGCCCTCCCACACCACCCCGGTGCGCAGGATGTCGTGGCGGTTGATCACCTGTTGCAGAGCCTGCACAAAGGCCTGCACACGCTCGACACTGTCAAACGCCAGGTGCGATTGCAGCAGGTAAGGATCGCCCTGCGCCGCCGTGAGGTAGTGATAGAAAATCCCTTCCTGCAACGGCGCCAGCGGGTAGATGTCCTGCACGTTGGCAGCGCCGCCAGGCACCTGGGCCACCACCTGGTCGATCGCCGACTGATCGAGGTCCACCAGGGCCAGCATGTCCGGGGTGATGCGCTGGCAACCGGCACTGATGCGATTGGCCGGCACCTGCACTTCGCGGCCACTGCCGACAGCGGCGGCCAGCGCGGCCAGGGTTGGCTGGCTGAACAGCACGCGCACATCAGCGCCAAGGCCGGCCTGGCGCATGCGCTCGATGAGGCTGACGGCCAGCAATGAATGGCCGCCCAGTTCGAAGAAGTGGTCATGGCGACCCACGTGCTCCACCTGCAACACCTCGGCCCACAGCCGCGCCAGGGTGGTTTCGACGTCACCCTGGGGGGCTTGGTATTCACGGCTGAGCAAGGCGCACTGGTCTGGCTCTGGCAATGCCTTGCGGTCCAGTTTGCCGTTGGCGGTCAGGGGCAACTGATCAAGCCGCATGTAGGCGACCGGCACCAGCGCCTCGGGAAGTTGGGCTTGCAGGTGCGCACGCAAGGTCTCGATCTGCAGCGGGCGCTGTTCGGTGAACCAGGCCAACAGGCGGCCTTCGCGCACCAGCACCACGGCCTCGCGGATGCCGTCCAGTGCCGTCAGGCGGCTTTCGATTTCACCCAGTTCAACCCGCACGCCGCGCAGTTTTACCTGGTCGTCGTTACGGCCCAGGTACTCAAGGTTGCCATCGGGCAGCCAACGCACCAGGTCACCGGTGCGGTACATCTGCCCTGGGTTGAACGGGTCTTGCAGGAAGCGCTCGGCCGTCAGCTCGGGACGGTTCAGGTATCCCCGCGCCACGCCGCTGCCGCCCACATAGAGTTCACCGGCCACGCCCACCGGTACCGGGCGCAGGTGCGCGTCCAACACATAGCTGGTGGCATTAGCGACAGGCCGGCCGATATGCAACACCTGCCCGGCCCGCACGCGGCCGGAGGTGGCAACCACCGTGGCTTCGGTGGGGCCGTAGTTGTTGACCACCGCAAAGCGCCGCTCCTGGGTGAACTGACGCAGGCGGTCACCGCCGATCAACAGGATGCGCAAGGTGGGGTGCTGCTGGGGCAGGCTGAACGCGTACTCGGCCACCGGGGTCGGCAGGAAACTCACGTCCAACGGCTGTGCCAGCCACCAGGCCAGCAGTTCATCGATGTTTTCGTTGCCGATGTCGGCGGGTGGCAGGTGCAGGGTCGCGCCGACGCACAGGGCCGGCCAGACTTCCCAGGCCATGGCATCAAACCCCATGCCGGCCACGCTGCTGGTGTGGCTTACCGCTGTCAGACCAAAGGCCTCACAGTGCCAATGCACGAGGTTTTCCACGGTGCGGTGTTCCACCATCACGCCCTTGGGCTGGCCGGTGGAGCCGGAGGTGTAGATCACATACGCCAGGTGCGCGGGCGTCAGGGCGGGCAGTTGCGGATTGCTGACGGCGTGGCGCTGCCAACCGGGGTCCTGCAGATCGACCACGGCGACGGGCCCCAGCAGCTCCCGGGTGCTGGTCTCGGCCAGCACCGCCACGGGTGCGCTGTCTTGCAACAAGTAGGCGATACGCTCGGCGGGGTACGCCGGGTCGATCGGCACATAGCCCGCGCCAGCCTTGAGAATGCCCAACAGCCCCACCAGCATCTGCGGGCCGCGGCGGCAACACAGTGCCACGCGTTCATCGGCTTGCACGCCGAGTTCCAGCAAGTGATGAGCCAACTGGTTGGCCCGTTGATTGAGCTGCTGATACGTCAGCGCCTCACTGCCTTGCTGCACGGCAATGCGATGGGGTTGGCGCTCGGCCTGCACCTCAAACGCACCGTGCACCGTCTGGCCACGGGGGAAGTCGTGGGCAGTGGCGTTGAACTCGCGCAGCACCGTGTCGCGCTCTGCGGCGGGCAGAATCGGTAACTGGCGCAGCGCGCGGTGGGGCGCCGTCTCAAGGGTGGCAACCAGTTGCTGCACGGCGCTGAGCATGTAGCCGCACAGGCGCTGCGCGCCGATTTGCGGCACGGCCAGCACGCTCAGGCCAAAGCCTGCGCCCAGGTCATCCACGCTCAGGGTCAGCGGGTAGTTGCTGCGTTCTTCACCGCCCAGCAGTTGCACGCCTTCCCAGATGCCGTGGCCGTCGCGGGCCATTTCGCCTGGGTTGCTGTGGCGGTAATTGAGCAAGGCGCTGAACAACGGCGTGCTGGTCGGCACACCGCTGCAACGCTGGGCCAGGGCCAGTGACGCATGCTCATGCCCGAGCAAGGCGCTCAAGCGGGCATGGGTGGCTTTGACCGCCTGCGCTGCGCCGGCTGCAACATCGACCCGCAGCGGCAAGGTGTTGATAAACATCCCCAGCGCACGGTCTGCGCCCTCGCCGGCTTGCATACGGCCCATCAGCACCGTGCCGAACACCACCTCGTCGCGGCCCGAGACCAGGCCCAACACCTGGGCCCAGGCCAGGTGCATCAGGCTGGCGGCGCTGACGCCCAGTTGGCGCGCCTGCTGGCGTACGCGCTGGGCCAGGCCCGCTTCCAGGTGCACCTCGGCTTCTTCGATTGCACGGCCATCGCCCTGCACATCCTGTAGGCCAAACGGCAAGGTAGGCTCGTCGACCTCGGCGAGCATGTCGCGGAAAAACTGCTCATGCTGCGCCACACTGACGCCCAGTCGCGCCTGGGCAACATAATTGCGAAACGGCGCGGCGGCGGGCAAGTCCTGGGCCTGGTTTAACATGAAGGCACGCATTTCCTGGCCAACCACTTCCATGGCGGTGTGGTCCAGCGCCATGTGGTGGAACAGCAGGATCGCCGCGACCCGATTGTGCGCCGGGTCCTGGGCATAGACCATGCGCAGCAAGGGCGCCTGGGTAATGTCCAGGCGGTAGAGGCGCGCATCGAAACGCTCATGCAGTTGCGCCATCACGTCGCCGTGTGCCGGGTCGAGCATCACCTCGTGCACCCCCAACTGGGCGGTGCGCCACACCACTTGCACCGGGCTTTCGAGCCCTTCCCACACCACAGCGGTACGCAGAATGTCGTGGCGCGCCACCACTTGTTGCAGCGTGCCCATAAAGCCGTGCAGACGCTCGGCAGTGTCAAAGGCCATGCGCGATTGCAGCAGGTACGGGTCGCCCTGCTCGGCGCTGATGTGGTGGTAGAGAATGCCTTCCTGTAGCGGCGCCAGCGGGTAGATATCCTGGATATTCGCTGCACCACCCGGCACGCTGGCGACAATGTGCGCGATGGCCTGCGGGGTGAGTTGCACCAGGCTCAGCATCGACGGTGTGATCTTTATGCAGCCGGCGGGGATGCCATTGGCGGGCACCACGATTTCTCTGCCGCTGCCCACGGCTGCCGCCAGCGCGGCCAGGCTTGGCTGGCTGAACAACACGCGCACATCGGCGCTCAGGCCCACCTGGCGCATGCGTTCGATCAGGCTGACCGCCAGCAACGAATGCCCGCCCAATTCGAAGAAGTGATCATGGCGCCCCACGCGTTCAAGCTTGAGCACGTCCTGCCAGATCTGCGCCAGCAGGCTTTCCACCTCGCCTTGTGGGGCTTCGTAGCCACGGCTGATCAAGGCGGCCTGGTCGGGTGCCGGCAATGCCTTGCGGTCGAGCTTGCCGTTGGCGGTGAGCGGCAACTGCGCCAGCCACACATAAGCCGAAGGCACCATGTAATCGGGCAACCGGCCTTGCACATGAGCTCGCAGGGTTGCGATATCCAACGTTGCGTCGGCGGTGTAATAGGCCACTAACCGTTTGTGGCCAGGCTCGTCTTCGCGAACCGATACCACAACGTCCCTGATCCCAGCACAGGCACACAGGCACGCTTCGATTTCACCGGGTTCGATACGAAAGCCACGAATCTTCACCTGCAGGTCATTGCGCCCCAGATACATCAAATTGCCGTCGGCTCGCCAGCAGGCCAGATCACCGCTGCGGTAGAGTTGGCCATCGCCGAATGGGTTCGGGACAAATTTTTCCGCGCTCAGTTGAGGCAGGTTCAAGTAGCCTTTCGCAACGCCCGCACCGCCGATATAGAGCTCGCCGGTCACACCCACTGGCAGCGGTTGCTGGCGCGCGTCCAGTACATAGGCCTGAGCGTTGGCAATCGGTCGACCAATCGGAATAGCGCCCTCGCCAAGCGTGGTGATCTCAAACGTGGTGGAGAACGTGGTGGCTTCGGTCGGGCCATACCCATTCAGCAGGTGCTGGGGTTTGCCGAGCTTGAGTACCCGGCCAATCACCTGAGGGTCAAGCACGTCGCCGCCGACGATCAGGTAGCGCAATTGGCGGAACACCGGCATCAACGCATCGGCGTACTGATGAAATAGCCCGGCGGTCATCCATAACACGCTGACCGTCTGTTCCCGCAACAGCTCGGCGAACGCGGCTTGGGATAACAACTGCACCTGCTCGACCACCACCACACAACCGCCATTGAGCAACGGTGCCCACACTTCGAGGGTGCTGGCGTCAAATGCCGGGTTAGAAGCAAAGGCCACCCGGTCGTGGGCATTGAATTCGGCAAAACCGTTGTTCAGCACCAGCCGCGAGATGGCGAGATGGGGCACTTGCACGCCCTTGGGTGTCCCGGTGGAACCGGAGGTGTAGAGGATGTAGGCAACGCTCTGCGCGGATTGGGCCAGGTCGGGATTAGCGGGCGACTGCGTCTCCAGATCCAACTGCGCCAGGTCGTCCAGCACATGGCGTGCGCCGCTGTCTTTGACGATGAAAGCCTGGCGTTCGACAGGCGCGTTGACGTCCAGCGGCACATACACCGCAGCGCACTTGAGGATCGCCAGTTGGCAGACCAGCAGATCCAGGCAACGCGGCAAGGCAATTGCCACGCTTTCGCCCGGCTGCACCCCCTGGCTGATCAGATGATGGGCCAGGCGGTTGGCACGGCGATTGAGGTCACGGTAGCTCAGTGACAGCTCGCCCTGCACCGCCGCCGACGCTTCAGGGCGAGCCAGCGCCTGGGCTTCAAACAGTTGCGAGACAGTAAGTTGCGAGGGGTATTGCCGGGCGGTGGCGTTGAAACCCACCAGCACTTGATGACGCTCGGAAGGCGGCAGGATCGACACCGCCTGCAGCGGCGTGGTCGGCGCATGTTGCAGCGCCTTCACCACATGGCGCAACGCGGTGAGCATGTACTCACCCACGCGTTGCACATCCAGGTGCGCGACGCCTTGCACCGTCAGGGCAAAGCCACTCCCCAGGTCATCAACGTTGAGCACCAGCGGATAGTTGCTACGTTCTTCGGAGCTGAGAATCTCGATACCGGAAGCGGCAAAGGGGTTGTCCCCCGGCGCTTCATCGGCTGCGCTGTGCCGGTAGTTGAGCAAGGTGCTGAACAGCGGCAACGAGCCCGGCACGCCACTGCAACGCTGGGCCAGGGACAACGAGACATGTTCGTGCCCGAGCAGTTGCGCCAGGCGCGCATGGGTGGCGCGCACGCCGGCCTGCACGCCGACGCTGCCAACGCTGACCCGCAGCGGCAAGGTATTGATAAACATCCCCAGCGCCCGGTCCGCGCCCTCACCGCCCTGCATACGGCCCAGCAACACGGTGCCGAATACCACCTCCTGCTGGCCAGACACCTGGCCCAGCACCTGGGCCCAGGCCAGATGTACCAGGCTCGCGGTGCTCACGCCCAGTTGCCGCGCCTGTTCGCGCAAGCCCAGGTTGAGCGCAGGCTCCAGCGGCAGGCGCGCTTCATGGATGCCGCTGCCGTCACCATTCACGTCCCGCAAGCCGAAGGCCAGGGTCGGCTCGTCGATGTCGCCCAGCATCTGGCTGAAGAAGGCTTCATGCTGGGCCTGGGTGACACCGAGGCGGGCCTGGGCCACGTAGTTGCGATACTGCACCGCGTCAGGCAGTTGCGCGCTGTGGCCATGCAGGCTGGCACTCATCTCTTTGACCAGCACGTGCAGGGCCGTGTGGTCGAGGAGGATATGGTGCAGCAGCAAAATGCCGACCAAGCCATGGCTGTCCTGCGCATACGCCAGGCGCATCAGCGAGGCGCGTGACAGGTCCAGGCGATAGTGGCGTGGGTCGAAACGCTGTTGCAGATGCTCCAGTGCATCACTGCCCAGCGCATCCAGGCGTTCGATCACCAAGGGTGCCTGGCGTAACACCACTTGCACCGGCTCTTCCAGGCCCTCCCAGAGGATGGCGGTGCGCAGGATATCGTTGCGCTCGATCACCGTGTGCAGCGCGTTGACAAACCCGTCGACGGCGCCCTGGTCGTGAAACCGCAACTGCACCTGCAACACGTAGGGGTCGCCCTCGGTGGTCGCCAGGTGATGGTAGAGAATGCCGGCCTGCAGCGGCGCCAGGCCGTAGATGTCCTGCACGTTGGCAACGCCACCGGGCACGGCCTCAAGGATATGGTCGATAGCGGCCTGATCCAGCTCGACCAGGGGCAGCATGTCCGGGGTGATGGCCTGGGTGTCTGCTTGAATAAGGTTGGCCGGCACCTGCACGGTCTGCTGGCCGCCCACCGCCGCAGCGAGCGCCGCCAAGGTCGGTTGACCGAACAGCACGCGCACATCGGCGCTGAGGTCGACCTGGCGCATGCGCTCGATCAGTTTGACCGCCAGCAGCGAATGGCCACCGAGTTCGAAGAAATTGTCCTCACGACCGACACGGTCGACGTTGAGCAGGTCTTGCCAGAGCATGGCGAGGGTGGTTTCCACCGCCCCCTGGGGCGCGGCATACTCGCGCCGGGCCACGGCGTCGGCATCGGGTGCGGGCAAGGCCTTGCGGTCGAGTTTGCCGTTGGTGGTCAGCGGCAGCGTGTCCAGGCGCACGAAGGCGCTGGGCACCATGTGTTCGGCCAGGCTCAGCAGCAGATGGTCACGCAGGGCGGCCACGTTGAGTTCGCCATCGCTGATCACATAGGCCACCAGGCGTTTATCGCCCGGCTGATCTTCACGGGCGATCACCACCGCATCGCGCACGCCGCTGGCAGTGGCCAGGTGCGCCTGGATTTCACCCAGTTCGATACGGAAACCACGGATCTTGACCTGGTCATCGTTACGCCCCAGGTACTCGACACTGCCGTCGGCCAGCAGGCGGCCGAGGTCGCCGGTCTTGTACATGCGCAAGCCGGTGGCCGGGTCGGCAAGGAAGCGTTCGGCATTCAGCGCCTGGCGGTTCAGGTAACCCCGCGCCACCCCGGCACCGCCCACGTACAACTCGCCCACCACACCCAGGGGCAAGGGCTCATGGCGCTCATCCAGCACATACAACTGCAAATCGGGAATACGCACGCCAATCGGGCTCACGCCGACCAAGTGCGCGTCGGCCGCTTCCAGCGCACGGTAGGTCACATGCACGGTGGTTTCAGTGATGCCGTACATGTTCACCAGTTGCGTACCGGCATTCACTGCCCGTGCGTACCACGGCTTGAGCATGCCCGGTTCCAGGGCTTCGCCGCCGAAAATCACTTGGCGCAAGGAATGGGACTGGGCACTGTTGCCCTGGGCCGCGATCAACTGGCGGAACGCGCTCGGCGTCTGGTTGAGGATGCTCACCTGGGCGTCGCACAACAGCGCGTAGCACTCATCCGGCGAGCGGCTGACCAGTTGCGGCACGATCAGCAACTGGCCGCCGTGCATCAGCGCGCCCCAGATTTCCCACACGGAAAAGTCGAACGCGAAGGAATGGAACAGCGCCCACACATCGTGCGGGTTGAACCCGAACCAGTGGTGGGTGGCGCTGAACAGGCGTGCGACCTGGCGATGCTCGATCATCACGCCCTTGGGCTGGCCAGTGGAGCCGGAGGTGTAGATGACGTAGGCCAGGTTGGCCGGGCTCAGGTGCAGCCCAGGGTTGGTGATGGGCAACGGGCCCAGGTGGTCCAGGTCGATCCGGGCCAGTGCGCCGACCTGCTGCGCCGTGTTGGCCTGCACCAGCACCGCCACCGGCTGGCTGTCGGCCAGGGTGTAGGCGATGCGCTCCTGGGGATAGGCCGGGTCGATGGGCACATAGCCCGCACCGGCCTTGAGAATGCCAAGCAGGCCGATGATCATCTGCGGGCCACGCTCCACGCAAATCGCCACGCGCGCGTCGGGGCACACACCGTGGGCCAGGAGCGCGTGGGCGACCTGGTTGGCGCGTTCGTTGAGTTGGCGGTAGGTCAGGACGTGGTGCTCGAAGCGCAACGCAATGGCATCGGGCTGGGCAGCGGCGTGGGTTTCGACTTGCTGGTGGATCAGTTGGGTGTCGGCGTAATGCGTGGGGCAATGATTCAAGGTGTGCAGCAAATGGTGGCGTTCAGCGTCAGGCAGGATGTTCAGGCCGCAGAGCGGCATATCCGGTCGTTGTTCAAGGGCCTCGGCCAGGCTTTCCAAGGCCGTATGCAGATAACCCGCAACCCGCTGCGCGCCAATGGACGCATCGACCATCACGGTCAGGGCGAAGTCTTCACCCAGGTCATCGACGTTCAGCGTCAGCGGGTAATTGGTGCGCTCCTCGGCGCCCAACACCCGGATGCCGTCGGCGACTTCGATCACCGCCGCCATGTCGGTGGCGGCGCTGTGACGGTAGTTGAGTATCGCGCTGAACAGCGGCGTAGGCGCCGCCACGCCGCTGCACCGTTGTGCCAGCGCCAGGGACGCATGTTCGTGATCGAGCAAGCGCGTGAGGCGCTCATGGGTGATCTTGACCGCAGCGCGCACTCCCTGCTCACCCACATCCACCCGCAGTGGCAAAGTGTTGATGAACATGCCCAAGGCCCGCTCACCGCCCTCACCTGCGCCCATGCGCCCGAGCATCACAGTGCCAAATACCACCGCCTCTCGACCGGAGACTGCACCCAGCACCCGCGCCAAGGCCAGATGCATCAGGCTCGCCACACTCACCCCCAGCGGGCGCGCCATGCTGCGCAGGCGGCGGCTCAGAGCGCTGTCGACGGGGATGCGCACTTCGTCGATCCCTTGGCCATCACCCTGCACATCTTGCAGGCCGAACGGCAGCGTCGGTTCATCGATATCCGCCAGCATGTCGCGGAAGAACGCCTCATGGGCCTGCTCGCTGACGCCATGGCGCACCTGGGCGACATAGCTGCGAAACGCTACCGGTGCAGGGGCCTGGGCTTGCTGCCCGGCCAGGTACAGCTGGATTTCATGCCGAACGCCATCCAGGGCCGTGTGATCAAGGATGGTGTGGTGGAACAGCAGCATCGCCACCACCCGCTGGTTGGCCGGGTCGTCAGCGAATACCAGGCGCAGCAGCGGCGCCTGGCCCAGGTCCATGCGATAAGCGCGGGCATCATAGCGAGCGAGCAATTGAACCAGGCGGTCAGCACCGTCCAGAGGCACCTCTTCGCAGGCCAGCACAGCCTTGCGCCACACCACTTGCAGCGGCTCGTCCAGGCGCTCCCAGACCATCGAGGTGCGCAGGATGTCGTGACGATCGATGACCCATTGCAGCGCCTCGGCAAAAGCGTCAAGGCGTGCACGGCTGTCGAACACGAACTGCGCGTGCAGCACGTAAGGGTCACCCTTCTGCGCCGAAAGATGGTGATAAAGCATGCCTTCCTGGAGCGGCGCCAGGGGGTAGATATCCTGCACATTCGCCGCGCCGCCGGGGACCGCCGCGACGATGCGGTCGATGGCCGGCTGGTCGAGGTTGACCAGGGCCAGCATGTCCGGAGTGATGCGGTAGGCCGGGCTCAACCAGTCACCGCCATGTTCGGCGACCAACTGCAACAGTTGGGGTTTGTGCGCGATCAATTGATCCCAGAGCGCGTCGTCCAACGCTTCGTCATCGCCCAGGACGATCAGGTCGCCCTCTTCGGTCTGCAGACGGATCGCATGGGTGGAGATCGCTGCCAGTAAGTCGCTGAACTGCATGGGTAACCTGCCTGATAATTCACGGTTGACGAGAATGTCCGTATTCAGTTTTGCCGCTTGGATCGGCAGTGCCGGGCGCCCAGGAAAAAATAGCGGGCGCAGCCGAGGGCCTGGAGTGGCTTCCGGCAGGCTTGGAAAATTAAGGTATCTGTGGGCTGGGGGGTGACATGGGAAGCGGGGACAAGTGCCCGGCTGAAGGGTTCCACCGGACTCTGGCGGTTACCCCTCTCTGTGGATGCCAAGGCGGCCCGGAGCTGACAGCCTCAGGGTAAACAAGGTGCGCGGGACATGGTAAAACAGCGCCGTGCCCTTTTCCGGAGAACGCGGCGATGACGTCCAAACTTGAACAACTCAAGCCATTCACCACTGTGGTCTGCGACACCGGCAATCTGGAAGCCATCAGCCGCCTGCGGCCCGTGGGCGCCACCACCAACCCGTCGCTGCTGCTCAAGGCCTGGGCCATCCCGGAATACGCAGAGCGATTGCGTACCGAAGGGATCCGACAGTTTGCGCGGGATCAGGAAAAACTGGAAAAGCTGCTGGCCTGCGCATGACTGCACTCTCTCCTCTGGCCCAACCACGCACGTTGGTGTTCCTGACCTACCCGCACATGGGCTTGCTCGATCTGACTGGCGCCCAGACGGTGTTCTGGGCCGCGACCAAGGCCATGGCCGAGCGCGGTTTGCAAGGTTATGTGTTGCACAACGCCAGCCTGGCGGGCGGGCTGATGCCGACCGCCGAGGGCTTGAGCGTCGACACCGTCGCCTTGGCACAGTTTGACCCCGCTGCCATCGACACCCTGGTGGTACCCGGCGCGCCGGCCATTGAGCAAGCCATGCTGGAAAATACCGCGCTGGTGGACTGGTTGCGCAACGCCTCCGGCCAGGCGCGACGGACCGCCTCGGTGTGCAGCGGCACGTTTTTGCTGGCGCTGGCGGGCTTGCTGGAGGGGCGCCGCGCGGCAACGCATTGGGCCATGTGCGAGC